>JABAOH010158863.1_pt1 | contig 10932 bp, 10 predicted proteins | sample 7062181 | NCBI WGS metagenome assembly JABAOH01 (sample SAMN14538630, study PRJNA623070) | marine sediment metagenome | biome: marine biome [ENVO:00000428]; feature: marine pelagic biome [ENVO:01000023]; material: deep marine sediment [ENVO:00002113]; isolation source: pool of 5 deep marine... | reverse complement strand
CACCGGCGAACGCTGGATCTACCTGGGCGCCATCGAGATGATGGCGCTGGCGATCGTCGTTTCCACCGCCACCTACGGAAGCGTGATGAACAACGACTTCTGGATGTTCATCGCCCTGACGGCGATCTCGCGCCGGGTCGTCGAGAACGACCCCGAGCACGTCGAGCAACCGGCGGAACAGGCGGTGGCGGCGTGAAAACCTTGGATTCGAGAGCAAACCGGCGACATCGGGCGGTGGCGGAGCACGCCGATGCAGCGTACTTTTTGTCCGAAATCGGGCCATTGTCTATGATCGTGGGCTCCTGGCACGGGTAATAGGGAACATGAAGGAAAAACAGGAAGAGAGAACCGCGCACCTGCGCGACTACTGGCACGTCGTCTGGCAGTCCAAGTGGACCGTGATCTCGGTCGCCACCGTCGTGCTCGCCCTCGTCGCGGTGGCCACGTTCATGCAGACGCCGATCTACCGCGCGACCGCGAGCATCGAGATCCAGCCGCGGGCGAAGAGCATCACGCCCAACGGCGACTTCTCGCAGCTCGGTGTCTCGAGCTGGAGCTGGGCCGCCGAGGAGCGCTACCTCAATACGCAGATGGAGATCATCCGCAGCCAGCAGGTCGCGGAGCGCGCGTTTCGGGATTCTCCCGCGCTGAGGAGCGGACCGCAGTTCGCCGAAGCGTCCAACCCGGCCAAGGCGTTGTCCAACCGCATCAGCCTGAAGTTGTTGCCCGACACCTACGTGCTCGAGGTCAGCATCGAGGACCCCGACCCGTTCATGGCGATGGAGTTGACCAACGCGATCGCCAGGGCCTACATCGACGAGAACGTCGACGCGGCGGTCGACAACTCGAAGAAGGTTCTCCAGGAGCTCGACGATCAGATCCAGCCGATGCAGGAAGCCATCGCGGCGCTCGAGGAGCAGCGCGCTGACCTGACGCGTAAATCCGATTTCGTCGCTCGCGACGAGCAGGAGACGTCGCTGGCCGGGCGTATCGCGCAGATCGAAAGCGAGATCACCAAGCTGCAGATCTCACTCGGCGAGCGCGACGCGGTTTCCGAAGCGATCGAGTCGATCGAGAGCCGCGGCGGAACATACGAGTCGCTCAGCATCGTGGCCAGCGACCCGATCATCCGCAGCATCAAGGGAGAAGCCCTGCGGCTCGAGCGCGAGGTCGACGAGCTGTCGGCAACGCTGCGCGAGAGCCACCCGACGCGGCAGGCGGCCGAGGGCGCGTTGGCGGAGATCCCGCGCAAGCTCGAGGTCGAGACCGAGAAGATCATCGGTAAGTTCAAGACCGAACACACGGTCGAGAAGCGCCGGATGACCGACCTCACAGCGCAGCTCAGGAAGATCCGTGAAGAGGGTCTCAACCTGACCACGCAGGTCAGCAACATCGAGACGCTGGACGCCACGATCAAGGAGAAGCGCAAGCTCTACGAACTGGTCACCGCGAGGATCCAGGAGATCGGCCTCAACCAGGAGACGCTCGTCAATAACCTCCGTCTGATCCAGGAGGCGACCGAGTCGGCCGCGCCGGTGCGGCCGCGCAAGGCGCTGAACCTACTCGCCGGCCTGATGCTGGGGCTGTTCGTCGGCATCGGCGGGGCGTTCTTCATCGACTACCTGGACAACACGATCCGCAGCTCCGAGGACATCGAGCGCTTCCTCGATCTGCCGCTGCTCGCGATGATGCCCAAGAGCGACGATCCGGAGCACTCCGGGAGCAAGGAGGCGCAGCAGACGCTGCGCACCAGCGTGTTGTTCGCGAGCAAGGGTCGGACCCTCAGCACGATTCACGTCACGAGCGCCGGGCCCGGCGAGGGCAAGTCGCGCACCGCGGTCAACCTGGCCAGGACGCTGGCGGCCGCCGGCGACCGCGTCCTGCTCGTGGACGCGGATCTGCGCCGCCCGACAGTGCACAAACACACGCGAATCACGCGCGAGCGCGGCCTGTCGAACTACATGGTCAGCGCCGAGGGCGGGGACACCTGGCGCCAGTGGGTCCATCCGGCCCCAGGCTTCGAGTCGCTCGAGATCCTACCGTCCGGACCGCTGCCGCCCAAGCCCGTCGAGCTGTTCGGCTCCGAGCGTTTCTCCGATCTGGTGGCGCAGCTCAAGCGCGAATACCAGTGGGTGGTGATCGATTCACCTCCGGTCGCTTCGCTGGCCGATTCGCTGGTCCTGGGCTCGTTGACCGAGATGACGATCTTCGTGATCAAGCACAAGGAGAACGACCGCGAGCTGGTGCGTCGCTCCGTGGAGTCCCTACGCAAGGTCGAAACGAACTTGATCGGCGCGGTGCTGAACGCGGTCGACCTGAAACGCACGGCCTACCAGGACTACTACTACGCATCGTACGAGTACAGCCGGGAGGACGCTGCGTCGTCCAGGCAGGCGAAGGGTTCCTAGCCGGCGCAGACCACGCCGTTCCGAGCCGAAGGTGGTTCGAGTGGTTCCAGACAGAGTCCCGTACCTGTACATCTCGGGAGCGAGTTTCTCGGGATCGACCCTGCTGGCTTTCCTGCTCAACGCCCACACCCACATGGTCAGCGTGTCCGAGACCTGTGGGGTGCTCCCGCACCGGTTGATCAAGGGGATCGACGAATACCGTTGCTCGTGCGGGGAGCGTCTGCTCAGTTGCCCCTTCTTCATCGACGTTCAGGAACGGATCCGCGAGCAAGGCTCGACGTTCGACCTGCGTGACTGGAAGAACCATTTCCGCCTGGCCGATTCGTTGCTGTTCCAGCGGCTGCTGACGCGTCCCACCCCCTGGGGCTGGAGCGAGTTGCTCCGCAACGTCGTGACGCCGCTCTTTCCGGGAGCGGCCAGACGGGAACGGGAGATCGCTGCGCGCAACCTGCACTTCGCCCGCGCCGTACTGGAGGTCAGCGGCAAACGGTTGTTCGTCGATGCGCAGAAGGACCCCGCCCGGGTGCGTTTCCTCAGTCGCATCGAGGAGCTGGATCTCTACGTCATCCATCTCGTGCGTGACGCGCGCGCCGGCGCCTCGAGCTACATGAAACACAACCCGGCGAACGATGCGCGGCGTGGCGCACGGCGCTGGCTCAATGCGAACCTCACTTCGGACTACGCCCGCCACCACGTGCCCGCGTCGCGCTGGATGCGTTTGCGCTACGACGACCTGTGCGCCGACCATCAAGGGGTCATCGACCACATCTCCGATTTCACCGGGACCCCACGGGCGGCGATCCCGGCGAGCTTCTTCGAGACACCGCATCACATCGTGGGCAACGAGATGCGTCTCGCCGGCACCGGCGAGATCCGGCCCGACAACTCCTGGCGCAAGCGACTCGACGACGTGCAGGTCGACGTCGTTCGCCGCGTTGCGGGCGCGGCCAACCGCCGATTCGGCTTCGATTGGCCCTGACGTGCGCGACGACCCACCGATCCTCCTTTCTCCACCGCACATGGGCGGCCGCGAGCGCGAGCTCCTGCTCGACGCGTTCGACTCCGGTTGGATAGCACCGGGTGGCCCGCACGTGCGAGCGTTCGAGGAAGAATTCATCGAGAAACTCGACTGCGGCCACGCGGTGTCCCTCTCCAGCGGGACGGCGGCGCTGCATCTGGCGCTCGAGATGCTGGGTGTGGGTCCCGGTGACGAGGTCCTCGTGTCGAGCCTTACGTTCGCCTCGAGTGTCTTTGCGATCCGCTATGTGGGGGCGACCCCCGTGTTTGTCGACTCCGATCCGAGCACCTGGACGCTTGCCCCGGGTTTGCTCGAGAACCACTTCGGGCGCTCGGGCGCCAAACCGGCGGCCTTGATCGCCGTCGATGTGTACGGTCAATGCGCCGACTACGACCCGCTCCGTGAGCTGTGCTTGCGGCACGGGATCCCGCTGATCGAGGACGCCTCACAGGCGCTCGGTGCGCGCTATCGCGACGCCGCGGCCGGCACGCTCGGCGACCTCGGTGCGTTCTCGTTCAACGGCAACAAGATCATCACCACCGGGGGCGGTGGGATGCTCGTCTCGCGCCGACGGGAATGGATCGAGCGCGCACGCAAGCTGGCCTCGAATTCGCGCGACACTGCTCCGCACTACGAGCATTCGTCCATCGGTTACAACTACGCGCTGAGCAACCTGCCCGCCGCCCTGGGCCGCGCGCAGCTGCGCGCGCTGGACGACCAGGTGGCGCGCCGGCGTGCGAACAACGCGGGGTACCGCGATCGGCTCGCGGATGTCGAGGGGATCTCGTTCATGCCCGAGGCGTCGTACGGCGTCTCGACCCACTGGTTGACCGCGATCCTCATCGACCCGGCGGTTTTCGGTGCGGATCGCGAGGCGGTGCGGTCGCACCTGGCCTCGCGTGGGATCGAGTCACGCCCGCTGCTCAAGCCGATGCACCTCCAGCCGGTGTTCGCAGAGCTGCCCGCCCTCGGCGGCGAGGTCTCGGAGGGTCTGTTTGCCGCGGGATTGTGCCTGCCGAGCGGGTCAAACCTGGATTCGGGGCAACTCGATCGCGTCTGCGATACGCTGCTGGAGGCGCGGGGCCGGCGGCTTGCAAATGAAGGGGCCGATGCGTAAATAGCGTAGATCCTTCCGGTTACGAGGAATCGTGCCGCTGGATCGAGGGACACGGGATGGAACTCGGAATCTCGGGCAAGAAGACACTCGTCGTCGGCGCGAGCACCGGTATCGGGCGCGCGATCGCGGAGGGGTTCGCCCGGGAGGGCTCCGCCGTCACGGTCGTCGCCCGCAGCGAGGACAAGTTGCTCTCGCTGGTCGACTCCATGGGGGGCGAATCGCGCGGCCACGGCCACGTCGTTGCCGACCTGATGGAGCCGGGAGCTCCGCGTTCGACCGCACGTTCGCTCATCGAATCCCGGGAACGCTTCGACGTCGTCGTCCACGCCGTGGGCGGGCCGCTCGAAATTCGTGAGCCGCTGGGGCCGCGCGAGGATTGGCAGCGCGTGTGGCAATTCAACTGCNNGGTGGGGCCGTGTGATCCACATCTCGTCGATCTCCGCCGTGATGTTGCGCGGAGCCGCGCCCTACGCCGCGGCCAAGGCCTACCTCAACGCCTACACGAAGACGATCGGCAGGGCGCTGGCCAGGGACGGCGTGGTCGTGTCGGCGATCCTCCCGGGCGCTGTCTCGTTCGAGGGCAGCTACTGGGACAAGTACGTCAAGGAGAAGCACCCGCGCGTCGACGACTTCCTGCGCCACCACCAGGCGGTCGGTCGCATGGGCACCCCCGAGGAGATCGCGAGTTTCGCGTTGCTCCTCGGTTCGGACCTCGCGACGTTCGCCCAGGCTGCGGTCATTCCGGTCNNGACATCTTTGCGAGCTTATCCGGGCTGCTGGTCGCCGCCCCGGTTCTGATCGTGATCGCGATCCTCGTGAAGCTGACCTCGCGGGGCCCCGTCCTGTACCGTTCGGAGCGGGTCGGTCTCCAGGGGCGGAAGTTCCAGTTGCTGAAGTTCCGCTCGATGGTCGTCGATGCGGACCGCAAGGGGGCGCTCAACGTCGGGCACACCGATCCTCGCGTGACCAGACTGGGGCGGTTCTTGAGGACGAGCAAACTCGATGAGCTGCCGCAGCTGTTCAACGTCNNTGGGGCCGCGGCCCGATCTGCCGTACTACGTTGCGATGTACTCCGACGAGGAGCGCGAGGCGATCCTGGGCCTGCGTCCCGGCCTGACCGATTGGGCCTCGCTGGTCAACGCGCAGCAATACGCGGCGTTCTCCGCCGCGGACGATGCCGACGAGTTCTTTCTCAAGGAGATCCGGCCGCTGAAGTGTTGTCTGCAGATGCACTACGTACGCACGCGATCCCTGGGAACCGACCTGCGCATCCTGGTCTGGACCCCGATCAAGATGCTGACCCGGACCACCCGGCTACCCGCGGACATCGAACGCGTGGTTGCCGAGCACCGGCTTCACTCGGCGTCCCCGGCCGAGGTCCTCGAGGATGCCGCGGAGATGACATGAGCGCCGACACGAAGCGTTGGGAAGACATGGCGCGGGAGCTGCGCAGGACGGTCATCCGGATGACCGCGCGGGCGCGCTCGGCGCACGTCGGTACGTCGCTGTCGATGATAGAGCTGCTGGTCGTGCTCTACACGAAATACTTGCGCATCGATCCCAAGGATCTCGAGCATCCCGATCGCGATCGTTTCATCCTCAGCAAGGGCCACGGATGCGCCGCGCTCTACGCGATGCTCGCCGAGCGCGGGTTCTTCCCCGAGGACTGGCTCGACACCTTCTATCAGAACGGCTCCGAGCTGGCCGGACACAGCACGCACAACGTCCCCGGCGTCGAGATCTCGACAGGCTCTCTCGGCCACGGGCTGCCGATGGCGGTCGGCATGGCGCTCGTCGGTCACCGTGACCGGCGTCCGTTTCACGTTTACTGCATGCTGAGCGACGGCGAGTGCGACGAGGGCTCGAACTGGGAGGCCGCTCTGTTCGCGGGCCACCACAAACTGAAGAACCTGACGGTGATCATCGACAACAACAAGATCCAGGGCATCGGGCACACCCGTGACGTGATGAACCTGGAACCGCTGGCGGACAAGTGGCTCGCTTTCAACTGGGACGTCCGCGAGATCGACGGCCACGATCTGCAGGCGATCGACGAGGAACTCGCGGAGCGGCCGGCCGGCGCGGAGCGGCCGCGTTGCATCGTGGCCAACACCGTCAAGGGCAAGGGCGTCAGCTTCATGGAGAACACGGTTCTCTGGCACTACCGTGCCGCCAACGACGAAGAGCTCAACGCGGCTCTCGCGGAACTGGAGCCCTCGAAGTGAGAACCGCGTTCATCAAGACCCTGGAGAAGCTGGCCGAGAAGGACAAAAAGGTCTGCCTGCTCGTGGGCGATCTCGGCTTCGGTGTGGTCATCGACTACTCCGAGCGATTCCCCGAGCAGTTCGTCAACATGGGTGTCGCCGAGCAGAACATGACCGGGGTGGCCGCCGGGATGGCACTGACCGGCAAGGTCGTGTTNNCGCAACGACGTCTGCTACCACAACGCGAACGTCAAGATCGTCTGCGTCGGCGGCGGGGTGGCGTACGGCTCGGTCGGCGTGACGCACTTCGCGACCGAGGACATCGCGATGATGCGCTCGTTGCCCAACATGACGGTCGTCGCACCTGGCGACCCCTACGAGACCCGTCGCGCCACCGAGGCGGTGGCGGGGCACCAGGGGCCATGCTACCTGCGTCTCGGGCGTGTGGGCGAGCCCACGCTGCACGAGAGCGACGCCCCGTTCGAGATCGGCAAGGCGATCCAGCTTCGCGACGGCGCCGACGTGACGTTGATCGCGACCGGCAGCGTGTTGCAGACCGCCCTCGAGGTCGGCGAACGGTTGGCCGCCGACGGATGTTCCGCTCGCGTGCTGAGCATGCACACGATCAAGCCGCTCGACGAGGCTGCGGTGGCGGCGGCGGCGAGCCAGACCTCGGCGATCGTCACGCTGGAGGAGCACTCGGTGATCGGCGGTCTGGGCAGTGCCGTGCTCGAGACGTTGTCGGATCAAGGACTCACGGGTGTTCCCGTCAAGCGCATCGGGCTGCCGCCGAAGTTCGCCTCGACGGTGGGCAACCAGGAGTACCTGTGGGAGGTTTACGGCCTCTCGCCGGACAAGATCTTCCGCACGATCGAGGAGTTCCTGGGCCAGCTCTCGCGCTAACGCCCGCTCGAAGCGATCGCCTGCAGGTGATCGATCATCTCCGCGTAGACCTTTTCGGCGACGAAACGTTCGCTAAACACGCGCCGGGAGTTTCTTGCCAGCCGCTCGCGAAGCTCCCGCTGCTCGTTCAGTCGGATCAGCAGGTCAGCCAGATGCCGGGCGTTCCCGCTCTCGTAGGTGAGCCCGCAATCTTCCTCTTCGAGCAGCTCCGCGAGCACGCCACGCAATCCGGCGATCACGGGTAGCCCGCCGGACATGTACTCGATGGGCTTGTTTGCCAGATTCTTGAGGAAGTTCGGGACCGGTGCGTAGGGCGCGAGGCCGACGCTGGACATCTGCATCAGCGTCCAGATCTGCGCGGCCCCGACGAAGCCGGGGAACAGCACATTGTCGAGATCGGCCGAGAGCTCGCGGTAGCGCTCCAGGTTGTCGCCATTGCCGCACAGCACGAAGCGATAGCGCCGGTCTTCCTTTTCCAGAAGGCGGGCCGCATCGATGACCGGCTCGATCTCGAACTGGTGACCCAGCCAACCGAAGAAACAGGTCATGAAGGCATCGTCGCCGGGACGAATCCCGTGCCCATCCCAGAAGCGATGGGCCTCGGCGATCGCCGCCTCGTCCGGCTGCTTCGACGAGTAACCCATCGGGAACACACGGTCGAGCGAGGTCGCCTCGCGGCCGGCGTGGTCGAGCCCCCACCNNNNCCCCGAGCAGGCGACACGCGACGCTTGCCGGATCGGCCGAGTGACGAGACGCCCGAGCCAGCCGAGCCTGCTGGGAAACAGATCCCAGAACACGTCGGGCCACAGATCGCGCACGTCGAGCGCCACGGGGACCCCGGTCTCGCGACCATAGCGGACGGCCGCGCGACACAGCCCGGGGACCGGGATGGCCGACAGGATGACGTCGGGCGGATCCGACTGGCGTGCCTGGGCGTAGAACCTGGCCTCGAGTTGCCGGTGGTCGATCAGCCGCGCGAGCGAGACGTTCTTCGTGTAGCCCGAGGTGTGGACCAGTCGCATGCGGTAGTTCGGGGCAAGCTCGACCATGGTGTCCTCACGTGCTCGAAAGCGCTTCTGCTGATGGAAAAAAGTGCTCGACCAGAACGTCACGTCGTGTCCCGCGTCGGCACACAGCTGCGCGAGGATTCCCATCCGGAACACGCGGACCGAATCCCCGTCGATCGACAGCGGTTCTCCTGTCTTGATCAGCCAGATGCGCACGACACCGCAGTGTAACGAACAAAAAAGGGGCCGTCAGGCCCCTTATGGAGAATACGTGTTGAACGCTGCCTACTTCCGCTTAACCGACTCGATCGTGATCGTCTCGACCGGGACGTTCTGGAAACGACCCTTGTTCCCGGTCGCTGCGCCCTCGATCTTCATCACGACATCCATGCCCTCGATGACCTTGCCAAAGACCGCGTAGCCGAAGCCGCGCGGGTCGGGGCTGCGGAAGTTCAGGCTCGCGTTGTCCTTCGTGTTGATGAAGAACTGCGCCGTCGCGCTGTCGACGATGCTGGTGCGCGCCATCGCGATCGTGCCGGGCTCGTTCTTGAGCCCGTTGTCGGCCTCGTTCTTGATCGGGTCGCGGACGTCTTTTTGCGTCATGTCCGCCGTGAAACCGCCGCCCTGGATCATGAAGTTCTGGATCACACGATGGAAAATCGTTCCGTCATACTGCCCGTCATCGACGTACTGCAGGAAGTTTTCGACCGTGATCGGCGCTTTCTCGGGATCGAGCTCGATCACGATCTCGCCCAGGCTGGTCGTCATGACGACGATCGGTTTCTCCACTGTTTCACCCTCTTCGGCTACCGCCATCCCGACCGTGCAGAACAAGGCCAGACCGGCAATCCACATCCAACGCATCATCGCTCTTCCACCTCCGTCGATCGTCCCGATGAGGGAGTCCATTCACTCAATGTAGAAAGGGATGCTTCAGTCTAGCATCTGATCGCCATCCGGCCATCCGGGGTGTTTTCGTTGCTTCGCCCACCCCCGGCAGGTTATAAGCGCCGTCTGTTTTCAGGGAGAACCGGATGTCGCGGATCACGACAGGCCTGCTCGCCGCATCGATCGTCCTGTGCGCCGCCTGTGCGGGCGGAGACGCGGGACGCTCCCACGACGACATGGGCATCGAGAGCGCGCGGATCGAGGAGCACATGCGCTTCCTCGCGTCCGACGAGCTCGACGGCCGCGAGACGGGCACGCCGGGTTACCAACGTGCGGCCGAGTACGTCGCGGAGCAGTTTGAGCAACTCGGGCTGGAGCCCGCGGCCCCGGACGGTAGCTTTTACCAGCCGATCCCTTTGATCTCCGGCACGTTGTTGACCGATGCCAGCAGAATCGAGTTGATCCGCGGCGGCAGCGAGCAAGCGTTGACGATCCAGGAGGACTTCGTCCTGGCGCCGGACCTGTTGCGCCAGAGCGCCGAGCTGACGGCACCGCTGGCCTACGCCGGGTTCGGCGTGCGCGCACCCGAGTTCGAATACGACGACTACGCCGGTGTGGACGTGCGCGGCAAGATCGTCGTCCTGCTGCAAGGTGCGCCGCCACGGTTCCCGAACGAGGAACGCGCGTACTACTCGGACTACGAGCTCAAGGCCCGGCTCGCCGTCGAGCGGGGAGCCGTGGGCGCGGTGTTGACGATGTTGCCGGACGATCGGCTGAACTACCCCTGGGACGCGGTCGTCACGGACTTCGCGATGTCCGCCATGCGCTGGCTCGACGCCGACGGCAACCCGCACGGAATCCACGAGCAGATCTTCTTCGTCGCGATGCTCTCCCCGCAGGGCGAAGAGAAGCTCTTCGAGGAGCAGACGCAAACTCGCGAGCAAGTGTTTGCCGCCGCCGCGTCGAGCGAAAGCGCAAGCTTCGATCTATCCGGAGAGCTGCGCGTGTTCAGTGTCACGGGGCACGAGCAGGTCCAGAGCTCCAACGTGATCGCACGTCTGCCCGGAAGCGACCCCGACCTGGCGGCCGAGCACGTCGTGGTGACCGCGCACCTCGATCACGTCGGTTCGATTCCGGTCGAGGCCGGCAAGGACGGGATCCACAACGGTGCCTACGACAACGCGTCCGGTGTCGCGATGATGCTCGAGGTCGCCGAATCCCTGGCGGCCGACCCTCCGCGGCGTAGCGTCCTGTTCCTCGCGCTGACGGGTGAGGAGAAGGGGCTACTCGGCTCCGATTACTTCACGGAGCACCCCAGCGTCGCGATCGACGAGCTCGTCGCGAACATCAACCTCGACATGGTGTTGATGCTCCACCCACTCAACGA
>JABAOH010094237.1_pt3 | contig 10932 bp, 9 predicted proteins | sample 7062181 | NCBI WGS metagenome assembly JABAOH01 (sample SAMN14538630, study PRJNA623070) | marine sediment metagenome | biome: marine biome [ENVO:00000428]; feature: marine pelagic biome [ENVO:01000023]; material: deep marine sediment [ENVO:00002113]; isolation source: pool of 5 deep marine... | reverse complement strand
TCTAACCAGGGTTTGGGCGCCACACCGCCCAGCACCACGCGGGCGGTTTTTATTTTATTCCCCTGGGTTTGAAGCACAACCGCCACACTGACCGTGGCAAAATCCCAGACATCCCGTTCTTTTAATTTCAAATACCCGCTGCGCATTCCCGGTACTGCTTCCGGCACATGGATTTCCGTCACAATTTCGCCGGGGTGCAGGATGTTTTCCCTGGTTACATCTTTATCCGGCAGAACAAAGAAATCCCGTATTTGAACCTGGCGGGATTTTTTGCCGGAGAAAACCGTCAGGCTGGCGTTCAGGGCCAGCAGTGCCACAGCCGTGTCGGAAGGATGAACAATAAAACAAGGACCACCGTCGATAATGCAGTGGAATTTATTCTCCCCATCCACGGCATAACAGACCTCGCCGCCTTTTCGCAAGCAGTGAAAATCACCGCGGAAATACCAACACCGCGGCCGTTGACAGATATTACCGCCAATGGTTCCCTGGTTGCGTAACTGGGGAGACGCCACCTCTTTAGCTGCCCGGGCCAGGACAGGGTATTTCTTATTAATTACCTCATGCTCTACAATATCGGTAATTTTGACCAATGCACCGATGTTTAAACCTTTGCCCGGACTGTAGGTTATCTTATCCAGCCCGGTAAGGGTTTTCAAATCTATCAGTTGCCCTGGTTTTTCAATGCCATCTTTCATGAGTCCCAGGAGGTCCGTGCCGCCGGCATAGGGTAATGCATCCTTCCAGTTGTTTCCTAATGATTGACTGGCTTCTTTTAAGTTTTTGGGTTTGACGTGTGTGAAATTTTCCATGGTGGCCTCCTTTATGCATTGGTTTTGTTTTGCAAAGCAGTCAACACCTTATCCGGTGTGATAGGCAAGCTCTTGAGCCTGACACCGATGGCATTGTATACCGCATTGGCAATGGCACCGGCAGTAGGAATAATCGCCGGTTCACCGATGCCTTTGGCTCCTACACTGCTTATCAATGTGTCGGCGTCACTAACGATATATACTTCGATCTCAGGAGTATCTTTTATGGTGGGAATTTTATAGTCGTGCATATTGGTGGTCAGGACTTTACCGGTTTGTTGGTCGATGACTCTCTGCTCCATCAGGGCAAAACTCAATCCCTGCATCACACCACCGTAGACCTGGTTTTTTGCGGTTTTCGGGTTTAACACCCGGCCCACATCGTAAGCAGCCGCGATTTTTAATACCCTTACCTTTCCGGTTTCGGTATCCACTTCTACTTCCACAAATTGGGTACCAAAGGAATTAATGGCATACCCTTCGGGGTTGGGGTTTCTTGCTCCGGTGGTGACCAGTACCCGCTCTCTCATTTTTCCAATAATATCGGAAATAGTGATTTTTTTGGTTGGGTCTTTCTTAGAGATTACTGTACCTTTCTCATAGCGCAGTTGATCTTCCGGCAGTTCCAGGATGGCGGCTGCACCGGAAATCAGTTTGGCTTTCATTTGTTCGGCAGCATCATGCACAGCAGGAGAGACAGAAGGTGTGGTTAAACTTCCGCCGCTGAGGCTGCAAAAGGGACAGGCGCCGGTATCACCCAGTATAACCGTGATTTTATCGATGGGAATTTCCAGGACTTCAGACGCCACTTGAGACATGAAGGTATAGGTGCCGGTTCCGATGTCCTGGGTTCCGGCGATTACCCGCGCACTGCCGTCGCGGTTGAGTTTAATAGTGGCGTAAGCCGGGGGGCCACCTGCACCCCACCATATCTGGGTTGCCATGCCAATGCCCCGCTTCAACGGTCCTTTATTAGCGGAACCGGCCGGATGGTTGCGGCGATGCCAGCCAATGGCTTCCGCCCCTTTTTTATAAGCTTCTATTAAACGCTTACTGGTGTAAGGCAAATTATGCACCTGGTCTTTATCCGTATAATTTTTCATCCGCAGTTCCAGAGAATCCATGCCGATCTTTTCTGCTGCCTCATCGATGATAGAATCCATGGCAAACGTGCCCTGGACATGACCCGGAGCCCGCATGGGACGGCCTGGACCGGCATTGATATGGACGGAATATTCCTCGGTTTTGACATTATCACATTTGTACACCGTTCGAAATGGCCAACTGCACCCGGCACCGTAGGGATAAGCACCCACCGTACCATAAGAATAATGAAACATGGCGGTTAATGTGCCATCCTTTTTGGCACCGACTTTTAATTTCTGTACCGAATTCGGCCGGTTGCCAACGGCCAGGTTCAATTCTTTGCGGTCCAGTGCTATTTTAACCGGCCGGCCAATTTGTTTTGCCAGCAGTGCAGCCATTATCGTATACTTACCGGTTGCCAGTTTGCTGCCAAACCCGCCGCCCATGTATTTTTTGATTACCCGTACTTTGCTGGCAGGTATTTTTAAACTCGCAACAAGGGCATCCCGGACCCCAAAGATATATTGCGTGGAATCCCAAACCGTTAACCGGTCTCCATCCCAGTTAGCCACACTGCAGTGTCCCTCACTGGGATTGTGTACTGCGACCTGGGTGGTAAACGTATCCTCCACTACCACGTCTGCTTCTTTAAAACCTTTTTCTATATCGCCCCGTTCATAGATAGAAGGCTTTCCACCCTGGATGTTACCATTTTCATAAATTTTCGGTGCACCGGGTTTCATGGCTTTTTCCACATCCACCACAAAAGGGAGTACCTTGTATTCCACCTTTATCAGCGCAAGAGCTTCTACGGCGATCTGCTCCGATTCAGCCGCTACACAGGCTACTTCATCCCCCAGGTAGCGGAGATGCGGATCAAAAAGATAAGAAGTATTACCATACCAGGGAATTTGGGGGATGTTCTTGTGAGTAATAATCGCCAGTACCCCGGGTAATTTTTGGGCTTCGCCAATATCCATGGATATGACCCGGGCATGGGGATGAGGACAGCGCAACGTTTTAGCAGCGGCCATGTTAGGAAGCTCAACATCCAGGGTATACAGGGCCGTACCACTAACTTTGTCATAACCGTCAACCCTGGGAGTGGGTTTTCCCACTACTTTTAGTTTCTTCTCCGGCTTCCAGGGACCGGTTTCTTCTGTGGATACCTCTGCTATGGTTTCGACAAAATCTTCCTCAACAAAAAATTTTGATTTTACAATTTTTCTTGCAGGCATTTTTCACCTCTTCTTATAACGGTCAGGTCCGCATTTTCTTTGCGGCTGTCATCACCGATTTGACAATATTGGGATAGGCTGCGCAGCGGCACAGGTTGCCGGACATACCTTCTTTTACCTGTTCGACCGTGGGTTTGGGGGTTTTCAGCAGCAGCGCATATGCTGCCATGACCTGACCCGGCGTGCAGAACCCACATTGGAGTCCATCTTCTTCGATAAATGCTTCCTGGACGGGATGAAGTTTTTCGCCATTCATTAAACCTTCAATAGTGACAACTTCTTTTCCCGCGGCATCGAGGGCCAGTATGTGGCAGGAATACAGGGCTATTCCATCCAATAAAACCGTACACCCGCCGCATTCACCGTGATTACATATCATCTTGGTGCCTGTTAGTTTCAGGTGGTCCCGCAACAGTTGGGCCAGGGTGGTTCTTGGCTCTACCAGCACCCGTATTGGTTTACCGTTCACTTTAAGCGAAAGCATTTCCTTATCTTTATGAGGAGGGCTTTCTTTTTTCTTTTTTGCCGGTTCTGACGTCAATGCCTGTGGCAGCACCACGCCGCCGATTACGCCGGTACCGACACCCTGGATAAACTTTCGGCGGGAGATAGCTTTATTATTGGGTTTGGAGTCTTGGCTCATCATGATTCTCCTTTTATAAACCTTCCGATTATAATCATACCCAAATTTTAGATGAAAAGGATTTGTTTTTCAATAGAAGCGTCATAATTTTTTATTTTTATGTCTTCAGGATGGCCCAAAGGGACTTTTGCAAAAGTTTTGTGGGGGTCCAGGGGGTGGTTTTTCAAAAGAACCCCCTGGTCGCCGAAGGCATAGGAGTTCCAGGATGTCAACAAATATATTTATTCACAAATTAGTTGACTTATAGTCAACTTTATTTTATACTATTTGCAGTGGTGAAAAGTAAAATGAAGAATACAATTGGGAAAAACATTGAATTTTTCAGGAAAAAGTTGAACTACACAAAAAGGAAAATTGCTGAAATATTGGATGTAAACCCATCTTTAATTACATACTATGAGCAAGGCAAGCGGGTTCCCACTGTAGGAAAACTGGATAAAATAGCTGAAATTTTTGAAATCCCGGTTGAATGGCTGATGACAGAAAATGTGGAAGATATCCAGTTTGCCGCCCGCACAAAAGGGAAGGAAAATGCTGCCGAGACCAAAGAAATCCTTTTTTTCCAGGAAATAGTCATCGATTTTGTCGAGTTACTGTCAAAAACCGGTATGCCGGATTATACATACAAGGGACCGCAGTATCCCTATAAAACTCCAACTGGATCGATTGTCAAAGATTTAAAGAAAATACTGGGAATGGAGGATATAGTTTACTATGAGCAATTGAAGCAATTACTGCAATCTTTATTCAATATATATATATTTGAGATTCCTTTCCGTAATGAAAAAATCTCGGGCGTTACTTTTTACAAAGACCAGGTTTTCTGTGTATTTATCAATAAGGGTCATACCCAACAGAGACGGCTCTTTTCTCTTGCTCACGAATTTGGACATATATTGTTCCATATTCATAATGAATCCTACCTTATTTCAAGGTTGGCTTCCACAGACATAGTGGAAAAAGAGGCCAACCGGTTTGCGGAGATGTTCTTGATTTCGGAGACACATTTGAATAAATTGCTTAATAAAGGGAACCTCTATCTTTTTAAAAAAGAGTATATACAGGCTCTTGCTGACTTTTTCCAGGTATCGGCCGAAAGCATATTTTATTCATTGGCAAAAAAGGGATTGGTGCAGTATAACTGGAAATCTCACAGACCTACTACAGATTATCCGAAAGATTACGACAAATCTTTTTCTTATAAAGACCTGCCCTGGATTTATGTATTAACATGTTTTATGGCATTCAAGCAGGGTCATATTACTATTTCAAAATTTTCAGAACTTATATTTACCGGCATCCGCGAGGGGAATGAAATCATCAATAAATTTGAGGAGATTTTAGTGAAGGAGACCGAAAAAGGAAACGTTGAGTCATCATATGAAGAAAGCTGAGACATTCCTGCTGGACACAATGGTACTGATTAATTTTGCCGAACGCTGCGAAAGTTGCGACCTGTTTGAATATTTTGGGAAAGGAGAATTATTTTCCTCTTTATATTTCATTACTCAAAATAATCTCAAATTTGTCTCTGACGAAAAATTGGTTAGTAATGTTTTTAAGGATAAATTTAAAACTACTATCACCAGGACAATGGACTTACTTGACATCCTGGTTAGTAACCGGTTAATAACCGAAACCAAAAAGGATCAAATATTCGAAGAAATGATTAAGCATGGGTTTTGGTTAAAGCGTTAAAAAAAACAAAGTCTTCCCGATTGGTATCTTTCAGTATCGTGAACAAATCCTATAGGGTGGGGACGCCGTCCCCTTTTTACAAACCCAACAAAATTGTTGTACAACAATTTTGTTGGCCATAATTATATTCAATCTTTTTCATTTTTCCACCGCTAGATGACACCATTTCCACCGCTAGAGTAGTATATTTCCACCGCCTGAAAACACGTTTCCACCACTCTGGCACACCTTTTCCACCGCTGAGGAATACGTTTCCACCGGTGGGGAGCCCGCGGCGCGGGCAGCCACAGCAGGCCCTTCGGGCCATCGGAAGGCTTCCTTACCAGAACCAACCGATTTGTCGTCTTTTTTTGATATTGAAAACAATTAATACAAAAAGCCTCGTTTCAGATGGATGGGGAAGCCTTCAGCTTACTTAACTTCTTATCTTCTCAACTTCTTCCTTTTTGACTTGGCCCCGTGAAACATCCACAAAAGCTTTTGTTTAGAGAAGGTTATGCCGACTTTAATGCTAATCCCGTGATTTATAATCTATCGCGTATTTTCTCAAGAATTCCTGCGGCTTTCTCTTTATCCCCCTGAAAGATCAGTATATAACGGTTGTAACTCTCGATATAAAATGAAATGCCTTTCTTATCTGTCATCACAAACGTATTGTCCGGTTGAACAGAACAAACAAACTGGGGATTTTCTTTGAGATAGTTCGCAGCGGTTTTAAATTTTTCCCGGGATTCCCCGGTATCACCATAGCGAAATATAAACAGTTTAAAATTTCCATAATCTCCAATTACCCCTTCTTTTAAAGCGAAAATATCCCGCGAATCGAATTGATAATTGTTAACCAGTGCCAGGTTTCCCTTTAGATAGGTGATTCCACCGGGTTTTGTCAGCAGCGAATCAACCCCTGGAAGAAAATTAATCAGTTGCGGCCGTTGACCGCTGCCCTTAATTTTTGCCGCCACCACCTTTGCCGCCGCTGTGATGGCGGTAATGGTTTCTTCTTTTGCATCAAACCCGATGACCGTTACCAGGAAATTGCCTTTCCTAAAATTCAGGTAATAGTCCTCCAGCAGTCCTTCATTACCCACGTCGATGGCCTTTCCCGAATCACTGGTTTTAAAGGTATATATCCCAAACGCAGCTTCCGGGCTTTGCATCTCATAAATTTCCAGGTTAAATTGAAGCGTTGCCTGTTTTTTATGCTTAAACCCCCGGACAATGGCCTGCTTAAAGCCATATTCATGGTAAATCTCAGCCCCCCCGTTAATCAGCAGGAAGAGGTCATCGCCAATCACATGTTGGGGATTATCTGATGGTTCCCACTCCTTCAGTTCCCCTGGTTGGGGTAAATATACCGCCATTTGCGAAGAATTGGAATTCGGGCGAATACAAGATTCGCCCCTACAAAGGCTTCCGAGGCTCATGTAGGGGGTCGGCCGGATTTTGTGTTCACCCGGCATTCTCGGCCACCCTCCCAGGAGCATTATTATAATTACCCAGAATATCCGCTTTATTTTCACTTTTTTTTTAAAGATATTCACTCTTACCCTCTTATTTTTAACCTCTAAACTTCTCAACTTCTTATCTTCCTCTCTTCTTCTGGTATAACACCTTTCCGCCGACAATGGTATAAAGAACTTCCGTATTCAAAATTTCATCATCGGGAATGGTCAAAATATCTTTGGACAGCACCGTGATATCGGCCAGTTTGCCCTTTTCCAGGGAACCTTTGATGTTTTCTTCAAAAGCGGCATAGGCACCGTTTATGGTATAGGAACGCAGGGCTTCTTCCCGGGTCATACGTTGATCCCCAAAAAACACCTTGCCGTTTTTCATTTTCCGGGTTACAGTGGCGTAAAAACAGGCAATGGTACTGATATCTTCCACCGGGACGTCGGTTCCGTTGCAAATCACCGCACCGGTATTCATTAGCTTTTTCCAGACGTATGCGCCTTGTTTGGCCCGTTTTTCCCCCAGTCGTTTGATAACCCATGGTCCGTCCGATGTACAGTGAATCCCCTGCATGGAGGCGATAACTCCCAGTTTCCCGAATCGGGAGATATCATCCGGGTGCAGGTGCTGCGTATGTTCCACTCGCCAGCGCAAGTCCTTTTTTTCGGGATGGGCTTTGAACGCTTGTTCATAAATGTTGAGCGTCTCCCGGTTGCCCCGGTCGCCAATGGCATGGGTGGCCAATTGAAAGTCATTCTCAATGGCGATGCGGGCGGTTTCTTTCATGGCATCGATGGGTTCTGTATTCAGACCGGTGCTGGAAGGGAGACTGTTATAAGGTTTAAACAGCCAGGCGCCGTGAGCTCCCAGTGCGCCGTCGATTGACCGTTTAATGGTGCGAACCGTTAGATGATGATTGCCGTCGCCAATGATCTTGTAATCGGCAATGCGCTCGCGAAGACGTTTATTGGATTCTCTAATCATGACATTCAGTCGAACCCCCAGTTTTTTCTCCTGTACCAGTTGTTTGTACAAATCAATGGTGCTGAAAGATGTCCCGGCATCATGAAATGAGGTTACACCATTTTCCAAACATGCCTGCTCAGCCAATTCGATCATCTTCAGCGCTTCAGCTTTGATTTGTTGGGGGGTTCGTTGGGAACGGGCTTTACTCATTGCTTTTCGCAAAAGTCCCTGGGCGGTTTCCCGGAAAACACCGATAGGTTTACCGTTTTTGCCTTTTACAATCTCCCCACCGTCAGGATTGGGGGTTCTTTCGTTGATCCCGGCCAATTCCATTGCTTTGGCATTGGTAAAACAGGAATGACCACTGGCATGAGTCAACATAACAGGATTCTCAGGAGAGACTTTACTCATTGAATCATGGAAAGGTAAACCGTCTACATTGGGGCTGGGTACCTTATCCCATTTTTCCTGGTGCCATCCTCTTCCTGTAATCCATTCACCGGGTTTAGCTTTTTTGACCGCTTCAGCTACCATTTTAACTGCCTCATCCCAGTTTTTAATTTTAGTCAGGTCCAGCTGCATTTTGGAACGCCCCAGGCTGAGAAAATGACCGTGAGATTCGATGAAACCGGGGATTGCTAATTTCCCTTTTAAATCAATAATGCGTGTTGATTTGGCAACATAGGGTTTTATTTCTTTTGTTGTGCCAATGGCAAGTATACGGCCCTGATAAACAGCCAACGCTTCAACCTCAGGACTGGATTCATCCAGGGTAATGATCTTGCCGTTTTGTAAAACCAGCTCAGCAACCGGTGTTTGTTTTTTCTGGATTGATGCTGCCAACCCTATCACCAGGACAAAGAGAAAAATGATAAATGTAAATCGATAGATCCTTTTATTCATTTGCATTCGTATACCTCCAAAAAGTATATATTAGTATAATCAATCTTTGTGATTTTAGCAAGCGATAAGAGTAGAACTTTTGCTCCGGTTAGGTAAATAATTCTTTAATTTGCTTTTTATCTATTGCGAAATTGGAGCCGAAAAAGCCCCTATCCGGCAAATTTCCCCCTTTCCAGAAAAAAATATCAGGTTTAGATTGTTTTAACTTCCGGTATAGTGTCTCCAACCTGTCAATCATTTTACCAGGTCCAAAATAATTTAGTTCGTTAGAAGGTGAGACAATAAAAAGATGAGCAAATTTGTCATACAGCCGATCCATGACCGGGCTGCTTTTTTCGGTTAGGCTGTTGACTAAAATCGCATCAGGGGCTAATTTCTCCGAATGATGTTGGATGGATTCTTTTGCTAGCTTTTCGTCTTTTTGTGTCACCCCCTGGCATTGGCGATCATATCTTCGGATTTCCTCGATTTCTTTCAGGGTTGCTCCCAACGCCTTCATGGCAGGAATGTGCCCCCTGTCATTGGCGCTGATTAAGTGCTGATACCTGTTTAGCTGGACTCCTAGTAAGTCTGATGCTTGCTCAAGAGAGGTTTGCCGATTCTTGCCCGCCCTCTCATTGTGGTGATCGATAACGATGGCCTGTTCCGGGTAGTCGATATCCAACCGCAGTTCCACAAACACCGGGACTTGGCCTTTGGACAGCCCCATCAACTCTTCCTTGTATTGGGACAGGCTTGCCCCCCAGGTCAAATGCTTATCAAAATATGGGATTTTTTTGGCGTCAAGAATCTCTCTGATGGTCACCATCTCTGCATCAAGTCCACCAAGGAAAAATGTATATTTCTTTTTCATGTCATTATATATACAATTTTTGCCTTTATTTCAAGTTCTATTCGTAAAATTTTTAGGATTTTTTTTTAATTGCCCCTGTTTTCTATATTTGTCTTCATCTTTGTTCATGTTCATTCCCAAACACCTTCCAATAAATTAAATCCCGGTTTTTGCCAGTTCTTCAAATATTTTCTTCTGGGTTTCATCGAGATGGGTAGGCAATTTTACCTGGAGACAAACCAGGAGGTTTCCATCAGGAGTACCTTTTAAACCGGGAATTCCCTTGCCTTTAATCCTAAGTTTGCTGTTATTTTTCGAGTTGGGAGGTATTTTCAATTCAATGGTTTTGTTATCTAAGGTGGTAACCCTGATCTTACCTCCCAGTACCATTTCAGTCAGTTTGACCTCTTTTTCCATGATAAGGTCTTTTCCCTTTTGTTTAAACACCGGATGAGGAGCAATCTTAATTTTGCAGTAAAGGTCTCCCCGTTGACCCGACATGGGGTCAAGGGGGCCTTTTGCTTTAAGTCGCAGCTTTTGCCCCTCTTCGATGCCTTTGGGTATGGTGATTTCCACTGTTTCAATCCCGCTTCCGGTATCAAGAGAAACCTTTTTCTTTGCACCAAACACGACATCTTCAAGGTTGACTTGTAATTCTGCTTCCGAGCGCTGCGGAGGGGCATTCTGCCGGGTAAACCCCCTGGGGCCGCCAGGGCCGCCGGGCCCACCAGGTCCACCACCAAAGGGATCCCCGAAACCAAAAGAAAAAGAGTTTCTACCCCTGCTGCCGCCTCTTCTTCTACCTGCGAAAAAATCAGAAAAACTGCTTCCACCAAATACATCACCAATACCAAATTCTCTAAAAATACTACCAATATCAAATCCCCTGAAGATATCTTCCCGGGAGAACCGTTTTGAGAAGCCTTCTGCCCCGAACATATCGTATTGTTTTCGTTTTTCGTCATTACTTAAAACCGCATAGGCTTCGTTTATTTTTTTAAACATTTCTTCTGCTTGTTTGTTGTCTTTGTTTTGATCCGGGTGATATTTAAGGGCAAGTTTTCGAAAGGCTTTTTTGATTTCATCTTTGCTGGCCTTTTTGTTGACACCCAGGATCTTATAATAATCTTCTGCCATTTTTACGCCTCCTCTATAAAACGCTTCCTGAGGATTATACTATTGCACCCTTACTGGTTAACCTAAAAAACATCACTCATTTTAATTAAGTAATTTTATAATAAAAATTTACCGAAATGTCAACCCCACCCCACTGCGTGGCGCATAGCGTTACGGGGCAAAGCA
>JABAOH010023787.1_pt2 | contig 10936 bp, 8 predicted proteins | sample 7062181 | NCBI WGS metagenome assembly JABAOH01 (sample SAMN14538630, study PRJNA623070) | marine sediment metagenome | biome: marine biome [ENVO:00000428]; feature: marine pelagic biome [ENVO:01000023]; material: deep marine sediment [ENVO:00002113]; isolation source: pool of 5 deep marine... | reverse complement strand
ATCATCGCCCCGGCATAAATGCCGGGGCTCAGAGCTGGGGTAGCCTGCTCTTTAAAATGTGACCCATGGGATCTGAGAGTCGAAACGGCTCCCACGCATACTCGCATGCTGCCAAACAATTACAATCCGTGAAATGGACCCGTTACGGCAGGATTTGTGCCGGGGGACTGGAGGCACTGGCGCGGTGTGTCTACACTACAGCCAGCCTGCACGGAGCCCGCCTGTGCCTATTTCTCCGCCGACTTCGACCGCCGGCCGCAAGCTGGTCATCATCCTGGCCGTGGCCCTGGCCATTCTGCACCAGGACTTCTGGTTGTGGGACCGTCAGACGTTGGTCTTGGGCTTCCTGCCGATAGGCCTGGCGTACCACGCCACGTATTCGGTCGTGGCCGCCTGTCTGTGGGCCCTGGCGATCAAGATTGCCTGGCCGCATCATCTGGAAGTGGTGGCTGAAGAGTCCCATGTCGCCAGCGAGGGGTTTTCGGTCGAGGAAGCTGCCGACGCCAACGGGATCGGAGAATTCTGACTTCGCATGACACCGCTGATCGTGATCATCTGTTACCTGGCGTTGCTGCTGGGGCTGGGTTTGCTGAGCAATCTTTTTTTTCGCGGCACCAGCAAGGACTATTTTGTGGCCAGCCATTCGATCGGGCCGTTTTTGTTGCTGATGAGCGTGTTTGGGACGACGATGACTGCCTTTGCCCTGGTCGGTTCCACCGGCAAGGCCTTTGAACGGGGGATTGGCGTGTATGGCCTGATGGCTTCGTCGTCCGGACTGATCCATGCGGCATGTTTCTTTTTGATCGGCGTCCGGCTGTGGGTCTACGGCAAGAAGTACGGCTACGTGACCCAGATCCAGTACTTCCGCGATCGCTTTGAATCGGACGCGTTGGGCTACTTGCTGTTTCCCATCCTGGTGGGGCTGGTGATCCCCTATCTGCTGATTGGTGTGATCGGGGCGGGCAAGACGCTGTTGCCTGCCACGGCGGGTGCCTTTCCGGATCTGTTTCCCAACCGGGGAACGCCTTTTGCAGGGGGGATACCTCCCTGGCTGACCGGTCTGGTCGTGTGTGGCGTGGTGGTGGCTTACGTCTTCGCCGGCGGTTCCCGGGCGGCTGCCTGGGCCAACACGTTTCAGACAATCGTATTCATGTTGATGGGGGTCGTGGCCTTCGGCTTTATTGCCAGCAACCTGGGGGGACTGTCCCGCGCGTCCCGGATCACCCTCCAGGCCACTACGGATGGCAAGCTGCTGCAAACCCACCNNGGTGCGCGATCCCGGCGAAAAGGCCCTCCCGCCGCCCGAGCACCCGTTGCTGACCCGGACGCTGGCCACAGCCACTTACCCGCGCATCGATCCCCGCACGCGGCAACCGGTCCTGGACGAGGAGGGCCGACCGCGGACCTACCAGCGGGAATACGGGATCCCGCCCTTGATGTTCTTGACCTACATGTTCATCCCGCTCAGCGTCGGCATGTTTCCTCATCTGTTTCAACACTGGCTGACGGCCAAAAGCGCCAAGACCTTCCGCCTGACCCTGATCGCTCATCCGCTGTGCATCATGATCGTGTGGGTTCCCTGTGTCTTGATCGGCGCGTGGGCCACGGGGGTCTTGCCGCCGGTACCGCCGGAAAGTTTGGCGAGTGTGTTGAGCCGCATGGTGAAGACCCTGGTGGGCAGTCCGATCCTGGTTGGCCTGCTGACCGCCGGGATCCTGGCTGCGATCATGTCATCGCTGGACTCCCAGTTCCACTGCATGGGCACGATTTTTACCAACGACATCGTGCTGCACCTGGCGGGCGAAGACCGTTACAGCGATCGCCAAGTTGTTTGGCTGGCCCGCTTGTTCACCATCGGCATCGTCACCTTGACCTACCTCCTGGCCCTGCTGGCCATGGATGCCAACGTGTTCGATCTGGCCGTCTGGTGTTTCACCGGTTTCGCGTCCCTGACGCCCCTGGTGATCGCGGCCCTCTATTGGCGTGGCGCGACCAAGGCGGGCGCTTTTACTTCGGTCATCGCAACCATCGTGACCTGGTTCCTCTTCTTCCGCGCATCGGGTTATGGCGGCGAGTACACGTTGGCGGGGGGCGTGATGCCGGTCGCCATCTGCTTTGCAACCGGGGCCGGCACGATGGTCCTGGTATCGCTGGCCACCCCCCGCCCCTCCCCGCAGACGATCGCCAAGTTCTTTCCTTCCCCCGCGGAACAGGCCCCCCCGGGCCGCTGAACCCCCACGTCCGCTGACCCGGCCGGGCGGCCCGCCCAGAACGCCAGCCCAAAGGGACCTTGCAGCCATCGGCCCGATCGATAAAAATTATGGGTTCCCCGAACGGAAAAGTTTGTCAACGCTCAATTTTCAGCTGGCCAACACGCGTCCCGTGTTCCGGCAATCACCCTGCCGCCGAAAAACTGGGCGAGTTCCGTTTGACCGGCAAGCCCCACATGTTGGGCCGGACCAGGGACCCGCCTTTAGCCCTTCACCCTCAGCCCCTGACCACTGAGCATGCCTCGACCACGAAATACTCGTCCCTCCCCTCGCAACCGCCGCCGCAAGACAAAGACACGGGCCAAGAAGAAGGACCCGATCATGGTGGACGGCCAGCGGCCGCGTCCGATGTACATTGACTACAAGGACGTGGAGTTGCTGAGCAAGCTGGTGAACCGTCACGGTCGGATTGTCAGTCGTCGCAAGAGCGGCTGCAGTGCTGTCAGCCAGCACGCGGTGACCGAGGCGATCAAGCGGGCCCGCTTCATGGCCCTCATGCCGTACGTGGGCGACTAAAAGGGCCGGATCGCATGCTGGCCGGGCGGGATCGCATTCTGGCCGGGGCCACGCTTGGCTTGCTGGCATGTGGCTCTCTGCAAAATTGTCGCTCATTTGTCGATCTCTGCTTGACGATATCAACGAACAGCGTTGATGTTGCGCGCTGCCGAGCAACTTATTTGCTCTTCTCGTCTTGATTCGCCACGATTCGGGGCCTTGCCCGTGTCTGTTTTCCGCTGTTGTCCCCTGCTGTTGGCGTTGTCCTTGGCGGCTGGACTTTGCCTGGCGGGTGAACCGGATTTGCGGCGGAGGATGAGGGCGTTGCCGCCGGTCGAGACGGATGTTGTGCAGTGCGTGGCCTGTCTGCCGATGGAAGAAGTTCCTTCGCCGGTTTCGGAATCCGAATCGCCGCTGACGCTGGCCGATTTGCAGCGGCTGGCGCTGGCTTACCATCCGGCCCTGGGGCGGGCCGAGGCCCAGGTGGATGCCGCTTGCGGTCGCTGGGTCCAAGTGGGCCTGCGGAAGAACCCCATGCTGGGCTACGAGGGGACCGACATCGGCGAAAGCGGTTCGGCGGGCAAGCAGGGGGGCTTCCTCCGTCAGGAGTTTGTCACGGGAAACAAGCGGCAGCTGGCCCGCGAAGTGGCCCAGCGCGAGATGCAGCAACGGCAACAGGACCTGGAAGTTGTCCGCCAACGCGTGCTGGGCGACGTCCAGGCGCACTACCTGGAGGCGGCGTTTGCTGAGCGGCGAATTGAGCTTTTATCCGAGCTGGCCGAATTGGCCGCCCGCGAAGTTGAGCTCATGCAGCAGCTCCGCACCGCTCAGGAAGTCAGCACCCTGGATCTCCTGACCGTCCAGCGTGTCCACGCTGAGGTGACGCTGCAAAAGCGACGTGGCGAACATCAGCTGGCAACCGCTCGGCGAAAACTGGCAGCGGTCGTCGGGGTCACGCAGCTGGCGCCGACCCGGCTGGCTGAGCCCCCGCGGCCGGAGACGCCGCTGTCGGACTGGAAAGACCTTTGGGACCGGCTGCTGGCCGAAAGTCCCCAGCTGGCCTCGGCGCTCGCCGCCCGCCAGCGGGCGGAGGCGAATTTGCAATTGGCCCGTGCCGGGCGGCGGCCCAACGTGGAACTGTTGGCGGGTGTCCAGAACGACATGCTGGTCCAGGAGACCCTGGCCAACGTGGCCCTGGGCGTTCCCCTCCCGCTGTTCGACCGGAACCAGGGTGCAATTTGCGAGGCGGAAGCGGAACTTTCCGCGGCCGAAAACGAGATTGAGCGGGTTCGCATGAACCTGCAGCACCGCCTGGCAAGCTCTTTTGGCGCCTGGCTGGATGCTCGCCGCCGAGCGGAATATTACGCGGAAAACATTTTGCCGAATTTGCGGCAGAGCTTGAAACTGGTCGAGCGTGCTTTTCAGCAAAAGCAGCTGGATTACTTGACCGTGGTCAGGACGCAAAAAGAACTGATTCAAACCAGGCTGGAGCAGCTGGAGGCCGAACAGCAGACACATGCCGCGTTGGCCGAACTGGACAACCTGCTGCTGGCAGACAGCCTGGAATCGTCGGCGCCTTAGGCAAAGCACCCCCGCGTGGCCGCCCCGCATCTCCGCTTGACGTCAAACCGGATCGCGTTCAGACTGATTTGCAAAGTTGCCAGCCAGGTTTCCCTCAGAAAGAGGGCTCAACCGGTTGCCCGCCACCGGTCATCCGCCACCCTCGTCGCTCAGCCCATGTCCTGCCCACTGTGTCCACCCCATCNNCCCCATCTCCCCCTGCGAGTTCACCTGGGGCTCATTTTGCTGGCCCTCCTGCTGACCGCGGCCGGTTGCGACGCGCTGCCCGCTGCGCGGACCGTGGCCAGCGACCATCCGCCGCACGACGACCATGCGAGCGAGGATCTTGTGGAGCTTACCGCGCAAGCACGGGCCACGATTGGGCTGCGTACCGGTCCGGTTGCGTTGCAGACCTATACGGAAACGATTACGGTCCCCGGCAAGGTGGTCGAGCGTCCCGGACGCTCGAAACAAAAAGTTCCCGCTCCGCTGGCCGGCGTGGTCACATCCATCTTCCGCACGCCGGGGGAGACCGTGGTACCTGGCGAACCTTTGTTCGAACTGCATTTGATGCACGAAGAGCTGGTGGAAGCGCAGGGGGAATATTTGCGGCTGGTGGAAGATGAAAAGGTGGCCCAGGCGGAGATCCAGCGGCTGCAAAAGGTCGCCAACGAGGGCATCGTGGCGGGGCGTGAGTTACTGGACCGCCAATACAAACAGCAAACCATCGCGGCCCAGCTGAACGCGCAACGCGAACGCCTGCTGCTGCACGGACTGACCCCGCAACATCTCGATTTTATTGCTGGCGAAAACAAGCTGGTGCATGGAGTCACCGTCTTCGCCCCGGGGGGTCGGGACCCGCATCGGCATCCGGCCGGCGGGGACGGGCCGGAGGCCACGGGGGCGGCAGGGGCGGAGGCCGGGGCCGCCGCCGGTCCGCGGCCGGAAATGCAGCGGCTGCTGGTCGAACGGGGCCAGCACGTGGAGGCCGGCCAACCCCTGTGCGTGCTGGTCGACTACAGCCAATTGTTCATCGAAGGACAGGCCTTTGAACCCGACGTCCCCTATTTGTTGGAAGTCATCGCTCAAGACCGTACCGTGTCGGCAACGATCGGCGCGGGGGGCGACCGCAAATACCTCGAACGCGGCTTGCGGCTGGAGTACGTCGACAACACGGTCGATCACGAAAGCCGGCTGCACGCTTTTTATGTAAAGCTTCCCAATCAACCGGTCGGCGAACCGGGCTCGGCACCCACCGGCCGATTCGTCCAATGGAAATACCGGCCCGGCCAGCGCGTCAAACTGCAGATCCCGGTCCGCCAGTGGGAGGACCGGATCGTCCTGCCAGCCGCCGCGGTCGCCCAGGACGGCCTGGAAGCTTACGTCTTCCTGGAAAACGGGGCGCTGTTCGAACGCCGAGCGGTGCGGATCGAAGTCCGCGACTCGCGCCAACAACTAATCGTCATCGCCAACGACGGTTCGCTGTATCCTGGCGACGTAATCGCCATGAATAACGCCGACCTGCTGAACCTGGAACTGAAAACTCGCGGCAGCACGGCCGCCGATCCGCACCATGGACACACCCACTGAAGGTTCGGTCGGCATCGGTCGCTGATGGGTTGGCNNTGGGTTGGCGGGACATATTTTCTGAAATCGGACAGGCTGCTGGCAACCTTGGCGCAAAGCGCGTCCCCGGTGCTTGGAACTTTTCATGCTGAACGCCGTCATTCGCATCGCCTTGCAACAGCGTGTCTTGACGCTGTCCCTGGCGCTGATCGTGCTGATCTACGGCACGTATACGGCCCTGCGGCTGCCGATCGAAGTCTTCCCGGACCTGAACCGGCCCCGCGTGACAATTCTGACCGAAGCGCACGGGATGGTTCCTGAGGAGGTAGAACGCGAGATCACCCTGCCGCTGGAACGCGCGGTGGCGGGTGCCGCCGGGGTGATCGCCGTCCGCAGTACGTCCAGTGTCGGCCTCTCGATTGTGTATGCCGAGTTTGACTGGGACATGGACATCTTCGTGGCCCGCCAGCTGATCGAAGAGCGCAAATCCCAAGTCGAAGACCAGCTGCCCGCCGGCATCGTCGCTCGCCTGGCACCCATCTCTTCCATCACCGGTCAGATCTTGATCGTGGGGATGTGGAGCGACGGGAACCAGACATCGCCGATGGAAGTCCGCACGCTGGCCGACTGGGTAGTCAAACCGCGGCTGGAGTCGATTCCCGGCGTGGCGCAGGTGACCACGACCGGTGGCGAGCGGATGCAGTACCAGGTCCTGGTCGACCCGGACGCTCTGCTGGCCTACGGGGTCACGTTGCACGAGGTGGAGAGGGCGTTGGCCGAGAGCAACCTGAACGTGACGGGTGGCTATATCGACCAGCGGGGCCCGCAGGAGCTGCAAGTGCGGGCCATGGGACGCTTGGGGGCGACGCCGGGTGAGGTCCGCGACGAGCTGGGAAAACTGGTGGTCCGCCGCCAGCATGATCGGCCGGTTTTGCTGAGCCAGGTGGCCACGGTGCAAACCGGGGCCGAGGTCAAACGGGGTGACGCGGCGGCCTACGTCAAGACCGCCGCGGGGGAATTTGTCGGCGGGCCGGCCGTGACCTTGACGGTCAACAAGCAACCGGGATTCGACACGCGGGCCGTGACTCAGGCCGTCATCGACGCCCTGGCCAAGGTACAAGGCCTGCCCGCCGACATTCGCCTGCATCCGGAACTGTACCAGCAGGCAGATTTCATCGATCGGGCCATCAAAAACGTCGTGGAGGCCCTCTGGCACGGCGGCCTGCTGGTGGTGGTGATCCTCTTCTTGTTCCTGCTGAACTTCCGCACCACTTTCATTACGCTGACCGCCATCCCCCTTTCCATCCTGACCACCGCCGTCATCTTTTCCTGGTTCGGTTTGTCGATCAACACGATGACCCTGGGCGGCCTGGCCGTGGCGATCGGCGAACTGGTGGATGACGCGATTGTGGACGTGGAAAACATTTTCCGGCGGTTGCGCGAAAATCGCCAGCTCAGCCAGCCACGCAACCCGCTGGTGGTTGTCTTTCAAGCCAGCTGCGAGATTCGCAATTCGATCGTTTTTGGAACCTTGATCGTGGTGATCGTGTTCACACCGCTGTTCTTCATGACCGGCATGGAGGGGCGGCTCTTCAAGCCTTTGGGGGTCGCCTATATCGTTTCCATCCTTTCCTCCTTGCTGGTTTCCCTAACCGTGACACCCGTTTTGTCCTACTGGCTGCTGGGCCACGCGGGGCTGCTGGCCAGGCGGAGCGAAGGCTGGTTGCTAAGCGGCTTAAAGGCAATCGCCGACGCGGTGATCCGCAGCAGTCTGCGGCTGCGGGGTGCCGTGCTGACCCTGGCCGGGCTGGCCGTGGCCTTCAGCGGCTATGCCCTCTGGCAGCTGGAGCGCGATTTCCTGCCACCCTTCAACGAGGGGAGTGTCCAGATCAACGTCGTCCTGGCACCCGGCACGTCCATTGCGCGGTCACGCCAAGTGGCCGATATCGTCGACACGCGACTGAAAGAGGTCGAGGGGATCACGGCCTTTGTCAGCCGTACCGGCCGCGCCGAAGAAGACGAACACGCCATGGACGCCAACATCACGGAAATCATCGCGACCTTGGATCCAGATACCAATCGCAGCCGCCAGGAAATTCTCGAGGACCTGCGGCACAGCCTGCAGGACATCCCCGGCATCGTGACGGCCGTCGAACAACCGCTGGCGCACCTGATTTCGCACATGCTGTCCGGCGTGGCGGCCCAGATCGGGATCAAGGTGTATGGCGACGACATGACCGTCTTGCGGAATACGGCGGAAGAAATCGCAGCGGCGATTTCCCAGGTGGAGGGCGTGGCCGATCCTTTGGTCGAATCGCAGGTGACAATCCCCCAATTGCAGATCCAGCTGGATCGCGAGCAGCTGGCCTTGCACGGCGTGACGCCCTACCACGTCAACGAATTCGTGGAAACCGCTCTCAACGGTCGCGTGCTCTCCCAAGTGCTCCAAGGCCCACGCCGCTTTGACCTCCTGGTGCGTTTCGACGAACTGTATCGGGAAGATGTCGAAAACCTGCATCGCCTCACGCTGGCCCTTCCCGACGGCGGCTCCACACCGCTCGGTTCCGTCTCCACCGTCCACCGCCGCGGCGGACCGAATTCGATCAATCATGAACAGATCCGGCGGCGGATTTTTGTGCAGTGCAATACCACCGGCCAGCGCGGATTGGTGGACATCGTCGACGACATCCGCCAACGGCTGCAGCCGATCGAAGCCGGCCTGCCGCCGGGATACTATATCCAGTACGGCGGCCAGTTCGAACGTCAGGCATCGGCAGCCCGGGTGATCAGCCTGATGTCGGTCGCCTCCTTAATCGGCGTCTTCCTCTTGCTATACGCCCTGTTCCGCTCGGCCAACTTCGCTCTGCAGGTCATGGTCGCCGTCCCCATGGCCTTCATCGGCGCCGTCGGGGCCCTGGTACTGACCGGGCAAACGCTGACCGTCGCCGCCATGGTGGGCTTTGTTTCGCTGAGCGGGATTGCGGTCCGCAACGGGATCCTGCTGCTGAACCACTACCTGCACCTGGTCCGTTACGAAGGGGAAACATGGTCGCCCGAAATGCTGATCCGCGCCGGCAAGGAACGCCTGGCACCGGTCCTGATGACGGCGCTCACCTCGGGCATCGGCCTGATCCCCCTGGCCCTGGCGGCGGGGCAGCCTGGCAAGGAGATCCTCTATCCGGTCGCCACGGTCATGATCGGCGGCCTGACGACCAGCACCTTGCTGGAATTCCTGGTCCGCCCCGCCCTCTTCAGCCTGCTGGGCCTGCCCAGCGGGCCACGCGTCGCCGATCGCTTGCGGGCTGAGATCCCCCTGCAGACGGTCGAAGAAGAAAACGCATAACGGTCCCCGCGCCGCGCGGCCCTCGTCGCCGGCCCAGGCGGTCCTGCAGTTCGGCCAAACGCAGCGTAAGGTCCCCTGTTCTTGCCGGCCCTGATCCTTGTCGTAAGTCGTTTGACCGCAAAGCCATCGGCCAGCGATTCGCAAGCGGTTCGAACGTTGGCCAGGGTGGACAATCCGCGCGGCCCGCTGTTTCGGCCCGCGGCCGGTGGGGCCTGCCGTCCAACGAATTTCGAAAGTGGCGCTGTGGGGCGAAGGGGGGTTCGGTAGAATCGCCGGTTTGGGAAAATTCCACCCCCCTCACGCAAAGGGAGCTGTGCTGATGACGATCCGTTGCCTCGGTCTGCTGATTTTGTGCGGTGGCTTGTGCCTGCTGACCGGATGCCCCGCCGCGCCCCCCCCCTCCCAGACCGCTCAGAAGGATCACGACCACGACGACCACGATGCCGACGACCACGATCACGATCACGACCACGATCACGAGCATGGTCACGGCGACCATGGCCCTCACGGCGGCCTGCTGCTGGTGTCGGGCGACCACCAGCACCATTTCGAGCTGGTATTGGGCCACACCGACGACAAAATCACGATCTACCCGCTGGACGCCAAGGTCCGCCAGGCGGCTCCGGTTCCTCTGCAAGCCGTGAAGTTGAACTTGAAGGTCGACGACCAGCCCCGCCAGTTCGAGCTGCCGGCGGTTCAGCAACCGGACGACCCGGAAGGCCAGACATCGCGGTTTGCGCTGGCCAGCGACGAGCTGCACGCGGCGTTGGAGAGCGAGGCGGCCGAGGACGCGCAGCTGGTCGCCACGCTGAACGACCAGCAAGTCCGTTTCAAATTCGAGTCCTTCCACATCTGCCATCACCACGGGCACGACGACGAACCGGACGACACCCTTTTGTGGGACCCGGACCAACGGCAGTTGGCCGATTGCGCCATCACGCTCGGCCGCCACGGCGTGGTAATTCAGGCCGGCCGGGACGTGGAGGGGGCTGTCTCCATCTATCGAGGCGCCGAGCCGGTTGCGGACGCAGAAGTTTTTGTCTCCCTGCTGGCCCCGGATGGGACAACGGTCATCGCCGAGGAGTCGGCCGCGGTGTTCGAGCCGACGACCGAAGACGAACCGGCCCATTATGGTCAGGCGATCCTGGCCGTACCGGCTGACCAGCAGCAGGTGATTGTCCAGTACCGCATCGTGCTGGCCGACGGTACGAACGGCACCTACAAGACGCCTCTGCTGAATACCGAGACCAGCGAGTAACCCCAGTCCTGGAGGATACACGCTTGCGCTATACCCGTCCCGTCCAGTGGCGTGATACCGATGCGGCCGGCATCGTTCACTTTTCGGTCTTTTTCAACTACATGGAAGAGGCCGAAACGGTCTTATTGCGCGAACTGGGGGTGGACGTGCTGGTCACCGACGACCAGCAGCGTTACAGTTTCCCGCGTGTGTCGGCCCAGTGCGACTATCAAGCGCCGGTCCGCTTCGGGGATACCGTCGAGATCGACGTCTCGCTGGTGCGACTGGGCGATTCCAGCCTGACTTACAAATTCGATTTTTCCTGCGACGGTCGCCAGGTGGCCGTCGGCCAGGTCACGGCCGTCTATTGCCGACTGGTGGACGAGGGCCCTCCTGAAACGGTACCGTTGCCGTCGGCCATTCGCGAACCGTTGGGGCGGCTGATATCTTGAGCTACCTTGGCGA
>JABAOH010004897.1_pt6 | contig 10938 bp, 5 predicted proteins | sample 7062181 | NCBI WGS metagenome assembly JABAOH01 (sample SAMN14538630, study PRJNA623070) | marine sediment metagenome | biome: marine biome [ENVO:00000428]; feature: marine pelagic biome [ENVO:01000023]; material: deep marine sediment [ENVO:00002113]; isolation source: pool of 5 deep marine... | reverse complement strand
TCGATGATGCCAGGGTTCGCAAGTACACCTCCCCCGAACCCACGGTGGGCGTGGGCGCCGATATTGAATTCCAAACCAGAACCAGCTCTGACGGCTCCACTTGGGAAGCCTGGAAACCAACGAGTAATGAAACCCAAATTGACAGCATGGACTCTGTCTCCTGGAAGCCTGATGAACCAATCACCTCTGAAGTTTGTAATGAATTTTCTAACTTCAGCGGAGCTAATAACACTGACATCAGTACTATTAATGGCCAAAGATACTTTTTCACCCATTATAGTGGCCCGTCCACTCAATACGGAAACGGCACATCAAATAATTTCCTAGCGTGTGACGGTAGTGGTAATACTCCTTTTAACTCAGCCAGTACCAACTATATTGCCAACGATGTTCTTGATTCTGACTATGGCGTGGTCTCCTATCAAGACACGGGCAATAGTAGTCAAGGAACGGCTAGAATTGGTAGTTTTTCTGCTGGCGAGGGGGTCACCTTTCCTGGCAGTGAGTATGTTTTTAACAACGTCGCCACCAACTATACCTCGGTGGCCGCCCTTGATAGCACCCATTTTGCTGTTGGTTACGAAGACGACGGAGGGAGTGACTATGGCTGCTCTAAAATAGGGACCACTTCTTCAGGAACAACCATTTCCTATGGCAGCGAATATTGCTTTAATAATGCCGCTACCCAATATGTTGATTTCACTATGCTCGACTCAACTCATTTTGTCGCCGCTTATCAGGATGACGGCGGCAGTGATTATGGCTGTGCCAAAATTGGCACTGTTTCCGGCTCCACCATCACTTATGGCAGTGAATACTGTTTCAATAGCGCCAGTACTGCCTACATCTCTGTCGACGCCCTGGATTCCACCCATTTCGTTGTTGCTTACCAAGACACGGGCAACAGCAGCAAGGGTACGGCAATAATCGGTACTTACACAGGCAGTGCCATCTCCTACGGAAGTGAATATGTTTTTAATGACGCCACCACTGACTATCCGTCTGTCTCCACTTTTGACAGTTCTCGTTTTGTCATCACCTATCAAGATGAAGGGAACTCCAGTTACGGTACGGCCATTGGTGGCACCATTGAATTCAATTCTTCTATCACCTTTACTGACGAACACGTCTTTTTTTCCAACACCGCTTATTACCCCTCAGTAGCGGCCATGGATAATGGCAGCGCCTACAGCGTCGGCTATCGTCAAAATGACAACGATATCTACATCGAAACTGGCTACATTAATTTCAATAGGGGTCTGGTTCACAGACAAGCCGAAAGTGCGATTAAAATGGAAGGTTCGGCCTCCCAAATCGCCACTGTTGGGGCCCAATTAGCAGATAATGATACTCGCGGCCTCTGGCACCTCGAAGAAACCGGAGGTACAGGCAGCTATTTTCAAGATGAAACCTCTCTTAGTAATGATCTTTCTCTCAACAGTGCTCCGGCTGTCACTGATGGTATTTTTGGCAAAGCGAGAGACTTTGATGGAACCGATGATTATCTCACTTGCACTGACGCTAATTGTGGTGGAACAACCAAATTAGACTATCCGGGTAGTGGCGGCTGGTCGGTGGGAGCCTGGGTAAAATTAGACACCCTGGCAAATGGTGGCGACCAAAAAATAATTAATAAACACTACTGGAATTCAAGCACAGACAACGGCGGTTATGTCCTCAAACTCCAGGATGGTGATGACAAATTTGACTTTTTCCTCCAAAATAGTAGTGGCACCGCAATTAGTGAAGATGCCGAAACAATAACCACGCTTTATGCCAACCAATGGTATCACGTTGTTGGAGTCTATGACGGATCAAATGTTTCAATTTTCCTTAATGGAAAATTAGAAGCCGTTGATGGTTATGATGGCAGTATCAAAGATGTCTCTCAAGACTTCCGAATTGGTGACGACTCTGGTTCAACCGGGACTCCTCTTAATGGCACAGTTGATGAGCCTTTTGTCACCGCCACAGCGCTTAATTCTGACGAAATCGCTGAAATGTATCGCGCCGGCAGAGATCATCGACTCCAAAAAACCATTTCCTCCACCGACCTTTCCGGCAAAACCAAAGTCCCCTTCTATTTTGCCGCCGATAAACAGGGAACCATTGCCGAAACCTATGTGGGCGAAACTGACCATGCGGTTTATGGCGTTGACTCCAACACCTCCGCTCTCTGGCATCTTGACGATAATCCTGATGATTATGAAGGCTATAACTCACCAGGAACGGTTGTTGATGATGCTTCAGTAGGAACTAAAACCTGGAATAACCCAAGCAACGCTAAAGCAACTGATAACTCTGATGCTTATGCTGCTACTACGCTGGGGGAGATGTTTGGAAATTATTATAGTCATTACTTAAAAGCCACTGATTTTGGTTTTAACATCCCTTCCGATGCTAAAATAATGGGTATCCGAGTAGGTATTGAAAGGTCCGCTAACTATAATAACTCCGGGAACTATGTAGACGATAGCGAAATCAAAATTGTTAAAGGTGGCGAAATTGGCTCCACGAATAAAGCCTCGGGAACTAATTGGCCAACGACAGACGCTTATGCCAGCTATGGTGGTAGTTCCGATCTGTGGGGAGAAGCCTGGACAGCGGCTGATGTTAACGCCTCTAACTTTGGCGTTGTCCTTCAAGCCCGGCTTTACGACAGTCAAATGGCCTATCAAACACTAGCCTATGTCGACCACATGCGCATTGATGTCTGGTATGCTCCCATTAAAGATGAAAGCGGTAATGGCAATATGGCTAAATCCAGAAGCGGCGCCGCCTTCACCTCTCAAGGCAAAATTGGTGGAGCCAGATATTTTGATGGCACAAATGATTATATAGAGGTGGCTGATAATTCAAGTCTAGATATTACTAGCGCTTTGACCGTTGAATACTGGGTCATGCTTTATGGAACAAATACAAATGATTACGGTGGAGTGGCCAAATATGCCAACATGACCGGTCTTACAAACCAAAGAGCCTACGAGCTAGTATTTATGGCCAATAGTACCAAGCCTGAAGCATGGATCTCCGATGACGGAACTACTGGTTCTGGCCATTACAACACTTTAACAGCCAATACCGCCCTTAACACCAACCAATGGTATCACCTTGCCATGGTCTATAATCCTTCAACTCATCTCCGTATCTATATCAATGGAAACTTAGATGCAGAAAACACTACCAGTATAATCAGCTCTCTCAACAACTCCAGCGCACCCCTTTGGATCGGAGTAAACTACGACAATTTAAGTAGCACTCGCTTCATGAATGGAATAATTGATGAGGTCCGTGTTTCCAATACTAATCGTTCCGCTGACGAAATCCGCCAAGCCTATCAATATGGCTTACGCACCCACCAAATCAATGTTGATTTCAAAGCCTCTCTTGATTCTGGCAATCTCATCACTGGCTCAGGCGATACTTCTTTTACTGTTGACGCTACTGCCTATGGCTTAGAAGGCAAAGGCGATGCTCTTTATATTTATGACAAAATCATTGTTAAGGAAAATTACAACGGCACTACTTACATTGCCCAAGGAGATGTGACCGCCGTTAATACCTCCACTGGCGCGGTCACGGTTGATGCCTGGGACACAGGCTCGACTTTTCCCTCTGGGGGCTACACGGCCAATGCCACCGTTTTCAAATGGCAACGAGAATATTGGGATCTGGGTGATATCTCCCCTAATGACCGCAATGCCACTACTAAACTAGGCCTAAGAATCCTTGATGCCAATGAAGGTTTTACTATGTATATAGACGATATAAGAAGTAATACTAACTATTTAACCGATAACCTTGGCGCCACCGTGACTTCCACTCCCAATCGCTATATTCAGTATCGAGCTTTCTTAAGCACCAATAACACAGTTGTTACACCTGAATTAACCAGCGTCACCCTTGACTACAGCTTGACCCCTGACTTCCCCACTGACTGTATTCTTGATGATGGCAGCCAACCTGGCCAAGTTACAATCGAGTGGAGCGACAATTCAGACAACGAAACCGGCTATGACATCGACAGAAGCGTTGATGGGGGTGATTATTCTGACCTTACCACCGAAGCGGCTGACAGCACTTCTTATGTTGACAGCACTACCTCTGCCAATCATACTTACCAGTATCGAATTCGAGCCACTGGCGACGTTGCCAGTTCTGATTGGTGTATCACAACTAAGGTTGATTTTTCCGAAGGAAGTTTTAAATTCGAAGGATTAAGGTTGGAAGGATTGAAAATTGACTAAAGTAATTTGTAATAGAAAAATATAAGTCTTTTTTGGGGGTTGACAAGACAACAAAATTTTGAATACAATGGAGGTAATAATGAAACCTATCAATCAAGTAATTAATTGGCTTACTATCGGACTAGTTTTTCTTCTCCCCATTTTCTTTCTGCCGATTACAACGGAATTCTATATTTTTAATAAACAAGCCTTGCTTATTGGTCTGACCGGAGCGATGGCTATCCTTTGGTTGGCAAAGATGGCAATTACTCAAACCATTGCTTTCCGCCGAACCGTTCTTGATTTACCAATTATTCTTTTTGCTGCTGCCTATATTATTGTCAGCCTGGTAGCTGTTCCTAATAAAATCATTGCCTTCACTGCCCCAACTGGCGTAGGAACAATTTTGGCTTTAACTCTTCTTTATTTCACTATCACCAACAACCTAAAATCATACGCTCTTCGCTACAGCCTCTATGCTTTGATTGCGAGCACTACCCTTCTTGGATTAGTGGCGGTTTATCAATTTCTTGGTTTTGGAGAAGCGATTGGCGATGTTCCTTGGTTAAAAACCAAACTCTTCACCCCAGCCGGTGGTTCGTTAATTTTGATTTCAATCCTCATAAGTGGCTTAGCTTTGGCAGTGGCGCTTTTCCTAAGACAATTTAGTAAAAAAGGAATAGCTTTAACCCTCTTCACTGGCGGAGCCAGTATTGTTATTGCCGTGGGTCTAATTTTAACTATTTATCAACTTCTCCCAGGAAAAGACACCAGTCTTACCATGCTTTCTTACCCTGATAGTTGGGCAATTGGGATTGAAGCTTTTAAACGCAATCCCCTTATTGGCGTTGGGCCAGGCAATTATCTCTCTGCTTTTAATCGCTTCCGGCCGATAGCTTTCAATAATAATACCTACTGGGACGTTCGTTTTGGCAACGCTTCAAGTTATCCTCTTGAACTTTTAACCATTGGCGGATTATTGGTCTTAGGTACTTATCTCTTTTTGTTAGTTAAAAGCGCTAGGCTTTGGTTAAAAACCTATCGTCAATCAGTTTCATCCGTTCCGAGGCAAGAAGAAACTCTTTTACCCTTATTAATCCTTCTCGCTTTGATAATAATTATTCCTTGGTTGATTTCAAGCAACCTTGTTCTCCTTAGCTATAGTTTTATCTTTTTAGCTTTATTGGCAATCCAAGCTGGTCAAAGAGGAGTAACGAGTTTCAAAGCAAAAACGCCTTCTTTAATAGTCATGGGTGTTGGTTTACTCATAATTATTCCCTCTTTGTATTTCTGGGGGCGGATTTATGCCGCTGACATGGCTTTCCGTCAATCACTAAACGCTCTGGCCGAAAACCGAGGAACCGTTGTTTATAATCAACAAATTAGAGCCATCACTCTTAATCCTTATAACCCGAATTATCGCCGGGCCTATTCTCAAACCAATTTCGCTTTGGCTAACTCTATTGCAAGCCAACAAGAAATGACTGACCAAGACCGAACCAACATCACCCAATTAATCCAACAATCTATCCAAGAAGCTAAAGCAGCAACCGTCCTCAATCCAACGGATGCGAGTAATTGGGAAAATTTGGCTCAGATTTATCGTAATTTAATCAACTTTGCTCAAGGAGCGGACCAATGGGCAATAGCTGCTTACCAGCAGGCGATTGTCACTGACCCTATTAACCCTAGAATTCGCCTTAATCTAGGTGGTCTTTTTTATGGTTTACAAAACTACGAAGCCGCCGTTCGCCAATTTCTGAACGCGGTTGACCTTAAAACAGACTATGCCAATGGTTATTACAATCTGGCGGCTGCTTATCGAGAAAGGGAAATGTATTCTGATGCTTACTTAGCTATGCAAGCGGTTCTTAATCTCATACCAATAGACTCACCAGATTACCAAAAAGCTAAAGGAGAATTAGATGAATTGGCAACAAAGTTGCCCGCTCCTGGAGAAGTGACACCACCAGAAGAAGAAGCAGAGGAACCAGTTTTAACCGAACCATCGCCTTTACCCTCACCCGTGATTGAACCACCGATTGAATTACCTGAAGAAGAAGCAGCGCCAGAGATACCAGAACCTGAAGAAGAAGTTGAAGAAGCCTCTCCCACTCCTGAAGCTTCCCCCACTCCCTCAGAGTAGTGGACCCACCGAGAATCGAACTCGGAATTCAGTCATGCGAAGACTGCGGTATGCCATTTACCTATAGGCCCAAATGGAGGTGGACCCGGCGGGAGTCGAACCCGCGACCTCTTGCGTGCCACGCAAGCACTCTAAACCAACTGAGCTACGGGCCCTTATTTGTGAGTAATTATATCCTATACGGCTAAAGTTGTAAATTATTTTAAAAAACCTAAAGGATTAACCGTTGACCCATTCCTTCTAATCTCGAAGTGCAAGTGAATACCCGTACTTCGGCCCGTAGAACCCATTTTGCCAATTGATTGCCCCCGAATCACACTTTGCCCTGGCGAAACATAAACCGCTGAAAGGTGAGCGTAAAGGGTAGCGTAGCCATTGCCATGGTCAATCAAAACTCGATTGCCATATGCCCACGGAGAAGGCCAGCCAGCTGCTATCACTGTTCCCGAATCAGCAGCCAAAACAGCTGGGGCACCACGATTAGAAATATCAATGCCAGGATGATACCAAACAAAATGCTGGCTGATATTACCACTCGTGGGCCAAGCAAATTGACCGGTGCCAGTAATCGCTCCCGCAGCTGGCACTTCAGCATAATAACGCCGTGGAGCCGTGGGCGTAGCTTTGGGCATTATTCCTTCAGGAACAATCAATTGCTGACCCACAGCCAAAGCAAAGGTTTCATCATTAGCAAAAGAGTTGTAAGGCCAGTTAACAATCACCTGAGCATCAACTTGATACTTTTTGGCAATTGAATAAATCGTTTCGCCATGCTGAACTTTATGGGAGATTCCTGTTACCGGTAATATCCTTAGCTTATCACCGGCTTTAATAGACTTGATTGTTTCGAGATCGTTTTCCCAACGAATGGTGTCAATAGAAACCCCAAATTTCTCCGCAATCGTTGAAACCGTATCGCCTTCTTTAACGGTGTACTCAATAATTTCTGAACGGGGTTTGATTGACTCTAAAGTAGAAGTTTCCATTTCCCCTTTGGTTGCTGAAAGAACCACTGTTGCTTCAGCTTGATGCCAAGAACTTTCAGTTAAACCAGGGAAATTTTCTGTAATTAAAACCGGGCCCAAGGTTACGCCAATAACAATCAACAACATCATTCCCGAGTGAATAAAGGGTCGACTGTAGCGTCCTCGTTGGCGATAAAGAATAACCGCCATTTTCGACTTACCCGTTTCAAAAAGACGAAAACTCTTTAAGACTTTCTTTTGGAAGTAGCGCCCCAAACAACAAAGAAATTTCCAAAAGTCTTCTCTTAACGAGGGTTTATCCATGATTGAAGCCAGCGTATCATAGGCAGGCAGAGAAGTCAATTCAGAAGTTTAGCCTTTATTAAGGGTCTTTAGGAATTCGGTGTTGGATTTGGTTTTGTTTAATCGCTCTAAAAACAATTCTGTCCTCTCATTGGCTCCCAACATATCGACCATCTTGCGCATCGTCACAATTTTGGGATAAACGGTTTTACCATAAAGAAGCTCTTCTTGTCTTGTACCAGAGCGTTGAATATCAATCGCTGGAAAGACGCGACGTTCGGCTAAGTCACGAACCAAATGAAGCTCCATGTTACCCGTGCCCTTAAATTCCTCGTAAATTAAATCATCCATTTTTGAACCGGTCTCAATCAAACAAGTGCCAATTATGGTTAAAGAACCACCATCCTCTATATTCCTAGCAGCACCAAAAAACTTCTTGGGTGGCCAAAGAGCCGCGGGATCAAAACCTCCAGTTAAAGTCCGCCCAGAAGTGGGAATGCAAAGATTGTAAGCTCGGGCAAGTCGGGTAATTGAATCTAAAAGGATAACCACGTCTTTTCCAAGCTCCACCAGTCTTTTAGCACGCTCTAAAGCTACTTCAGCAATACTCGTTTGTTGTTCTGGCGGTTCATCAAAGTTAGAGGCAATTACTTCACCTTTAACCGAACGGGCAATATCCGTTACTTCTTCTGGTCTTTCTCCCACCAAAACCGCCATCAAATGAACATCTTTGAAGTTGTCAGTAATTCCATTAGCAATATCTTTCAGAAGCCAAGTTTTGCCAGCTTTAGGCGGAGAAACAATTAAGCCCCGCTGTCCCCTGCCAATCGGAGCAATCAAATCTATTACCCGAGTAGCAACCGGGATTTTACCTGTTTCCAATTTAATCTGTTCATTGGGATAAATGGGCGTCATACTCTCAAAAACGGGTCGTTTACCAATTTTAGAAACGGGTTGTTCATTAACCTTTTCCACTCTTAATAGACCATAATAACGCTCATTTTCTTTAGGTTCACGGGCTTGACCGCCGATCATATCACCCGGGCGAAGATTAAAACGCCTAATTTGAGATGAAGAGATATAGACGTCTCTATCAGAAGGAGAAAATTTGGCTCGAAGATAACCGTGGCCTTCTTGGGCGATTTCTAAGACTCCTTCCATATAGTGGGTTGGCATATCTGCATCAGGAATTCGTCGATTGTCAACAACACCGTCAAACTCTTTTGGAGCCTTTTTACCCACAACATCATCAACCGTCAACGGCTTTTTTTTAGCCTTAGGAGCGGCTTTCTTTTTTTTGGAAACAACAGATTTAGTTTTTGGCATTAGGGAATCAAATCACTAATTTTATGGGGAAACTTAATCTACAACTCTATTTAAACAAAGAATCAAACCAACTGTCAAGGGGTAAAACCATCTTTTTTCTGCTGCAAAATGGAAGGCAGTGCGCCTGCCCTACACACCACCCTCCATTTTAAAGCAGATAATCCTGTAGTTTTTAGCAATTCTAAACCTAGAATCTTGACAATCTCTTGACAGCTATGATATTGTCAAACTTGGTGTTTGGGTTACCTGTCCTAACTCGACACCAACATGCGAAGGGCATTGCTATTCGTGGTGACCCTGTCAATCCAGCGATAGTAATGCTCTTTGTCTTATCCGCCCAGGACGGGTTTTGTTAAGGTTGCGCTTCCCTTTTATCACATTTTGTCAAGACTGTCAAGCCTATAAGAAAAACTCCTAGAAAAACAGCCAACCCCATAGTCTATACTATTTATAATATAGCTTCATTTTAATCCCTTTTAAAGGAAATATCAAGTTTTGTGGATAAATCAAGGAAAAGTAGTTATTTAAAAAGTTTTTTGGCCATTAAGCTAATAGAAGCAAACTTCTCAGGAGAAATAATTATGGTAAAACCCAGCTTTCTTGCTTCTTTTTTTCTTTTTTCTATTTGACTCACCTCTCTTATCTCCCCTAGTAAACCAATTTCACCAAAACAAACCGTTTTAGAGTCAATGGGCATGCCTTTGAATGAAGAAATAATAGCTAGAGCAACGCCTAAATCGCTCGCAGGTTCCTCAATTCTGATTCCTCCAGCAACATTAATATAAATATCAAAGGTAGCCAAAGGGAGTTTTAATTGTTTAGCGAGAACGGCTGAAATGAGCTGCAAACGGCGATAATCAATTCCCTGACTGACTCTTCTGGGCACTGCCAACGTGGTTGGTACCACTAAAGCCTGAATTTCCACTAAAACCGGTCGGGTACCTTCTAAAGTGGCGACCACCACCGAACCGGCTACTTTTTTCACCCGTTCTCTAAGAAATAGCTTGGAGGGATTAGTGACTTCAATCATGCCTTTATCTGTCATTTCAAAAACACCGACTTCATCAGTTGCCCCAAAGCGGTTCTTGGTGGCTCTTAATAGCCTAGCCGTTCCAAATCTCTCACCCTCAAGATAAACAACAGTATCAACCATGTGTTCAAGAACTTTTGGTCCAGCAATAGCACCAGCCTTGGTCACATGCCCCACCAAAAAAAAGGGTATTTCTTCTTGTTTGGCGATTTTCAAAAGCCTGGAGGCGGATTCTCTTACCTGCCCGACTGAGCCAGCCATTCCTGAAAGCTCATTTGTCCAACAGGTTTGAATGGAATCAATAATAACCAGTTTCGGCTTTAATTCATTAATCTGAGTACAAATTGATTCCACATTGGTTTCCGTTAAAAAAAGTGTGCCTTGGTTTTTTAATCCCAACCTTTGGGCTCTAATTTTAATCTGTTGAATTGATTCTTCACCAGAAACATAAAGAGAATTGTTTTTTTGATTGGCTAATTGGAGCATCAAAGTACTTTTGCCAATCCCTGGTTCTCCGGAAATTAAAGTTACTGAACCGGGAATTACTCCTCCACCAAGAACAGAATCAAATTCCTTAATCCCGGTTTTTGCTCTTGCCCGAGTAACTGATTTGATTTGAGAAAGTTTCTGGGGTTTTGTTCGAGAAATGACTCTCTCCGTTTCATCAGGTGCTGCTAATGTTGTCTCCACTAAACTATTCCACTCGCCACATTGAGGGCAACGACCCATCCATTTAGGTGATTCCGCCCCACACTGCTGGCAGACAAATTTGGTAATTGCCTTAGCCATATATTACTTGTATCCCACTGGCTTTTCTTTCAAAACCAAGCCTAAACTCATTCTCCTTCCTTCTTGGTCAATAGATTCAATGTAGCAATCAACTTTGTCGCCTTCTTTAAGTGACTTTTCCGCTGGAATTTTGGAGATATGAATCAGGCCTTC
>JABAOH010045342.1_pt1 | contig 10940 bp, 6 predicted proteins | sample 7062181 | NCBI WGS metagenome assembly JABAOH01 (sample SAMN14538630, study PRJNA623070) | marine sediment metagenome | biome: marine biome [ENVO:00000428]; feature: marine pelagic biome [ENVO:01000023]; material: deep marine sediment [ENVO:00002113]; isolation source: pool of 5 deep marine... | reverse complement strand
GTTGAAGTCCCGCATTTTAATGTGGTTGAACCAGTGTAACCACTCAACCCAAACCTCAAACCGGTTGATGCCGTGATGTCATAGTTCTGGGTATCACAATCAACACCGCTGTATCCAGTGTTTGCAACAAGCCAGAAAGTGCCAGTAGGAACTGACACGTTACCACCGAGATTGAAAGTAACATTTGAGCCACCTGCAAATAACTCTAAATAATCTACATCATAAGTTCTTCCTGTAACTGTTACAGTTGAACCTGCAATTGTAGGACGATAATAAAATCTTGATACGCTTATCGTAGCACCTCCATGAATCAAAGGTGCTCCGCTATTCTTGAACAATATGACATAAAATGAGGACGCACCGTCGGTAAGTGTTCCGGTTGCGTCCCCCAGCGTAAGAGTATCGGCTACACCGACATAGGATTGTATTGTTGTTGTCTTGCCTGCTGCAGCCACTTTAAGGTTGGCAAAATGACTAGCAAATGTACCTATAGTCTTCAAATTCCCCGTGCCTGCTAAATCGACTGTGCTGCTGCTCTCATTAAACGTGCCTCCCGATGAATCCCAGCTTCCACTAACAGTAATGGTGGAACTATTGGCATTGAATGTGCCGTCAATATCTACATTTCCTGTTACTGATAAGTCTCTATCGGTAGTGCCGTCATTGGTGGTGAAGGTTCCTGCTGTTGAGGTGAAGTTGCCAGCTACTGCAAGATTAGATGTAGGAAGTCTGAATGTGTCAGTTGCGCCATCTGTAGAATTTACGGTTAAGTGATAGTAATCTGTTCCAGTGAAGGCTTTTATGGTGTAGGTGTCTGCTCCTGCATCACCATCGCCTACGTATTCGTAAGTCCCTGAATCTGTATCATTGGTGGTCCAGAATACGGTCTCATTTCCATAAAGTCTTATGGTGCCGGCGATATTGCCCCGCACAGCACTTGCTCCGGTGATGTTCTTTCCCTTCAAATAGAGCACTCCCTGGGTGACGGTAAGCGTTCCCGCTCCGTTTATAGTAAGATTTGCACCTAACTGGAAAACGTCATCAGCTGTTCCAGTGGAGTTGATAGTTAAGTTATAGTAATTCGTAGTGACGTTGGTGATGGTGTAGGTATCAACTACTGCGTCATTATCTCCTACGTATTCAACCGTGCCTGAATCTGTGTCATTTGTGAAGTTGGAAAGGGTCTCTCCTCCTTGAAGTCTTAAGGTGCCAACATTGGAGAATGTGCTTCCACTTTCCAGAGAGAGGTTCTTTCCTGCTAAAGATAACACAGCATTTGCGTTGCCAATGGTGAGGTTAGCACCCCAGGCTCCTGAGTCATCCAAGGTGAGGTTGTTTCCCAGGGTGAGAGTTCCAGAATAGCTGCTGCCTAATTCCAGTTCTCCGATGGTTAAGGCACTTCCTGAAGGTGTACTGATGCTCTCAGAGCCGGTGTTGATTACTGCTTTGTCATTGGCATCATCAGGATAGCCGTCGTTCAGGTCCCAGTTATTTTCATCCGTCCAACTTCCAGCAGCTCCCCCACCGTCCCAGCTGTAGGTTCGGGAGACGACGACGCTGGAATCAAATTTCACTGTATACGGTGCACTAGTTCCTTCGGTCCAGGCAAGTGGAATATACTCTGTAGTGCTGAGAGGAGTCGTGGAATATAGATTATTAGCATTATCGGTAGTAATGGCTGTCCAGGTTCCATCCCAGCTGCCACCCGACCTCTTCTTATATTTTATGTTATATGAATTCGCACCAACGTATTCGGAAATAAAACACCACAGGTTACTGCCATCCGTGGTCAAATTTACATTCTTATCATTGGTGTCTGTGGAAAGTGTCGCCGGACCCTGCCAGGAACCGTTATAGTATCTATGCTTTATGCCAGCTCCAGATTGGTTATAAACAAGGTGGACATCACTTCCCGCCATAGCGATAGAGAAGTCATCGCCAGACACGGGACTATCTGTAGTAACTGTGCCAGTAGAGGCCCAGGAAGTGCCCGTCCAGTAGGACCACTTATAAACATTTTCATTCACATCTGCATATACTATGAAAGGATTGCCATTACGAATAACAAGTGCCGACCAGTAGTCATTTGATCCGCCCGAAACAGGTGCGCTGACTTCCTCCCGGGCGCCCCAATTCAGGCCATCATTGGTTGAGTATCTTGACGTCACTTGGGCAAGATCATTGTCTTCATATCCGTAAGAAATCCATATATTTCCATTACTTTGCCTTGTGATAGATGGACAGTCAGTCCACTCACCCGCATCGTGGTTAGCATCTTCGACTATCCGTCGCGTCGATGGGACTGTCCAAGTGCCGCCAGAAACAGTATAGGTTAGCTTCTTGAAGTAGATGTCAACACTCTCTTGATAGGCCACATAGATATTGTTGTCCCCATCGAGACAGATGCTGAAAGTCTGGTCAGCGGCAGAATCGATTGTCGTGGAACCACCTCCATTGGCTAAGTTTGTCCACGTAGCCCCATTATTCTTAGACATTTTGGCCTGGATCCCGGATGTTGCATTATATAGAACCACAACCCCGGTACTGGTTTTAACTATATGTCTGTCTTTGGGATAAGCGGTTCCTAAGCTGTCATTGGTAGTATCGATATCGGCCGATTTTGCTACAGAGACAATTCCGGCAACAAGTATTAAAGTAATAGACAGAGTTAAAATTTTCTTCATTTTTCCTTCTCTTCCCAAAAAAAGGGACAACACCAAAAAGGGTTCAGGCTACTTTTTCTCATTCCCATTCCATACCGCGCAAGCTGAACGTCGCGACTACCATTGCTCCAAACTGGGAAACCTGAAGGCTTCGGCCTTGAGAACTCAAGCCCAAGGCTCGCGGCTACCATTATTTCCTACCATTCCTTTGGTAGCCGCTCCCATTCATCTGAGCATCGATTCCAGCGCTTTTGCCCTGTGGTCCTCAAGGATTTTCCTGATTGTCTGTAAAGGCAAATGCTGCCTTTCGATGTTCTTAATCATTCTGACCCTGGTTAAAGTATCTTCTTTATGGTAGAGTCTTTGACCCCCGGGCGTGGTAGCAGCTACTTCCAATAGACCGAGTTCCGTATAGTACCTTATGGTTGATGGTAGTACACCCGCCAGTTTAGCCATCTCGCCAATTTTGAGTAAACCCCGTGGCGGTGATTTCTTCCTACCCACTTCCCCTTCACCTCCTTTCGCTTCAGTCGGTGACCTGTTCCGATTCATTCATCCCGATTTCATCGGGACCCTCCTTTCTACGCGGAGCTTCGCTCCGCTACTCCATTCTCATTTTCTCTTCTTAATCTTTTTGGCTAAATCTTCTTTGATTTGCATTAAGGTTCTTCGTCTGTCCACTACCGGCTTTATTTTCCTTATGATACTTAGAGACTCTTCTCTATCATAAAGCCTGTAGCCTCCTTTTGTATGGCTTGCTACTTTCAAAAGACCTATGTCCGTGTAGTACCTTACTGTCGATAATGGGACCCCTGTTACTTTGGCTACTTCCCCAATTCTAAGCAGGTTTTTATCCGTTTTCTTCCCAGGCATATCCTCATCTCCTTTCCACGCGGAGCTTCGCTCCGCTACTGCTAGTTAGAACAGCCACCCTGCTGACAAATAATACGCGCCTGGTGACCTTATTGACTGCGCTTTTCTAACTCTTCTTTGATCTCAGCAAGTGTCCATTTTCGACCGTTAATGGTTTTGATGGTGTGGATTCTTTCCAATGTGTCTTTTCTGTCATAGAGCCGATAGCCGCCTTGAGTGTTTGCCACTACCCTCAAAAGGCCAACGTCGGTGTAATACCTGATAGTGGAAACCAACACTCCCGCTTCTCTGGCCATTTCTCCAATCTTTAGAAGACCATTGGCTAATCTCATCCTCCTGGTCATCTCTTTTCACCCCCTTGGATAAAATTAAAGCGAACTGTTTACTTCTTACTTTGCTGCAAAAAAAATCCGAGCTACCGAAAAAGCCAAGGTTTAATTGCCTTGGCTATGCGAGCCTTCGGCAGCTCGGATCACTCATAGCCTGGGCCTGCCTCTGACAAATGCGGACCCCTGTAGAAACTTTAGGAGGCCCTAAACTATAAAATATTCTTATTTTCCCCAAAAATGTGCTGCGCGGTATGATAATAAACTTATGCCCGGTGCAAGGCACCGATAGGCATCGCCGGCAGGTCATACTTATACCTTTCCTTTCAAAGGGAATAGGTTGGGGATGCCATTAGCTTACCTCAAGGTCCTATTATTGCATAGGCCCTTTCCTAGGCATAAGTATACCACCAAAAATCGAGTTTGTCAAGCAGTTTCTCAAGTAAGCAGTTTACTTTAACTTTTTCCCGGAATTACCGGCTAAGGCACGATGCCTATTTCTGAGATAGCGATTCCTAAAGTTCTATTATCCCTTACTTTTAAAGCTAATTTTGGTATGAAGGTCTCCTCAGACTTAATTGTCACTTTCAGGACTGGTTCATCATTCCAGAAGTTGAAGCATAATCTTTGCCATTCTCCTGGCTTAATCACAAATTCTCCAGCTCTTGTCCCATCTATCCATACCCCCCCCTTTGTCTGGAAATGGGAATAAGCCTGCATTTCTAAAGTCTCCTCTTCTCCACCCGGAAGGGAATTTTTCAGGAAAATTATTCCATAGTCTGTGGTCCAGCGGATATTTCTTTCTGACCAAATCTCTACGTCATACCAGCCAAATCCAAGATGTCTAGTGTCGTTTTCACCCATTCTCACCCAGGAGTCTAAACCATTTCTACCCACTGTCGCCTGACATTGAACATCATAGTTCGGTAGTGGCGCCTCTATTATTCTATCCACTCTTTCTAGCATAAGAACTGTCGGCTTATCTCCAACCACTCTTTTCATCTGAATTTTTGCTCTTCTTATCAAGGTCTCTGGTAGCATAATCAAATTCCACAGTAGTGCCTTCAACCTATAATAAGCCAATCTAAGTCTTTTCTGCCTGAGATGGCAATATATGGATTCAAGGTCGCTATATAAACTTTTTGGTAACATCCAGCCTAATGTTACCAGTGACATATTCTTTAGCATCATTCTTAAGCGATTTCGATGGTCAATATACTCATTAAGTATATCTTTTCGGAACGGTCTGTATTTGTGATAGACTATTGCCTGAGGAACGAAATTGACCTTGTAGCCACTATACCAAGCGCGTATGCTGAAATCGAGGTCTTCATAATAGGCGAAGTAGAATCTGTCAAAATAGCCTATCTGTTTAAACAGTTTCCTGCGGACGAACATGCCTGCCCCACAGGCACCCAAAATTTGGTTCTCCTTATCGTATTGTCCGCAATCAAGTTCCCAGGCGCCTCTATCCCTTCCCTGTAGTATTTTATTGGCAATAATTCCTACGCTATTGATTACAGATGGCTCATCGAACATCAGCATCTTGGGCATACATATCCCGATACTTTTATCCTTTTCCATAATGTCAACCAATCTATTAACACATTCTGGTTCCACTTTCGTATCAGGATTGAGTAAAAATATGTAATCTCCTCTTGCCTGCTTAATCCCTCTATTATTCCCCTCAGCAAAACCATAATTTTTATCTAATCTTAATACCCTCACCGAAGGAAATTTTTCCTGAACAAAATCGGGGCTGCCATCAGTTGAACCATTATCAGCAAGGATAATTTCAATATGAGGATATCCCAAATTCATAACTGATTCCAGGCAATCCTTTAAATGTTCGAGATGATTTCTGGTAACAATAATTATGGTAACCGAAGAGGCCGTAGATTTATTTTCCATTGATTTCCTATCCATAATCGCAACCCAATTGGAGTGTCAAACGAAAGTTTGACCGGTAAAGCTCTCGCTTTACACTCCATTATATCATTAGATATGAAACAAACTTTGCTTATCAGAAGGAGTACCTATAAAACAATGTTTGCAACACTCAAAGGGATTGTCCGTGCTTAGTCTCCTTCTCATTTCCTGATAAAGTTCGTTATTCCAAATTTCCGGAAATGGGTTCTTCTTAACATTACCCATCACTGGATGGCCAGGAACACAACATGGTGAAACATTTCCATTCCACTCGATGTATGCTCGTTTCCATAAAAACGGACATGTTTTAATTTCGCTCCTTAAGTTATTCTCTGACCTCCTGCCCTGCACATCATCAACCGCGTTAAATAATGGCGGAATATCCAAATGGAGATTTAACTCAATGGCTTTTTTTGTGGCAACTTTCATATAATAATTAGCAAGTTCCTTATGATAAACTAGAGATTCATTCTTCAATCTCTCATCATGAATAACTACATGAGAACATTCTATAGAGTCCACTGCAAGCCCTTTAGCGAGCTCTATTAACTTTGGCAATTCTTTTATATTTCGCTTCATCAACACAACCTGGAAATGCAATCTGGGCTTATCCGTAGTATAGAGTTCCTCTCTGAGTCGATTGAATTTTCTAACGTTTTCCATCACTTGCTCAAATTTTGCACCAATTCTAATAGATTCATAGATTTCCCTTGTAGCTGCATCAATTGATACATGCAAACAGCCAAGAATTTGTAAGATTTCTTTTATTAAGTCATCGTTGTTGAGCAAAGTTGCATTGGTAACCAAGTCCGCTTTCACGGAATATTTCTTCATAATTTTCAATTGTTCTCTAAGATTATTAGCCATAAGCGGTTCACCCGCTGTAGTCAACTGTACCCATTTCGCATAGGGAAAAGTATCATTAGCTACTTGCTTATAGACTTTGAAATCATACCGAAGCGCATTAATCGCTTTTTGAGGATATTTTCGCCGAATGCACATTATGCAACGTAAGTTACATTGAGCATCCATGTTCATGGTCATAAAGGTAGGCATTGCCCTGGTTATGGGAGAATGTCTCTGTTGTTCTTCATCCGCTAAGGCTTCATTATAGGCTTTGAGTTTCATAAGATCGTTCTTTATAAGAATTTGCGTTTCATAAGGAATCCTCTCATTGGTTATGGGGCGTGTAAAGTTTTTTACTTTGCGATATACGTAATATGCCATGTAAAAGAGTATGGGGACCTTTCTTAAAATCTTTTTTATACTACCTTTCAGGTTTATTCTATTTATTCCTATACCACCAAATCCTCCCGGAATTACCAAATTCTTTCTAAGGACTCTCTGCTTCCTGGTAAACGCAGACTGAAGTCTGCTACTCCTATTATTCTTATACATGGCCAGACTGAGATTCTCTCTAAAACGCTTTGTAATAATGTCCCATGTATATTTACCACAAGCTTTCTTTTTGCCATTTTCACCGAGCTTTCTTCTCAGGTGTTCGTTACCCATAAGTTCCAATATGGCATTCGCTAATTCCTGCTGGTTGCCATACTCCACCAGTAGCCCATCTTTACCCTGTTCAATAAGAGAAGCCACTGCACCTATCCGGCATCCAATAACCGGCTTGCCTGATGCCCATGCTTCCAGATAGGCTATCCCCAGAGATTCTACTCTTGACGGCATCGCAAATATATCGCAACTGGCAAAAAGGTCTGATTTCTCACTATCTTCGAAATTATCTATCAGTATAATGTTTCCTCTTTTTTTTCCATCTAATGAGAAGACCTTCTTTTCTATTGCTTTCGAGTAGGATGTCCTTGTCCCTGCCACGATAAGTTTCGCCTGAGGAAATTTTCCCCAGACTATACTCATAGAATTAAGCAATGTATCAATCCCTTTCCCCTTCTCCTTTCTTCCCACAAATAAGACCACAGGAGCATTACCAATATCGTATCTTCTCCTGAATTCCTGTGGATTCGACCTATTGAAATCCTGCGGATTAATTCCATCCCCTAATATGGAGATACGTTCCTTTTCAATTCCTTTACTTATTAAATAGTCCCTTTCGTAATCTGTATTTACTAGTATCATCTCAGTATTGGACAAGATTTTGTACATTATTTTTCTATCGAAAGCCCATGTGTCCTCTGTGTGCAGGCAGGGAATAATTGCCATCGGTATTTTCCTGATTTTTTTTGCTGTATAGGCAAAATACATATTTAAAAACGGAAATGGTGTGGCGATAATAATATCGGTCTTCTGTCTGAGAATGTGCGGCAGTATATTGAACATGATTGGTCCATTCCATATAGTCCTCACAATATCATTAAATGGCAATCTATACTTCCAGAAAAGGCTATGCACTCTATTTAGTAATGGCCGCATCCCCTGGTAAATGGGAAACCTTCCTACTCTCACACCATTTATGGACTCACTATCAGGAGGCAGCAAAGGAATTTCAGGATTGATATATGCCTCGGTCGTCTGGGCATTAGAAGAAAAGACAGTAACTTCTTCCCCTGATTTCACCAGCCTTTCTGAAATCTCCTTTATTTTCTTCTCAGCTCCGCCAATGGCAGGAAAATAATTATGGCTAACAATTAATATCTTCATTGCTCCTCAGGCGTTATGAAGTAACCGAGCGATAGCTCCGTGTTATATTCGGGAAGCTCTGCTTTGCTACTACCAGTCATCCTGCCCGTCCCGAAACCGGAACAGGGTCAAGAAAGGCAAGCAACCTATTCCAAGAGAGAATCGTAAATTTCATTTATCTCTTGGGCATTCTTTTCTATGGTTTTAACTTGCCTGGGCGTCTCTGACAATCTTCTCAGCAATTGGGGATTATTAATTAGACTCACCATCTTGTGGAATAAATCTTCCGGATTTCCTGCTTCAAACAGAAGACCGGTAACTCCGTCCTGGACAAGTTCAGCCATGCCTCCCAGGTCCGAAGTGATAACTGGTATTTTAGCAAGGAGAGCCTCCAGAATAGCAATTGGCTGATTTTCATACCAGATTGAGGGATAAACTAATACATCGATCTTAGAGAATACCGAAGAAATCTCTCTATTGTTAAAAGGTCCGTAAAAAGTAATTCTTGAATCTGTCTTTATCTTTCTTGTCAATTTGCCCAAATAAGATTTATGATGAGCGCCGAAAATGGATAAAGCTATATCATCACCTTTGATTCTACTAAACGCCTCTACCAGAACATCTATTCCCTTATGTTCCGAAACACCGCCAAGAAACCCAAAGCGAAACTTATCTGAACTTTCTTTACTGAAATTGACAAGGGGTCTATGGTCGATACCATGATCTAAATGGACAATTCTATTCTTCGCTACTCCATAATCAATAAATTTTTCTATTAGAAATCTCGAAGGTGCAAGAATCATATCTACTTTACCGAGTAGATTCCTTAAAAACCTTGATCTTTTCCCTATCATATCGGGAGTAATAAAAGCTGCGGCAGAATAAGTCTTAAATAATTTTCTCTTAAGCGCTGTCTTGATTTTTGAGGGAACTAATTTCTTGATAGTTTTTAATGGTTCAGGAGGGTTTTTAAAAAAGTTAGCTCTCCTATCATGGCAAGTTTCTGAACTTTGTAATTTTCCGTAAATATAAAAAATCTTCTCGCAATTTGCGCATTTAGCATTTGAATCAGGACCAGAACAAATCTGATTATCACTGGTCAGTAACTGTATTTGGGGGCAGAGAAACCAGAAGTCATGCAAAGTCAAAATCGTGGGGATGCGTCTTCGCTTGGCGATCTCTATCATTGAAGCGGATAGTCGCACTAGATGCTGAAAATGAACGATATCCGGGTTAATTACATCAAGAAAATGTTCAAATTCTTTATCCACAAAATAATTTCGATAAGTTGCCTCAAAGGTTGGAGGGGGATCATAATATAATCTCCTCACCGGAAGCCCATCTAACGACTCATCTCTAGAAATACCCTTACCAAAAAAATCGCTTTGTTCCCGGCAAAAAATATGAACTTCATCCGTTTTCTGGAATTGTTTGGATAAATGGTAGGTATAATTCTCTGTTCCATGAGGATACCCGGGCAGAAAATCATGAACTACTTGTACAATTCTTTTCATTTTTGGTGCCAGAAAGCAAAGCTTTGCTTCGCTACTCCTTTCTTGTCCCGATGAATCAAGCCCCTGCAAGAATCGAATCTTAGGGGCTGGATGAATCGGGATAAACACAGATTTCGCGACTGAAAATCGGTACGCAAACTCCTCTTATCGAAACAATTTCTTGTAAATCTCAAGGAGTTCATCACATTCTTCATTTATAGATTTAACCCTGGGAATATTCTCCCTGAGTTTTTGCATTAGCCCCGGTCCATTTATAATGCGTTCCATTTTCTTCTTTAGATCTAATACATCGCCCCTCTTAAAAAGTAGCCCGTTATGTCCATCATCAACTATTTCTGGAATGCCTCCGATGTCTGTGGCAATGACGGGGACTTTATTGGCAAACGCTTCCAAGATTGACAGGCCATAGGCTTCGGGCCAAATTGAAGGCATAACCAGTATATCAATGCCAGCCAATACCTCTGTTAGTTCTGTGCGGCCAAAGTTGCCCATAAAATCGATTCTTTCATCACCTCTGGCTATTCGACGAAGTTCTTTCACATATTCTGTATTTGGAAGATTACCATATAGTTTCAGATTTACATTAGGGGATTTTATCTGCCTGAATGCCTCCAGCAAAACATGTGCACCTTTGTGTTCGCTTCCTCCTCCAAAATAGCCAAAGGTAATATTGGAAATTTGGCCCTTTTTCGAAAGTAGTCTCTGGGGATGCGATATTCCCGGAGAAACAAGTGCAAATCCATTAGGAAAGTAATTCTTCTTGAGAAATACTCTGCTTAAAAATGAAGACCGGCAGACGATACGGTCAATCTTTCCTAACTGGCTCCTAAGAAATGGTGCCCTCCCAGCTGCAGCAGCAAGCAGGGATAAAATTTGACTGTTATTTATATTCCCGGGCATCCCCTCTTGGAAATAAATATGCATCATTTCTCTATTAAATGTTTTTGTAATCTTTTCATAGATATTACCCTCTTCCTTCAGGCAATATATACAATCCTGCCAAGAAAAGTCATTTTCACATAACATTCCATCAGACCTTA
>JABAOH010141985.1_pt1 | contig 10942 bp, 6 predicted proteins | sample 7062181 | NCBI WGS metagenome assembly JABAOH01 (sample SAMN14538630, study PRJNA623070) | marine sediment metagenome | biome: marine biome [ENVO:00000428]; feature: marine pelagic biome [ENVO:01000023]; material: deep marine sediment [ENVO:00002113]; isolation source: pool of 5 deep marine... | reverse complement strand
GACGAATACGGCACCTTCGGCTCGAGTCATGCCATTCTCGGGGCAGTACATGCGCGGCTCGGTACTGCATCCGGCGACATAGCCATCCTGGTAGAGGCTTTCGATGTAGTCATAAGCCCAGTGACTCTGTGGCACATCGATGAATGTGGTATCCGGCGTTGCAGTTGGCGTTGGTGTTGGGGTCGGCCCAGGTCCACTACCATTCGTGTAGCTGATGACCTTCACGGGTGTAGTATTCCCCTTCTCATAAAAGCTGACCGTCACATCAAGACCAGCCACATCCACGGTCACAAACCCGTGCTTGTTCATGTTGAAGTCACATCGATTTGGCTTACAGGTCGCGGGGCCTGCGCCTGCATCGCCGGTGATGAATTGATGGAATGGATCCGTGATGCCCTCAAATCCACCATCCGCAGGGATCCTGCTTTCATCAAGATATGTGTGGGCGTAGGTATGTTCATGGCCATGAAAAGATGCCGACATGATGGGATGCTTGTTGAGCATCGTGATCAACTCTTCAACACTCGAATTCAGCGAGCATACTCGCTCAGTGCAACTGCAGTGCCCATCCACGCAGTAGATGGGACCATGCCAGTAGATGAAAGCGTGCTGCAGGCCTCGCGATTCGGCATCCGTGAGCCGGCCCTCCATCCAATTGATCTGCGCACTCGTGATCTTGCCTACACTTCCTGGGACATCCACACCGATGAAGATGGAATTGCCGTACTCGAATGAGTAGGTGAGGTCTTCCTGCCCGGGCATATTGGTGTAATTCGATGCGCCCACCCTGTTGGCTGTATTGCTGAACTCGAAGTAGGCCTGCCATCCAGAGGTGTTCGAGCCGTCGTGGTTCCCTCGAACAGGAAAGGCGATGTCGAACATCCCATTGGGCGCGCTATCCCCTGTGAGTTGGCCATCCATGGCCTCTTTCCATTTCGCCATACCGCTGGAAGTGAATCCTGAACTCTCCAGGTCCCCTTCGAAAATCGTGAAGTCCGCGTTGAGCGCTACGGCCTGGTCGGATAGGGCTGAAAGGTCGGACGTGGCGGATTTCGTATCCGCCCAGGAGATGAACCTGAAAGAGGGTGCCGCTTGGGCTTGCTTTTGGTCGATGACCATAAGTATTGCGAGCAGACACAGAATCAGAATAAGCCCGATGATCTGGGCTTTAAGGGTGATCGCGGATTTTGTCTTCATCGTGCACTTCCTCGTTTTTTGCGAAACCTTGATACACGCTTATGAATAGCTATTAACTGCATTTTGTTTTTTTTTGACTGAGAAATATCGTCCGGCTTCAGACACTGGAGCGGTTGTGCATTTTTACACAACCGCGTTCCAACTCAAGTATGTTGGCAGAATGGCGAGGAAGCACTAGTACCCTAGTGCATTTAGGTGAGGTACTTTAGTCCTTGGGAAAGGGGTACTGTCCTTAACCCTTGCGAAGGTTTAAAACCTTCGCAAGGGTTGAAGAATGTTTACAAACCTACAATTCGCTTAAACCTTCGCAAGGGTATCTTTGGAATGCATAGGGGCGGCTCGCGAGACGCCCGTAGTCCCATGACCAACCTTGATCAATGGTTAGATGGGTGATATTCGTCCAATCCCCATTTCAGTGGATTGTTCACGATGTATTGGCGGATATTGTCCAGTTCTTTGCGATTCCGAATGATCCGATCGTAATAACCACGGTGCCAGAGTGTGTTTCCTGGGGTCCCTCGTAATTGATTGACCATACGCGTGGAGACGGATTTGAAATTCTGAACGATTGCCCCAAGCGAACCCTTGTTTGTACCCTTAGGGAGGCGTACGGGCGAACCATTCGCTGAGAATTGCTTTTCAAATTCGACATTGACTAACGCGAATACTTCGCCCCTACGATCATCAATAATAAAGATGATCCCATAAGGTGATTCGGCATCAAAATGAATTCATCCAGAGTTATATTTTCGAAATGCTCTGACAATTGACGCCAGCATTTATGAACGATCTGACCAGCACCTGACAGCTTGACAACCCCGTCTACAATGTCCCCTAATAATTTCTGACTATCCTTTGTACAAATCGTAACAAAATACCCTCCCGGTTGAGAATAGTCATACCCCCTCAACCGTGTGGATCCTCTCATTAGCATTTCTGCTGTCCCCCTTGTCTAAAACTATCCCTCCCTCAACCTCTCACCAAAAGCAAATATCCCCGGTCCACCGCCTGTGTGAAAAGAAAGTTACGTTTTTCCGTATAGATGAGCGCTCCGAGGTACGTGCCGTAAAGTGGATTTGGCCGGTAATCCCTGCCACGCTCTAGGAGAAGCACCTTCTTCCCCTGTCTTGTCAGCTCGCGTGAGAGTGTGGCCCCACCCGGCCCCGAACCAACTACAATTACATCAGCTTTCAACTTCAAGGGTTCAGCCACAGCTCCCTCCCATTGAATCCTTTGTACATCCTCGAACGTGGCACTTGATTGCGGCCTCCTTAAGCCTGTAAAACCCTAAACCATGCATAACCCATTATTGCCCATAAACTCAAGATTCCTTATATGGATTAATTCTTGGTTTCTATAGCCAACAGTCTCGGTTCCTCAGATGTGCCTATCATCAGGACTAGCAGCACTATCAAGAGATCTCCAAATGGCAATTGCCTTCTTCCGTGGCATCAGGCGTCACTACAGCCTTGATGAAACTAACACATCCAGCAAGGCGATCGCAAAAAGCTAGATGAGCACCGCGCTTTTAAGCGGGAAGGGACCTCAAAAATCGAATCTGGCTCACAAATGGGAAGATTCGGTCAGATGCGACAAATTAAATATGGACAATCGCACTGATCACCAGGATCAGCGTAGATAACCAATAAATCCAGCGACGTCCTCTCGATGCCCCTCCTATGAGATCGAATCGGGAATGGGAGATAGTATTGCGTAGATAGCCTCTAACTCCTGAGTTCTCCAGTTAGGATAAGGCTTCGTTTCTCTATAAGGTAGTTAGAGATCCACAATATAGAATCCGGGCTTACTTGGAGTAATCTCCATAAGCTTCCCACACCTAATTCCCATGATCCAATGCTTGAATCCTGACCAGCGGTTCCGCGCTGGTACAAATCATTTCTATTTTCCACCAGAACCTTGTAAGATAGGAATCAATTCCACCACATCCCACTTTACGCAGATCGGTACTTATTGAGTATTGATTCGAACATCCGAATGAAAACGCCGGATCCGATGATTCCTGCCAATGATCCTAAGGGAGGCTGATTGATGGACCCAGTAATGATATCGCGCTTACAGTTCGCGATCACCACCATCTACCACTTCTTCTTCGTCCCACTGACCCTGGGGCTTTCTATCCTGGTGGCACTCATGGAGACTATGTATGTCCGAACTGGGAATCCGCTATACAAACGAATGACGAAGTTCTGGGGCACCCTCTTTGTCATCAATTTCGCAATGGGCGTCGTTACGGGCATTGTTCAGGAGTTCCAATTCGGGATGAATTGGTCCGAGTTTTCGCGCTTTGTAGGCGACATTTTTGGTGTACCACTAGCCATCGAAGCACTACTAGCGTTCTTCCTCGAATCTGTCTTCCTCGGTGTATGGATCTTCGGATGGGAGAAGCTCCCCAAGAACATACATGCGGCGGCGATTTGGCTGGTGGCCATCGGATCAAACATCTCGGCCCTTTGGATCCTGGTCGCCAATTCATTCATGCAGGAACCTGTAGGATACACTATCGTCGATGGCCAGGCGGCTCTGACGGACTTCGGCGCACTGATCACAAATCCTCATGTCTGGGTGCAATTCCCCCACGTCTTCTTCTCGGGTTTAACCACAGCAGCCTTCTTCGTGCTAGGGATCAGTGCTTTCAACCTGTTGAGGAAACTGGGGGAACGCGAACTCTTCCAAAAATCATTCCGCTGGGGGGCAGTAGCTGCTTTGATTGGGAGTGTCCTGGTCGGACTCGTTGGCCATTCGCAGGCGCAGCACATGGTCGAGGTCCAGCCGATGAAGATGGCTGCTGCCGAAGCGCTTTGGGAATCAGAAGATCCAGCTTCGCTCTCATTGTTCACCATAGGGAACGAATCGGAACGCCGAGATATTTTCTCGATCCGCATCCCGCGCCTGCTCAGTCTCCTGGCTTATAACCAACTGGACGGCGAAGTCATGGGTATCAGAGAATTACAGGAGAAATACGAAGATGCCTACGGCCCCGGCAATTATGTACCTCCAATTGCGGTTAGTTACTGGTCATTCCGGATTATGGTGGGGGCCGGGCTTATCATGATCTTCCTTGCACTGGTTAGCCTATATACTGTGCTCCGCGAACGGATCGATACATACTCACTGCTCCTTAGGATCCTTTTCCTGGCCATTTTCTTGCCATATTTGGCCAACTCGGCAGGATGGATCCTCACAGAGGTTGGGAGGCAACCCTGGATTGTTTTTGGGCTGCAGTTTACGTTGAACGGGGTCTCTCCAGATGTCCCAACAGGGATGATGCTCACCACACTGATCAGTTTCACCTTGATCTATGGAGTCTTGATAGCGGTGGACGTTTATTTACTAAGTAAATACGCAGTCCCAAAGGAAATGAACTCGGAATCACTATCCACTTCCGTTGCATGACGGAGCTCACCCTGGAGGCATGTCATGGATTTGAACACCATCTGGTTTCTCCTGATAGCCATTTTATTCATTGGCTTCTTCGTCCTCGAAGGTTTTGACTACGGGGTTGGTATCCTGCTTCCATTCCTGGGTAAAAACGATACGGAACGTCGCGTCATCATCAACACTATTGGCCCATTCTGGGACGGCAATGAGGTCTGGATGATCACTGCAGGTGGAGCGATCTTTGCCGCGTTCCCCGATTGGTATGCGACGATGTTTAGCGGCTATTACCTCGCACTGGCGATCTTGCTTCTGGCGCTGATCATCCGCGGCGTCGGTTTCGAATTCCGCAGTAAGAACGAGAATCCCAGGTGGCGAAAGATCTGGGATTGGATCATCTTCACCGGAAGCATAGTGCCTGCGCTGCTTTGGGGTGTTGCCATGGCCAATCTCATACGGGGTGTGCCCATCAACAGTGAAATGGCATACGTTGGAACCTTTGGGGACTTGTTGAATCCCTACACACTCGCAGCGGGGTTGACCAGCCTCATCATCTTCACATTACATGGGGCGATATTCTTAACACTGAAAACGGATGGAGAGGTTGTCGAGAGGGCTTTCACTGCGGCCAAGAGACTTTGGCCTGCTGCCATGATCCTTGGCTTCATCACGGTCGGCATGGGATACTTCATCACCGACATGTACGAGCGCCTTGGGATCAATCCCGGCGTGATCCCGCTCAGCGCGGGTGCGGCCATGCTGGCCGCAGGCTGGTTCATCTCGCGGCGCGAATCAGGCTGGGCTTTCGCCAGCACCACCATCTGCATCGCTTTTTCAACCATCACCATCTTCCGAGGCCTCTACCCCAGGGTAATGGTGTCCAGTCTGGATCCGCTGTGGAGCCTGACTGTTTACAACGCTTCTTCGGGTGACTACACGTTACGGGTGATGTTCATTGTCGCTCTGGTTTTCGTGCCTATTGTGCTCGTATACCAAGGTTGGTCCTATTGGGTCTTCCGGAAGCGCATACGCAAGGATTCGCCACTTGAGTACTGAGCAAATCCATCCAGTGGTTGAGGAAGATCCAGAGGGCTCTTTCTCACACCGCATACCTGGCGGATAACTACACAAAGGTACAGGGCGGCATTCTCACTCCGCCCTGTTCGTGTAAATTGCGAGCTACCCTAATGTCCATTGACTACGGCTCTCTGCAGACAGTCGACACACCGGAGTCTCTTTCAGTCGGTGCCTCCATGAACCTCGACAGGAGGCTTACAGATCAGGCGCTCCAGCACCCCCACCTTCTACTGATCACCATCCTCTTCGGCTTATTAGGGGGCATATGCTTCGTCCTGCGAGCTTATGTTTTAAGTCAGGTAGTGAACAACGTATTCCTCGAAGATCAGAGACTGGATCAGGTCTCACAGCTCTTGGGAATTTTCTTTGGACTGGCATGCCTCCGCTCTCTACTGATCTGGGTGAGTAAAACCTCTGGTCACCGGCTGGCCATCGAGATCAAAGATGACATGAGTGACAGGCTCGTCAAACACATCCTAAAGTTGGGACCAGCTTATACGCACGGTGAAAGGAGTGGCGAACTGGTGGCCGTCATCTCTGAAGGAGTTGAGGCGCTAGACGCTTACTTCAGCGAATACCTTCCAGCAGTCGCACTCGCCGCACTGATTCCAATCACATTCCTGCTTTTCATCTTTCCACTTGATCTTATGACCGCAGTCATACTGCTGCTCACAGCACCCCTGATTCCATTCTTCATGATCTTGATCGGCAGCACCACCATCCGAAGAGCCAAAGAACAATGGAATGAGTTACGTAGGATGGGCGCACAACTCCTAGATAGTATTCAGGGGATCACAACGCTCAAAATCCTAGGAAGAAGCAAGGATCAGGTGAAGGTTATCGCCAGATTGAGTGAGGATTTTCGCGATAGGACGATGGGCGTGCTCAGGATCGCATTCCTATCGGCCCTTGTGCTCGAGATCGTCGCAACCATCAGCGTGGCTGTGGTGGCCGTCGAAATTGGACTGCGGTTGCTTTCAGGGAAATTGGCTTTCGATCAAGGGCTCTTCATCCTGCTCCTTGCGCCCGAATTTTACCTGCCACTTCGCACGCTCGGCGCTAGGTTCCATTCGGGTGCGGCGGGCACGGCCGCTGCAAATCGCATCTTCGACATCCTGGAATACCCAATTCCCCAGCGCGCTGCTGGCAGGGCGAAACCTACATTTAGACCACCGGTGATCCGTTTCCAAGAAGTCCATTACTGGTATGAAGAGGGCGGTAGCCCCGTAGTCGGAGACCTTTCTTTCTCCATCCAACCTGAAAAGACTACCGCACTCGTCGGTCCCAGCGGCTCGGGAAAGAGCACAATCGCTTCACTTCTCCTGGGTTTCATAAGTCCATCCAAAGGAAAGATATGGATCGACGACCTCCTACTTGATGATCTCGATCCAACTAAGTGGCGTTCGATGATCGCATGGGTTCCCCAATCCCCCTACCTCTTCAATGGGACCATACTTGAGAACATCCTCCTCGCACGTCCCGAGGCCTCCATGCATGAGGTTCAGGAGGCTGCAAGCCTCGCACATGTTGATGAGTTTATCCATAAGCTTCCCAAATCTTATGAAACTTGGATAGGAGAGCGAGGTATTCGTTTGAGTAGCGGTCAGGGGCAACGCATCGCACTCGCCCGCGCATTCCTCAAGGATGCCCCGATCCTCATCTTAGATGAGGGGACCGCCGACCTCGACCCGGAAATTGAGACCCACATCCAGGGAGCAATAACCAACCTAAAGAAGAACCGTACGACCCTGATGATCGCACACCGTTTGGGAACTGTAATGGACGCCGATCAGATCCTGGTGATAAAAGATGGTCACATCATCGAGACCGGCAACCATGATGAACTTCTCAAGGAGGAGGGTCTCTATGCCAGGATGATTACGGCGTACAGAGGCATGGCTAGACCTCGATCTGGAAGAAGGGTGAAATCCACATGATGAAAACCTTTTTCCGCCTCTTGAAACTAAGTCAACCCTACTGGTTTTGGGTGATTATCTCGGTCATGCTGGGCGCAGCGACGGTATGCAGCGCTATTGGATTGATGGCGACATCAGGATACCTCATTGCGATGGCTGCGTTACAACCATCGATCGCAGATCTCCAAGTCGCCATCGTGGGCGTACGCTTCTTTGGTATTTCGCGCGGGTTCTTCCGTTACTTTGAGCGCCGTGTATCCCACGTGACTACGTTTAAAATTCTCAGCAGACTTAGAATATGGTTCTATTCACAATTGGAACCCCTGGCACCTGCCCGCTTATTGCAATATCCCAGCGGCGATTTGTACTCCCGCATCTTAGCCGATATCGAAACCCTGGAGCAGTTTTTTTCACGAACAATGGCTCCACCACTGGTCGCGATGGTGGTGGTGCTCCTGGCTGGCCTGCTCATGGCCTATTTCCGACCAACACTGGCGTGGATTCTCATCTTTGGATTGCTATGCGTCGGTCTTCTGCTGCCATGGTTGAGCCGTAAACTCACACGTCGGACGGGCCGTCAGTTTGTGGAGGCGCGCGCCCTCGAGTATGTAACACTCATAGACGGTATCCAAGGAATAGCCGAATTGCTCATCTTCAATGCAGCCCCGGGGCACACCCAAATTACACGAGATCTCAACCGAATGCTTCTCCAGTTGCAAATGCGAATGGCGAAGATCGAGACCTTGAGTTTCTCGATTTCAGGGCTGGTCATCGACCTGACCGTTATCGGGCTATTGATCCTGGCTATTCCCTTAGTCAATGGCGGAGAACTCACCGGGATTGACCTCACCGTCCTACTCCTTGCAACCATTGCCAGTTTTGAAGCCGTCCTTCCACTCCCCTCAGCATTTCAGAAATTGGAGAAAAGTCTTACCGCAGCGGAACGGCTCTTCGACGTCATCGACCAGGAACCTGTCATTCGTGATCCTATCAAACCGCTCTCCAAGCCCCAATCTTTTGATTTACACATCGAGGGACTGCGCTTCCGCTACGAACCCAAAGAACCCCTTGCGCTCGACGATCTCAGTTTTCGTTTAAAAGAAGGGGACTTCATGGCTGTTGCAGGGTCCAGCGGTGCCGGTAAATCCACCATTGTCAACCTGCTGCTGCGGTTTTGGGAATATGGAGAAGGTCGAATCCTACTTGGCGGGAATGAGCTACGCAAATATCGCTCTGAAGATGTACGATCCCGGTTGGCCGTTCACTACCAACAGACCCAGCTCTTCAACGGAACCATTCGACACAACCTGCTCCTTGCCAATCCGGATGCCGAAGACCATGAGATTGAAAAAGCCGCTAGAGCAGCTCAAATCCACGATTTCATCCTAAGCCTGCCATTGGGTTATGAGACCTGGATCGGCGAGGGTGGCCTTCGCTTGAGCGCAGGTGAACGCCAACGCGTCGCCCTGGCAAGGACCTTCCTCATCGATGCGCCAATCCTGATCCTGGACGAACCCAGCGCAAACTTGGACGCGATCACCGAGCGCGCCCTGCTCGAAGCGTTGAATGAGGTGGCGCAAGGGAGGACTACTCTCCTGATCAGCCATCGACTGGTGGGAATGGAAATGGCGGATGAAATCCTCGTACTTTCGGACGGATGCATCCTCGAGCACGGAAGCCACGAGGAACTGCTCAAGGCCGAGGGTCTTTACCGACGCATGTGGGAACTTCAGATGCAAGCGGATGTTATTGAAGCGCCTCAATTCAACTCAAGAGAATCCTCCCCCTGAATCATCCCAATCCAACAGGCATATGCAGAGTGGCAAGCCACTTTGGAACATGTGCAACCCATCGATGATGTATGAGACTGTTCCCTCAAGATTTGGCGCAGGAGCGATGGCCTGCTTGCCTGGTGTGATGAGTCGAACCGGCGCGCGCTCGTGAAGTCCAGCGAGTTCACGCGCCTTGACGATGGCTTGCTCCAACCCGCCTAGCTCATCCACAAGGCCATTCTCCAACGCCTGCCTCCCAGTCCAAACCCTTCCCTTTCCGACCGCATCCACGGCTTCCCTCTCCATGTCCCGGCCAGTAGATACCCGATCAATGAACAAGTCATAAATCCAGTCGATATCCTCTTGTATCAACTTTTGTTCTTCCTCAGTGAATGCTTTCTCGCCATCATAAATGGTGGCGAATTTGCCTCTCGAAATCGTCTCATGCTTCACTTGCAGCCAGTCCATCAAACCCCCGATCACCAATTTTCCTATGATGACACCAATGGAACCCGTAAAGGTACTTGGCTGCGCCATGATGTGGTTCGCTGGTGTGGAGATCCAATATGCGCCTGATGCGGCCATCGGCCCCATGGAAACCACCAGCGGTTTCATATCGCTTACCTTCTCAAGTGCAGCCCGCATGGCTTCAGATGCCGTGATTGTACCGCCGCGAGAATTCACATAAAGAACTACAGCCGCAGCGCGCCGATCACGAAGCGCTCGCCTGACTGTCTGAACTACGCTGATGTCGCCTGCACGAGGCTCCATGAAGACGGGAACCTGCACAGGTGGCCTAACCGGCGGACGCCCACTTTCCCCATCGATGATCGTACCTTCAATTGTCACAAGGGCGACGTAACGTCCTGGATGAGAAAGTGGTTGGCGGAGCAATCGCGACCCGATTGATTCCCAAGTTGCAACCTGCGGTACCTTATCTCTCACCTTCAAGTGCTCTGGGAGGTCATCTTCATGAACCAGGTGATCCACCGCACCGATCTCCACGGCCTTGATATCCATACAAGGTGTGTTATCGATCAGGCTGCGAGCCTGGCTATCCGTGATCCTGCGGCCCTTTGAAATGGCAGTAACCAACTCATCGAATGAGGCATCCAATAACCAGGTGATCATCTCACGCTCTTCCTGGGACATTTCATTGCTCATGTAGGCATCCGGTGCCGTTTTATACGCAGATGTGCGGTGAAAATCGGCCTTGATACCGACCCGTGCCAGCGCGTCCGCGAAGTAAGGTGACGTGATCCTAAGGCCCATGGGGTCGATCCTTCCCCCAGGTTGGAGAAGGACCTCATCCGCTGCACAAGCGACATAATAACTGGCATTTGTGTAATAGGTCGCCCAAGTTACAACCATCTTTCCTGCCGTACGAAGTTCTTTAATGAAGCTGCGTAACGATTCCAACCTCGCCATTTCCATTTGCAACGGACGGAGATGCAGGATCACGCCTCGCACGCGTGGATCACCAGCAACGACACGGAATTGTTCCCCAATTCTTTGAAGACTGACTCTGGGCGGGCGCAAGTAGCGCATGAGAAGGTTTTCTGCAGGCTGAGCGTACTCAGGATA
>JABAOH010007097.1_pt1 | contig 10942 bp, 11 predicted proteins | sample 7062181 | NCBI WGS metagenome assembly JABAOH01 (sample SAMN14538630, study PRJNA623070) | marine sediment metagenome | biome: marine biome [ENVO:00000428]; feature: marine pelagic biome [ENVO:01000023]; material: deep marine sediment [ENVO:00002113]; isolation source: pool of 5 deep marine... | reverse complement strand
GAACAAAACTGTCTTCTGAACAAGCCTTAAATAGAGGCTTCTTAACCCAGAAGGCTTGTCAAGGTGACGCATTTGAGCAAGGGACAGGAGATCAAACTATTCGGAAAGTGGAGTTTTGACGGGATTGAAGTAGAGGATCCAGGGATTAAGCGGTACATCCCTCTTAAACCAGTTTACATTCCTCACAGCATGGGGAGACATGAACATGGAAAATTTCGTAAGGCTAAAGTTAACATCGTAGAGAGACTTACAAACAACCTTATGCGCCCTGGCAGTAGCGCTGGAAAAAAGACCAGAGCGATCAATCTGGTTAAAAACGCCTTCGAAATCATTCACCTCCGAACGAAACAAAACCCCATACAAATCCTTGTCAGGGCAATCGAAAACACCGCCCCCTGCGAGGATACCACCCGCATTAGCTACGGAGGCATTGCTTATCACATGGCTGTGGATTTGTCTCCTCAAAGGCGAGTTGACCTAGCCCTACGTTTTCTTTCCGAGGGAGCAAGGAAGACTGCTTTTGGCAACCCTCGTTCGTTGGATGAGTGCTTGGCCGAAGACTTGATTTTAGCAGCCAATAAAGATGTAAAAAGCTATGCTGTGCAGAAACGCAACGAGATGGAAAGAGTAGCCCGGTCTTCCCGTTAGACAAACTTCATAGCGTGTACGAAAGACTTTGAGAGAAGAAAGCACGGCAACATCTCAAATCCTTTCAAAAAATTAAAATAACTGAACCAACTGTCTTCTCTACGAATTTCACTACAATTGGAGGAACAAGCTCATAAAATATAGGAGGAGAAAAAATGAGTAAAGCAGAAAAACCCCACTTAAACCTAGTCGTCATCGGACACGTAGACCACGGAAAATCCACAACCGTAGGCCACATGTTCTACCTCACAGGAACCGTCGACGAGAGAACTGCCAAAGTATACGAAGAAGAAGCTAAGAAATTGGGAAAAGAAACCTTCAAATTTGCTTGGGTCTTAGACAGATTAAAAGAGGAAAGAGAAAGAGGTCTAACCATAGACGTCGCTTACCTGAAATTTGAAACACCGAAATACTTTTTCACCATAATCGACGCACCAGGACACAGAGACTTCGTTAAAAACATGGTCACCGGAGCCAGCCAATCAGACGCCGCCATCCTCTTCGTTTCCGCTAAACGAGGTGAATTCGAAGCCGGTATCGGACCGGGCGGACAAACCAGAGAACACGCCTTTCTCGCTTACACGCTAGGAGTAAGCCAGATGGCAGTCGCCATCAACAAGATGGACGATGCATCAGTGGACTGGAAACAAGAGAGATACGTAGAAATCAAAAACGAGATTTCCCGCATGCTCAAAATGGTTGGTTACAACGTTGACAAGATACCATTTGTACCCACCTCCGGATGGACCGGCGACAACCTCATCAAACGCAGCGATAAGACGCCCTGGTACAAAGGTCCAGCCCTCTTCGAAGCCCTAGACACCTTCGAAGTTCCACCCAAACCCATCGACAAACCCCTGCGCCTTCCAGTGCAAGATGTTTACACAATCACCGGAGTTGGAACAGTTCCTGTTGGAAGGGTGGAAACCGGCGTGCTAAAAGAAGGTGACACCCTCGTGTTCATGCCATCAAACGTCCAAGGACAAGCCAAAACAATCGAAACCCATCACGTTAAAATCCCGAAGGCTGTACCCGGCGACAACATTGGATTCAATATTAGAGGCGTCTCCAAAAAAGACGTTCACCGAGGAGATGTGGGTGGCCATCCCGACAACCCGCCAACCGTTGCAAAAGAGTTCATTGGACAAATAATCGTGATCTATCATCCAACAGCCATCGCCGCTGGATATTCTCCAGTGCTGCACGCCCACACAGGCCAAGTTTCATGTAGATTCACAGAGCTAATTGCGAAACTTGACCCAAGAACTGGACGGACCGTCGAAGAAAAACCGGCGTTTCTGAAGACAGGAGACGGTGCAACTGTGCGATTTGAACCGATATACCCAATTTCTGTTGAAGCTTACAGCGACTTTCCTGAGCTTGGGCGGTTCGCGATACGGGACATGGGAACAACCATCGCCGCTGGAGTGATCAAGGAAATCACAAAGAAAGGCTAAACAACACCTAACGTAATTGCTTTGAACGGTTAAACACATCGATTCTCTTTTTCTTCTATTAATAATCATAGATCACTTGATGTTCCCTGTACTCATGATTAGATACCTGACACAATCGACTCTATATGCGTTCAACAGTTCTTTGATTGTTTGTTTAAGAGATACTCCTTTGTTTATTCACGTTGCGCGCCCACTTCTCCGCTTCTATCGTTTCGTATCGATCAAGGAAACAACATTGTGAACAAGCTTGTGTTAAGAAGGAGAAGAATTCCTTGAGCAATGCATACTAACCCTAGAGCGAGCGTTACAGGCTTAAAGGTCAAAACCATCCCGATAAGCTTCAACACATCTTCTATAAACTTGAAGACCATGTAAACAAACACCGCTGGAATAAAGAAGATTACTAAGTAGATCCAAGTAGACGAAATGCCGTAAACCGTTTCTGGCAAGGGATAGAGCAAGAAGACAAATCCAGCGCACAAGCCACCCACACCCAAACCTAACAAAGCCGCCCAAGGAATATCCTTCATCGGCTTCAAGAACAAAGCCAGTCCGGCAACGATCAGCAAATATTGNNCGATCAAAAGAATTCCAACAAAAAACCCGAAAAAGGATGTGATCTTAATCAACCAGCTCGTGGGTTCTCCCGCGACTGGCACAGCCTTCACCAATCTTTCCAGCAGCCAAGAGATTGCAACGATTCCTCCTAAGATCAATATGTAAGGCGCATAATCTACAAGAAATGTTAGATCCATCTTTCGCCCTCGCCAAGTCAATTAGTCGTTTCTGGTAGGTTGTTTTGTGGGTTTAAAGAACTTTAATCTTTGCCTAATAGTTCAATCTGCTCTCCTCAACTAAACATGAAAACCGCTGTAGGTAGATGGGAAAGATTTTTGTGTATGTGCCGCTATACCTTTGCCTCTCATGTGTAAAATAGATGTTAGGAGGAGATGATGAAATGGAGATCAAGAAAATTGCAGTTCTCGGTGCTGGTCTGATGGGGCATGGAATAACGCAAGTAGCTGCTACTGCTGGTTTTGAAGTGAACATGAGGGATATAGAAGAGAGGTTCCTCAGCAGCGGTATGGAAAAAATAAAATGGAGCCTAGGGAAGTTCGCGCAAAAAGGCCGAATATCAGAAGAAGATTCCAAGAACGCTTTCGAGCGAATTAAAACAACAGTTTCACTCAAAGAAGCCACAAAAGACGTGGACTTCGTCATAGAAGCCATTCCCGAAAAGCTAAAACTGAAGCAGCAAGTGTTTAAAGAAATCGACGGATATGCACCTTCGCATGCGATTTTGGCCACGAACACCAGCGCTTTGCCAATAACCGAAATCGCAGTTGCCACTAAAAGACCTGAAAAAGTTGTCGGTATGCACTTCTTCAGCCCCCCACAAATGATGCGCTTGTGCGAAGTGATTAGAGGTGACAAAACGAGCGATGAAACACTAAACGCCACCATTGAACTTGGGAAGAAATTTGGGAAAGAAGTTGTCGTCTGCAAGAAAGATATTCCAGGTTTCATAGCTAACCGGATAACGACCGCAGGATCAAACCTCGTTGCTTGGATGGTGTATAAAGGAGAGTACACAGTCGAAGAAGTAGATGCTGCAACAATACATAAAGCTGGAATGCCCATGGGAATGTTTGGGCTGATGGATTTCGTGGGTATAGACGTCGGAGGCAGCGTGGCGAAATTCATGGACGAGAGATGGCCTGGATACGAGATGTGTCCGCTCTTGAAAGAGAAAATTGAGAAAGGAGAACTAGGAGTAAAAACAGGAAAAGGCTTCTACACATATCCTGAGAGAAGATGGGTACCACTCGACCTGCCTTTGGAAAAAGCCGAGAAATTTGACGCCATGACCTCAAATTACGTAAATATTAACGTTGCGGCAGAGTTGCTGAGGGAAGATGTGGCTACTATAGAGGATATCGACAAATCAATAAAGTTAGGCTTCAACGCACCGATAGGCATACTGGAATTGGCAGACAGTATAGGTATAGATGTCGTGGTTTCGAAGCTGAAGGAATTCGAGAAGAAGTATGGACCCTTCTACAAGCCTAGTCCACTATTGGAAGAAATGGTGAAGAAAGGCGAGTTAGGAAGCAAGACTGGGAAGGGCTTCTACAAGTACTAAATGACCCGAGAAAGCAAACAGACCTTCAAAGCCCCTATTCTGTTTCTCTATTTCCCTAGGCTTACCTCTTTTTAACATAACGTGCACCAGCGGAACATACGATTCTAGAAAGAGAGCGGTCTTTCAAGTGCCAAAAGAAAAGAACGTTTCAGAACCGTTGCCAAGCGAACTAGATTAAAGGCTCCGTTATCTCCGATACCTATCCGCAAAAGAAAAGATAATGAGATAAATCGTAAGTTCTTTTATATCCATCTTCAAAGCTTCTTCTCATACCTCAAATTAACTGGTGATCCGCTTGAAAGAAGCTGACATCCTAATCCGCAACTGTATCGTCCTTCCAATGGTCAGTGGAGAAGTCATAAGAGAAGGTATAATCGCCACAAAAAATGATGAGATCATCTACGTGGGAAAAAAGTCTAAAGCTCCAAGGTTAAGGGCTGAAAAAATTATAGACGGTCATGGAAAGGTGGCTATTCCCGGCCTAATTAACTGTCACACCCACTTAGCCATGACTCTCTTCCGTGGAATCGCTGAAGACCAGCCGTTAGAAAGGTGGTTGAAAGAAACCATTTGGCCTTTAGAAGCAAAACTGAAGCCAAGAGATGTCTATGATGGCGCCTTACTGGGTTGCCTAGAAATGATAAAGAGCGGCACAACAACCTTCGCAGATATGTACTTCCACGAAGACCAGGTGGCAAAGGCAGTTGAGAAAGCCGGCCTGCGGGCTGTTCTAGCCCAAGGAATTTTGGAAGCAGGCGTTTCTCGCAGAGGAGAAAAAATGTTACAGGACAGCATAAACTTCGCCCGAAAATACAAGGGCTACGCGGATGGAAGGATCACCGTTCAGTTGGGTCCTCACAGTCTCTATACCTGCAGCTTAGACATGCTAGCTAAAGTGCGGCAAAAGGCTTCAGAATTAAACGTGGGCATCCACATCCACCTAGCAGAATCAGAAGAAACCGTCAACCAGACAAAACAGAAACACGGTCTCGCGGAAGTTGAACTTCTCGAAAGAATAGGTTTCTTGGGTTCAGACGTCTTAGCTGCCCACTGCATTCACTTAACTGAAAAAGAAATGCGGCTCCTAGCCAAACACAACGTTAAGGTTTCGTACAATCCAGTTGCCAACATGAAAATCGCCCAGGGCACAGCGAAAATCAAAGACCTTTTGGACTTGGGCGTAACCGTTGGCATAGGAACGGATGGACCAGCCAGCAACAACAATCTGGATATGTTCCAATCTATGAAGGCTGCGGCTCTTCTCCAGAAGCAATACTATAGAGACCCAACTGTCTTGCCGGCTCAGACGGTTCTAAAAATGGCTACAATAGACGGTGCCAACGCTCTAGGCTTGGAAAAAACTGTGGGGTCGCTGGAAGTTGGCAAGAAGGCAGATGTAATCATTCTAGACTTCAAAAAGCCTCACTTGACACCGGTTCATGATTTCTACGCCAACATAGTCTATTCGGCCTGTGGTAGTGACGTAGACACGGTCATTGTAGACGGAAAAATACTTATGGAAAACAAGGACGTTAAAACCCTAGATGAAGAAATGGTTATGTCGAAGGCCCAAAAAACTGCCGCAAACATACCAAAACGCAAAGCTCCTATTGTCAAGTTTATTAAGAATTTCACATAATGCCACAACTCGGTGAACGCCTTGTCGCCCCAATCAGTCATAACGGTTTCAAACCTTACAAAATTCTACGGAGACTTCAAAGCCCTAGGCTCAGTTTCCTTCGCGGTGGAAAAGGGATGGGTCTACGGTTGTCTAGGACCAAACGGAGCGGGCAAAACCACAATCACGCACGCGTCGGTGGACCACATAGACCTGAAAACTTTTTTCCTCACAGGAGCAAGGTGTGCACTCCAACTAGATAATAAAGAATTTAAAATACCGTTGCTGGCATACTATGAAGGTATGGAGGATATTCCTTGGAGTTTGCGATTGAAACCACAAATCTCACAAAGAAATACGAGTCTTTAGTCGCTGTGGATAATCTAGATCTCAAGGTTAAGGCAGACACTATTCACGGCTTCTTGGGTCCCAACGGAGCTGGAAAAACCACAACACTCAAGATACTGGTCGGGTTGCTAAAACCTGACGGCGGATCAGCGAGTGTTCTAGGTCAAGAACTTTGTTGGGACAAGCCAGACGTAAGGTCGAGAATAGGTTACATGCCTGAACTTCCAAAGTTGCCCAAGCATCTGAAGGGAAGGGAGCTCCTCGACATATACGGAAGAATGTACGGCATGAACAAAGAAGAGCGTAGAAAACAGGTACCTAAACTTCTTGACATGGTTGGTTTAAGGGAACGAGGGGACGATCTCATCGGCAAGTACAGCAAGGGTATGCAACAGCGATTAGGCATGGCGCAGGCGCTGTTAAACGAGCCTGAATTGGTAATCCTTGATGAGCCGAGTCTTGGTTTAGACCCTGTTGGAATGGTTGAGGTCCGGGAGATAATGAAGGAAATTTCAAAGGAAGGCGTCACCGTCTTTCTTTCGTCGCACCTTCTGCATGAGGTTGAACAGGTTTGCACCCATGTTACAATAATTAACAAGGGAGTTGAAGTAACTTCGGGCACGCTTAAGCAGATATCCGCCAAGTTCAGGGGGCCCGTGACAATAGGGGCTGAAGTTGATAAACTCTCAAAAGCTGTTATTGAAAAAGTGAAAGGATTGCCTTTCGTAGCAGATGTTTCCAGAGACGGAAAAAAGCTCTTGGTTGAGGTGAAAACTCGTGACGACGTCAGATCTCAAGTTTCTCAAGCCATTACAGCTGAGGGAGGCATCGTTATATCCATGAACGTAAAAGGAGGAAGCCTAGAGGACGTTTTTATGGATCTTCTTGTCAAAAGCAAAAAAGGGAGGTTGTAGAATGAGTGTAAGCCACTCGAGTTGGACAGCGAAGTTTCTTGCAGTGGTTAGGTATGAGATACTCTGGAACATCCGAAAGAAAAAGTTTCTTGGGATGCTTGTTGTTGCGTTTGCTCTCGCCACCTTATCGTTGGCTGGAGGCCACATCGTAAGCGCCATCACTGGCGAGCCCGTAGAACCGAACCCGGATTTCGTTATTAACTCTAATGTAGGCTTAGGGGGGTTTGGATTTTTCTTGTTTGCGATAGTAACTGCAATGAATATTATTTCAGCAGAGTTTGAGAGTGGAACCATTGTTCCGTTACTAGCCAAACCCTTGTCAAGGACCACTGTGTTTTTGGGCAAACTGTTTGCAGCCTTCCTAACGCTTTTGGCAACATATTGTTTTCTGATGATTTACATGACCGTAGGCGGCTTTGTCGTGTATGGGCCTCAAAATAACCTGCACCTTGTTCCGCTCTCTCTTCTCGGAGCCCTTTTCAGCACTTTAATATGGATAGCAATTGTTCTTTTCTTTGGCACGCTCTTTAGAAGTTCCTTAATCGCTGCTCTCGGACCCTTCGGCATCTGGCTAGGGACAAACATAATTGGTTCAATACTTGCTGTGGTTGGCGGTCAAGGATGGATTCTCACCTACATTCCTGGCTCGGGCAACACTGGATACTTTGGTGAACCTCCACCTTTGGGCGTCGAGGTCGAAACACCTTTAGGCATCGCGGTTTCAACAGGCACAGACAGCATAGGTCCAAATCTCATAAAATATATCCTACACCCTTCTATCCTACACCCTTCATGGGTAGTTACCTATTATAAGATGAACATGGGAGGAATCATTCCCGGTGAGAGCCCTCAAATGACCTGGACTCCACTGTACTCGGAGCCATTTCCCACTGTCATCTTAACGTCAATTGCTGTAGCATTAGTCTACTTCATCGTCTTTGTTGTAATCTCTTGGTACGTTTTCAGGCGCGCTCAAGTAACAGAATGAATATGGAAGTAAACCTTTCAACCTTCGCAACTATTCTATGGCAACGTAGACCTTCCACTTCGCTTTAACCTCAGACCGTGCGTGTATTCAATTGCTATGTCTAAATCTCAGCCTTTATCAAGAATTCCTCTGCATTTTTGAGGGCTATCTTATAGAACACGAAGGTTACGACGAGGGCTATGACTGCGCTTATGGAAACTGCGACGTAAAGGTCTATTCTTGGTAGGGACACGGGAATAGGTAGGTACTCCATCGTAACTGCGTGTAGAAGGAGGGGAGAGAATATTGCAGTCGCTAGGACCAAGCATAAGAGCATGTAGACGAGAACCGTTAACGGCCTAACCATTCTAGGCCTCGGAACTTCTGTGAAGTCGGCTCCTTTTATTCCTGCTCCGAGGGAAACTGCGCCCAAAGCGAAGATTAGCACAATGGATTCTATCAACAACGCGATAGCAATGTCTGGCGAAGGACGGGCGACTAGAATTCCAATACCGCCGCACACCAACATTACCACAAATGAGAAGATGATTACAAAGGCGTACTTACACTTGACTAGGCTGCGCGCGGTGATGGGTGAAGAAAAGAAAAGCCATACAGATCCACCTTCCTCACCGATTATCATGAGGCCCAACATAGCAGCCATTATAGCTCCAGGCCCTAGAAGTATAAAAACTAGAAGGAATCGAGAAGTCTCTGACGGTGCAGGTCCACCATATATTCCCAAGTACTGCATCAACGGTACAAGTATGATAACCAGAGGCATTATGAAAACGTACATGAGTTCCCGACGTCTCGTGAAAGCCTTAAAATCCTTCCGCATCACAGCCGCCTCTAGGGAGGAAAAACCAAGCTTCCCCAAAAAGCCAACCTTTGGAGCATAAACTCCTCGCGAAACAGTGATCGCTGGCGGCTCATACAATCCAAATCTGGCGTTGAGCCTGACAGCCACATAGAATAGGGTAAGGATAAACAGGACGGAAGCCAGCGAAAAAATCACAGTTTGTACTAACAAGCCGCTTGAAAAAGCAGCCAAAACCATTCCCAACCACACGTAGGGAACAAACCAAACCATCTGTTGAGCACCAGCAACAGATTTGATGAGGGCAATAGACCCTGTGCCAGAAGTAAAAGCAAACCAAACTACGTAAAAGACAACCAAAAAGACCATGGAACCTAAAAATCTCACCCAAACAGCTGCCTTGCCAGTAGACTTGTACACAGCCCCGATAAGCCTCACCTGCAAAATTCTGAAAATCTCCGTGGTCGTGCTGGCTATGAAGGCGCTGGCTGGCAAAGCAAAAATTGTAAGGATGGCGAGAGGCACCTGCTCTAGATAAATTGAGACCGTGGCTATGGTTGAACTGAACAAAATGAGCGAAGCCAAGGGAAAACCGATGAGGTTAGCTAAGGTCGACGCAAGGGTGTGTTCCTCCCACGTGATGGGCAGCCAGTAGGGAGGTTGAAGAGAAGCTCTCACGCCCATTCGTTGAATTTGCCCCATCATGGTGAAGACTAGACTGAAAATGAGAACCAGACTGGGGAAGGACAGGAAAAGGGAACGGGCACCCTGATAGAACACGTCCCTCAACGCTTGGTCAGTTACTCCAGTGTAGACACTCCCAACGCCTATTCCTATTGCTAATCCTAGGATGCAGGCTCCTCCGTACAACAGATACTGAAGAAACTTTCTCTCTCGATACCTTCTTAGTCTTTGACCCCTGATCAGTCTGCCAGCTTTTATGTCAACGCTTATCAGCCGAAGAACGTTCTTCCAGTTCATTTCAGAAGCGCCTCAACCACCTCTCTTACGTCTTCGGTTCCCGTGAGTTTCAAGAAAATGTCTTCCAANNAGCAGTCTTCCCTCGTACATTATGGCGATGCGGTCGCACATAGCTTGGGCGATCTCAAGAATGTGGGTTGACAAGATAGTTGTTACTCCTTGTGATTTTAGTTCACGGAGTAAGTCCTTTACAATTCTAGCAGACCTAGGGTCTAGACCGCTTAGAGGTTCATCTAAAAGTAGCAGTTTCGGCTTGTGCAGGAAGGCGGAGATAAGCGCAGTTTTCTGCTTCATCCCTTGAGAATAACTACTTATCATGTCGCCTTCTCTTCCCTCCAGCTCCAAAGCTTCTAAATACTCTTCGATTCTANNTCGTATAGACGTGGAGTCTCTGGAACGTATCCCACTTGCCTCTTCACCGCAACAGAATCATCCTCGGCGTTTATGCCCAGAACGTCTACGGATCCAGAATCTGGCTTGAGCAAACCCAAAATAATCTTTAAGGTAGTTGATTTTCCTGAGCCGTTGGGGCCTAGAAGCCCAAAGATTTCGCCGTATTTGACGTCCAAGTCTATGTAGTCCACGGCTACGATGTCAACATAACGTTTAGCCACATTTCTCAACTTCACAGCTGATTCAACAGTTGAAACCATAAACAACAACCACGCTGAAGAATTGAAGAGAAATATTTAAGCGTTGTATATCGTCTTTGGCTAATTATTATAAGAAACGAGTTTTCTATTTAAATTATCATACCCTACAAGTTTTTGGAAATCCAGAAGTCAAGTGGCGTGAGCGAAGTGAAGTCCCTCTTTGAGCCCCGCAGTGTCGTCCTCATGGGATCTAGCAAAATCCGAGAAAAAGTTGGAATGGCATCTCCTTGGCTTTTTGAAAGCGTCATTCACAATATGAACAAATTCTTTGAAGGAAAAACTTTCGTTTTGGACATTGAAGGAGAAAAAGGCTGCGACCAGCTTGAGGATCTGCCTGCAACGCCCGACCTCGGAGTCATCATGCTCCCGCCCAAAGCTTCCATACAGCAGTCG
>JABAOH010027078.1_pt2 | contig 10943 bp, 6 predicted proteins | sample 7062181 | NCBI WGS metagenome assembly JABAOH01 (sample SAMN14538630, study PRJNA623070) | marine sediment metagenome | biome: marine biome [ENVO:00000428]; feature: marine pelagic biome [ENVO:01000023]; material: deep marine sediment [ENVO:00002113]; isolation source: pool of 5 deep marine... | reverse complement strand
GAACCTTTCTGAGTCCTGCCGCCTTCGTGCCTCTTGTTAATTGACCTTTTAAAACGGATTGCGGTGAGAATGAAGATAGATAGAATGCAGGATAAAATCCCGCGATGAAACCGAGCCCGATAATTCCACTGATGAACAACAAGGGATACGGGAATTTAAAAAAAGAGCTTAATGTGAGATGGGCGGAAATCATGCGGTTAAAAGTTGGCAATAATAATTCTGCAAGAAGAAACCCGAAGATTAAGGCCAATCCACTCGTCAGCACCGATTCCAGAAGAAACTGGCTGATAAGCTGTCTGCGGGATGCCCCTACGACTTTTCTCATCCCCACCTCTTTGGCCCGGTGGGAAGCTTTTGCAGTAGCTAAATTGACGAAGTTGACACATGCGATTAGGACGATGAAGACGGCAACAATGATGAAAATGTGGATAAAAAGAATGTTCCCGTGTAGTTGATACTGGTCTCCCAGAAGCTTCTTCTTAACAAAGTAAAGATCTTTTAAGGAGCGCAATCTGAATATTGGGTTTTCTCCGAAGCGATGCCTTTCATTCAACCATTTATCGACTTTTTCCTCGATTTTTTTTGCATCATGTTTCTTCGGGAGTAAGAAATACGTCGGGTGTTGGTAACCGTCGTCTAACCGGGTGAGGCTTTCCTGCCCATACATCTTTCCCCAGCTCATTAAGGAAGCGATTGCATCTACCGGAAAATGAAAATTATTAATATTCTGTATGACTCCTGTTACCGTGAAATTCCATCGGTTATCGGCAAGGATGACCTGTCCAACTGGATTTTTATCTCCAAAGATCTTTTTTGCCGTCTTCTCCGTCAAGACAACAGAGAAGGGATCCTGGAGAGCGGTCTCAGGATTACCTTGGATAAACGGGAAGGTAAAAACATCAAACACAGTACTATCGGCGAACGTGGCATGTGGAATCTCAAAAAAATTCTCTTCGTATTTTATTAAGGAACTGTATCCGAAGCTGGGGTAGAAGCGGACAATCTTTTCAATTTCCGGAATCTGACCCTCCAGGATGTGGCCGATGCCAGCTGGCATGACACATCCTTCGTTTTTTTCGATTCTATAGATTCTCTCGTACTTTTCGTTGAATTTGTCATAGCTCAATTCATCCTGGACAAAAAGCATGATCAGGATGAATAAAGCGATACCGATACTCAGACCTGCCACGTTGATGAAGGAATACCCCTTGTGCCTTTTTATGTTTCTGAAGGCGACTTTTAAGTTGTTCCGAATCATTATCTCAAATATGGAGATATACCCTCTCTATCCTTTTCCCACTGCGTCTGCTCAGGCTAAATCTATATCTTGAATTCCTTCTGGATGTTTTCGGAGACGATGTGACCGTCGAAGAGATGGATGACGCGGTGGCTGTATTCGGCGTAAGCCGGAGAGTGAGTGACCATGACGACTGTGGTCCCTGTCTCGTGGAGTTCTCCGATAAGCTTCATCACTTCCTCCCCATGAGCCGAATCGAGGTTTCCTGTCGGCTCATCAGCGAGGATCAGCTTCGGCCTGGCCACGATGGCCCTGGCCACCGCCACCCTCTGCTGTTGTCCCCCTGATAACTGTTGGGGAAAGTGATTCTTCCGGGCAATGATTTCCATCTGTTCCAAAACCTCGTTGACTCTATTTTTCCGTTCAGAAGAAGAATAGCCAAGATAAAGAAGGGGAAGCTCTACGTTTTCATACACAGTCAATTCATCTATGAGGTTAAAACTCTGGAAAACAAACCCGATGTTGGCTTTCCGAAGGTTGGCTCTCTTGCGTTCGGAGTAATCACCGACTTCCTCACCCAGAAAAAAATACTCACCACTGGAGGCCTTATCAATCATCCCCAAGACATTGAGCAGGGTGGATTTTCCACACCCTGATGGCCCCATGATAGCCACATACTCTCCCTCCTGGATCTCTAGATTGACGTTATTAAGCGCTGTTGTCTCAACCTCTTCTGTCCTGTATATCTTCTTGAGGTCTTTTGTTTTTATCATGTCTTCCTCCTTTTTAAAGCCTTCTGTTATAAAGCGTACGGTCTATATGATTCTTTTTCTTTTGTGCTAGTCCTCTTTCTAAATAGACTCTCTATCCTTTCTAATGGTTTACTTTAAAACCAATCTTTCCATATTGCCGAACGTCTCGTAAGAAGATGTAATCACCTTCTCACCCGGTTCCAAACCTTCAAGGACTTCGAAGACCTGAGGATTTTGGCGCCCTAGCTTGATCCTCTTTTTAGTGGCCACTTTATCGGATTCATCTATCACGTAGACCCAGTTCCCTCCCGTTGTCTGGTAAAATCCTCCTCTAGCTAAGAGCACAGCATCGGCAATATCCCCCAATTCCAGTCTGATGTGAAGAGTAAGTCCCCGAGTTATCCCTTGAGCTTCCTCACCGACAAACTCCATGTCAACCTCGAATCGATTATCCCTGACCTCAGGATAGATTTTCTCTACAACCAAAGTGTAAGATTTTCCGGCAAAATCAAACTCTCCTGTTCTTCCCATCTCTATCCGGGAAATATAGTGCTCATCGATGGCCGCCCTCACTCTGAATCCCTCCAGGACATCGATATGCCCCAACCGCTGTCCCGGAGTCTTGGATTGACCGATTTCTGCATCCAGGGCTGTCAGGTGTCCTGATACAGGAGCCCGGATCGTCAAATTCTCCTGTTTCTTCTTGACAATCTCGAGGTTATCCTGCCGCTTCAACGAGGCCTCTAAAGCATCAATCTGCGACTGCCTGAACTCCAGATCATTCTTCTGGCTTTCTATGGTTAATTCCTTTTTCCTGATCAAATATTCATACTGATCCTTGGCCAGTTCAAATTCGTGTTTTGAGATCAGATTATCCTTTATCAGTTCCTGGTATCGCTCGTAGGTGCGCTTTTGCTGCTGAAGCTCGCTTTCAATCTGAGCCAGATCCTGGCTCAACCTGAGGCGGTATTGTTCCATAGAAAGTCGTGTATTACGCAAATTATTGCTCTGCTGGAATAGCTCAGCCTCTCTCCACATGATCTGGAGGAGAAGATTGGTGTTGCCAAGTTTTAAAATGGGATCTCCTCCCTTGACGAACGAGCCGGCTTCAAGATAGATTTCCTCGACGCGTCCTCCTTCTTCAGCATCAAGATAGACTGTTTTTATGGGAAGAACATTCCCCATAACCGGGATATATTCCTGAAAGGGGCCTTTTTTGACCGTCGAGATTGTTATCCGCTCTGCCTTCACGTTCAAAGTAGACGGATTCAACTTAAAAACCAAGAAATAGATCACCAAAAAAACAAACACGGCTGCGGCTGCAAGCGTCGCTATCTTTTTGGGAGGCCACTTTTTCTTCTCTATCTTCCGATCCATTCCCATTTCATGACTCCTCGATCGACGTCTCTCCTGAATCTTTGCTTTCTTCGATGTTTTCCTTAGTTTCGAACCTCATCGCCGTTAACTCTTCTGGAACTTGTTTTGTGCAATAAATGTGCCACCATTGATTTCTACGCAGTAGGTAAGGAAACAGTTCCTATATCCAGGGAAAAAAGTGTTCGCTTGTATGACACCAAGTGTCCGCTTTCGGACAGTCAAAATTGGGGTCAGACTTTGAAAACTTGAGTTTTTTTACAGACATGACCTGATACATCAAAATTAAAAATACTCAAGTTTTCAAAGTCTGACCCCAACTTGTTTCATAGGCATATTTCTTGCATATGTGTTCTTCTGCATTGAAAACAGAATTCTCGAAGGCTTTTTGATATAATGGATGACGGTCAATCCAGCGGATAGTCTAACCGAGGATAAGAACAGGGCATCATGTTCATTTGATTTGCCAGTTCATGGATGAGCCGATTAGAGGAGGACATGTTTCATGAGTAAAAAAATAGGAAAAATCCTCGTCGTCGATGATGATGAAGATATCCTTCAGGCTTTACGCCTCCTACTAAAAAAACATGTGGCCCAGGTTCACACAGAAAATAAGCCGGATGCCATCCCTTCCCTGCTCAGGAACGAAACCTACGATGTCATCTTCCTAGACATGAATTTCGCTAAGGGCGCCACCAGTGGCCAAGAAGGTTTTGACTGGCTGAATACAATTCTCGAAATAGACCCCTCGGCTGTTGTCGTCTTGATCACTGCCTACGGAGACGTGGAAATGGCTGTTCGGGCCATAAAAGAAGGTGCCACAGATTTCATCCTCAAGCCCTGGCAGAACCAAAGGCTTATCGCCACTCTTTCAGCCGCTATGAACCTGAGGAAATCTCGGGTCNNCCGCTCAAGACAGAAACAGTTGAGCGCGGACCTTGATCAACCTTATCACGATTTTATAGGACAGAGTCCAGCCATGCAGAACGTCTTTTTGGCCATCCAAAAAGTCGCTAAAACCGATGCCAATGTGCTCATATTAGGAGAAAATGGCACAGGAAAAGAATTGGTGGCCAGAGAGCTCCATCGTCAGTCATCTCGGGCTGAGGAAGTCTTTATCAGCGTGGATATGGGAGCACTGAGTGAGACTCTTTTTGAGAGTGAACTCTTCGGCCATGTGAAGGGTGCTTTCACTGATGCTAGAGAGGACCGGGCTGGGCGTTTCGAGATTGCCTCTGGAGGAACACTCTTTCTCGATGAAATCGGCAACCTTCCCCTAACTCTTCAGGCAAAACTGCTGACTGTCATAGAAAATCGGAAGGTCATTCGACTCGGATCCAATAAACCTATTCCGATTGACGTCCGCCTTATCTGCGCGACCAATATGTCTATCCATGACATGGTGGCCAAAAACGAGTTTCGCCAAGATCTTCTCTACCGAGTTAACACCGTAGAAATTCAACTGCCACCGCTTCGGAAACGAACGCAAGATATCCCCATCCTCGTGGATCACTTCCTCAGAATTTACAGCAAAAAATATCATAAACCCTTGAAGAGGATGAGCCCTTCCACTATGAAAAGACTGGAAAAATATAATTGGCCCGGCAACGTTAGAGAGCTGCAGCATGCTATTGAACGAGCCATCATCATGAGTGAAACACGAGTGCTCCAGCCTTCTGATTTCTTCTTCCCTGCTCAGAAGTCGAAAGGGGATGCTCTCGTTTTTGATGATTACAACTTGGAAGAAATGGAAAAATTAATCATCCACAGAGCTATTGACAAACATGGGGGAAACATCACTCTCGCCGCCAGGGAGTTAGGCCTTAGCCGTGCGTCATTATACCGGAGACTGGAAAAATATGGTCTTTAAGCGATTTCGAGTCAACTGTATTATACGCATACTCCTTTTAGGAGCAACCATCTGCGCCTTTTTCTATTTCCTCTTTCGGACAGCTCTGTATGCCGCGCTCTTTATCATTGGCATCTTGATCATCTATCAAATCTACTCGCTCATCAATTATGTTGAAAAAACTAACCGGGATCTGACCCGTCTTTTTCAATCCATCAAGTACAGCGATTTTTCTCAATCCTTTAAGGATGATAAGCGAGGCGCATCGTTTTCTGCTCTGAAAATGGCTTTCACGGATGTTATGAATGCCTTTCGAAAGACAAGAGCTGAGAAAGAAGAACATTATCGATACCTGCAAACTGTCGTCCAGCATGTGGGTATCGGTCTGATTGCCTTTAAACCCAGCGGTGATGTGGAACTCATTAACACAGCAGCGAAACGCCTGTTGAAAGTTCCCCAGCTCAAGAATATTCGATCTCTCGAATCGACGAGCATACCTCTGGTCGAAACCCTACTCAACCTGAAACCAAGAGATAGAGCTCTGATCAAGGTCGAGCTTGAAAACGAACCCCTCCACCTGTCCCTTTACGCGACTGAGTTTAAGCTCCGGGGGCAAACATTTTCCTTGGTATCCATACAGAATATTCAAAGTGAATTGGAAGAACAAGAGATTGAGGCCTGGCAGAAGCTCATCCGGGTCCTCACCCATGAGATCATGAACTCGATCACCCCTATATCCTCCCTNNATATCCTCCCTCGCAACGACGATTAATGAATTGATCAAGGAAAGTTATAATCCCCCTCTTCCTGAAAAAAAAGTGGACAGCGAAGCCCTAACCGATATCCACCACGCAGCCCAAACAATCCAGAAGCGGAGCCAGGGATTACTGCATTTTGTAGACGCCTACAGAAATCTGACTCTGGTTCAAAAGCCCAATTTCCAAATTTTTCCGATCAAAGAACTCTTTGCTCGAGTCGAGAAGCTCATGCAAACCGATATCAAGGAAAAAAGCATTCACTTTGTAATGAACGTTGAGCCGCAGAGCCTAGAATTGACAGCCGACCCTGAACTTATCGAACAAGTCCTGATAAACCTCCTTCTTAATTCCCTGCATGCCCTCACCAAACAGAAAAACAGCAGGATCGATTTGGAGGCCAATTTAGATGGAAGAGGCAGGATTATCATCCAAGTTAAAGACAACGGCCCCGGAATATCCTCTGATAACATAGAGAAGATATTTGTTCCCTTTTTTTCCACCAAAGAAGGCGGTTCGGGTATCGGACTCAGTCTGTCCAGACAAATTATGCGTTTGCACCATGGAACGATCGGTGTTCATTCCGAGCCTAACATCGAAACTGTTTTTACTTTGAGATTCTAGCTCCACATCTATCGGGTGTTATTCCGCTATTATGAAAGAATCCTCAGAAAACAAAAGAGTTGCCACAAAGCCCATAAGGTCATGAAGTGCAAGAGATAAACAGACTCCTCGCCACTTGTAATCATCGATGAAGATATCTCTGTCCCTTCCATTGGCTGGGCGGGGATAAGCTTGGGTTGGGATTATTCTCAAGGTTAAAGGAAGTAAATCCGTTGCCGTGCCCCCGGTGAGGAGGCCAGATGAGAGCTATGGGCAGCACGAATTCCTGATAGCTACCGAGGAGAGAGGAGAATATTTCTGAGAATTTAAAAAGGGGCTGACACTTCACGCTGTGCCAGCCCCCTCATCGATGATCAACGAATCAGAATCTTATTCTGGCTCCTACATAAAACCTCATGGGCATCAGGATCTCGACGGTATCCTTGTAATCCCACTGTTGATCATTTCGTGCATACTGGAGATCAATGGGCTGCTGATGGTTGGTGAGGTTGTAAATATCACAGAAGAGCTGGAGAGATGCCCTCTCTACAAGCCTTAACGTGTAATTGAACTTCAGGTCGATCTGGTAATAACCAGGTGCCTTTTCCTGTCCTGTCTTGGCAAACAGAGTTTCTTCTTCGTTCAACGGCCAATTGTAATAGATGCTGTAGAGACCGGGATAGAAATCATAGGATTCTGTGAAAATCAATCCAGAGTTCCAGTAGAACAGGGCTCCAATATCCAAGCCAAATGGAGTTCTGTAGGTTCCGAAGACTTTGATCTTATGGGGAATGGTTCCGGGAGTGGGTCCATACATCCAGTCATTTCTGGGGTCGAGCCCAATGAAATCCCCCTGGAGATCGGCGTCTGAATCAGATTGACTGTTTCCTCTTGCTCGTTTGAACGAATACTGACCCGCTACGAAAGAACCATTTTCAAAGCGCTTAGATACTTCAAAATCGAAGCCTACCGTATTTCTTTTGGCGCCGATAAGGTTGGAAAGGAAGTAGTTGGCCTCTCCAGGCGGGCCGGAGGATGGATATCCAAAATCCTCGAAAGAAAGATCCAGATGTCCCCAAACGGGATCGCCTTCGTAATTTTCTACATACGTGAAGAGGTCGTAATCTTCGATGACTCTTCGGTCCATCCGGTAATAAACCTGACTGGAGACGACAAGCTGCTCACCCAAATCGATCTCATGTGTCAAGGAGAATTCATGGGATAGAGCATCCCTGGTATTCGGAGTCCAAACAGCATCTCTGTGCTCGGCCGATCCTCGAACTCGAAAAGTATACCAGTCTCCGTTGAGCCAGATCTGTTCATGCTGAACGCGTCCTGAAATGTTTCCTGCGAAATGAACCATGGAAAAGTCTATGGGATCGGAAAACTGCCCATAGAAAGCCGTCAATTTGTGTGTTCCTCTCGCACCGATATTCCAGACCAAACCGACTCGAGGCAAAATCCTAAAGGGCATCTTGAGGATGACATCACCTTCAGAGGTATAATAATTGTGTTTTTCAATTCGAGCTCCGGCATTGAGAGTGAAATAGTCGCTAATTCTCCAGTCATCCATCAGGTATCCCATGTAACGCGCTGCACGAACTTTGTTCGGCCCTGTTTTTGCGTCCAAGCTTCTCATGAAATTCAGGCCTCTCTCGTTGAAGTCCGAAAAGGTGGCTTTCTCCAGCTCTTCCCGAGTCACGACTCCATCATTATTCAAATCAAAGGCCTCAGAAGTCGAATCCCAATTGTTGTTCAAACGGGGAATCAACCGCTCATTCATTTCGCTCTCAGGCCAAATTCCCGCATCAAGCAGCTCTCCGAGCGTCACCCCAGCTAGGTCAAAATCTACAGAATTACGTTGCTCGCCATAATAAAAGTGTCTGTCGTCTTTGTCATTTTCATTCGAGTACATTAACCCCAACTTGACCCGGTGATTACTGAGATACCACTCGAGTGAACCGCTGAATTGATCTCTGGTGTTTTTTTCATCATAACCGTTTTTGTAGNNATGAGCCCGGCAGGTAATAAACAGTATCGGGGGTGCCTTCATCTGTAAAACGAGGGGCTAGTAAATATTTCCTGATGTAACGTCCAAAACGAATATCGAAGATCATGTTGTTTGCTAAGACTCTCTGGTAATAGCCGCTGAAGACATTGTAGTCGTATTCTCGGGATCTCTGTCGGATTTTGATAGTGTTTGTGTCTCTCTCTCCAAGAATATCAAAGGTGTCGAGGAAGTACATAAGAGTTAGTGAATCGTTGCCTGTCGGTCTAAAAGTGACTTTTCCAAAAAATCCTACCCGTTTCTGAGAATAATCCGCCTCTTCCCTGGTTGAAGAAGCAGATTCCGAAAGAGCGAACGTGTCCGAATTTTTTCTGTACTGGCCTGACAAGAAGAACCAAAATTTGTCCCTAATGACTGGTCCACCCAGAGTCGCAGCTGTGTCATAGGCGTTGTCTTTGTACCCTTCTAGCATGGTTGATTCATTAATGAGAGTATCGGGTTTATCCGCCTTATCGTATTCGTTTCCTCCGAACGGCAAGAAAAATCCTTTGGGTTGCACATAAAAGTTCGCCGAACCCGAAAGCCTATTCCCTCCGGATTTGGTGACGATGTTTCCCACAATACCCTTTCCACCTCCGTATTCTGCCGGAACACCAGAGGTCATTAACTCCTGTTCCTGGATGACTTCGTTGTTGAATTTCATCAGGGCCGTCTGAGAAGATAATCCTGTGATGTTCATACCATCAAGGAAATAGAGATTATCACGAGACCCTCTCTTGCCTCCTCCTGTGACGGAGTCCGCTCCCTGGAGGCCTCGGTCATTATAGTTCTGTCCACCCTTTCCAGCTGGATCCTGCGGCATATCTCGTCCCTGAGAGTTGGGGACCATGTTTACCCCAAGAGCCAATTGCAAATAGCTGACGAAGTCGCGAGCGATCGGAAGGGACTCGACCGTCTCATGCCTCACATGTTCGGCAATAACCGATTTTGTAGGGTCTACAGCGGGAACTTCAGCCGTTACGGTCACCGATTCCTGTATTACTGCCGGCTTTATCTCTACCTGGAGAAGAGTCTGTTTATCCAATGATATGCTGATATTCTGGGATACCTTCTCCTGAAATCCCGGGATGCTGGATTTGAGTTCATACGTTCCCGGAGTCAGATTGATGAACAGGGCTCCGCCGGAGGGATCGGTGATCAGCGTCTTTTCACCCATCATGACAGGACTTGTGAGTACGAGCGAAACGCCTGGGACAACGTTGCCCGTATCATCGACGACGATAACCTTCAGGGTTCCGGTTCGCGACTGCGCAGACAGCATGTTTGCGGAGATAAAAAAGATGGACAACATAACAAAAATTCCAATGAAGTTTTTTCTCATGTGCTTTCATTTCCCCCTTCTCCCGAATCTTCGGGAGTCGTGGCCTTCCCACTCTACACGACTGTGCAGAGTAGAACCTTTAGACCTGTACCCTGGAATCAAGGACAAAATCAAGCCTTGTATTCCAAACCTTGAGACCATTTGTTTGAATCAATATTCCTTTCGACACCTCCTTTTTTCGTCTTGATTATCCAGATCATAAAATTTGGTACCTCAAATGATAAAGATCAGGGCTGTTGTGTATGTTTCAGCCCGCCTCTCCTCTAAAGCATGATTTATACAAATGCATTTATATGCAATTTATGTACCAAGATGATGAGATAAATTAACTCTTTTCTTTTCAGGGGGATAGAGAAAGGACAGGAGGATTTATTTAAAACTTGGCTCATTATTTACGGAAAATTGTCTAAAAATTAGACAATTTCCCATCTAACCTTCTTCCCATCAATGTCCAATCTGGTGAATTAAATCTCATTTCTTCTGGTTTGATCTTCGTCATCATTTTTTTATAATTGGAGTGATCGAAACTAAAAATCATTGCTTTTTTCAAAATCATGAAATTGAAGGAATTAACAGAATTTTTTTTGACCAAAACTATTTCCTGTCTCAAACGTCCTATCTAATGAAACTGGATGCGAATGGAGAATGTGTTGAAGGCTGAGATTGGAAATTCTGTCCAGAAAACAGATTCTCTTAGCTCCGCCGAATTCGATGCCCTGTACGATGAACACAAAACCGCAGTCTTCCGTTTTGCATATTATCTGACACAAAACAGAGGGGAGGCAGAAGATCTTTTTCAGGAGACATGGTTGCGAGTGGTAAAAAATTTTCCGAAAATCTCGAAAGAAAGTACATTCATATCCTGGATCTTGACCATAGCCGCCAACCTGCATCGCGATGCTCTTCGGAAGAAAAGGATCAGGCGGCTATTCCTCCTCCAAAAATACAAAGCTTTCAAGCAAGGAGAAAACATAGTATCTGTAT
>JABAOH010005715.1_pt2 | contig 10944 bp, 10 predicted proteins | sample 7062181 | NCBI WGS metagenome assembly JABAOH01 (sample SAMN14538630, study PRJNA623070) | marine sediment metagenome | biome: marine biome [ENVO:00000428]; feature: marine pelagic biome [ENVO:01000023]; material: deep marine sediment [ENVO:00002113]; isolation source: pool of 5 deep marine... | reverse complement strand
TGCCTTCATCGAGGACTATTATCTCCTCTTTCCTTTCCTCTGTTTTTTCCCTTTCCATAGTGCCCCTCCTTTCCTTAAAAAGGTTAATAACTTACCTCCCAAAGACCGGCAACAAGTTCCTTTAGCATATTCTCTCACAAAAATACACTGTTAGAAGGAAACCCTTATCCCGGCCTCTACCCATCTTTCGGGGTTTTTGCTGTCGCCAAAGGTGTACTGGGAACCATTAAAGATATTGTGGCCCGTAATAAAGAGCTCAGCGGCAACTTCTTCTTTAGACCACATTTTCTTATTGAGGTTGAGGTCCCAGATGAAATCATCATAGTCGGCCTCCCATGCCGCCTTCGAAAGGGCATCGAAGTCCCAGTATATATAGTGGCCAAAAAGATGGGCCCTCAGCGATTTCCTGTCGTCATACCTGAAACCGATGTTATAGGTGTAAATTCCAGTGGCCCCCCTCTCATTGGCGGGCTCTAGATCGACGTAGGCAAACCCTGCCAGAAGAGACAGGTTGTAAACGGGGACCGTTTCAGCTTCGAGCTCAAGGCCCTGACGCCTGATATCCCCGTTATTGATAATCAGATCATTGAAGGCGGGCGGTCCTCCCCCAAAGGGCTCCAAAATTAGAGCATCTTCCAGTTCGTGGCGAAAGACCGTGGCCTTTACCCACAGATACCTAAAGGCGGCTGATTCCACCCCTGCCTGGTACGACCAGACCTCCTCAGGGTCAAGGGACGGATTCGGATCTAGGAACAATCCCCCTCCTGAGAGCCACGAGAGGGGGGGTATGGTAAATCCCCTGGCCGCAGAGGCCCTTATAGTCGAATCCTTACCAAGCCGGTAGGTGAGGCCCAGGCTCGGGCTTACAAAGGAGCCGGTAATGCTGTTGTGGTCATACCTGATACCAGGGGTGAAGGACCATCTGTCGATGACTATGGTGTCATTGGCGTAGAGTGCCCATCTGTCAATATCGGGATGTGTAGTCGATGTTGCCGGAACGCCTATTGATTGAAGAAGCGACCCGGCGTTAAGCGTCTGGTCGAGCTTCCCGTGGTCAACGTCCACGCCGAGTACGGCAGTGTGAATCCCGTGTGTCCACACGAGTTTTCCGCTCCCTCCTGTAGTCTCCTCATCATAAATAGTATCTAAATAAAGCTCTCCCGCCGGACCACTAAATCCCAATCCCAGGGCATCATTCATCTGAATAAATTTCTGTTTGAATCGGTAGAGGGATACTTCTAAGCCAAGTTTCCTGGTAAGGGTTGCATCAAGGGAGGCGGTTGCAAAAAAGATGCGGCTTTCCCCTGCTGAGGTGATATCTCCGCTAGGAAAATCGCCGAGCCCTATTTCCGGATCGCTGTAGCCCATGCTCAGACCTACACCCACATCTTTTGAAAGGGGGATTTGAAACTTTGAATAGAGGCTATGGGTATCAAAGTATCTAGAGGACATCAGGCCATCAGATTTCTGGCGGCCGGCAAATACATAATACCCCACAGGTCCCGCACTGCCCGAGACCTCGGCCCTGTAATCCTGCGTGTCTTTCTCGCCGTAGGAGCCCCTTATGGAGCCAGTGGGTCTTTTGGCAATTCCCGCCGGCTTTGTGATGATGTTTATCACCCCGCCAAGGGATGAACCCCAGGTTGATGAAGCAGGCCCTTTTATGACCTCTATCCTTTCTATTATGCCTACGGGGATTGAATTGGTCTCAGCTGCCCCACTTGCCAGGAAATTCCAGGGTACGTCATCTACCAACACAAGGACATGCCTCTCCTCAGATCCCTGCGTTTGAATTAGAGAGGTAGCGCCAAAGTCCTGGTTAAAATTGATGAAGAGGCCGGGCACCCTGTTCAGGACCTCCGCGACCGTGTGGGCATTCATCTCCTCAATCTCTCTTGCGGTGATTACCGTGATATTTTCGGCAACCTGAGAGATGGGCTTTGGATGCCTTGTTGGCGATACAACAAGGTCCTTTTCCTCGTAAAACATACGGAGGATCTTCATCTCCTCTTCATACTGGGCAGCGGAGGTCTGGGATAAGGAGGNNCTCCTCAAAAAACAACTATACAAGCGATCCATGAGTGTTTTAGAATGAATATTCATAAATGCTTACGAGATTCGTCACATTATCATCCTCTTCTCTCTTTTTCAAGCAATTGCGTTAGTTGGTTTGCACAAAGCGTTGAGTGCCTAAGAATTGAGAAGCAGATGTAATTTCAGTCAGTTCTAGAAATTCCAAGACGTTGGATGTGGGCGTCGTGATAAAAAATCTTTTCGTAATAGTATCGTTCTTAATTTTTTTAATCCTCGGTCACGGTTCATCCGGGGCTGCGCAGGAGATCGTTGCCGTCCAGAGCGTCAGGGTTACCCCGTATGAGGAGGCAATTGAGGGTTTTAAAAATGTTTGTGATGCCAGGATCAAAGAGCTTGTTTTGTCCGAATTGAAGGAAACAGAGGTTGTAGAGAAAATCGCTGAGATCAGGCCTGATATGGTTCTTGCCATAGGGATGGATGCCCTCTCCACGGTAAAAATCATTGAAAACATACCTGTTGTTTATCTCATGGTCCTCAATCCTCAATCCGTAGTCTCTACGGAAAGAAATATCACCGGTGTCAGCATGAATATACCTCAGGAACGGCAGCTTCGTGCATTTTTAGAGGCCCTCCCTGATCTCAAAACTGTTGGCCTTCTGTATGACCCGGATAGGACAGGCTATCTTGCAGAAAATGCACGAGAGGCTGCCAGGGAGATTGGCATTAACCTGATCGCAAAGGAAGTTCATCGTTCCAGTGATGTTCCTTTATCAATAAAGGACATGAAAGGAAAGATAGATGCCTTCTGGATGCTGCCCGATTTGACGGTTATTACTCCCGAGACTGTTGAATATTTGCTTCTCTTCTCGCTCGAAAATACCGTGCCCATCCTTACCTTTGCACAGAAGTATGTGGAGCTAGGGGCACTAATGTGCGTAGGCATAGACGCCTTCGATATTGGGGCCCAGGCAGGAGAGATGGCTGAAAAGATACTCTCAGGAAGGGACGTAAAGGATGTTCAGTGGGTTGATGCGAGGAAGGCAGTTATATCAATTAACCTGAAGGTAGCAAGGAAGCTAGGAATTACTATTGATGAAAAGGTTATCATGAAAGCCAGGATCATTAAATCAGGAGCAATGAGATGAGGGTGCATTTACTGAGAACCTTGAATGAAAGTTTCGGTTTTAAGGTCTTTGCCGCGCTTGCCGTTTTTATATTTGTCATTTCCTTTTCTTTCACTTCCCTTTTCATTCATCACCAGAGTAATTCCCTGAAAGATAGTCTAATAAAGAAGGGTAAACTACTCGTAAACATTCTTGCTCACAACTCGAGGATTGGCGTATTTTCGGAGAATCAAGACCTGCTCAAGGATCCTATTAATGGAGCTCTCCAACAGGAGGGGGTCTTAGAAGCTTCCGTATTTAACCTGGAAGGGGAACTACTGAGCAGCAAAGAAAGACCTGAAATAAGAACCTCGGAAAAATCACCTAAAGGGGGTGAGGTGAACCGGCATAAGATACTCGAGAAACTTAAAGAGTCTAGCTCTCCGCAGTACTTTGCGGGCACTAGCGAAATAGCATTCTGGTCGCCCGTAATCACGAGTTCAAGTTATTCTACGGAAGAACCTCTGTTTTTTAAAGAGGGCGCACTTCAGGGAAAGGATCGCATAATTGGATTTGTAAGGATAACGGTTGATAAAAAGGTGCTGAATAGACGACTTAAGGACCTGCTACTTAAAGGTATTTTGATAGGGGTTGTCTTTTTGGTGATTGGTTTTCTAATTACCTATCTCACAGTTAAGGGGATAACAAAACCCCTTAATAGACTGACTAAAGGTGTTAGAACCCTCGGAATGGGAGGAACTGTCGACGAGCTACCTGTTGAGACAGAGGATGAAATAGGGAAACTTGCAAAGGCCTTTAATTACATGACTGAATCCTTAAAGACCAGGGAAAGAACGCTTCGAGAGAGCCAACAGAGGTATCGGAGTGTGTTTGAAAATACCGGCACGGCTACCATGATTATTGAAGAAGATATGACTATTTCAATGGTCAATACAGAGTGGGAGAAACTCAGCGGATATTCCAAAAAAGAAGTGGAGGGAAAGAAGAAATGGACGGAATTTGTTTACAAGGAAGACCTGGAAAGAATGGAAGAACATCACAGAAAAAGGAGGGGGAAAGGAGCACGAGCATTAGATGAATATGAGTTTAGATTTTTTGATAGGCACGGAAATATAAGAGATATATTGGGTAAGACGGGCGTGATTCCTAGAACCAAAGGAAGGGTTGTATCATGGCTGGACATCACCAAGCGCAAGCAGGCTGAGGCCGAATTGAAGCGCTCACAGAAAGAGTTACGGAACCTTACGGCTCATTTACAGTCTGCGAGGGAAGAGGAAAGAAGGAGCCTCGCACGTGATATCCACGATGATCTGGGCCAGGCTTTGACAGCCTTAAAGATGGATCTTTCCTTGTTGAGCAAGAAATTCCCCAAAGATCAAAAACCATTGCTTGACAGGACACAGGCAATATCAAAACTCATGGATACGAGTATCGAAACGGTGAAAAGGATCTCCACAGAATTGAGACCAGGCGTATTAGATGACCTCGGTCTGACAGCAGCTATTGAATGGCAGGCAGAAGAATTCCAACACCGAACGGGAATTACCTGTGAGGTCACCTCAGATCCTAGAGATATCATTCTGGATCGGGATCGATCGACGGCAATCTTCCGCATCTTTCAGGAATCCCTAACCAATGTCGCTCGCCATGCACAGGCGACGAGGGTGACCGCGAGCTTGAAAGAGAAGGCTGGCACATTGGAGCTGAAGGTGAGAGACAATGGCAAAGGGATTACCAAAGAGCAGATTTCCGATCCTAAATCCTTTGGCATCATGGGAATGCGAGAACGTGTTTATCCATGGAAAGGTCAGGTCACAGTCAAGAGTGCCCCTGGGAAAGGGACGACGGTAGCGGTAAGGATTCCGCTTGCTAAAGAGGCAGAAATTCAATGATGAGATACTCATCGCTCATGATTATGGCTGAGGGGTTAATGTTCGCCTGAAGAAACGCTACATTTTGTGGTTTCACCGATTAAGGAAAAGGTATAGTTCGCTGCTTAGGCCGTGAAAAAGTGCAATCATTGCCTTTTTCAAATACACACATTGTAAAATCAGCCACTTACAACCCACAAAACTAACCCCTGGGTGTTTCGACAGGTTCGTTTATATTCTTCAATCCGAGATTGTCTTTGGGCGATGGAAGTGTCAGGCTGCCAGAAAAAATGACTTTCGAAATTCTTTGGATGTCTCCAGGGATTCCGTCAGCGTCAAGCTCGCTAGGATAACGGAGAGCTGATGGACGATCATAAGTACAGAATACGTTTCGGAATCAAGGAATGAATATCTCGCTTTTTTCGTCGGCAATCTTGTAAAACCACAAACTTTCATTATAATTAGGAGAAATCTCTTTACATCAATAAAAATGCAAGCTAAAAGCAAGCTTCAATTTTTTAGGGAGCGTGGCTAACAATGGCGCGGATTACAATACAGGATTGTCTAAAGACCGGTTACAACAAGTTTGCCTTGGTCCATTTAGCGGCCGAGAGGGTCTTTCAATTGAAGAAGGGAAAAGAAGCTCTCGTCTCCACCTCAAACAAGGAAGTGGTAACAGCTCTGAGAGAGATCGCCGCTGGAAAGGTGAGGAAGAAAAAAGCCGATAACCTTTTGAGGGAGAATCTGACCGGAGAGGACTCAACCACTGCATCTGAGGGCCCGACCAGTGAAGACAATACCGAGGCTTCTCAGACCGAGGACTCTTTGGATGAGCCTTAATAATCATGCCCAGCACCAGAGACTATTATGAAATCCTCGGTGTTTCCAGGGACGCCAATGAGGATGAGATAAAAAAGGCCTACCGAAAACGTGCCCTCAAATATCACCCCGACAGGAACCCAGGGGATAAAGAGGCAGAAGAAAGGTTTAAAGAGGCCGCGGAGGCATATGAGGTGCTGAGGGACAGCGAAAGGAGGCGGATCTACGATCTTTACGGTCATGATGGCTTAAGAGGGACGGGTTTTACGGGCTTTAGCGGTTTTGAGGATATCTTTTCCGCCTTTGGGGATATATTTGAGGATTTCTTTGGTTTCGGAGGGAGGAGATCAAGGAGGACGAGAATAGTAAGAGGCCGTGACCTTAGATACGATCTAGAGTTGACCCTTGAAGAGGCTCACACGGGAAAAGAGGAGGAGATTGTCTTCGACAAATGGGGGTCCTGTGATACATGTAGTGGCACTGGGATCACGCCAGGAAGCGAGCCCGGTGTTTGCCCCAATTGTCATGGTAGAGGTGAGGTTGTCCACTCTCACGGTTTCTTTCAGATCAGGACAACCTGTTCAACGTGTAATGGCAACGGTCAGGTCATAGTTGATCCATGCCGCAGTTGTAATGGTATGGGAAAGCTAAAGGTTGAAAGGAAGGTCCTGGTAAGGGTACCGCCAGGTGTGGATACTGGAACACAATTGAGGATTAAGGGAGAGGGAGAGAGCGGAGAATATGGAGGGCCACCTGGAGATCTCTTCGTGGTAATCCATGTTAAGGAGCATGATTTTTTTGTGAGGGAGGGGGATGATCTTAAGTGTCAGATTACCGTGTCTTTTGTACAGGCTGCATTAGGAGCCGAGCTTTCTATCCCCGTGCTGGGTGATAACAAGGAGAGAAGGATTACTATCCGACAGGGCACCCAGCCAGCAGAGATCATCAGACTTAAAGGTGAGGGCATGCCGAGCCTCAGGAGAGGAAGGGGGTACGGTGACCTCTTTGTTCAGGTTATGGTTAAGATTCCCACCAGGCTGAGCCAGAGACAGCGTGAGTTACTGTTGGAATTTAGCGAGCTCGAAAAGGAGAAGATCGGGGCAAAGACCAGGGACCTCTGGGATAAGATAAAGGGTCTGTAGAACTCATTACGATAATTGAGGATTTGGCTGATGGATCAGAAAAAGCTAGAGTATTTCAGGGGCTTACTCCAGAACCAGCTCGATGAGCTTATTGGAGAGGCCTTAAAGACAGTGGATGGAATGACCAATCTGAAGGATAATTTTCCCGACCCGACTGATAGGGCTGCCTTGGAGACAGATAGAAATTTCCTCTTACGCATAAGGGATAGGGAGAGGAAGTTGATCGAGAAGATCAAAGAGGCCCTTGAGAGGATAGATAGCGGCATCTTCGGCATATGTGAGGTGTGCGGCAGGGGTATTGCAGAAGAGAGGCTCAAGGCAAGACCAGTTACCACCCTGTGTATTGACTGTAAGAAGAAACAGGAAGCCAGGGAGAGGGCTCGGGGCTTATGAGGGAACCAGTTAACTTATGAAAATAGCTTTCCTCGATTGCTTCTCCGGCGTAAGCGGGGATATGTTTGTGGGTTCCTTGCTCGATGCTGGCCTGCCTTTTGAAGAACTTGAAGGGAGCATCTCAGGGCTTAAGCTGAATAGCTACAAGATAGCAGCGAAGAAGGAGGGAAGAAATAATGTCTTTGGGACAAGATTCTCGGTTTCTTTGCAGGAAGAGGATCGAGGGGTTCGACACTTGAAGGAAATCAAGGCTCTGCTGAAAGGCAGTGATCTGCCCCCGTCAGTTATTGAAAGATGCATCCTGATCTTTGAAAAGCTGGCAATGACCGAGGGTGAAATACAACATATTTCACCCGACCAGGTCCCTTTTCATGAGCCCGATGCAGTTGCCTCAATTGTTGATATGGTGGCGGCCGTTTTAGGCGTTCACCTGTTGGGCATTGAGAAGGTCTTTGTGTCACGGATCCCCGTAGGAATCGGAATCACGACAGGTATTCAGGGAAAGGTCTCGCTTCCAACGCCTGCAACTATAGCCCTTTTGAAGGGTATCCCCATCTATTCGAGTGGTCAGGACGTTGAACTGGTTACCCCACCGGGGGCAGCCTTAATCAGCTCACTCTCTTCTTCCTTTGGTCCTATGCCCCCAATGACAATAGAGAGTATAGGATATGGGGTAGGCAGCCGCACCTTACCTGATCGGCCGAATCTTTTACGCATCCTAGTAGGAAATGATATTGATAAACAGGATTTAGAGACGGTGGTCGTGTTGCAGTCAAATCTCGATGATATGAGCCCGGAACTGTTGGGTTATCTGATGGATAAACTCTTTGATGCGGGTGCCATGGATGTCAGTTTCTCTCCCATCCAGATGAAGAAAAATAGGCCTGGTATCCAGCTTCAGGTTGTGGGGAGACCTGAGGATAACGAGAAGCTCATTACTATCATCTTCAGGGAGTCAACCACATTGGGGATCCGCACGAGCTATAGCCAGCGAGCGGTTTTAAAACGGGGCGAATTGACGGTTGACTCTCCATGGGGGAAGATGAGGGTTAAGAAGGTCATCAATCAGGATGGAGGAACGGTTGTTTTACCTGAATATGAGGAATGCAGAAGGGTAGCAAGAGAGAACAACCTTGCCCTGCGAGATGTCTATGCATGGGCAGCAGCCCTCTCAAGACATCCCTGAGCCCCCCTATTGGAAATACCCCTTTGGTACCACGACAATCCCCCTCGGCGTTACTGTAAAGCGCTCCCTGTCTTCATCCGGGTGATAGCCGATTTCACTATGCGCTGGAATTACATTATGCTTATCGATAATCGTCTTCTTAATCTTACAGTTGCGTCCCACTATAACATCATCCATGATCACCGATTCTTCAACGCCGGCCCAAGTCTGAACTACCACGTTGTAAGAGAGCACGGAATTCCTTACAATGCCGCTTATTATGGAGCCCGGCGCCACGATCGAATCGAGGGCCTTGCCTACCTGAAAACCATCAGGCCTCTCATCGCTAAAGACAAACTTGGCAGGCGGAGCCGGTACCTGGTAAGTATGGATGGGCCAGTTCCGGCCATAGAGGTTAAAGGAAGGATTCAGCCCGGTCAGATCCATGTTAGCGTTCCAGTACAGATCCAAGGTTCCAACATCTCTCCAGTAGGAAGAATCGCGGGTCTTGGACTCTAACCTGAGCCTTCGCTCCCCGTTTTCCAGGGTATCGTAGACATAATCCTCTATCACATTCTGCTGCCGAAAAGGGTAGGCATACACCCGCGATTCCGGGATGAGACGGGGGATTATGTCATGACCAAAATCATCCTTATCGATGGATGTGAGCGCATCCAGAAGTGTCTCCGTGTTAAATAGGTAGATACCCATGGAGGCAAGCACGCGGCTGGGATCGCCCGGAATAGTCCTGGGACTTTCCTTGGGCTTTTCCTGGAAGCCGCGGATGCGGTAGTCCTCATCTATCTCAGCAACGCCCATCTCATGGGCCATGTCCTTTCCCAATTCAATGAGGGCAACGCTCATAGCCGCATCTTTCTCCACGTGATATTTGAGGAACAGACCGTAGTCCATCTTGTAAATGTGATCACCTGAAAGGATCAGGACGTGCCGTGGTCGAGTCTGCTCGATGAGATAGATGTTCTGTCGAATGGAATCAGCAGTGCCCCGGTACCAGTCCCCACCGACCCTCTGCTGCGCTGGCACAATCTTCAAGAAGTGCCCAAGCCGCTGATTGAATATATTCCAACCGGCTTCCAGGTGATCGGCTAGAGACTGCGATTTGTATTGGGGTAGCACAATGATCTTGTAAAGCCCCGAGTTTATGCAATTACTGAGGGTCAGGTCTATGAGCCTGTAAATTCCACCAAAGGGCACTGCCGGCTTAGCCCTGTCCCGGGTAAGGGGCATAAGCCTTTCTCCTCTCCCGCCGGCCATGATAAAAGCGAGCGTTGATTTCATACTACTAGGTTGAGAGCATGCTGGATGTTGTTGGGCTAACAAAAGGAGGCTTTGAAGCCCCCAGAATGAGGCCTAAAAACTCAAGGTAAGCGCTACATACGGACCGGACATATCATAATCAAAGATCACTTCATCTTCATCTATATCTATAGTAAAGCTTTTATAACCCCCGTGAATATCCACAAAGGGAAAAGGGGTCCACGATATATCAGCCATGAACTCATAGATCGTATTGCCTGAATAGCCGATACCGGTCCCCCTTGCCCTGAGCTCCAGGATATCAGCCAGTAATCCTATATGTAAATTGAGACCAACCATGGGAATGGGGACAGTGAAATCCTCTTTCTCATCAACTCCCGTGGTCTTCAGGCTCACATCACCATCCAAATACTTGACCTGGAACACACCACCCAAGGAAAAGCCAGCCAGTACACTTTCCAGATTCAAGAAGTCGTAGCGATAACGAAGGTCCATTTCCTTATATGCAATCGAAGAATCTACCACATCGCCGACTGAATAAGTCTCTCCCTTAAAGATAACTGTCCTGGTGAGCATCTTCCTGCCCGAGTAGTCAATATCGGTATAAGTCAAAGAGAGGTGATGGTTGCCTCCACCAACAAAGACCTCCACGGATGGATAATCTTCATCCTCTATTCCTAAGTCCTCATCAAAATCAATGGTTGCGCCTATTATGCCGGCCTCATCCACTTTCACAGTACCACCGAGCGAGGGGAACCAGTAGTAGCCTCTCGCCCCGATCTCAAAGGCCAGAGATGGTACTGGTACGAGCAATCCAGCTAATAACAAAGATAGGCCCACACATACCTTTTTCATCACTCTCCTCCTTGTCTTGGGATTATTCTTTCAAACTTGCCTTTGCCAAGGGCAGGAGCGGTGATTCCGTAAACTGATCTATGAAGTCCTTAAAGGTCTCCCTTGACATCTCTCGCTGTCCGCTCAGGGCATAGACCCTGCCCAGGGAAAACAGGGCCTCTTCCCTTAGAAAGTCATGCCCTTCTTCAACTATCTTTTTCAGATGGCTTATGGCTAATTGATAGTCCCCTTTGGCCTCATACACAGCAGCGAGACCAAAATGA
>JABAOH010093224.1_pt2 | contig 10947 bp, 14 predicted proteins | sample 7062181 | NCBI WGS metagenome assembly JABAOH01 (sample SAMN14538630, study PRJNA623070) | marine sediment metagenome | biome: marine biome [ENVO:00000428]; feature: marine pelagic biome [ENVO:01000023]; material: deep marine sediment [ENVO:00002113]; isolation source: pool of 5 deep marine... | reverse complement strand
CCACCGACCCCGCTGTGGTCGGCGGTCGGTGCGGCCGCGTCGTTCGTCTTGATGTACGGTGTGGCGGTCGTGGGCGAGTGGTTTTTCAAGAAGCCGGCGTTGGGTGGGGGTGACATCAAGATGATGGCGATGGTGGGCGCCTTCCTGGGGCCGCTCCATGCGATACTGACGATCTTCGTGGGCTCGGCGATCGGTGCGGTGATCTTTGGCCCGATCGGGTTCAAGACGGGGAAGCTCGTCCCGTTCGGCGTGTTCCTCGCGCTGGGTGCCGGCGTCGTCTTCCTCTTTGGCGACGCGATGGTCGGGTGGTACGCCGAGCGGATTCTCGGTCTATAGAGGAGGCGGCCGCCCTGTCTTTAGCTGCCGGACGGTCGCTTGGCCGCGCTCTCGGTCGAGCGGGGAGGCTCGTCCGGCTCGCTGGTCGGGCCGGGCACGCCGCCGGGACCGGGGGCCGGCGAGTCCGCCGGCCTTTCGGCTTGAGCGGTGCGCTGCGGCGGGTGTGAGAGGCGCGCACGGAGGACCTGGGTGTCGGAGGCTGCGGTCACCTCGATGACGACACCCTCGGCTGTGATCTTTTCGCCGGGAGCGGGAACACGCCCCAACACATCGAGCAGGTACCCGTTGAGTGAACGGTGCTCGAGCAGGGGGAACGTGGTGTTGAAGAAGTGGTTGATCTCCCGCAGATCGGCGCCGCCGTCCACGAGGATCTCGTTTCGACTCAGACGGATGATCGGCTCGACCGCGATGTCGGACTCGTCCACGATCTCACCGACCAGCTCCTCCAGTATGTCCTCGAGCGCGACGAGTCCGTCCACGCCGCCGTATTCGTCGATCACGATACCCATGTGGATGCGACGGGACTGGAAGTCGAGGAGGAGGCGGTCGAGGGTGATGGAACCGGGCACAAAGAACGGTTCCCGCGCCAGCTCCTTGAGCTCGACATCGCGCTGACCCGAGATCAAAGCCTGGAAGGCATCGCGCGAGTAGAGGACTCCGGTGATCTGGTCGATGGAATCGCGAAACAGAGGGACGCGGCTGTAGCGTGCGGTTCGCAGCTCGGGCGCGATCTCGGCCAGCGTTTTTGTCTCCGGCCATGCGACCATGTCGACTCGCGGCGTCATGATGTCGTAGGCCGTCATCTGATCCAGCAGCATCGCGCGCTCGATCAGTCGACGCTCGTGCTCCTCGATGACCGGGCCGTCGACGCTGGGTCTGACGATGTCGCGTATCTCGTGATTCGGGATGCCGGGGAGCAGCTCCTCGGGCTTGGGCGTGAATGTCTTCCACATCCGCTCCGCCGCCCAGCTGATCGGCAGCAAGACATGCGACAGCAGGCGTAGGGGCGGAGCGAGTCCCAAACTCAGGGGCTCGGGGTGACGCTGTCCCAGCAACTTCCCCGCGAACTCGGCCAGCACGACAAAGATCACGGCGAGTGCGACCGCTAGGATCCGGACCGCTAGCCGCCCACCCAGCGCAGCCGCCAGACCCCAACCGGCGAGGGCGGCCAGCACCGCGCCACTCACTCGGAGCGTCCAGAGCGCGGTGAGGAGAGCCGCCGGGCGGGCGCGGAGGGTCGCCAGCGACCGGGCGCCACGCCGCCGCCGTTTCGCCTGCGCCTCGACGTCCTCATAGGAATGGGCAAACGCCGCGGCTTCTGCCGCCGCCGCCGCCAGGACGGCCAGAGCGCCTAGAATCAGCGAGACGATGGAGCCGATCATCGTCCCCGCCACCTGAAGGGGTGAACGCGGCGACTTGGAGGGTCTTCGGTTGGTGTTGCCGACGCCATCGCTTACAGCCACTCCTGACTGAGTTCCAACAGCCGCCGGAGGATGTCCTCGGTCGTCTGCCCATCCGCCTCGGCCTCGAAGTTGGTGACCAGACGGTGACGGAGCACTGGCAAGGCCACGGCGTGGACGTCATCGAAATGCGGCATCGCGCGACCGTCCAGCGCGGCGCGGGCCTTGGCGGCGAGTACGAGGTGCTGTGTCGCCCTGGGTCCCACCCCCCAATTGACCCAGCGCCGGATGAAGTCGGGCGCCTCGTCCGCCTCCGGCCGGCTGGCCCGGCTGAGGCGTACGGCGAGGCGGATCAAGCTCGGCGCGACCGGCACCCGGCGTACCAGCCCCTGGAACTCGAGTATCTCCGTCGCCGTCATCACCGGCTGGACCTGCTCCACCTGGTCCGTGGTCGTTCGACTGGCCACCTCCTCCTCTTCGGCAAGCGAGGGATAGGTGATTCGCGCCTCGAGCATGAAGCGGTCGAGCTGGGCCTCGGGCAACGGATAGGTGCCTTCCTGCTCGATCGGGTTCTGGGTGGCCAGAACGAAGAACGGCCGTTCGAGGCGATAGGTTTCGCCGCCCGCGGTGACCTCCATCTCCTGCATCGCCTGCAGCAGGGCGGCCTGGGTCTTGGGCGGAGTCCGGTTGATCTCGTCGGCCAGCACCACGTTGGCGAAGATCGGCCCGCGGACGAAGCGAAACATCCGCCGGCCCGTGGAGACGTTCTCCTCGATGATCTCGGTGCCCGTGATGTCCGAAGGCATGAGGTCGGGTGTGAACTGGATCCGGCTGAACTTGAGGTGGAGCGAGCGAGCCAGGCTCGACACCAGCAACGTCTTGGCCAGGCCCGGCACGCCGACCAGCAAGGCGTGACCGCCGGCGAGCACGGCGATCAGCAGGTTCTCGATGATCTCCTTCTGCCCCACGACCTGCTTGCCGATCTCGGCCTCCACATGGGTTCGCGCCTTCGCGAGGCGCTCAAGCAACTCGATGTCGCGTTGTGCCGGTTCGGGGTCGCTCGCCGATTCGGACTCGCGGGTAGGGGAGCGGGTGGGTTCGTCTCGGGTCAAGATACGGACTCCAAGAGTGTGCTAGCGGGTGGTACACCCGCAGAGGTTGTATCCGAGCTCACCGGCTGGAGAGGAAGCGAAAGGGGATAGATCCACCCCGCGGTCGGCCGAGCCTGCGGCGGGCAGGGGCCCAGAGCCGCCGTTCAAGAGGTCTGTCGATGTCCACGAAAACAAAGGTAGACCAACAAGAAAACGGGCGTCAAGGGCGGCTTGCGCTCTGTATTATAGCCGGATATCTTCCGCGCCGAGAACCAGCCGGGAAGGTTGCAGGCGGCCGAAATGAAGCAGCCGGAATACGACCGAGCGCGAATCGGCGCTTACCTCGGCTTAGGTGCTGGCTTTGGGCTCAGCACCCTTTTTTTCGNNTTTACGCTGGCGGGAGCGTTCCTTGGAGGCGCGGCGGGCTTCTACAACCTCTACCGCCACGCCATGGAACTCCAGAAGTCTGACCGGGCCAAGAAGGACGAAGACGACGAGGGCTCGGAGCCGAACCGAAAGACTTCGACCGATCTGACGTGAAGAAGTGGGTGATCTATGCGGTGGCCGCGGGCGCCCTGGTTGGGCTGACCGCGCTGGCGGTGGGCCTGTGGATGGATCCCGGGGTGCGGGCCGCCGTCTGGATCGGGCTGGCTGTCGCCTGGCTCGTCCAAGCCATCGCGTTCGCCATCCTCCTCGCAGCGACACACCGCCGCCCCAAGCTCGTGATCGCGGGCTGGACGGCCGGAACCCTGCTGAGGTTGGGGGCCCTCGGTGCGCTGGCCTGGCTCACGCTGGGCGGCGTTTGGGGACTGCCCGCTGAACCGACGCTGCTGGCCATGGTCGCGGCACTGTTCGGCCTGTTGCTGCTCGAGCCCATCGTCTTTCGCCACCAGTTCGGAGATCGATGATACGTATCGGAGGCTTGGTTTGGGCTCTGCTTGCCCAGGCCCACGGGGGCGCGGGGGAGCAGGACGTAGCGGCCACGTGGAACAGCCACATGATGGAGGAGGTCGCGGACGCGCACCACTTCATCCTGCCGTTGTTCGGTGTCGAGTTCGACCTGCCCCGCTTTCCACCGCTCCACATCGGCGCGCTCACGATCGACCTTTCGCCCACGAAGCACGTCGTCTATTTGGCGATCGCCGCGACGCTGGTCGCACTGACGCTGATCTGGACGGCTCGCCGCACCCATGGGGCACGGGCCGCGCAAGCGCCACGCGGACTGGCCAACGTCATCGAAGCGTTCGTGATCTACCTCCGGGACGAGGTCGCCCTGCGGAACATCGGGAAGGGCGGCGAGCGATACGTCCCGTTCGTGCTGACGCTGTTCTTCTTTATCCTCTACATGAACCTTCTGGGTCTGGTGCCGTTCGGCGCGACGGCGACCGGGAACATCATGGTGACGGCGGCGCTGGCCGTTCTGTCGCTCATCGCCATCGAGGTGGGCGGCGCGCTGCACCTGGGCCCGCAGGCTTATCTGAAGACGATCGTCTACGTGCCTGAGGGCTTGCCCTGGTACGGCAAGATCCCGATGGCGCTCATCATGACCCCGGTGGAGGCGATTGCGAAGCTGGCCCGCATCTTCGCGCTGGCCATTCGTCTCTTCGCGAACATGACGGCCGGCCACCTGGTGATCCTTTCGCTGGTCGGGCTGATCTTCATGGCGGGCGCTGGCGGCGGCGCGATCAAGTACGCCGTCTGGCCGGCTCCCGTTCTCATGGCGGTGGCGATCATGCTGATGGAGATCTTCATCGCCCTGCTGCAGGCGTACATTTTCGCCATGCTGACCTCGGTGTTCATCGGATTGGTGAGACACCCGCACTAGTGTGATCGGTTTTCGGAACGAGACCGAAGACTCCTTAAGGGGAGGGACCCATGCTGGATGCTCTGTATAGCGCGATTCAGGCCGTTACTCCGGGGATAGAGGCTGAAGCCGCCAAGAGTCTATATGGCACCTTGGGCGCGACCATCGGCGCCGGCCTCGCGGTGATCGGCGCCGCGATCGGCATCGGTCGCATCGGCGGTTCGGCCACCGAGAGCATCGCCCGGCAGCCGGAAGCCGCGGGTGCCATTCAGACGGCGATGATCATCACGGCGGCGCTGATCGAAGGGGTTGCGCTGTTCGCCCTGGTGATCGCGCTGCTCAAGGGGTAACCCGGTACGCGACGGAGGCCGCATGCGCGAGAGTCCCATGCGACGGCGACGTCCGGGCCGGGCCGCCCGGCATCTGAGGCGGACGCTGTCGGCTATGGCCCTGACCCTGGCCTGGGCCGGCCCGCTCCTCGCCGAAGAGGAGGGTGGTGGAGGCGGTCTGTTCGCCATCAACCCCGGTCTGATCGTCTGGACCTGGGTCATCTTCATCCTGCTGCTGCTCGTCCTGCGCAAGTGGGCCTGGGGGCCGATCCTCGGCGCCCTCGAAGCGCGCGAGCGGCGCATCCAGGAGACGCTCGACAATGCGGCCCGGGAACGCGAACAGGCGGGCCGACTGCTGGAGGAGCAGCGGGCGTTGCTGGACGCGGCGCGCGATCAGGCGCAGCAGATACTGGCCGACAGCCGGCGGGCGTCGGAGCGGCTTCGCACCGACATGATGGAGGAGGCGCGGAAGCAGAAGGACCAGATCGTCGCGAGCGCGCGCGAGGAGATCCAGCACGAGCGTGACCAGGCGCTGGAGACGCTGCGGCGCGAGGCGGTGGACCTCTCCATCGCCGCGGCGGGGCAGGTGCTGCAGCGCAGCGTCGACTCGGATGAGAACCGGCGGCTGGTGGAAGAGTACCTGGAGAAGCTGACCGCGGAGAGCGGCGGCGTCGAGAGCCTCTGATGCAAGCGGCGACCGTCGCCCGCAACTATGCCGAGGCGCTGCTCGAGCTGGCGGTGGAGGAAGGTGAAGTCGAACTCTACGCTGCCCAGTTCGACGACATGGCTCGCACCTTCGAGGAAGAAGCGGACTTCCGACACTTCCTCGAGACGCCACGCATCGATGCGGCGGCGAAGAAGCGGGTGTTGCGCGAAGTGTACGAGGGGATCGTCGCCGAGCGCCTGCTCAGGTTTCTGCTGATCGTCATCGACAAGGGCCGACAGCGGCTGCTGCCGCAGATCGCCGACGAGTTCGCCGAGTTGGTGAACGAGCATTTCGATCGCCTCCGGGTCCAAGTGACCGTGGCGCAGGCGCCGGATTCAGAGCTCGAGGAAAGGCTGAAAGACCACCTTGAGCGGCTCTTCCAGCGCGAGGTCCTGCCGAGCTATCGAATCGACCCCAAGCTCGTGGGTGGTGTGGTGATCCGGGTCGGCGACCGGATCATGGACGGTTCGGTTAGACATCGATTGCATGTGCTGCGCCGCAAGCTTCTCACGACGCAGATCGCGGAGTGAGAGGCGAACGGCTCGGCCCAGCGACGGGTGATACAGGGCGCACAGCTCAATCCATGAGGGTTTAATGGCTAGCACGCAGACACAGCTCCGGGCGAGCGAAATCAAGAAGGCGTTGATCCAGCAGATCGAGCGCTACGAGGAGGAGCTCCACGCCGAAGAGATCGGCGAGGTGCTGGAGGTCAGTGATGGGGTGGCGCGCATCTGGGGGCTTCGCTCGGCCATGGCGAACGAGATGCTCGAGATCGAGTCTCGTGAGACGGGAGAGATGGTCATCGCCCTGGCGCTCAACCTCGAGGAAGACAACATCGGCGCCGTCGTGCTGGGCGACTACCTGCACCTGAAAGAGGGCGACACGGTGCGGCGCACCGGCGAGGTGCTGTCGGTTCCGGTGGGACCGGAGCTGCTGGGTCGGGTGGTGAATCCGCTGGGCGAACCGCTCGATGGTAAGGGGCCGATCGAGTGCAAACGGCGGATGAAGGTGGAGCGAAAGGCGCCGGGAATCGTCTATCGACGGCCGGTGAAGGAGCCGCTGCAGACGGGGTTGAAGGCGATCGACTCGATGACGCCGATCGGACGAGGCCAGCGCGAGCTGATCATCGGAGACCGGCGGACCGGCAAGACGGCGATTGCCGTGGACACGATCATCAATCAGCGCGGCGGTGACGTGGTCTGTGTCTACGTCGGCATCGGCCAAAAGGCGTCCACGATCGCNNATGGGCCACTCGATCGTGGTGGCCGCCAACGCCAGCGATCCCGCGACGCTGCAGTATATCGCCCCGTACTGCGGTTGCACGATGGCCGAGTATTTCATGTACAAGGAGGGCCGTCACACGCTGTGTGTGTACGACGACCTGTCGAAGCAGGCGCAGGCGTACCGGCAGCTTTCGCTCGTGCTCCGTCGGCCGCCGGGGCGCGAGGCGTACCCGGGCGACATCTTTTACCTGCACTCGCGGCTGTTGGAGCGTGCGGCGAAGGTCACGGAAGACGCGGAAATCATCACCGGTCACCCCGAGATCGAGAAGCCGGGCGGCTCGCTCACGGCGCTCCCGATCATCGAGACCCAGGCGGGCGACGTGTCGGCCTACATCCCGACCAACGTGATCTCGATCACCGACGGTCAGATCTACCTGGAGGGCGATCTGTTCTACGCCGGCGTCCGCCCGGCGATGAACGTGGGGATCTCGGTCTCGCGGGTGGGCGGCTCGGCGCAGCTCAAGGCGATGCGCCGGGTGGCGGGCCGTCTGCGGCTCGACCTGGCGCAGTACCGGGAGCTCGAGGCCTTCGCGCAGTTCGCGGCCGAGCTGGACGCGGCGACGCAGCGGCAGCTGGCACGAGGCGAGCGCATGGTCGAGGTGTTGAAGCAGGGTCAGTACCAGCCGCTGCCGGTGGAGAGCCAGGTGATGGTCATCTACGCCGGCACCAACGGATACCTCGACGACGTGGAGGTGTCGGACATCAAGGCGTGGGAGGCGGATTTCTACGCCTATGTGAAGGCGAGCCACCCTGAGCTCGGAGCCGAGGTCCGGGAGAAGGGGACGTTGGACGACGAGCTCGAGAAGCGGCTGGTGGCGGCGATCAAGGAGTTCAAGGAGGTGTTCGGGGCAGGACGGCGTCAGGCGAAACGAGCGAAGGCGTCGGCGGCCGAGCCGGCTGCCGCCTCGAAGTAGGGCGCGATGCAGAAAGCCCGGGATATCCGAAGGCGGATCCGCTCGATCCAGAACACGCGCCAGATCACCCACACCATGGAGATGGTCGCGGCGTCCAAGCTTCGGCGCGCCCAGGAGCGTGTGGTCGCCGCGCGGCCGTACGCGGCCAAACTGGCGGAGGTGATCTCGGGTCTGTTCGCGCCTCACCTGGCCGAGCGGTATCCGATACTCCGGCAGCCGGAGCGGGTGCGCCGGTCGGCACTGGTGCTGCTCACCAGCAACCGGGGGCTCGCGGGCGCCTTCAACGTGAACCTCATCCGCAAGGCCCGCGAGACACTGGAGGCACTGCGGGCTGACGGTGTGGACGTTGAGTTGCACGTGATCGGGCGAAAGGGCATCAACTTCTTCCGCTACAGGAAGGAGGCGATGGCGTCCAGCCGCCGGGACATCGGCGATCGCCCGGGCCCGAGCGAGGCGCATTCGATCATCGATCCGTTGATCCCGCGTTTCGAGTCGGGAGATCTGGATGCGATCGACGTCGTCTACGCGCAGTTCAAGAGCGCCCTCTCCACGCCGCCCGTCCTCATGCGCGTGCTTCCCGTGGAGTCGGCGGAGGGCGAACCGGGCGCAAAGCGGGTGCTGAACTATCTGTTCGAACCGTCGGCCGAGGAGATTCTGACCTTCGTCTTGCCGCTTTACGTGAGGAACGCGATGTACCGCGCGTTGGTGGAGAACGCGGCGGCGGAGCAGGGCGCGCGAAGAACGGCGATGAAGAACGCCACCGACAACGCCGATGATCTCGTCAAGACGCTGACTCGCGAGTACAACAAAGCGCGTCAGTCTCAGATCACGCAGGAACTGACCGAGATCACCGGGGGCGCGGAAGCGCTCAAGGGGTGATTGGAGAGGGATTGGGTCGGCGCGTGCGACCCCCAAACGAGCAAGCAGGGAGCAATGGCAGATAACATCGGTAAGGTCGTTCAGGTCATCGGGCCCGTCGTGGACGTCGAATTCGAGCCGGAGGCTTTGCCCGAGATCTACTCGGCGGTCCGCATCCAGGGCGGCGGCAATGGAGAGGCGCCGGCCATCGACGTGGTGTGCGAGGTTCAGCAGCACATCGGACGAAGCCAGGTGCGCACCGTGGCCATGGACTCGACGGACGGGATCGTTCGCGGCATGAAGGCGATCGACACCGGGGGGCCGATCACCACGCCGGTGGGCAAGGCGCCGCTGGGCCGGATCCTGAACGTGCTGGGCGAGCCCGTGGACGAGCAGGGTCCGATCGAGGTAGAGGAGCGCTGGCCCATCCACCGTCCGCCGGTGCAGCTGGAGAACCTGACGCCGACGACGGAGATCTTCGAGACGGGGATCAAGGTCGTAGATCTGATCGCGCCCTACGTGAAAGGCGGAAAGACGGGTCTGTTCGGAGGCGCCGGGGTTGGCAAGACCGTGATCATCATGGAGCTGATTCACAACATCGCCATGGAGCACGGCGGCCGATCGGTGTTCTGCGGGGTGGGAGAGCGGACGCGCGAAGGCAACGACCTCTGGTTGGAGATGAGCGAGGCCGGCGTGATCACACCGGGTGACCCGGAGAAGAGCAGCGCCGCCCTGATCTACGGACAGATGAACGAGCCGCCGGGCGCCCGCTTTCGGGTGGGGCTGACGGGTCTGACGGTCGCGGAGTACTTCCGTGACGTCGAGAAGCAGGACGTTCTGGTCTTCATCGACAACATCTACCGATTCGTGCAGGCGGGGAACGAGGTGTCGGCGCTGTTGGGTCGCATGCCCTCCGCGGTGGGCTATCAGCCGACGCTGGGGACGGACGTCGGGGAGCTGGAGGAGCGGATCACCTCGACGCGCGAGGGCTCGATCACGTCGGTGCAGGCGATCTACGTGCCGGCCGACGACCTGACCGATCCGGGCCCGGCGACGACCTTCGCGCACCTGGATGCGACGACCGTGCTATCGCGGCGCATCGTGGAGCTGGGCATCTACCCGGCTGTGGACCCGCTCGACTCCACGAGCCGGATTCTCGATCCCCAGTACGTTGGCGATCGCCATTATCAAGTGGCGACGCGGGTGCAGGAGATCTTGCAGCGCTACAAAGACCTGCAGGACATCATCGCGATCCTCGGTATGGATGAGCTGTCCGAAGAAGACAAGATCATCGTGAACCGCGCGCGCCGCATTCAGCGCTTCCTGTCCCAGCCGTTCTTCGTGGCGGAGCAGTTCACCGGGCTCGAGGGCCGCTACGTCAAGCTCGAAGACACCATCGAATCGTTCGAGCGGGTGGTGAACGGCGAGTTCGATGAGCTGCCGGAGCAGGCGTTCTACATGGTCGGCGACATCGGCGAAGCCGTCGAGCAGGCGAAGAAGCTGCAGGGGTAGATCCGTGCTCGGTAGCGGTCGATCGTTCAACCTGTCGGTGATCTCACCCGAACGGACGCTGTTCGAGGGGAAGGCGCTTTTCGTCGTGGTGCCGGCCTACGATGGAGAGATCGGGATCCTGCACGACCACGCGCCGCTAATGGCGCTGCTGGGGGAAGGGGCTCTCCGCGTCGAGACAGAGAGGGGCTCGCTGCGCTTCCGCGTATCCGGCGGCTTCGTTCAGGTCATGGATAACGAAGTGTCGGTTCTCAGCGAGACGGCGGAAGAGGCATAACCGCGCGAACGGGCCGCCGCGCGGCCGGTTCCACTTATCTGGGCCGTTCCAGCCCGTAGGTTCGGATCTTCCTGTACAACGTCTTGGGAGATATTCCCAGGGTCTCCGCCGCCTTTCCCTGGTGCCAGTCTTCGCGCCGGAGGACGGCCTCGATGTGGGCCTTCTCCATCTCTTCCAGCGACACCGCCTGGCCGACGAAAGGTGCCCCCGAGCCCTCGGATCGGCGCCCCACCGTCAAGTCGCGCGGCAGGTCCTGACGCTGGATCTCCTCGCCGGCTCTGAGGATCGCGAGGCGCTCCATCACGTTTCTCAGCTCGCGCACGTTTCCAGGCCAGCTGTACTGGGATAGAAGCTGGAGCATCTCATCGGTGAGGACGGGAGGATCGCCCGTGGCGTTCTGCTTGAGGAAGTGGCGAGCCAGCACGGGTATGTCCTCGGGT
>JABAOH010063230.1_pt2 | contig 10949 bp, 6 predicted proteins | sample 7062181 | NCBI WGS metagenome assembly JABAOH01 (sample SAMN14538630, study PRJNA623070) | marine sediment metagenome | biome: marine biome [ENVO:00000428]; feature: marine pelagic biome [ENVO:01000023]; material: deep marine sediment [ENVO:00002113]; isolation source: pool of 5 deep marine... | reverse complement strand
GTCCAGCGCCACTTCTTCTTCATGACCGGCTCGAATAATTCGAGCGGTTGGTGGCGCGAGCGAGAGAAGTTCCCGTAGGGCGCTACCCGTGCGCCGCCTGGCTCGCAGTTCAAAGACCTGGCCCAGCAGGACAAGCGTGATGATGACTGCCGCTGCCTCGAAATATACCTCGATCTGCCCGTTGACCTTGAGATCGTCAGGAAGCAGGCGGGGAAACAGCACGGCAAACAGGCTATAGCAATAGGCTGCACCCGTGCCGATAGCAATGAGTGTGAACATGTTGGGATTCCAGGTCAGGAGGGCCCGAAACCCACGCGCGAAGAAGGGCCATCCGGCCCATAATACGACCGGTGTGCTGAGTACCAGTTGCAACGACACGTGCAAGGTATGCCCCAGCCAGGTATCGACTGGGACACCGGCCATCGGCAGCATGGCCAGCAGGAACACCGGCAGGCTGGCCGCCGCGCCGACCCAGAATCGCAGCGTCATGCTGCGCAGTTCGGAGTCGTCCTCTTCCTCAAGGTCGAAGAATTTCGGCTCCAGCTCCATGCCGCACTTCGGGCAAATTCCCGGCTCGTCCCGCACAATCTCAGGGTGCATCGGGCAGATGTATTGTTTCCTTTGTTTTCGCCCTGGGGGTTGTACAGGTTCCAACCCCATGCCGCATTGGGGACAGTTGCCCGGTTGGTGGCGCTCAACACCCTTGCACATCGGGCAGACATATCGGGGTGCCGGGTCTGCCTGCTGGCTGGTGATTGGTATAGGATCGCGACGATGTGCATCCTGATCCTCGATATCCGCTTTTGCCACAAACTGCTGGCGGCAGTGGTGACTACAAAAATAGAATGTCTGCCCGCCACGCGTGAATGTCAGATCTGTCTGCTCGTCGACCTGCATTCCGCAAATAGGATCGATTGCCATGATGATAGGTCTCCTTTGCCCTCAAACCGGAAGCCGAACAAGCGAGCGATGAACGCGATTTGCAGTCTATCAGATACGGCAGCTGTCTGGCCGCTAGAGACAATATTCCGGATCTTTGTAACACGCGAGCCGACGGGCGGCGCGGCCTGATGTAGCCGAATTCGTGAGAATTCGGATCGTCGAGGCGGTAACCAAGCCAAGCGACTGAAGTCTCACGACTTTAGTTACCATGCGGCTAAAGTCTTCCGGATCTTTAAACTGCAAAGCTTGCGATACCCATCCTGTCGAGGGGCGCATTAGAACCGGCCACCGATGGGCGCGTCAAAATCGACAGGTGAACGGATGTGAAGAATAAATCAGTGTTTCTCATCAAGTTCGATTTTACCAGACCCGGTGGGCGCGTTTGGCGGGGTTTGATTCTGTTGCGGTTTTCGCCAGGAGGATCTGGCTTGGTGAAACGGAGCGGGGCGATGCTGGGGAGCAACCCCGCAAGGGATAGCCAAGTCTGGGCGCGTCGATGACGCATCGCTGCCCTGGCGGGATGCACCACCGGGGCAGCCTTTTCAAAATCACATCGAACGCCCGAGCTATGCCTGCGAAAATCGATCCCCCAAGTCACGATTTTTTTATTGATTCACTTACAGATTCTGGCGAAGACCCTTTTTTTACGCGATCTCAACCCCCTGCCAAAGCACGAGGCGATGAGCATGAAGCCAGCAGAGCACAGCGTGGCCTGTGGCCGCAATCAAAACATGCGGATTGTGAACAGGAGCAAGCAGAGTCAACGGAGGCATGACCATTCTCTGTTCTCGCGGTTACCTCTTGTTCAAAAAAGGCGCGCAGCTTGCTCAGACTTGGATGGTTTGCAGGCATGGGGCTATGAGGGTGAAGCCCACAGAGGACGGGGCTGGTGAGATGAAACTGGAAAGGCACGGGGTGCGACGGCAACCAGTTGCTGCCATCGGCTCAGGTGTTACCAAGATCGAAGATCTGGCCAGGTTGCTTGGCTGGGGACGGCAGCGAGTTGGTGCCAGCTGGGTTGTGGCCATCCCACCAGGGTAACCGCTTTATTTTGGCAAGCACTGGATGCTGACGGATCCGGACTAAACAACCGGTTTTGATTTTACTCACTTACCCGGCAGCTTCCAGATTGGCTCAAACTGTTGGGGGTCTGCCGCCATGGCGTCGAACGTGCGTGACAGCAGCAACCGTGTTGGATTGTCGGCGGGATAGTCTGCCGCCAGGCTGCTCAAAACCCGCATGGCTTCCGGCAAGTCGCTCGCCTCGAACGTCGCCAGGGCCTCTTCGTATCGTTGCTTGAGCTGGTGCCAATCGTCGGTGACGTCAGTTGCCAGTTGGTACAAGGTGACCGGTTCGTCGATATTGACCACCTGGACCTGGCACAAGCGGCGGACGAGAAATTCGTCGGACAGACGTTCGGCGGTTGAGCCGGTAATGAGGAGATTGGATTTCACGTGCCGGGTGGCGCCCTGCACACGGCTGGCGAGGTTGACGGTATTGCCCAGAGGTCCGTATTTGAATTTGCGCGTCGAGCCCGTGTTGCCGACGTGTGCCGGCCCCGAATCAATCCCCACACCCATCGCCATCGGCTCTCCCAGGACAGACTGCCACTTTTCATTCAGTTTCGGCAGGCAGCGGAGCATATCGACTGCTGCCGCACAGGCCAGCGCGGCATGGTCTGGTTGCTCGACCGGCGCACCCCACATGGCCATTAATTCGTCGCCAATGTAGTCGACCAGCACGCCCTGGTGCTCGATGACGCAATCGGAAAGGGCTGCCATCACATCACTAAGCCAAGCTACCGTGCGGACCGGCCCCAGTCGTTCGGTAATCCGACTGAAACCGCTGATATCGCAAAACAAGATTGTCACTTCCATGTCACGTCCCGACAGTAGGTCCGGCTGCGCTTCCAGCTGGCGTGCTAGCTCAGGCGTGAAAAACTCTTCGAACTGCACGCGCGCGGCCAGGGCTGCTTGTTCCTGTTCGACACGCGCCAGACCTGCGGCCAGGCTGCAGGCCAGCAAGTCGACCAAGGTCGCTTCCGCTTCCGTGATCCCCTGGCTGGCCCGCCATTCATTGTTCAACATGCGATCTCCGTACAGCGCGCCTATGACTTCGCCATGTCGGTCGAGGATCGGTGCGGAGACGAGCGCAACCACATTGGCCAAACTGGCGGCATGGGTGGCCTGTGGTGTCGGAAGCTGCCGGAACGTGCGCTTTTCCTGCCGCATTCGTTCAAGTATCGTCCGACTCGGCCACCAATCGACGGCCGTTGCCTTACCCCTGACGCTAGCTCTGGCGGAAATTTTCCAGTCGCCCTCGTGCCACAGCAGGACAGTGGTGTGGTCGAGGCCCACCAACTCGGCAACCACCTGAACAGCCTTTTCCAAAAAATCGTTCGCTGTGGCGGCACTTTGGAAAACCCCCATCGCGTAACGCATCCATGCCAGCAATTGGCTGGCATCCGTCGTCCCGTCTGGATCGGACAGAATTTCCTGCAGTGCTATTTTCCGGCTCTGCTCTTGTCCCGGTGCAAGCGTTCGATGCGCCAGTCCCTCAACTGTCGCAAGTTCTGTCTCTATTTTTTCCAGGCGTATGGCCTTATCGCCCAGCTCCAACACCGCTGGCGATGTGACATGCATTGTCTGTCCGGGCGGGAGCACTTCGTCGTTAATCACAATGTCGCGGAGCGAACTTCGGTTCGTGATGGTGATTCGTCCATCGGAGCAGGGAGCAAAAAGAGCGTGATTCCGCGAGATCCTATTATCTTCTAAATTGGCGATAATCACTCGATCGCCATCTGGTCCTTTCACGCGGCAGAATGGTCCTCCCTCGCCCCGCTTCTGTCTTCCCACCAGCAAAGTGCCGTTGAGCGGTGTTGAGAAAACCAGCCGTTGGCGATCGTATATTTTCAGGTGCACGTTGGACGCTGGATCTGTCATTGAAACGTAGCTGGCTCAGCTTCGCGCAAGTTTGTCGCTCATCGGACAACCAATGCGCGGCAGACTTTTTTCTTTTCCCGCAAAATGGGAAAACTGCTGTGTTTGTTGATCCTGGCCGAGCCTAGCCGCACAGAGCGACGGCAGGGACCGGCGATTATATCCTGTCGCCATGAAAGCTTGAATTGTGCGTAACCTTGGACGAACTGGTCAAGTCTTTTTCGCACGCAGCGATTAGAACGGACAACGCTGGAGTGATTTTACGAGTCCGGGTTGGCAGATGGTACTGTTTTCAGGGGTGGTTCGAGCCCAAAGATCGTTCTGATTGGAAGGCAAGACCCTGGCTCGCGTCGATCATGTCCCTGTGGATGGCGTGCCAACCTTAAAGATCGAGCCAGTTGTCGTCGGTTCAAAAATGGGTTGCGTTGAATCGTACAACCCATTCAAAGTCCATCCCTTTCAAGCCAAACCTTGGTGCCACAAATGCAACGGCCAGATTGCCAAGGGTTTTAATCTCCAGCTTCCCTGCGGTGGTTCGATTTACCTGGTGCCGGCAGGCCAGGAGAGCTTTGATTGGGCAATCGAGCGTATCGCCGGGGGATGTCGGGGAGAAAAGGCCGGTGTGGATTACCTAGCGGAGCGCTCCTCTGCGTTTCGAGAATGGGTGTGATGGATGTGCCCCAGCCGGGCCTGGAGATGGGATACCCCGCTGGCAAATCGAGGTAACAGTAATTCGCATCGTGTTGGTCGAAAGGAAGATCCGAAGCGGCGAATTCCTGGGTAAATTAGCCTGGCTGCAATGTGCCATCGCCCAGCATGTGATACCCCCCTTAAGCCAAGGATGGAATGCACCGCGGTGACGGACATTGTCATGTCGGCTGAAGGGTTTTCCGGCGCCCCAAGTCTTATGGACGAGAGTGTGGCAACATCCATGGCAGAATCATGCGGCGGTACAGCTCACCGATCTGGCGTTTCCGTTAACTCTTCGGCGAGCGTCTTCAGCGCTCGCAGTCGCTCGTTCGCCACAAGCATTTGTTCCAGCGACTTGATTTCGTTGTTTGCTATTTCTAATTGCGATCTTCCCTGTCTTTTTGTCGCTTCGTCATCCGTCATGAGCTGGAGGCGCGAAAGATGTAAACGCGCTGCGACCAGGTCGATTCGATAATCGTTTGATATGTCTGGCAAGTGCTTGTAATGGTCCAGTTTTTCCACCGCGCTGCGGTAGCCGTTTCGGGCCAAGGTGTAGAGCCGAAATCGTTGTTCGTCCTCCTCCGCCTTGGCCGCCGATTGCATTTGGTGCATCGCGATGCTCATGTAAAGCGCGGCGAAGGAATGCTGAAACAAGACCACGCTTGGATTTGCTCGTGCCAATGGTTCCGCAATTGTATAAGCTGCTTTGTAATGTCTGTCCTTGTCAGCAGCATCCTCCGTCAAGTCCCCGACCAGCCGGTAGCTGATCGCCAGCCGATTCTGATTTTCTAAATCACCCGGATTCCGCTGGATATATGTGTTGAATTCCCGGGCCGCCATCTGAAACGCGTGGCGCGCGTCTGCCTTGCTGTGCGACTGTTGAAGTACGCGTCCCAGATTAAAGTAGCCCATTGCCAGATCACGTCGGACGGAATCCTCTTGCGGATTGCTGGCCAGAATTTGTGTGCGAAGTGTTTGGGCAGCTTCCATGGCATTTTGGTCATCCTCGACCAAGGCGATGTTCATGGAGACGCTGGCAAGTTTACGAACATAGACTGCATTGGTCGGGTCTTTTTTGACAAGCGCTTGCCGCTCGGCACGGGCCAGACGGAAGGCGTCGAGTGCTTTGTCCGGTTGATCAAGCGTCAGCAGTGCGCGTCCCTTGGCATTAACCAAATCGGAACGCAGAAGACGTTGTGGAAGATCGTCCTGGGAAAACTCGTCAAGGCTATCGAGCGTGCGAAGTCCCGAATCGTACTGTCCAATCGCCGCGCCGGGACTGCCCAAGGTTTCGTTGATGACCCCCACACGGTAATGGGTTCGTGCGGTTTCCTCTCGAAGAACGGGATTGGATCCCTGATCGTTCAGAAATCCTTCGTAGTAATTCTTGGCCTCAACCAGCAGTTTCTTCCGCAAGGGCTGCATGCCAGGCTGATCCAGCAGCACATTTTCGCTGACATCGGTAAAGAACTGGTCAACTGCCTCGCGTGCCTGTGTGAAGCGGAGCTCTGCCTCATTCCGGGCCGAAATGGCTTCGCTTCTTGAACGATAGATCAGCATCACGGCGACCAGCGAGACGACGGTCACCGAAAAGAGGGCGGCGGCGCCCGCTTGAGCCCAGGTGCGATGTTTGCGGGTCCAACGAGCAACGCGCTCGCGAACCGATTCCTTGTGTGCCGCTATCGGCTCGTCTGCCAGCCAGTGCTCGATGTCCTCGGCCAGGGAGGCTGGCGTGCGGTAGCGGTCCGCAATTTGACGGGCCATGGCTTTGAGGCAGATCGCTTCCAGGGCCTTGGGGAGCCGGGCATTTATTGCTTGAGGTCGAGCAAACTCGCCGACGCGCGCCCCGCGCAGTTTGGTCTCAACATTTTCGCCCTCGATAGGTGGCCGACCTGTGAGGAGAAAATAAAGCGTCGCACCCAGGCTGTAGACATCACTTGCCTTTCCCACCAGGTCCAGCCGACCCTCTGCCTGCTCTGGGCTCATATACTCTGGCGTGCCGATGACGCTGCCCATTTCGGTCGGTGCCGATCCGCTGCTGCTGGATGCCTGCAGGCTCGGTTCGTTCAGGCCGGGTGGTTGCTGTTGATCCTTTTGAGCAACGGATTTCGCCAGGCCCCAGTCCACGACCAGTGTCTCGCCGTATTTGCCCAGCATGATGTTGCCTGGCTTGAGGTCGCGGTGCAGCACGCCGCGGCTGTGGGCGTACTCGATGGCCTCGCAGACATCGACAAAACGGCCCAACAGCTTGCGAAGTTCCAAGACGCGCCCGCTTTCGTCATCACCGGTCTGGTACTTCTCATGAAACAGCTTGATTGCGTCTTTCAGGCTATCGCCTTTGATGAATCGCATCGCGTAAAACGGTCGGCCGTCGGCATAATGTCCCAATCCATATACCGGCACAATTCCTGGGTGCTCCAGCTGGCCGGTAATTTCGGCCTCCTGCACGAATCGATTTCGACTTTCCAGTTGATCGGCATGCTGCGGCTGGATCTCCTTGACCGCGACTTCTCGATGCAACTCTTCGTCGCGGGCGATGGAGACTTGTCCCAATCCCCCTTGGGCATGCGGCCGCAGAATCCGAAAGCGTTGACCCAGCGAAGTGGATTGGCCGACCGATGGGGCGCGCGTCGCGTAGCGATCCTCCGCGGCGACCGGCACGTGGCCAAGGCTCTTTTCCACGTCCGCGTCACCCAGACCTTGCAGTTCGTCGCGGACCAGGCCGATGGAACTGAGGGACCTGAGACTCTTTTCCGCATCACCTTCGTGCTGTTTCAGATGCTCGTCCACCAGGGCGGCCAGCAGTTCCTGCCGCTGGGCAGGCAACGCGTTTTGTTCGCACAGCACATCTTCCAGCGAGCGGTGCTTGTCTTCGAGCCAGGCACTGGTCGCCGCCACCAGTTGTTCTCGTGAGATGAACCCGCATTGCAGAGCCAGCAGACCAAACAGCATGTGGCGGTTGGCATTGACCATTGGACGATCTCGTGACGCTTAGAGGAATCGAAGAAAGGTCCCAGACTCGGACCGCGCTGCTTGTAAACGATCAACAGCTGGTGCCAGCTTTGTTCGCTATCTCGATATCCGTTGACAATCGCCTCGGCGATTTATAATCGCCACCCCCACATATCTGCTATCCCCAAACGAGTGTGGTAAACAGCAAAGCTAGCAGGTTGCAAGCATGAAGTCGGTCCAGCCAGTTGGCAGGACACGGATGTTTTGACGGCTTGAGCCTATCCAGTCCTGTTCTGCTGGCAAAATCAAATGATGCAAGGTGCTCCCGTCGTGCACTGACCGATAGCTTTTCGGGTCATTAAGCAGGCAAATGGGTGTTGGTGCCGTAGCATCCCCAGTCGCACACCCCCAGATAATAGCTCTTTACTTTGGCCATCGCCAGCAGTATTCTTTCCGCTCTCTTCCGTCACTTCCGCAATCTTCGTTCTAAGGTAGGGGCGAAAAGTTTTGTCGGATCTCGCGCGCCACATCTTTTTGCCATTGGATGTTCTTCGTGTGGGGTTCATCATTCTAGTCTTAATCGGCTCAACCGCGGCAGGTCAACAAGCGAGGATACGGTTTCCGTCGAGGTCGCCCCATGCTCCTTTTCCGCTCGCCAGCCCCGAGCGATCGAGCAGTCCCTCAGCCTCGACGCTCCCGTCGCCTACCCAGCCGACGGCTGCCCAGCCGTCACCTGCCCAGCCTTCGCCTGCCCAGCCTTCGCCTGCCCAGCCTTCGCCTGCCCAGCCTTCGCCTGCCCAGCCGTCGCCTGCTCAATCCTTGCCAGGCCGATCTGCTGAGGGTTCGCAGGCCCCTCCATCGAGTCCGATGTCAAGCCCCAGCACGAATCCCTTGGGGGATCCAACCTCAAGATCACCCTCTGGGAATTTTGATCCTTATGCCGATTCCAACCAGCAGTCGTCTTCTTCCTTCGACAACTCGTTTGGGGCAACCTCGCCAGAAAGCGCTGGACTGGCAAGCGTACCTATGTTTATCGGCGACTTCTTCGGGGTTGGAACGCAGATCCGCGTCATTTCCCGCACCCCCAATTTTCCCGAAGAGGCAATCGCAACATCGGATTTTCCTGTCGCCGGTGGCAGTCGCCAGGCGAAAATCGGCGAAAACGACAACATCTGGCCGCGGGACCGTTTGTTTTTTACTTACCATCACTTCCATAATGCGCTGTCTTCGCAAGCGAGTGATTTCGGGGCTAATCTACAGCAACGTACTTTTTCTGTTGATCAATATACATTCGGCATGGAAAAAGCGTTCTTATGTGACACGTGGTCGTTGGAAGTGCTAGTTCCATTTACAGGGAGGTATCAATTTGTCACACCTAATTTTGACATATTCGGGGGAAAAGCAGGCAACCTGGCGGTGATCGCGAAATGGAAGTTTCTTGAGCTTCCTGCGTTAGCCTTTGGAACTGGGATTGGTGTGACGCTGCCGACCGGTAGTGACGCATCCGGGCGCGTCAATGATACGCGATTTACTTTGGAGAATCGTGCCGTACATTTGCTACCCTACATTGGGTTTCTGTGTGCACCAAGTCATCGTTTCTACTACCAGGGCACATTACAGCTTGACATTCCCACCAACGGCAACAGTTTTGAGTTTTCGGATCCCTTTTTTATGCCGTCCGGGGGAAAGCTGTCATTCAAAGATCAAAACCTGCTTTATCTTGATTTGTCAGCAGGTTATTGGTTCTTGGGAAACCCTCCATCCCATTGCTGTGATCGTTTTGCCGCCGCCGTTGTAGGAGAGCTTCATTACACCACGACGCTTAACGATTCTGATCTGGCAGTCGCAAGCCTTATGTCGTTGTCGGAGAATTTCGGTTTCCAGGACCTAAGACTCTCTTCGGCAGGCAACCGTTTCGATGTTGTCAACCTCACGACAGGATTGCACTTCGAGCTTCATCGCGCGTCCTTCAGGGTGGCCGGAGTATTTCCGCTCACGTCGGATACCAATCGATTTTTCGACGCGGAAATCCAAGTAGCTGCCAATCTGCGATTCTAAGAGGCGGTATTGGTAGTCGACGAGTGCGGTAGTGGTGCCGGCTGTGTAGTGATGCATCGTTAAGTGGTGCGATTTGTCAACTGCGGCCGCACGGGGTCAGGATTCCAATCGTGTAAGCACTGCGAATTTGATCAGCCGGATGGCCGGACTTTGCAGGTTGGGCCAGACAGGGGCAAGCAGGCAGATCGGGCAGATTCTGTTTTTCCCGAAAGCATGGACCGTGTTCTGGCCGCTGAGCGGACAGGTCGATTGGATTCGGTTCGAGAAGTACGGCGAGCCATGCTGGGCCCGTTCCATGGGGATCCGTTGCTTGACGTCCGCCTGCCACATTCAGCGACAAATCGGGTCGTTTGGGACGATCATCCCGATGGGCCACTCATCCGACATGTCCCCAGAGGAAGACAGCCGTTGTTTTCGTCACGGCTGCGGCGGCGGCGGCGGCAATCGTAGCAGGGGACCGTCGAATTCAGCTGAGTGGCTGGGTGGGGTTTGCCCCATCTTTTTGTAGAGAGGACTGCGCGGGTCGTCGCTAACGCGATACAGCCTTCCATCGGGACGCAGATAAAGTTGACGTTGCTCGTGCAGATTCAGCGGCCGGGCGCCGATGCGGCCGAAGACGGCAATCTGGTTGCCTGATTCATCAACCGCGCGATCGCGGTCCAGCCCCTCTGAGATCCATAATGCGTGACCACCCTCCGGCAACTTGTGCGAGGCAATCAGCTTGGGTTTCGGCTTGGGACTGAACCCGTCATTGCCAGGCGTGTCGGGTGAGGTCAGCTGGACAACGTGCAAGCCGTTTTTCCCGTCCGCCAGATACGCGAACTCGCTGACGTTCGTAATGCCCAGTTTGACATCGTGCAGATCGTTGATTTTTCCATGGCCCGTATACACCTGTTCCAGCTGGGGCTGTTCCGGATTGGTAACGTCCAGGATGACCAATCCCTGAGAACCCGCTGCGACGTAGGCGTAGGTCCGCGCGACGTAGATGTTGTGTGCGTCTTCCAGTTTGAAGGAGCTGACAGGAACGGGCTGTGCGAGGTCGGTGATGTCCAGCACGTGCACGCCCTCTTCGTCACAGACAAAGGCATAGCGGAACTGGCATTGCACAGCGTGCGGATGATGCAGGATCGGCTCTTTGATGACGGACGTCACTTTGGGCCTGGTGGGATCATCCAGCGAGACAACCACCAGCCCGACGTCGCAGCACACGTAGGCGTATGTGCCGACAATGTTGATGTACCGCGCTCCTTGAAGGAGTCCTTCGGGGTTAAACGTCAACGCCCGCTTGACGAAATTATTATTTGGATTGCCGTCCAACAACGTACCGGCCTCGACCAGGATCAAGCCTTCGTATTTGTCCGCCACGTA
>JABAOH010054672.1_pt1 | contig 10949 bp, 8 predicted proteins | sample 7062181 | NCBI WGS metagenome assembly JABAOH01 (sample SAMN14538630, study PRJNA623070) | marine sediment metagenome | biome: marine biome [ENVO:00000428]; feature: marine pelagic biome [ENVO:01000023]; material: deep marine sediment [ENVO:00002113]; isolation source: pool of 5 deep marine... | reverse complement strand
GTACCGATGAAGATGAGCCGCGACAAGAAGGCCGAGGTGGTGCAGGATCTGACGGACCGGTTGCAGCGGTCCGAGACCCTGTACGTGACCGACTTCACCGGCATAGCAGTGAAGCCGATGACGGAGCTGCGGGGGAAGCTGCGGGCCGCCGGGGTCGATTACGTAGTGGTGAAGAACACGCTGGCTCTCCGGGCGCTCAAGGAAGCCAAGGTTACGGGGTTGGACGAGCTCCTGCGTGGGCCCACCGGCTTCGTGTTCGCGGGAGCGGACCCGGTGGCGGCCGCGAAAGTGCTGGCCGCGTTCCAGAAGGAACATGAGACACTGACGGTCAAGGCTGGCTTGGTGGACGGGCGCCAGATGACGCCCAAGGAGATCCGCCGCCTCGCCACGCTACCGTCGCGCGACGAGCTGTTGGCCCAAATGGGTGGCGCACTGCAGGCGCCCCTGCAAGGCTTCGTCGGCGCGCTCACGAGCATGCTCTATCAGTTTGTCGGTGCGGTTGAGGCGCTTCGTGCCCAGCGCGCCAGTGCGTAACCCATACGGATGCAGAGAGAGACAGATGGCCACGAAGACCCTGAGCAAGGACGAGATCCTCGACGCGATCGGCAACATGTCGGTGACGGAGCTGGCCGACCTGATCGAGGCGTTCAAGGAGAAGTTCAACGTGACGATCGCGGCCGCGCCGGTCGCGGCGGCACCCGCCGCCGGTGGCGAGGTCGGCGGTGCCGACGCCGGCGAGGAGAAGTCCGAGTTTGATGTTGTGTTGAAGGACGCCGGTTCGAAGAAGATCCAAGTGATCAAGGTCGTCCGCGAGGTTACCTCGTTGGGACTCAAGGAGGCCAAGGATCTGGTGGACTCGGCGCCGGGCGCGGTGAAGGAAGGCGTCTCCAAGGACGAGGCCGAGACCGTCAAGAAGAAGCTCGAGGAGCAGGGCGCGGTCGTCGAGCTGAAGTAGCCGGGTGGCGGAACCCGCCCGCAGGCGGGTGGATGCGACCACAGGTCTTATTCAGCTAGGACGGCATGCACCAAGGCTTCGCAACAACTCTGCTCGCCCAGCGAGCCCCGAGAACCGGTCCGGGCCGGATGTCCGGCCTCGGAGCAGGGCGGGGGTATTTGCGTTTGCGTGAGGAAACCAGATGAGTGATCGGCTGCCAATCATCTCGTTTGCGAAACTGGAGCAGGGCATGCCCATGCCCCACCTCCTGGATATCCAGACGCGGTCGTTCAACGCCTTTCTGCGGGCGGAGGACGACTCGGAGCGCGCGGATATGTCCCTGGAACGCGTGTTTCAGGAGGTCTTCCCGATCGCCGACGTGAACGGCAATTACTCGCTCGAGTTCGTGAAGTTCTCCCTCGGCGACCCGAAGTACACCGTCGAGGAGTGCATCGAGCGTGACATGACGTATTCGGCGTCCCTCAAGGCGACGCTGCGCTTGGTGATCAACGAGACGCTCGAGGACGGGGTCCAGCGCCCCAAGAACATCATCGAGAAAGAGGTCTACCTCGGTGAGCTGCCCATCCTCACGCCGCTCGGGACGTTCGTCATCAACGGCGCGGAGCGGGTGGTGGTGTCGCAGCTCCATCGCTCGCCGGGCGTGGTGTTCGAGGAGACGATCCACCCCAACGGGCAGCGGCTGAACAGCGCCCGGATCATCCCGTTCCGGGGCTCGTGGGTCGAGTTCACCGTGGACATTCACGACGTCGTGTACGTCCACATCGACAAGCGGAAGAAGTTCCCCGCCTCGGCGCTGCTGCGGGCTCTGGGCTACGGTACCAACAGCGACATCTTGCGTCTGTTCTACGCCACCAAGCGACTCGACCTGACCGAACGGCGGGACGAGCGGGCGTTCCGGCGGGAGGTGCTGGGTGCACTCCTGGCTGAGGAGGTGCCGAACCCAGAGGACAGGGAGGGAGAGCCGCTGGGCCGTGAGGGTGATGAGATCAGCGAGGAGCGGTTCAACGCGTTCCGGTCCGCTGGCGTGAAGCATGTCCGCGTCTTCGCCCGCTACGCCACCGTGGATCTGCGAGACGAGGGCCGCCCCACCACTGTGCGGGAGCGGCAGGACGCTCAGGTGCTGGCCTTCGATGTCCCGGACCCCGAGACCGGCGAGGTGATGGCAGATGCGGGTCGGGAGCTCTCCGAGGCGCTCAAGAAGAAGCTGATCAAGGCGAACGCTTACAAGGTGGACGTGATCGTCACCTCCGCCCGCGGCGAGTCGCCGATGATCAAGAACACGTTGGCTAAGGACCCGACTACCACCGAGGCCGACGCGCTCGAGCAGATCTACTCGCTGTTGCGGCCGGGCGAGGCGCCCAACCTTGAGACGGCGCGCGCGGCCCTGGAGCGCCTCTTCTTCAACCCGAAGCGGTACGACCTGGGTCGCGTCGGGCGCTACAAGATCAATCAGCGCCTCAAGGTGAACATCCCCCCGGAGCACACGGTCCTCACCCGCGAGGACTTCGTGGCCATCATCCGCTACCTGCTGGAGCTCTCCGAAGGTCGCGGGTACACCGATGACATCGACCACCTGGGAAACCGGCGCGTGCGGACGGTGGGCGAGCTCATCGCGAACCAGTTCTCCGTCGGGCTCTCCCGGATGGCACGGCTCATCAAGGAGCGGATGAGCATCAACAACGATCCGGAGAAGATCACGCTCGACGACCTGGTGAACGCGCGGACGGTGAGCGCCGTCATCCAGGCGTTCTTCGGGAGCTCACAGCTGTCCCAGTTCATGGACCAGACCAACCCGCTCGCGGAGCTCACGCACAAGCGGCGCCTGAGCGCCCTCGGGCCGGGTGGCCTCACGCGGGAGCGGGCCGGGTTCGAGGTCCGGGACGTGCACTACTCCCAGTACGGGCGCATGTGCCCCATCGAGACGCCGGAAGGGCCCAACATCGGGCTCATCACGAGCCTCTCGACCTTCGCCCGGGTGAACGAGCTGGGCTTCATCGAGACGCCGTACCGCAGGGTTCTGCAGGGCACGGTGTCGCACGACCTCGTGGAGTGGCTGTCGGCCTCCGAGGAAGAGGAGTACGCCGTCGCCCAGGCGAACGCGCCGCTGGACGAGCAGGGCAAGTTCGTGAACGAGCTCGCGCTGTGCCGGAAGCGGGACGACTACCCGCTGCTGCCGCCGTCGCGGATCGACTTCATGGACGTGGCGCCGGAGCAGCTCGTGTCGATCGCGGCGGCGCTGATTCCCTTCCTGGAGCACGACGACGCCAACCGCGCGCTCATGGGGAGCAACATGCAGCGTCAGGCGGTGCCGCTGCTCTTCCCGCGGGCGCCGTTGGTCGGCACGGGCTTGGAGCAGAAGGTGGCGTCGGATTCCGGTGCCGTGGTCGTAGCTCGCCGGGGCGGGGTGGTCAGCAAGGTGACCGCCGACGAGATAATCGTGGATACGGGCCGGGAGGGGCACGGTCAGCAACAGCAGACCCCGCTAGCGCGCCTGCTGCAGCACGACCGGTACCGCCTCAAGAAGTTCTGGCGCACGAACCAGGACACGGCCATCAACCAGCGACCCCTGGTGCAGGTGGGGGACAAGGTAAAGGCTGGCCAGGTAATCGGTGATGGTGCGGGTACCGATCGCGGGAGCCTCGCGCTGGGTACGAACGTGCTGGTCGCGTTCATGCCGTGGTACGGTCACAACTTCGAGGACGCGATCGTGATCTCGGAGCGGCTGGTGAAGGATGACAGCTACTCGTCGATCCACATCCAGGAGCTGGAGCTCCACGTCCGCGACACCAAGCGCGGGCAGGAGGAGATCACGCGCGAGATCCCCAACGTCTCCGAGGAGGCGCTGGTCGACCTCGACGAGCGCGGCATCATCCGCATCGGGGCCGCCGTCAGCCCCGGGGACATCCTGGTCGGGAAGATCACCCCGAAGGGTGAGACCGAGCTCTCGCCCGAGGAGAAGCTGCTGACGGCGATCTTCGGTGAGAAGGCGAAGGACGTGAAGGACTCCTCCCTCAAGGTCCCGCCGGGGATGGAGGGCGTCGTCATCGACGTCAAGATCTTCTCCCGCATCGAGGACCAGGTGGTGGAGAAGGACCGCGGCGAGCGGATCGGTGACGTGCGCCGGCTGGAGAACGAAGAGAAAGCGCGCATCAGCAGCGCCTTGTTCGACGAGCTTTCGGAGTTGCTCCAGGGGCAGGAAGTCGCGGTGATGCTAAAGAGCGGCACGGTGGAGGAGTTCCTCCCGGAGGGGTCCAAGCTCAGCAAGTCGGTGCTGGCGGATTTGGACTTCGCCGACGTTGACCTCAAGACACTGCGGGTCAAGTCCAAGAGCGCCAACGAGCGGGTTCGGGCGGCGATCGACGCGGCCAACCGCGAGCGCGCCAAGGTCGAGGAGAAGGCCGAGGATCAGATCGACAAGATCCTCCAGCCCGACGAGCTCCCGCCCGGCGTGATCCAGCTGGTGAAGGTCTATCTGGCCGAGAAGCGGAAGATCTCGGTGGGCGACAAGATGGCGGGGCGTCACGGGAACAAGGGCATCATCGCGCGGATCGTGCCCGAGGAAGACATGCCGTTCCTGCCCGACGGCACGCCGGTGGACATCGTGTTGAACCCGCTGGGCGTTCCGAGCCGCATGAACGTGGGGCAGATCCTGGAAACGCACCTTGGCTGGTGCGCCCAGATCCTCGGCTTCCGCGCCGAGACGCCCGTGTTCCAGGGCGCGAACGAAACAGAGGTCGGGTTACTGCTGCGGGTTGCCGGGCTTCACTGGGCGGGCGACGCGTTGCGGCTGTCTGCCCGCGCGCCGGCGCTGAGCGCCGACGAGGTGCGCACGCTACTCGCCGATCTGCGGCGCCTGCTGGCGGAGAACGGCGGCCGGCCGGACCTCACGAACGTCCGGCTCGACATGCTCGGCAGCCGAGCTCTCTCGCAGAGCACGCGGGACCTGTTCCACGGTCTGCGGGACTATCTGGAGCGTGCCGCGAAGGAGATCGCGGAGCGCAGCAGGGAGGAGGCGGATCTACAGAAGGAGTACCACGAGGTCCGCCTGGAGGAAGGCGATAGCGAGCTCTCCAAGGCCGAGAAGGCCGCTCTCAAGGCTGGGTCTAAGGAGGCGCAGAAGGTGATGGATGCAGCCCCGGCAGAGCGGCTGCATGCCGGCGGCCTGCCGGCTCTTGCGGGGCTGCTCGGACCCAAGAGCGAGGCGGACGTGGAGGCAGCTGCCGAAGAGCTGCTGCAGATGGCGGGGTTCACCCCCAGCGGCAAGACGCGGTTGCGCGACGGCCGCAGCGGCGAGTGGTTCGCGTCGGAGGTGACGGTGGGCTCCATCTATATGATGAAGCTCTCCCACCTGGTGGACGACAAGATCCACGCCCGGTCCATCGGTCCGTACAGCCTCGTGACACAGCAGCCACTGGCCGGCAAGGCGCAGTTCGGCGGCCAGCGCTTCGGCGAGATGGAGGTGTGGGCCCTCGAGGCGTACGGCGCCGCCCATACCCTGCAGGAGATGCTGACGGTCAAGTCGGACGATGTGAACGGCCGCAGCCGCGTCTACGAAGCGATCGTGAAGGGTCAAAACCTGCCGGAACCTGGGACGCCCGAGTCGTTCAACGTGCTCGTGAAGGAGCTCCAGGCGCTCGGCCTCAAGGTCGAGCTCGGCGTCACCGAGGACGGCGAGGAGTAGACATGATCGATTTTCGCAGCGCCCGCGAGGCGCGCGGCACCAGTTTCGACTTCATCCGGATCCGCATCGCCAGCCCCGAGGAGATCCGCGGTCCGCGGGACTCCAAGGAGCGTGAGCGGCTGGCCCTCCAGGGGCAGCGGTACTGGTGGTCGTGGGGCGAGGTCGTCAAGCCCGAGACCATCAACTACCGCTCGTTCAAGCCCGAGAAGGACGGGCTGTTCTGTGAGCGCATCTTCGGTCCGGTGAAGGACTGGGAATGTCACTGCGGGAAGTACAAGCGGATCCGCTACCGCGGGGTCGTGTGCGACCGCTGCGGGGTGGAGGTCACGCTCTCGAAGGTGCGGCGCGAGCGGATGGGGCACATCGAGCTCGCCGTCCCAGTGGCGCATATCTGGTTCTTCAAGACCCTGCCGAGCCCGATGGGGAATCTGCTCGACCTGACCCTGCGGGATCTCGAGCGGGTGATCTACTACACCAACTACGTCGTGATCGAGCCTGGCGAGCAGGAGGTGAAGGCGAACGAGCTGCTCGACGAGGAGACCTACGTCCAGCTGCGGGTGAAGGCGAAGACAGAGGGCGACAAGGCTTTCCGAGCCGAGATCGGCGCACCGGCCGTGCGTGAGCTGCTGAACCGGCTGGACGTGGACAAGGTCTCCGAAGAGCTGCGGGCCGCAATCGCCACCGAGACGAGCCAGCATCGCAAGAAACAAATGCTCAAGCGGCTCAAGATCGTGGATGCGTTCCGCACCTCCGGAGAGACCGGTGAGGAGCGTAACAACCCGGCCTGGATGATCCTCGACGTGGTCCCGGTGATCCCGCCCGACCTGCGGCCGCTCGTGCCGCTGGACGGCGGCCGGTTCGCCACCAGCGACCTGAACGATCTCTACCGACGGGTGATCAACCGGAACAACCGGCTCAAGAAGCTGATTCAGCACCGCGCGCCGGAAGTGATCCTGCGCAACGAGAAGCGGATGTTGCAGGAGGCGGTGGATGCGCTGTTCGACAACGGCCGGCGCTCCAAGGCGATCCGCGGGCGCGGCAAGCGGCCGCTCAAGTCCCTGTCCGACATGCTCAAGGGCAAGCAGGGGCGCTTCCGCCAGAACCTGCTCGGCAAGCGGGTGGACTACTCGGGCCGCTCGGTGATCGTCGTCGGTCCGGAGCTGCGGCTGCACCAGTGTGGACTGCCGAAGACGATGGCGGTGGAGCTGTTCAAGCCGTTCATCATCCACAAGCTGGTGGAGAAGGGCATCGCCGAGACCGTCAAGCGGGCCAAGAAGATCGTGGAGCGGGAGAGCCCCGAGGTCTACGAGATCCTCGAGGAGATCATCCAGGACCATCCGGTGCTGCTGAACCGGGCGCCCACGCTGCACCGGCTCGGCATCCAGGCCTTCGAGCCGGTGCTGGTCGAGGGGAAGGCGATCCGCATCCACCCGCTCGTCTGCGCGGCGTTCAACGCAGACTTCGACGGCGACCAGATGGCGGTGCACGTGCCGCTGTCCTTCGAGGCCCAGCTCGAGGCGCGGGTGCTCATGATCTCGAGCAACAACGTGCTGAAGCCGTCCGACGGCCGCCCGGTGGCCGAGCCGAGTCAGGACATGGTGCTGGGGTGCTACTTCCTGACCAAGGGGCCGGAGGACCCCGAGCGGAGCATGGAGAGCGCGCCGTACGTGGGCACGCTCTCCGAGGTGGAGACTTACCTCGCGAACGGCCGGTTCGCGTTCCAGGAGCCTATCAAGTTCTGGTACCAGCCACCGCCCGAGGCGACCAACCAAGAGGCCGGCTGGGTGGAGACCACCGCGGGCCGGGTGCTGTTCAACANNGTTCAACAGCATCCTGCCGCGGACCCTCCTCGCGGAGCTCGGCTTCCAGAACGAGGTCATGCGGAAGAAGGCGCTCTCGGAGCTGGTGTTCGAGGCGTACCGGCGCGCCGGGCTGGCCGAGACGGTGCAGTTCCTCGACCGCCTGAAGGAGTTCGGCTTCCGGCACGCCACGGTGGGGGGCATCTCCATCGGCGTCGAGGACCTTGAGGTCCCGGCCGAGAAGGCCGATATCCTCCAGGAGGCCACTGCCCGGGTAGAGCGGTTCCAGAAGGCCTACACCACCGGGCAGATCACGTTCGGCGAGCGCTACAACAAGGTGATCGACGCCTGGACCCACGCGAACAGTGACGTGGCGGACGCGATGGTGCGGAGCCTCGCCCAGTCCAGGGGCGGATTCAACCCGGTGTACATGATGTTCGACTCCGGGAGCCGCGGCAGCCGCGACCAGATCCGGCAGCTCGCCGGCATGCGCGGCCTCATGGCGAAGCCGCAGAAGAAGCTCACCGGGGGTATCGGTGAGGTCATCGAGAGCCCGATCAGGTCCAACTTCCGCGAGGGCCTCACCGTGCTCGAGTACTTCATCTCGACGCACGGCGCCCGGAAGGGCCTGGCCGACACCGCGCTCAAGACCGCCGACGCCGGGTACCTCACGCGCCGACTGGTGGACGTGGCGCAGGACGTGACGGTCACCGAGGAGGACTGTGGCACCATTCTCGGGCTCGAGATCTCCGCGCTCAAGGAGGGTGAAGACATCATCGAGCCCCTGCGTGAGCGCATCGTTGGAAACGTGGTGGCCGAGGATATCTTCGATCCCCACGAGTCGGACGAGCACGGCGACCCGCTGCTCCTGGCCGCGGCCGGAGAGCTGCTCGACGAGGACACCGCTGCCGCCATCGAGGACGCAGGGATCGAAAGTGTGAGGATCCGCTCGGTCCTCACCTGCGAGGCCCGGCGCGGCATCTGCCGGATGTGTTACGGCCGTAACCTCGCCACCATGCAGATGGTGGACCTGGGCGAGGCCGTGGGCATTCTGGCCGCCCAGTCCATCGGCGAGCCGGGGACGCAGCTCACGCTCCGGACATTCCACATCGGTGGGACCGCGGCCCGCATCGCCGAGCAGACGGCTCGCAAGACCAAACTCGAGGGCACGATCGAGTTCGGCGACCGCATACAGGTGGTCGACACGCAGGGCGGAGTGCGGGTCGTCACCGGGTACGACGGCGAGCTGGCGCTGCTCGACGCCGACGGGCAGGTCCGCTCCCGCTTCCAGGTTCCGCTGGGCGCCAATCTGGCGGTGATCGACGGGCAGCACGTCAAGCGCGATGACCTCCTGTTCACCTGGGATCCCTACGCTAACCCGATCATCACGGACGTCGAGGGGGCGGTGCGCTTCGTCGACATCATCGAGGACGAGACGGTGCGGGAATCCCTCGATGAGATCACCGGCCTGCGCCAGCGGGTCATCATCGAGGATCGGGAGAAGAAGCTCCACCCGCACATCGAGATCGTGCAGAAGAAGGGCGGGAAGGAGCGGCGCGTGCGGAACTACGTGATTCCCGAGGGGGCGCAGCTCACGGTGGAGGACGGTGAGAAGGTCAGCGCCGGTACCACCCTGGCCAAGATCTCACGGGAAGCGTACAAGACGCGCGACATCACCGGTGGTCTGCCGCGCGTCGCGGAGCTGTTCGAGGCCCGGCGACCGAAGGACCCCGCCACGATCTCCGAGATCGACGGCGGCGTCCGTTTCGGGGAAATCAAGCGTGGCAAGCGCGAGATCTTCGTCCACCCCGAGTCGGGCGAGCCGCAGCTGTACGAGGTGCCCGCCGGGAAGCACTTGCGGGTCCACGAAGGCGACAAGGTACGGGCCGGCGACCGGCTCACCGAGGGCCCGGTCAACCCGCACGACATCCTGCGGATCAAGGGTCCGCGGGCCGTGCAGGAGTACCTCCTGAACGAGGTGCAGGAGGTGTACCGACTGCAGGGCGTGAAGATCAACGACAAGCACATCGGCGTGATCGTGCGCCAGATGCTCCAGAAGGTCCGCGTGATCGACCCGGGCGACACCGACTTCCTCGAAGGCGAGCACGTGGACAAGGTCGTCTTCCGCGAGAAGAACGAGCGGGTGATCAGAAAGAACGGCCCGCCGGCGACCAGCGAGCCCCTGCTGCTGGGGATCACGAAGGCGTCCCTCACGACCGAGTCGTTCATCTCGGCGGCCTCCTTCCAGGAGACCACCCGGGTGCTGACCGACGCGGCCATCCGCGGTGCGAAGGACGACCTGCTGGGGCTGAAGGAGAACATCATCATCGGGCACCTGATCCCCGCGGGGACCGGCATCTACCGGTACTCCGAGCTTGAGGTGGAGCCGCCGGAGGGCTTCGAGCCGCCGCCACCGCCGGAGGAGGAGGTGGAGGAGGGAGTGCCGAGTCCGTTCATCACGGCGCAGGAACCCGAGGCTGCGGCGGAGGCGGAGGCGACGTAGTTGACCTAACCTGCCTTGCCATCTAGATTTCCACGTCTACCACCGGTCGGGACCCGGGGTTCCGGCCGGTGGTTGCAGCATCAGGAACGTTGTGAGATTATGCCGACCATCAATCAGTTGGTCCGCCAGGGGCGGAAGCAGATCCCGCGCAAGGAAAAGGCGCCCGCGCTGCGGAGCAATCCGCAGAAGCGCGGCGTGTGCACGCGGGTGTACACCACGACGCCCAAGAAGCCCAACTCGGCGCTGCGGAAGGTCGCCCGGGTGCGGCTCACGAACGGCTTCGAGGTGACGAGCTACATCCCGGGCGAGGGGCACAACCTCCAGGAGCACAGCATCGTCCTGATTCGCGGCGGTCGAGTGAAGGACCTGCCGGGCGTCCGCTACCACATCATTCGTGGCACGTTGGACGCGGCCGGCGTTGCCGACCGCAAGCAGCGGCGGTCCAAGTATGGCGCCAAGAGGCCCAAGTGAGCCGGAGGAAGAAGGCCGAGAAGCGGCCCGTGCCGCCCGATCCGCGGTACGACAGCCAGACGGTGTCGAAGTTCATCAACCGTCTGATGGAGCAAGGCAAGAAGTCCACGGCCGAGGGGATCTTCTACGACTCGATGGACCTCATCGAACAGCGGACGGGCCAGCCGGGGGTGCAGGTGTTCAAGCAGGCCCTGAGCAACGTGAAGCCGGTGGTGGAGGTGAAGTCGCGACGGGTCGGTGGTGCCACGTACCAGGTGCCGGTCGAGGTGCGGCCGGATCGGCGGGCCGCGCTGGCGATGCGCTGGATCGTGTCCTACGCGCGCGCCCGCAACGAGCGGTCCATGGCGGAGCGGCTGGCGGGTGAGCTCATCGCGGCCAGCAAGGGCGAGGGCAGCTCGGTAAAGAAGAGAGAAGACACGCACCGGATGGCGGAGGCGAACAGGGCGTTCGCCCACTACCGGTGGTAGGCGAACCGACAGACTGACAACTTCGGGACCCTGTTTCAAGGGATCCCGCGTCGCAGGGGCCCGGCCCCGGACG
>JABAOH010004985.1_pt1 | contig 10949 bp, 11 predicted proteins | sample 7062181 | NCBI WGS metagenome assembly JABAOH01 (sample SAMN14538630, study PRJNA623070) | marine sediment metagenome | biome: marine biome [ENVO:00000428]; feature: marine pelagic biome [ENVO:01000023]; material: deep marine sediment [ENVO:00002113]; isolation source: pool of 5 deep marine... | reverse complement strand
AAGATCATTGGTCTCCATGTTTTTTCGTGCCATCTCTGCCAGGTTTTCCTGAATCTCCACGGCAACGATCCGTCCGACTGCTCTTTCTGATCTGGCCACGAGCATCGACACTACGCCGACGCCGGCTCCGACTTCGAGGACATCACCCCTGATTCCCTCATCGAGGGCGAAATAAGCGAGCAAAACGGAATCGAGGGAAAAACGGTACCCTTTTTTCCTCTGATAGACCGAAAGGTTAGCAAAATCGATGAAGTCTATTGTGATCTCGTCCTTTTCCCTGTGCATGAACTTTTCATCCTACGCGGTCATTTTCGCCTACGGGAAACAAGACGAGTCCCGTGAGTATCTTCGGATAGAAATAGGTCGATTTCTGGGGGAGGATGACACCGCTTTCCGAGACTTCGATAAACTGCTGCATGGTGAGGGGATTGAGATAGAACAAGAACTGGATGTCCTTCGTCTCCAAATCACGCAGTCCTATCTTCACGTCCTTGTAGAACTTCACCTTATCTCCCGAGGCTATCTCCTCGGGCCCGATGGCGAGAATCTTTTCCAGAATGATGCCGTGGAGAAGTGAAACATCGAGGTTTCTCTCGGCTTTCGGGAGGGAAGAGAGATTTTTTGCCTCTATGGTATCGGGATCTTCGACCGTCAAGAGGTAACACGCACCCCTTCCATCGACCAGGCCGAACCTGTGCGACTGTTCTTTCGCCTCCGATACCTCTTTCACCATATCTTCCACGCTCCCTTCGATCCTTTGAACCGAAAAACAGGCTTTCAGCTTCTCGATGAGTGAATCAACGGTATCCTGTTTAAGACCGTAAACGCCTCTGTGTGTCGGCAGTATTACGAGTCCATCATCTCCGCTCGCGGAGAGAAATATCAACACGTAGTTCCACGCTGAGTCCCGATCACTCCCTGCCCTTTCCCTCATCCAGTCCCTGTACGCGAGAGCCGTCTCGTAGCGGTGGTGACCATCTGCTATAAAAATATTCTTCTGTTCCAAAACACCCTCCACGTCCCCCACCAAGCGCTCATCACAAACCACCCACATCCGATGCGTGACGCCGACGTCGTCGATCACAGCCACATCGGGGTCGATACGCTCCGTCATCTCCCGGAAGAGTACCGGGACGACATTTTCATCGTCATCGTATATTCCGAAAATTGGGCTGGTAGCGGTCCTTGTGTTCTGCATGAGACTCAGCCTGTCAACTTTTGGTGAGAGGAGCGTCCTCTCATGAGGAAACACTTTCCCTTCCCCGAACTTCTCCAGCAAGAGACCGCATATGAACCCTTTCCTCACCAGTGTTCCCATCCCTTCCAGCTGGAACTCCTGCTCATAATAGTAAAAAGATGGTTTTTCATCCTGCACGAGAATCTCTTCTGCGATAAACATCTCGAGCGTGGCGCCTGCCCTCTCGTATTTTTCCTCGGTTCTTCCGCCCCGCTCCATCCCATAATCGATCCAGACGATATTTTTCGGATGCCTGGCGTGGAGTTTTATCTGATCCGCTCTCGATATCACGTCGTACGGAGGAGCCACAACGAGACTTTTGTCCCTTATCAGGCTTCCATAGCGCAACCCACGAACCGGCCGTACCCTAGCCATTTCCAAATTCCTCCGCTATTTTTAGTATCTCTTCTCCAGGGATGTCCCCCTCTCGTATCACCTTTACCACTCTCCCGTCTAGCAAAAGCACCGTCGAGCCGCGAGATGGCGCCAGATCACCACCGTCGAGGAGCCATACTTCGTCCATCCCAAATTCCTTGAACACATCCGATAGAGCAACAGGGAGAGTGCCATCCAATTTGTTGGCGGATGTCCCCGTTACCATGCCGCCGCACAACTCGGCGAGGGAGAGCGCAACCTCCGAAGCGGGCATCCTCACGCCGACCGTTCCATCGAGTGCCCCGATGACGCTGGCTATATGTGTTCGCGCCCTCGCCACAACGGTCAATTTTCCCGGCCAGTAAAGGGCCGTCAGCCTCATCCCCAGGGGTGAAAAAGAAGCGAATATCTCCTGCGCCCTGCCCGCCCGGTCTATGATCAGCGGAACGGGCTTGCTCCTTTCCCTTCCCTTCAGCCCGAGCAGATTTTCCATTGCACCGACGCATCTGATGTCCACACCGAGCCCGTAAAGGGTATCGGTCGGGAAGATGACAACGCCCCCTCCCCGAAGATAGAGAGAAACTTCATCCCTTATGGTATCTGATATGAGAAAGTCTTCAGCTTTTATCACCCTCATCTTCAATCCCGTCTGTCATCAGCATTACACTGCCAAAATCCACCCCCGTGACCTTTTCGACAACCGGGCACTTGCACACAAAAAGGTAGAAGCACTTTTTCAGTTTACCGTAGAGCGTCTCGAAATTTGCCTGCCCCTTGCTGATCAAAAGATCAGAGTTCTCTATCATCTCCAGGAATTCATGCGAGGATTCGGCAAGATCGGTTCCCACTGCCTGGCTGCCGTTTGATACTACGTGAAACTTCTTATCCATGCCCAGTTCGAGGGCGTCGAGATAGGTTATGTCGTCTATCACCGGCCCTCCCTTTACCCCGAGCCAGACCTGCGTTCCCCTTGCCATCAGCTGCTCGGCGAGCACCAGGTCAAAAGGGGCCTCGCCCGTGTTGTCGAGAAGAATTCCCACCGTCTTCGAAGAATCCAGGGCATCGATGAAGGAATCGATTTCAAATATCCCCGGGGAGAGGGAATCCATATCGCTGAAATATATCTCTGCATCCTCTGGCGATATGATACCGAAATCGTACATGTTGCCGGCACCGGAGAGCATGAGGGAACGCTCGATGTCATCCCCCCCCTCTTTTACCTTCTCCCTCACCGTGGAGAATATTTTATCAAACCTCCTCTTATGCTCCCTCTTTACCTTCTCGAAAGGATCAGAATTCCCACTGGTCTCCCTGACTATAGCGTGAAGTTTCGTTGCGATCCTGGCGGGCACCTCATCGGTATCGGCCGATGATATATACCGGGCCGATCTTCTCAGGCTCATAGTTGTCTTCGCTTCGTTGACATCGGCCGCTCTGCAGGCCGTCTCGACCTGTCTCAGGAAACAGGGGTAGCATTCAGGGTTTATTCTGATCATGTAACGCCCGGGAGGAGTCGATCACGTCCATTTCCAGCTTTTTCCTGAAGGAAACGAGAGCTCTCTTGATCTCCTCATATTTAATCGACAGTATCGACAAGGCGAGGTACGCGGCATTTTTGGACCCTGTTTCCCCCACCGTTACCACTGCCACAGGAATCCCCGCCGGCATCATAACCGAGGAGAGGAGAGCGTCCAAACCTGAAAGGGGAGAAAGGTCGAGGGGAATCCCGATCACCGGGAGTGTCGTGTGTGACGCAGCAAATCCGGCAAGATGGGCGGCATATCCGGCAGCCGCGATGATAACTTCGATCCCCTCTCCCTCCGCTTCCATGACGAGCCTCCCCGTTCTCTCGGGAGATCTGTGGGCAGATGCCACCTCCCTCCTTACCTCCACGCCGAAATCTTCGAGAATCTCTATCGTTTGCTTCACCGAGTCCATATCAGAACCGGACCCCATGATGACCAGAACTTTCGGAGCCATTTATTCCCCCCTTTCCAACGCCCAGAACCCTATATCTTTCCGGTAATAGGCGCCATCCCATGATATTTTATCAACAGCCTCGTAAGCCAGGTTGATCGCATCCCTCAGGGTATCTTCCAGTACCGTGACACCAAATACTCTCCCCCCGGCGTTTACCATTGCATCACCCTCTCTTCTCGTCCCCTCGTGGAAAACCATTACATCATCCATCCCCTCAGCCTCCTCGAGCCCCTTAATCTCTAAGCCCGACTGGTATGCACCGGGGTATCCCCCTGAGGTCATAACGACGCATAGAGAAGTTCTGGTATCGACTTCAATGGAATGGTCGCCGAGATTCCCCTGAGCACACCCGACGAGCAGGGGAACGATATCGGACTTCATACGCACAAGGAGAACCTGGGCTTCTAAGTCCCCGAACCCGATATGTAAATCGAGCAGAGCGGGATTCCCTCTGTCGATAACAAGTTTCCCGCCGAGAATCCCTTTGAAGGGTTTTCCCTCTTCACGCATCCCGTCGAGGAGTGGCTGAAAAATATTTTCCTGTGCCTTTTTCTCAATGAAGGACGTCATCGATGGAGCCGGTGAGTACGCGCCCATTCCGCCCGCATTCGGACCGGTCTCACCATCGCCTATCCTTTCATGGTCCCTGCAGGATGGCAGGGGTATGATATTCTTCCCGTCGGAAAACAAAATGAACGTGGTCTCCTGGCCGAAAAGGAACTTCTCGACGACGACTTTCTCACCGGAAGCACCGAACGCCCCGTCGATCATCGATCTTCTCAGGAAGGCAATTGCCTCTTCGAAGGTTTCACACACACCAGCGCTCACCCCCGCCACCGGACCATCGGGCCTGATCACAACGGGAAGCGGGCAAGAGAGGATATATCTCTCGGCTTCGTCATAGTCGTCGAAAACCTCGGCGTCGACAGTCTCGAGAGAATATTTTTTGAAAATCTCCCGCGCAAAATATTTGCTTCCTTCCAGCTTGGCAGCCTCTTTCCCGGGACCGCATACGAGGATTCCCACATTTTCAAGCTCTTCTGCAAGCCCCAATACGAAAGGGAATCCCGGACCAATGACCGCGAGGTCGATCTTCTGGGAAATGGCAAGTTTTCTCATTCCCTCCCTGTCCTCCACGGCAACATCGAAGAGGTCGGCATGCCTTGCGATCCCGGGGTTTCCGGGCGCACAGATAATTTTCTTCACCAGCGGCGACCGCGCAATTTTCCAAACCAGCGCGTGTTCTCGCCCCCCTGCCCCGACGACCATCACGTTCATACATCCCGCCCCGTCGAATTGCCCTTTTAGTGCTTGAAGTGTCTGATTCCCGTGAAGACCATGGCCATGCCGTGTTCGTCCGCAGCCCTGATCACTTCCTCGTCCCTGATTGATCCCCCCGGCTGAATTATGGCGGTGGCGCCGGCTTCTGCCACGACGTCCACACCGTCCCTGAAGGGGAAGAACGCATCCGATGCCACGACACATCCCTTCGTGGAAATCTGCGCCTTCATTATGGCAATCCTCGCAGAGTCAACCCTCGACATCTGCCCTGCCCCGACACCCACGCATCTGTCTGTCCTGGTCAAGACTATCGCGTTCGACTTAACGTGCTTGCAAATCTTCCATGCGAAGGAAAGTGCAGCGAGTTCATCCTCCGATGGCTTCCTCTTGGTGACAACTTTGAGGGTGCGCGGATTCAGTGTGATATGATCTGCTTCCTGAAGCAGAAGACCACCAGAGACATTTTTTGCCTCGAACTTTTTTCCCGTCTCCCTGAAGCCTCGCATATTTACCTTCATCACCCTCAGGTTCTTTTTTGCGGACAAGATCTTTATCGCATCCCTCCCATAACCCGGCGCAATTACCGCCTCGAAAAAGATCTTCGCCATTTCCCTGGCACAGGACTCATTCAACTTCCGGTTTACGGCAACGATCCCGCCGTAGGCCGAGACGGGATCACAGGCATTTGCCTTTATAAAAGCGTCGGCAAGGCTCCGTCTGGATATTCCCGCGCCGCAGGGGTTGGTGTGTTTAATTATCGCTACGGCCGGCTCGTCGAACTCGAGAACGAGGGAGAATGCAGCGTCAATGTCCACGATGTTATTGAAAGAAAGCTCCTTCCCCTGTAACTGCTCCGCGTAGCCAATCCCTGCGACGGGGAACCTGGTGTCTCGATAAAAAGCCGCCTTCTGATGGGGGTTCTCCCCGTACCGGAGATCTTGTAATTTATCCCACTGCCACGTAAAGACAGCGGGGAATTCTTTTTTCCCTCCTGAATCGATGAGCGAGTACAGGTAGTTCGAAATGGAAGCGTCGTACCACGCAGTGTGGGCAAAGGCCTTTTTGGCCAGTTCAAAGAGAAAGCCCTCGTCGATACTGCCCCTTTTTCGCTTGAGAAGCTCAAGAACGCGGTCGTAATCAAACGGGTCCACCACCACGCAGACCCCCCGGTAATTTTTTGCGGCTGCACGGATAAGAGTCGGTCCGCCGATGTCGATGTTCTCTATCGCCTCCTCAAGGCTGCAAGATGGTCTTTTTACGGTCTCCTCAAAAGGATAGAGGTTTACGACGATCATATCGAAGGTGTGTATCCCATGTCCCGGGAGAACCTTCATGTGCTCCTTTTTTCCCCTCGCGGCGAGTATGCCCGCATGAATTTTCGGATGAAGGGTCTTCACCCTCCCGTCGAGCATTTCGGGAAAACCCGTGTAGTCCTCTATCGCCCTGACCGATATCCTGTTTTTCTTCAGGATTGCCGCCGTCCCGCCCGACGCGTAGATTTCAATTCCGAGCCCGCGAAGGCCCCGGGCAAAATCGACGACGCCTCTCTTGTCCGATACGCTGATAATGGCCCGTCTGATCCTCGCCATTGAACATCACCTCACACTTATTTATGGACTTACCGGTGGTGTAGCCCTGAGTAGGGTCTTGAGATCCTCGTCCCGGAACTCGAGGCCGAAGCCGAAGAATAGCGTTCTGAAGTCATTATTATCGTTAACGAAATCGTCGTAGCCCGCGGTCACGAAGAGGTTTTTAAAAATACTATAATTGCCGTAGAATTTCAAATGGGGATCATTGTTTGCCCTGTCGAAATCAAAGAGGTCAAAGTTCAACGACAACCGGTTTCGCAGGGCAAAATAGGAAAGCCCGAAACCCGCCGTCGACTCCATCAACCCTCCCCTGAATGTAAAATCACCAAACTTTTTTGCAATGAAAGCATTGAATTTGAGGTCATCAGAAACGACCGTCTCTTCCGTCTGCGTCGTGGTACCGGGAGGCGTCTGGGTCGTTATGATCGTCTTGGTCTCCACATCACCGATGGGGTCGTCAACAATGCCGAAAAGATAATATTTATCAACCGTGGGCTGTATCTTCAAGGAAGCGTACTGTTTGAACTCAGATGGGTCCTCCTGGTACTCGAGCCGGTAATCCAGGAACGTCTGCAGAGTCTCCACTTTCTTGATTTGCCTGTTTATCCCGGAAAGAGCGGAATTCATGGTGTCGTAAGCATCACTGTCCGAAACGAGTTTCCCCAAGGTCCCCTCACCGCGCTCGATCTTCCCGAGAGTGGTGTCGAGCTTCCTCACAATCTCGGGGGTCTTCTCCTTCAGTATATCGGTGAACTCCCTGAGATTGGCAATGAGGATCTTCAGGTCCTCTTTCCTCTCACCCGTCACCTCCTCAAGGTTGCCGGATACCCTGTCGAGGTTTTCGAATATTCTGTCTATCTTGTCTTCGTTCGTTGCGAAGATATCCTTGAAAATTCTCGTCGAATCACGCAAATTCCCGATTATCTCCTTGAGAGAGCTTTTCCCCTCTTCATCCGCAAGGACCTCGGTTAACGACTCGGTGATTTTTTTGAAGTCATCCGCAATCAGTGTCACCTTGCGGATCAACTCGTCGATATTCGCTCCGGAATAGGACTTTTCTATTGTCCCTCCTTCCTCGATGAAACTCTCCTTGGAAAGCCCCGGATAGATCTCGATATGCTTTTCGCCTATCAATCCTTCCGATGTGAGAGCGATGGTGGAATCTATCGGAATCTTCACCCTTTCCCTGATCTTCATCCGAACCCTCGCCCTGTTTTCCTCGAGACCTATCCCCACAACCTGGCCTACCGGCACACCGGCCATCTTCACCACAGATTTATCGTCGAGCCCCGAAATGGTGTCGAAATCAGCATAAATCGTGTATCCCTTCTCCGTGACCTCGATCTTTCCCACTTTGAGGGTGAAATAGGCGAGTATGATGATTCCCAACAGGACGAATATGCCGACCTTGGCCTCCTTGGACATGAATGCCATCATTCCCTCCGGTTTTTCTGTTCCATGAACTTGCTATCGAATTTAACAAACTCTTCATTTTCCTTGGTAATAGGCCCTTCTGCCCGACCCTCGACAAATTGTCTCACCACGGGATTATCAGAGTGCTTTATTTCGTCGGGAGTACCAACTTCGATTATTTTCCCCCTGTAGAGCATCGCGATCTTGTCCCCTATCTTGTAGGCTGAGGTCATATCGTGGGTAATGCTTATCGACGTCACATCGAGGGCTTCCTTCATGCTGATGAGCAGATCGTTTATGACATCTGCCATGATGGGATCAAGGCCGGTTGTTGGCTCATCGTAGAGCAGTATCTCGGGCTCTGAAGCTATGGCCCTCGCCAGGCCCACCCTTTTTTTCATGCCCCCCGATAGCTCCGAAGGCATGAGATGTTGAATGTTTCGGAGTCCAACCAACGAGAGCTTCTCCTCCACCACGTCGTATATCCTGCCTTCGGGAACCAGCTTGAGCCTTCGAAGTTCGAAAGACACATTTCCTCCAACGTTCATGGAATCGAAAAGCGCCGATCCCTGAAAGAGCATCCCGAATTTTTTCCTTACCTCGACCATTTCATCCTCTGACAGCCTAGATATGTCGGCCCCATCGATGGAAATGCTCCCCGAGTCGGGTTTCAGGAGGCCGATAACGCATTTGATCAGGACGCTTTTCCCTGTCCCGCTTCCGCCGATTACCACCATGTTCTCGCCCTTGAAAACATCGAGATTCACGCCCTGAAGAACCTTGTTCGTTCCGAACGCCTTGTAGAGATCCCGTATTTTTATCTTTGGCCCCATCGCTAAAAAAGAAGAGCGGTGAGAAAATAGTCCGAAATAAGGACCGTCATTGCAGAATATACCACCGCCCTTGTGGTGGATTTCCCCACACCCTCGGCTCCCCCCTCGGTCAAGAATCCCTGAGAGCAGCTGATGAGCGCAATCAACAATCCGAAAACTGCTGCCTTCAACAACCCGATGTAAATATCGTTCAGTTCGAGATACTGATAGGTTTTATTTATGTAAATAACCGGATTTCCTCCGAGAACCTTTACACTCACGAAATACCCCCCCACAATGCCCACGAGGTCTCCAAAGATAACGAGTATGGGCATGACGATCGTGGTGGCGATTACCCTGGGCACCACGAGAAACTTAACCGGATTCGCAGCCAGCGTATAGAGGGCATCAATTTGCTCCGTCACCTTCATCGTGCCGAGCTCTGCAGCAATCGAGGCGCCAACCCTCCCCGATACCATGAGGCCGGCAAAGACCGGCCCGAGCTCTCTCGTCATGGAGAGAGCTACAACCGTCCCCACGAGACTTTCGGCCTGAAACCTGGCAAAGCCGGACCAGGATTGAAGAGCGAGTACCATCCCGGTGAAGGCGGCAGTTATCAACACAACGGGAAGCGATTTGACGCCCACTTCCTCGATCTGTTTGAGTATGTTGCCTATCTCGGTGGGAGGTCTAAATGTCCAGTAAAGAGTCTCGGCCAGCATCCGCCCGTAATATCCGAGATTTTCTACGAAACCGTATACGGCTTTTCCGATGGAGTTGACAAGTTCAGAAGCGACGTTCATCGATTTCTCCGGCAGCGGTTCTACCGTTGAGGGATTTTAACAGGACCTCCCGCGCGGTGTTTTCCCCTATTCGACGAAAATCCTCGGGACCCGCTTGCCAATGCCTGTAAGTATCTCGTAGGGGATCGTGTCCGCCATTTTTGCAACCCGTTCGACGGGAGACACCACGTTCCACTTTTTTCCGAAAATCATCACTTCCGAGCCCACCCTCGCTTCAGCAATTCCGGTAACGTCTATCATTATGTTGTCCATGCAAATAGCCCCGAGAACTCTGGCAGGCTTTCCTTCAACAAATACCTCGATACCGGGGGAAAGGACTTTCCTCATCCCATCGGCATAACCGATGGGGAGCACCCCGACCCTTTCCCTCCCTTTTGTATGATACAATCTTCCGTAGCTAACGGGAAATCCCGGCGGAAACTCCTTCATATAGTAGATTTTTGTCATGAGGGTCATAACTGGGTTCAGCCCTATGTCCTCGAAGCCCGCTCTCGGAAGGGAACCATACAGGGTTATGCCGGGCCTCACCATATCGTGTTGATGTTCGCCAAATCGAATGATTCCCGCACTGTTGAGCATATGCAAGAGAGCTCCTCTTCTGGAAAGTACTCCTGCTACATTTCCGAAGGTTTTCAACTGCTTATTCGTATGTCTCAGGTCTTCTTCACCATCTCCGTCTGCAGAGGAGAGATGGGACATAACACCCTTCAATTCGATGTGTTCCACTGCATCGACATATTTCAAAGCAGCCTCGGCTTCATCGGGGAAAATGCCGAGCCGACCCATTTCCGTGTCCACCTTGAGATGGATCCCCACTTTTTTCCTGATTTTTTTCGATTCATCGACTATGTCTCTTAGATGTTGTAAGGATCCGATGACAACGTCGAGGCCGAGGGATATGGCTTCATCAAGATGATCGGGCATTACCCCTCCCAGGACAATTATTTCCTCGGCAATTCCTCCATCACGGAGCTCCCGACCCTCCTTTATCGTGGCGACACCCAAATGGGAGACACCCAATTCAATGAGTTTCGATGCTACCGGCAAGGCTCCGTGACCGTAAGCATCCGCTTTTACAACGGCGAGTATCTTCGTCCTGGATTTAAGGTACCCTCTGATGCTCTCGAGGTTGCCAGCGAGATGAGACAAATTAATTTCCGCTGCGGTAGGCCTTCCCAAATGTGTTTTCACCTCTGCTTTTTAAATGTAAAAAAAATATATCGAATACTTTAGGACCTTTAGAAACCTCCCGCCGCTCCCGGGCTTTTCATCGTCAAAGGTTAAAATTACTATATACTATCAAAAACTGATTTTTAAAACTGGTATTTTCCTATAGAACAAAAACGAATCTCAATCCATCACGAGATGACCGAACGGCGTAAAGATCCGGCGAAAGGAGGAGGTTTTCACGATGGGAAACGTTATAGGGTTCGTTGGACTGGGGATAATGGGGCGTGAG
>JABAOH010011080.1_pt4 | contig 10951 bp, 15 predicted proteins | sample 7062181 | NCBI WGS metagenome assembly JABAOH01 (sample SAMN14538630, study PRJNA623070) | marine sediment metagenome | biome: marine biome [ENVO:00000428]; feature: marine pelagic biome [ENVO:01000023]; material: deep marine sediment [ENVO:00002113]; isolation source: pool of 5 deep marine... | reverse complement strand
CTTGATCGATACGCCGGGCGCTTATCCCGGCGTCGGTGCCGAGGAGCGCGGTCAGAGTGAGGCGATCGCGCGCAACCTTTACACCATGGCTCAGCTACGGACTCCGGTCGTGAGCGTCGTCATCGGCGAAGGCGGGTCGGGCGGGGCATTGGCCATTGGTGTCTGCGACAGGCTGCTGATGTTGCAATACGCAACCTACTCTGTGATCTCGCCGGAGGGTTGTGCCTCCATCCTTTGGAAAAGTGCGGAAAAAGCCGATGTCGCCGCCGAGGCCATGGGTATCACGGCAAGCCAGCTCAAGCGCCTGGGTTTTGTTGATCAAATCCTGCCGGAGCCGTTGGGCGGAGCGCACCGCGATGTGAATGCCACGGCCGAAACCTTGGCCCAGGCTCTCGCGACTGTTCTCGACGAGCTCGCGGCGATCTCCGTGGACAGCCTGATCGCCAAGCGCACGGCGCGTCTGATGCAATACGGCAAATTTGAAGAAAGCTGAAGCGGGATTCTCCGAACGCGCGCTGGCGCAAGTACTCGGCGCACATCTCGATGCGGGTGCCATCGTAAAAGTTGCGTACAGCGGTGGCATCGATTCCCACGTCTTGTTGCATGCATTGTGCCGGCTGCGCGAACGTACGTCCTGGACCGTCAGCGCCATCCACGTGGATCATGGCCTGCACTCGCAGTCGGCGAGCTGGGCGAGACATTGCAAACGCGTGTGTAAGGCCCTCGGCGTTCCTTGCATAGTTGATCGCATCCGAGTTGCTGTGGGCCAGGGTGAAGGTGTGGAAGCTATGGCCCGACGCCAGCGCTACGCGAGCCTGGCACGTCACATCGGCAAGAACGAAGCGCTGCTCACGGCGCATCATCTCGATGACCAGGCAGAGACGGTGTTGCTTCAATTGCTGCGCGGTGCCGGGGTGCGCGGGTTGGCAGGCATTGCACCAGCCAAGAGCTTTGCTTCCGGCCGCTTGCTGCGGCCGCTGCTCGGATTTACGCGTGAGGAATTGTTGGAATATGCGCAACGGCATGCCCTTGAATGGGTAGAGGATTCGAGCAATCGCGATCAGCGTTACAGCCGCAACTTTGTGCGCCATGAGGTGTTGCCCCTGCTCGAGCGGCGGTGGCCGGCGGCGCGGAGGCTGATCGTGCGTGCGGGGAGGCATGCGGCACAAGCGTCTCAGGTCTTGGACGTCGTGGCGGACAATGACCTGGCCATGGCCAAGCATGCAGACACCGAGGCCTTGTCGGTGCCGGCATTGATGCGCCTCGAGGGACCGCGGCGCGAGAACCTGATTCGCTACTGGTTGCGTCGGCGCGGCCTGTCGGCGCCAGGCGCGCTGTTGCTACGGCGGGTGGCGCAAATAGTGGAAGTGACCCCTCGGTCAAGGCAAGCCGTCGTAAGCTGGCCGGGAACCGAGGTGTGGCGCTATCGTGACGGCCTATGGGCAATTCGACCCATGGCAGAACCGGATCGAGAGCTCGATCTCGCCTGGATCCCGGCAAGGCCGCTGGCGCTGCCCGGCACGGGATACGTGCTGCGCATGGAGGACACCATCGGCAGCGGTCTCGCGCGAGAACGTATCGCTGCGGCCAAGCTCAGCGTACGTTTGCGTCGGGGCGGCGAAATCTGTCGTTTGCCCGGCCGCCGGCACCATCACAAAGTAAAAAAACTGTTGCAGGATGCCCATGTGCCGCCGTGGGAACGCAGGCGCTTGCCCCTTATTTTCGTCGATGAAGTGCTGGCCGCCGTTGCCGACCGTTGGGTGTGTGCACCGTTTGCGGCGCAGACCGGCGAGCCCGGCTGGCGCATCGTGCTCGATCGCGCTGAAAAACAGTAGCCATGTCGCCGCGGTTGTCTACATGGTCTGCATCTGGTACTTTGTTCTCCCGTTCGTGGTCGGCTGTATCGCTGAGCTGATTTATCTGGACGGGGGCTGATGACCAAATTCGTATTTGTGACCGGCGGTGTCGTTTCTTCCCTTGGCAAGGGCATCGCCGCCGCCTCCCTCGGGGCGCTGCTCGAAGCCCGCGGCCTTAAAATTACTCTCCTCAAGCTTGATCCTTACATCAACGTCGATCCGGGAACGATGAGCCCGTTCCAGCACGGCGAGGTGTTTGTCACCGACGACGGTGCCGAAACCGATCTCGACCTGGGCCACTATGAGCGGTTTGTGCGCGCCACCATGACGCGCGACAACAATCACACCACCGGCCGTGTTTACGAGAACGTCATTCGCAAAGAGCGTCACGGTGATTACCTGGGGGCAACGGTGCAGGTTATCCCACACATCACCGATGAGATAAAACGTTGCATCCTGCGTGGCGCTGATGAGGCCGATGTTGCGATCGTCGAGATCGGCGGTACCGTTGGCGATATCGAGTCACAGCCTTTCCTCGAAGCTATCAGGCAAATGGGGCTCGAGCTCAATCCCGGTGACGTAGCGTTCATGCACCTCACTTTGTTGCCGTTTATTGCGGTGACCGGAGAGCTAAAGACCAAACCGACGCAGCACTCGGTGAAGGAGCTGCGCTCGATCGGCATTCAGCCAGACGTTTTGCTGTGTCGTGCCGATCGTCACCTACCCGAAGACGAGCGGCGCAAGATTGCCTTGTTTACAAATGTAGCGCCGAAAGCTGTCATTTCGGCTATTGATGTCGACAGCATTTACAAGATTCCGGCGATGCTGCACGCACAGCGGCTCGACGACATCATTGTCGAGAAGCTGAATTTGCAGGTGGCCCCGGCCGACTTGTCCGAATGGGACAAGGTCGTTTACGACATGGACCATCCCGAGACCGAGGTGACGGTCGCCATGGTCGGCAAATACGTCAACCTAACGGACTCCTACAAGTCCTTATCCGAGGCGTTGGTGCACGCCGGCATACATACGCGCACGCGCGTGAATATACGCTACGTCGATTCCGAGCAGATCGAGAACGAGGGCGCCGATGTGCTGTTGGGTGTTGATGCAGTCCTGGTGCCGGGTGGATTTGGCGAGCGCGGCATCGAGGGCAAGATCCAGGCCGTCCATTATGCGCGTGTCAACGATATTCCTTATCTCGGCATTTGCCTGGGCATGCAGGTCGCCGTGATCGAGTTTGCGCGCAATGAAGCGGGTTTGTCGCGCGCGCATAGCACTGAGTTCGATAGGCAAACGCCTGATCCTGTTATTGCATTGGTGACCGAATGGGTCAATGTCGACGGGACTAAGGAATTGCGGACGGTTGACAGCGACCTCGGCGGAACGATGCGTCTCGGTGGGCAGTCATGCCGCCTGGCACCCGGGTCGCGCGCACGGGCGATCTATGGCAAGGACGAGATTATCGAGCGCCATCGTCACCGTTATGAGTTCAACAATGGCTATCGCGACCTTTTGCAGGCGAAGGGCATGGTTATTGCTGGCGTCTCGACTGACCAGCTGCTGGTCGAGATCATAGAGTTACCGCACCATCCCTGGTTCATAGGTGTGCAATTCCATCCGGAGTTTACCTCCACCCCCCGTGACGGCCACCCGCTATTCACCAGCTATATCAGTGCGGCGCGCGCCCACCGCGCGGGACTCGAGCAGAAGCAGCAGGTTGCGGCACGATGAGACTGTGTGGTTTTGACGTCGGGCTTGACCGCCCGATGTTCCTCATTGCCGGGCCTTGCGTCATCGAATCCAAGGCCCTCGCTTTGGAAACGGCCGCCAGGCTGAAAGAGATCACGGCTCGCCTGGGCCTCCCTTTTATCTACAAGTCCTCGTACGACAAGGCCAACCGCAGCTCGCAAGAGTCGTTTCGAGGACCCGGCATCGAGGCGGGACTGGCGATTCTGGAGGCGGTCCGCAAGGAGGTTGGTGTGCCCGTGCTTACGGATGTGCACGATATTTCTGAGATAGATGCTGTAGCACAAGTGGTCGATGTTTTGCAGACGCCAGCGTTTCTATGTCGGCAAACGGATTTCATCCGTGCTGTGGCGGCCAGCGGCAAGCCAGTCAACATCAAGAAGGGTCAATTTCTTTCGCCGTGGGAGATGACGCACGTCGTTGCCAAGGCTGCTGCGGCGGGGGGAAAGGATCGTATACTCGTGTGCGAGCGCGGCGCGAGCTTTGGTTACAATAACCTCGTGTCGGACATGCGCTCGCTTGTGATCCTGCGCGAAACTGGTTGTCCGGTGATTTTTGATGCGACGCATTCGGTGCAACTTCCGGGCGGACGCGACAAGACTTCCGGCGGCCAGCGGGAATTCGTGCCGGCGCTCGCACGCGCAGCAGTCGCGGTCGGTGTCGCCGGCTTGTTCATGGAGACGCATCCCGATCCCGACAATGCGCTGAGCGACGGACCGAATGCTTGGCCGCTTGATAAAATGCCGTTTTTGCTCGAGTCACTGAAAAGCATTGACGAAACGGTGAAAGCCAACGGAGCTTACTTGCTATAGGGCGGACGTACTCGGGCTTGACTTTGATTTAGCGTCTGCATAAGGGTAACGATGACGCGACGGGTATTTTGGGGCGTGATTGCCCGGAACTCTGTCCGGACCTACTGACCAGGACAAACGATGCCGCAGATCACCGGTATACATGCGCGTGAAATCCTCGATTCACGCGGTAACCCCACCCTTGAGGTAGACGTCGAGCTGAAGTCGGGCGCATTCGGCCGTGCCGCCGTTCCTTCTGGCGCATCGACGGGTACGCGCGAGGCGATTGAGCTGCGCGACGGCGATCCATCCCGCTACGGCGGCAAGGGCGTGTTGAAAGCCGTTGGCCACGTGAACGAGGAGATCTGTGCTGTGTTGCTAGGGCGCGACGCGCGCGAGCAACAAGAGCTCGATCACACGCTGATCGAGCTCGATGGCACTGAAAACAAAAGTAGGCTCGGCGCCAATGCGATATTGGGGGTGTCGCTTGCGGTGGCCCGGGCGGCGGCAGCCTACACGAAGCAACCGCTCTATCGTTATCTAAGTAAGGATAATGAGATCTGCTTGCCTGTGCCAATGATGAACGTGGTTAACGGCGGCGCGCATGCTGACAACAATGTTGACATGCAGGAGTTCATGATCTTGCCGTTAGCGGCAACCAACTTCACGGAGGCCCTGCGCTGGGGGGCGGAGGTATTTCACGCACTGAAAGTAGTCCTACGTGAGCGCGGCTTGAGCACAGCGGTCGGCGATGAGGGTGGGTTCGCACCCGACCTCGAGTCGAACGAAGCAGCGATCCAAGTCATTCTGGAAGCGATCGAGCGCGCAGGGTATCGGGTGGGGGAAGACGTGTTTCTGGGGTTAGATTGCGCAAGCTCGGAGTTTTTCGAGGATGGACGCTATAAACTCGGTTCGGATGACGTGAGCCTGAACGGGGAGGAAATGACCGCGCTGCTGCAAAGTTGGGTCGAGCGGTATCCGCTCATTACGATCGAAGACGGCATGAGCGAAAGCGATTGGGACGGTTGGACCAAGTTAACAAGGGCACTCGGCAAGCAAGTACAATTGGTTGGTGACGATCTATTTGTGACCAACACANNGTCAATCAAATCGGAACACTGACCGAAACTCTAGCGGCGATCGACATGGCGCGGGAAGCCGGCTACACGGCGGTCATCTCGCATCGTTCAGGTGAAACAGAGGATACGATCATTGCTGATATTGCCGTAGCGACCGGGGTGGGACAGATCAAAACGGGTTCGCTCTCACGCTCTGATCGCGTTGCCAAGTACAATCGGCTGCTGCGCATTGAGGAGGAGGTGGGCGCCGCATCCCGCTATCCCGGGCGCCAGGCCTTTGCTGCTATCAACCGGTGAGGTAGGCGAATGAGTATCTTGCGCTACCTGCTGTTGGGCTTGCTGTTGGTGTTGCAATACCCGCTGTGGTTCGGCAGCGGCGGCGTGCCAGCGGTATGGCGTTTGTATGAGCAAGTCCAGACCCAGGAGGCAGAGAATGCGCGCTTGCGCGAGCGCAATCAGGCCCTGATTGCCGAGGTCATGGACCTCAAACACGGTCTTGATGCGATAGAGGAACGCGCCCGCGCCGAACTCGGGATGGTCAGGCAGGGTGAGACTTTTTTCCAGATTATCGAAGAGCCGCGGCACGACTATCCGCATGCGGAGTAGAAGGTGGCATCAGCGTAGCGCATACGGCAGCGACGAGAGCGTGAGCACGGGACCGTTCGCGCCGGCCAAAGCTACGGGACCGGCCTCGACGCTGGCGAGCTGCACTACCGCAAGCAGATCATAGCCCCCGGTTGGCGAGAGCTGGGCATCGACGACAGTGCCCACAGGCTGATTGGGCCTGTCGGGCGCAAAAAGCGGTTCACCGGCTTTGGGCGCTTGCGCGGCGCGCACATGTGCACGGTACATGCGCTGTTTCAGTTTTCCCAGGTAGCGGACACGCGCGATAATTTCCTGGCCGCTGTAGCAGCCTTTGTCGAAGCTTATGCCGTGCAGCAGGTCGAGGTTCGCCATCTGCGGCACGAACGCCTCGCAGGTCTGGGGATAGATCGTCGGGACCCCGGCGGCGATGTCCAACCAGGCCCAGGCATTGGCGGCCACTGGCGTGGCGGACGGGATGAGGTCAGTCCATAGCTTTTTCGCGCTATCGATGTCCGTGATGATCTGGAAACGTGGATACGGACCGGCTAGACGCAATACCGTCACCTCGTCACACGTGTGACAGTCGTCAATAGTTTGTGGCACAGCTCTGACGTAGCTGCTCAAGGACGCGAACGCATCCGGTCCCGAGAGGCCGATGCTCACCCAGTGATCATCGGCCTGCAGGTCGACTTTGGCCCGCAGGACGTAAAGGCGCAAGCGCTGGAGGATGCGCTCACGCAGCGCCTCCGGCAGCTGTAGCATATAAGTTCGGCCCTGCAAGAAAATGCGAAAGACCGTCAACATGCGCCCTTGTGCATTACAATAGGCGCTCAGCTGTGCGCGCTTCTCCGTAACCTGGGTAATGTCGTTGGTGAGTTGGCCCTGTAGAAAGCTGGCCGCATCATCTCCCGATGCTCGNNTCCCGATGCTCGGATCAGGGATTGGTGGGAAAGGTCAGCGATAATATTTTGGCTTGCAGCCGCTTGCTGCTCCAGATGGGGCTCTCCAAAATGCCGCGTGCCCGTGTCGTCACGTCGGGCACCCAGGTTTTCAAGAAATGGGTCCCAGTCCGGGTGCATCGAGTGAAACCATTTGCAGCTTGTGGTAAGACGCCGGAATGATAGCTAATTCGGCGAGTTGCGAAAACAGGGGATGGGTAAACGCAGCTGTCGTGTACTTTGAATCGGCCTTTGTGTAGAATTCAAACGCCTACAGATAAGCAACAACAATTCAATGGAGAGTGTCAGCAAACGACCTGTTTATCTGAACTTACTCAAGATCCGCCTGCCCATTGGTGGTGTAATGTCAATCACCCACCGCGTTACCGGGGTGATACTCGTTTTGCTCTTACCCGTTGCGACCTATTTGTTACACCTCTCACTGCAAAGTGAAATTGGATTCGAAAAGACCGTGCGTATGGCCAGTTCCCTAACGGGCCGTGTGGTTGTAGTCGCGGCCGTGTGGATGTTTGCACAACATTTTTTCACTGGCGTCCGGCACCTGCTGATGGACATCCACGTTGGAGTGGGGCGGGAGGCTGCACGTCGCAGCGCTTGGGTTAGTCTGGCCGCGTCGATAGTCACGCTGGCGCTGGTGGTTCTGTGGATGTTATGAGGTCGCGGCCGACAGGCAGTGCCCACGCGGGCTTGCGCGAATGGCTGTTACAGCGTGTAACCGCGATTTACATGGGTGCATTCGTGATGTATCTAGTTGTGCGGTTCACGCTAGATCCGATCACGAGTTATATAGCATGGCAGGACTGGTTCACCTTGCCAGGGGTGCGTATCGCTTTCGCTTTTTTCTTCGCGAGCCTGCTACTGCATTCGTGGATCGGTATGCGCAGCGTGTTCATGGACTATGTAAAGCCGATGTGGGTGCGTTTTGTCGTTCAACTGGGTACGGCTACGGCTTTGCTCATTTTGGCGCTGTGGTCACTACAGATTCTTTTCGGTAGTTGAATGTGGTGAACATTCCCAGACGGCGCTTCGATTGTCTCGTGATCGGCGCGGGCGGTGCCGGCCTCAGAACCGCACTGCAATTGGCCCAGGCCGAAGCGCATGTCGCGGTGGTGTCCAAAGTCTTTCCCACACGCTCTCACACAGTGGCGGCACAAGGTGGCATTAACGCTGCACTTGGCAACGTGCTGCCGGACGACTGGCACTGGCATATGTACGATACCGTGAAGGGCAGTGATTATCTGGGTGATCAGGACGCCATTGAGTACATGTGTCGCGCAGCCGCGCGAGTCATCATAGAGCTCGAACACTACGGTGTGCCCTTCACGCGACTCGATAATGGACGTATTTACCAGCGTCCGTTTGGGGGTCAGAGTCAAAACTTCGGGGGTGACCAGGCCGCGCGCACTTGCCCGGCCGCGGATCGCACCGGCCACGCCATGTTACACACGCTTTACCAGCAGAACTTGCGTGCGAAAACCTATTTCTTCGATGAGTTTTTCGCCGTCGATCTGTTGATGGACGATCAAGGTTGCGCCGTAGGGGCGCTGGTGTTGGAAATCGAGACTGGTGAACCGCTGGTCATCGAGGCTAGAACGACTTTAATTGCTACGGGCGGCAACGGACGCATGTACCGGACGACCAGTAACGCGATGATCAATACCGGCGACGGTATGGCGATGGCGCTGCGCGCCGGTGTGCCATTACAGGACATGGAGTTCTACCAGATTCATCCGACCGGTATTGCCGGGCTCGGGGCATTGATTTCGGAGGGCGTGCGAGGAGAGGGCGGCTACCTGATCAACAGCGACGGCGAGCGTTTCATGGAGCGCTATGCGCCGCATGCAAAAGATCTTGCCAGTCGCGACGTCGTGAGCCGCTCGATTGTGACCGAGGTGCGCGAGGGGCGCGGCTGCGGCCCAAACAAGGACTATGTGCTTCTCAAATTGGATCACTTGGGGTCGGAGGTAATAAAGAAACGGCTTCCGGGAATTCGCGAGTCAGCAATACGTTTTGCCCACGTAGATCCGATAGATAAGCCAATTCCGGTTTACCCGACCGCGCACTATGCGATGGGTGGAATCCCAACTGATCGCTTCGGTCAAGTTGTTGTACCGGTCGCGCACGGTCCGGAGGAGTCAGTACCCGGCTTGTATGCGGTTGGGGAATGCGCTTGCGTTTCGGTGCATGGCGCGAACCGCTTGGGCGGANNGCTTGGGCGGAAACTCACTGCTTGATCTCGTTGTTTTCGGTCGGGCGGCTGGAAACCATATGCTCGGCTACCTCGAGGAGAATCGATATCATCGTTTGGTGCCGGAGCAGAGCATTGAGAAGGCGATGGCGCGCCTGACCCGGTGGGATCGGACAGGAGACGGTGGATCTGTCGATGAACTGAGAGAAACCTTGCGTAAGACCATGGAAGACTATTGCGGAGTCTTCCGGACGCAAGAGGTGCTCGATGAGGGCGTGCAACGTGTGCGTCAATTGAGAGAGAGGCTGCAGAACGCGACGCTAAAAGATACTAGCAAGATCTTTAATACCGCACGCGTGGAGGCGCTTGAGTTGGAAAACCTCATGGACGTGTCGATAGCAACGGTGGTCTCGGCAGCTGCCCGCCAGGAAAGCAGGGGAGCGCATTCGCGCTTGGATTACCCGAAGCGGGATGACAAGAAGTGGTTGAAGCACACCTTGTTTTCTATGGAGGGTGAGAAGCTCGACTACAAGCCGGTCAGAATGAAGCCCTTGACTGTTGATCCGTTTCCACCGAAGGAGCGCGTATATTGAACGCACGTGTGAGATCCAAGGGGTTCGGCACAAGCCGCAGCCCGGCTGGCGCCAGAAGGGTAAGCGTATGAGGTTCTCGGTCTACCGATACAATCCTGAGACAGATCGCAAGCCGCATATGCAGGCGTATGAACTGAGTGACGATTGCGGTGCGATCATGCTGCTTGACGCATTGCAGTTGATCAAGGCCCAAGACGACAGCCTGAGTTTCAGGCGCTCGTGTCGTGAGGGGGTCTGTGGATCGGACGCGATGAACATTAACGGGCGCAACGGCCTGGCCTGTATCACGCCGCTCAGGGATCTGAAGCAGCCGATTGAAATACGGCCCTTGCCGGGATTGCCGGTAATTCGTGACCTAGTGGTCGATCTAAGCCAATTTTTCGCACAATACCGCGCAGTCAAGCCATGGCTGATTAACAATGATCCGGAGCCGGAAATCGAGCGCCTGCAAAAGCNNCTGTATCCTATGCGCATGCTGTTCTACATCGTGCCCTTCCTTCTGGTGGAACCCGGACCGTTTTCTGGGGCCAGCCGCGCTGCTGCAGGCCTGGCGTTTTCTGGCCGACAGCCGCGACCAAGCGACCGGGGAACGCCTGGATGATCTGCAGGATCCCTACCGCCTGTTCCGGTGCCATACCATCATGAACTGTACCGAGGTTTGCCCCAAGGAGCTCAACCCCACACACGCTATCGCCAAGATCAAAGAAATGCTGGTGCGACGTAGCTTGTGAAGCAGAGCGAGGAACGTAGGCGCTTGCGCTGGCGCTGCCGGCGGGGCATGCTCGAGCTCGATATTATTCTGCAGGCCTTTCTCGACGAGCAGTATGGCGGCCTGTCACCCCAAGAGCAGCGAGCGTTCCAGNNCGAGCGTTCCAGCGCTTGTTGACATTGCCCGACACGCTACTCATCGCTTACTGCCAGGGCACCCAGGAGCCGGACGACATCGAGCTCACAAACATTGTTAGGAAACTCCAATAAGACTCTGAATTTATATGTGAATCCCTCGTGGTACCTGGCAGCCTTGCTGTCAGGGCTGCATGCTGGGGCTCTGACCATCATTCTCATGGTGCCGATATCGTGGGGGGCGCGCGCCGTCTTGACGGTACTCATCGGCCTCAGCGCCTTCAGGGCGATCAAACGACACGCCTTGC
>JABAOH010020541.1_pt1 | contig 10952 bp, 10 predicted proteins | sample 7062181 | NCBI WGS metagenome assembly JABAOH01 (sample SAMN14538630, study PRJNA623070) | marine sediment metagenome | biome: marine biome [ENVO:00000428]; feature: marine pelagic biome [ENVO:01000023]; material: deep marine sediment [ENVO:00002113]; isolation source: pool of 5 deep marine... | reverse complement strand
TTCCGCTGCGTTCTTTTCAGCTACGATTATGCCGCTGGTGGTAGGCGCAATTGGGTTAATATTAGTCTACGGACTCTGGAAGGGAATAAAGCACACATGGAAAGTGTCAGTTCCACTCAATTTTCTTGGGATCTTTGTGATAGCATTAATATTCATTCCTATTCTCTTGGGGGTTCAATTAATTTACTCAGCTCCGAGTCCGCCCGAGACTTTTGTTGCGCTTCTTCATTCATATGATCCATACTTCTCAGTCTTGTTCCTCTTAGTTCCCGTTGCTGTAATTCTGAGTATGGCAACCGCAATATTTGCACTAGCCGTTGGACTTAGTGAGTTCTAAGGGAGGTGGAGGACGCGTTTAACGACCTCCGGATCCGTCCGGAACATGGCCACAACCATGGTGACATCATCGAGCAAATAGCTCTTAGCAAAATACTCCCTGAACAAAGCAAATTCTTCCTCAGAACGTACGAGTTTCAAACAACTCACCTCCTTGGTAATAACAAGGGGACATAACATAAAAGCCGCTATTATTCTGAGTACGCAGTTTTCTGGGGTGTTATTTACCATTCTTGCTGGATTTCGAAGACGTAAATGCTGTTTCTTACCAATGACGTAAAAGATGATTTGTTTCACGTTATTTCTCCAGAAAGGAACGATGCAGGGGGTAGACGAGGCATCCGTTGGAGACGGGTAAGTTATGGACAACGGAGACATCTCCAGTCTTAGTGAAAATTGACGAAAACTACTAAAAGAATGTTAGAGTAGAATCTGCTCATGCGTTGTTCGCATTGCGGAATATGCTGTGAAAACACTGAAATGATGCTTTCCAATGCTGACGTTGAACAGTTGGTAAAAGCGGGATATACCAGACAGAAGTTTATACGTTATGACAAGCATGGTTTTGCCAGACTGCGAAATTATCATGGATTCTGCATTTTCTATGACGTTGTAAAATGCCGCTGCCTCATTTATGAACACAGACCGTTAGGATGTCGAATTTATCCAGTAATCTACAGCGAACAAGCGGGAATAGTAGTGGATGACCTTTGTCCGATGAAAAACACCGTCTCGGAAATGGAACTCAAAAGAAAAGGGAAAAAGGTAGTAGAACTTCTGCAAAGAATGAACCACGAAGCAACTTCTCGGGGCGCGCGCTTAGCCTCTATTATGACAGATATTGCCGCGTATAAAAGGTTATGACCTTTTCTGGGCTTTGTGCATTCTAATACTTCTTTGCTACGAGTTTAATATTGGCTAAAGTTGTTTGACACTCTCCACGACTAAAGCCGGGAGATTCTTGGACATCATACACAGACATCCAAGGGACACGCCACTGCCCCGTTAGCGACTTCCCCAAGGAATGCGGCGCCCTATATTTACGGCGCCCACCCCACCTCGACGGCTTCCGGGACTGCTTTCATGTCACTCTTGTGCCGATTGACCGATGGAGTTCCTAGTTTTGGGAGGACCCGTGGTTCTTGGTGGATGAGGAGACGGTGAGATTCAAGGGTAGAGGAGAGAGGGCGATAAGTGGTTGTGTAAGGTGGTGGGATCCGCAGAGTTTGTGTCAATCTCTTGCTGTCTTTAGGTACAAGTTCTCCTAGCAACTAGTGAACGTCTTCAATTTTTTCATACTATACGAAATTGTTATGATGTCTGTATGTAATTGATTTGCTCGACAACGTGTGCAGGAGGTTGACTCATGCCCCGACGTCCAAAGTTTAAAATTGAGAATGTTGTGGCAACGGTAGAAGTTACTTCAAAAATCGACCTTAACCTGTTGGCTCGCAAGCAAAAAGATGCGGAATATAAACCAGAACAGTTTCCAGGGNNAGCCGAAAGCCACCATCCTCGTGTTTAGCACTGGCAAAATGGTTATTACCGGATTACGTAGAGCGACTGAGGCCGAAGCCGCTGTTGAAAAAGTCATTAATGAGATTCGACGGGTTGGCATTACTGTCACTGGCAAGCCAAAAATCACCGTACAGAATATTGTGGCCAGTGGTGACCTTCATAGCCGCATTGATTTGGACCTGGCTCAAATGACGCTGGAACACTGCCTTTTCGAACCTGAAGTTTTTCCTGGGCTCATCTACCGGATGAAGACACCAAAGGCTGTTTTTCTCCTCTTTAGTAGTGGTCGAATCGTGTGTGCCGGCACGAATAAAGAATCCATTACGAAGAAGTCCATCTACCTTCTTGCAGATCACCTGCGGGAATTAGGACTCATCTTGTAATAGTGTCCTTGAATGTATTGTTTTGGTTGAAGGTCAACTCGAAGTGAGTTCAATAAGAGGTTAATGGTTTTTTGTGGTGGTGAGGTGGTTTATTCTAATTTGACTTTAACGGCTTTGGGTCCGCGGTCGCCTTGTCCGATTTCGAAGGTGACGTGGTCGCCTTCTTTGAGGATTTTATTACCTTCGACTTCGTCGCCGTGGACGAAGACGTCGTTTCCGGTTTCTCGTTCGATGAAGCCGTAGTTGCGGTCTGGATTAAACCATTTGACAGTTCCTTTTTCCATAGTGTTCACCTCGATTCTCTTCGATTGGGATGTGGTTTCATTCCAGGGGAAGGGGTGGCTGTGTCACGCCGCCGCGCTGTTCCGTTGAATGCAATTCAAGGGAACAGCTGCATAGCACGATAAGATAAATTTCTGTAAAGAAACGAAATTGTCCTATTTAATAATTGGCGAAAGGGAAGCTTTTGATGGTTTAAAGGTGTTTCTCCTTCAATCTTGTGTTAGCAGTATTCTGTATTGTTTAGGTGCTGCAAGCTTTTTTCCGACGTGTTATGCACTAATTGGAACGCTTTCGAAGACGTATGTGCTGTTTCTTACTAGTGACTTGAAAGATGATTTGTTTTGCGTCATTCAATAGGTGTCCATATCACTAATTGTAAACTTATTTCGATTTGAATGGTTTTCCGATAGGACAAGCTGCAATACAGATTGTGCATTCTTCGTAGCTATTAGGGGTCGGTCTTCGAATGAGTTTCTTTTCGATTTTTCGCACATCATCGGGCACATCTTGCGCGTGTGGTTGTTCTGCAGCGTAAGTCAGGCAACGTGTAATCCTGATTTGGTGCGGTTCCAAGGCTTTTGTGGGACACGCCTTGATGCATTTTTCACAATGGCCACACAGATCATCTGTGAATGGTTTATCGACCTCAAGTTTGGCTTTTGTAAGCACAGCAATTAATCGGATGCGGGGTCCGTAGGTGGGTGTAATTAGGAGTGTGTTTTTCCCTTGGCTACCGAGTCCACAACGTACTGCGGATGTTTTGAGAGGAATCGCGAGGGATTGACGGGAGTCATACCCCTTTTTGGTCAGGTAGTCTACAAGCGTCCAAGCTTTGTTTTTTAGGATTTCATAATACAGTTGGTAGCGTTCTAATGGCACAGTGGGTGTTTGTTTGTCGCGATTTAGAAGATAGGATGAATCGACAGCGATATTGAAGGATTTGTCCCAGGCATAATAACCCAACAAGATCACGGATTTTACACCGGGTAACACCTCTTCTGGGGTTCGTAGGTCTTGAACGGTGTGAATCCTACCATATGGTAAACCACGAAGCATTTTCGGCGTGGTAATGCCCACAGTGACAAAACCTTCACCTAATGCTTGTTTCTTCAGATCTTTCGTTAAAGTCATTTTTCGATTACATCCCTGTGATGTTTGGGGTACTTATCAAGGATATGCTGCTTAATTTCTTCATTCAAGCCACAGCGATTTTTAAATGTAGAGCAGGTGGTTTTTTAGGCGTTATAGGTCAATCTCTTGAGGTTCGAAGAGGTAAATGCTGTTTCTCACCAATGATGTGGAAGATGATTTTTTTTCACGTCATAGGATCATTCTTCACGCATTTGAAACTAAATAAGAATGCAAGGCTTCTAAAAGGAGTTATGACGGAAGTTTCGGTCACAAGTATCACCATCATGCTTGGCCTTGCTGCTGTTCTTTCAGGAAAATATACAAAACAATGCCAACGGTTGCACTAACTACAACGGCTAAAAGCACGATCCAAAGCCACATTATGGGCATTCCGTAGAAGAACGTGAAGGGGATCATGTGGCTCCACATGTCAGGGTCCCAATGCCCCATATCGGCATCCAGAGCCAGTGCAATGTATGTTAGGAGGTTCACTATTTCCGTTTTTCTCACCTTGAGTCATTAGATTTTTGTGGTAATTCGTGTATTGGAATTCTTGTCAATATCTCCAACAAGGCATATAAACGTATCGGCTTCGATATATCCTTACAGCAATAAATCCATAGCGGCACTAGACATAAATTGTCAAACAACTATCGAAATGACAGATTTACAGTTTTTAAGAGATAATAGGCTAGATGCTCTTTTCCTGCATATAAGATGCTGCACAGTGACTGCAACAGAACACTACCGATTTCCCTTCTATCTCCTCAAAATGTGCTCCTTCAAAGACTTTGCAGCCACAGCTGGCACAGATTTGGATATTCGATTCAAAGGCTGCAACTGTAATGGAGGCAAAGCGGCGGAATAGTTGTTCGACGTCTCGACGCCCTTTTTTCGTAAGCGAATACTCCTTGCGTGGCCGTTTTCCCACAGATTTATCTTGAGATGAAACGATCCCTTGCTCCTCCAGTTTCTGCAAAAACGGATAAAGGGTGCCAGCACTCAAGGTGTGACCAGTGCGTTGCCGGTATTTAGTTATCACACTATATCCATGAGTAGAACCTTCGAACAACACAAGCAAGATATAGAATTTTGCAAAATCATCCAAGATACTTTCTAAGGGCGAATCAGACAAGTCAGACACCTCTTCAACTTTGATCACTAAGTTTCTGATGAAACTTACGGATTTCCTTACGAAGACGTCCTTTCGATAGTGATATATCCATTTTGTTATATTTTATAACACTCTTTCGGCTACTTAAAAATCCCCTTATCCTATTAGGAAATTCATTCTCTTCCCACCCATTGATGATATTGAAACGCTAAAAGTCTTGGTTTGCAAAATACTCTCGTTTCTTGAGTTTTAGGCATTTTTTCAGAAGGTGTGTGAGTTGCAACATCTAACTTATTGGCTGACGAGAATATTCCTTCAAAGAATTTGACATTTCAGTTAAACGTGCATCCACTAATGCATTTACTGTACCTTCTGGGAAGGTTCCATCTTTCAGACGTTTTCCAGCTGGTATTCCTGTGAGTAATTCGATTCCTTCGTCGATAGTTTCAACGGCATAGATGTGGAATTTTCCAGTCCGAACGGCTTGGATGACTTCATCTTTCAACATCAGATTTTGCATATTTGATTTGGGGATAATAACAGCGTGATTCCCAGTCAATCCTTTCGCTTTACAGACTTCGAAGTATCCTTCGATTTTTTCATTGACACAACCGATGGCTTGGACCTCGCCGTGTTGATTCACAGATCCTGTTACAGCAAATCGTTGTTGGATGGGTATATCTGAAAGCACTGAGAGAAGGGCGTAGAGTTCGGTGCTGCTGGCACTGTCTCCATCAATCCCACTATAACTTTGCTCGAATACTATTCGAGCTGCAAGACCAAGGAGCTTGTTTTTACCGAATTTATTGGCTAGATATCCACTTAGAATAAGGACCCCCTTGGTATGTAAAGGTCCTCCTAGTTTTGCCTCTCGTTCAATGTCAACTATCTTCCCGCGACCTAGTGCGACACTAGCTGTTACTCTTTGTGGACGTCCAAAAGAGAAATCTCCAAGGGAAAGGACAGATAGTCCGTTTACCTGTCCAACTACATTCCCATCCGTCGTAATGAGGATAACCCGTTTCTCAATTAACTCTCGGATTTTTTCAGCTAATAGGTTTGACCGATAAATTCGTTCTTCTAGTGAGCGTTTGATTTCGCTAATTTCAATAATGCTTTTTTGTTGTTCTTGGGCGTAAAAATTTGCTTCACGAATTATATCAGCTATGATGTCGAATCTAATTGATAATTTTGTTTGATTATCAGCCAATCGTGAGCTGTAATCAACAACTGCTGCAATAGCATCGGCGGTGAGAGGCCGCAGGTCTTCTTTATCATGAAGCATACACACAAAGGCACCATAGACTTGAATATTTTCATCAGTCCGGTCCATCGTTGTGTCAAACTCAGCTTTTACTTTGAAGAGTTCTCGAAATTCTGGATCTAGTAAGTAGAGCTGTTGATATAACATGGGTTCTCCGATTACAATAACTTTTAATGTCAAAGGGATGGGCTCCGGATCTAGCGACTTCACAGTAAGAGCTCCTGTGGGCCCTGAAGCTTCTTCGATAAGAATTTCTTTGGTTTGTAAAGCTCGTTTTAAAGCAGAATATGAAAGAGGTGATGTAAGTAATTCTCTGGCAGGGAGTACCAGATAGCCACCATTTGCCTCATGTAGGGCTCCTGATTTTATCATTGAAAAGTCAGTAACCAAAGCACTAAAACGTGGCTCCTTTTCAATCTGGCCAAAGAGATTTGAATAGGTCGGGTTGGGCAGCATTACGATTGGAGCGCTTTTACGAGCAGCATTGTCGACGATCAGGTTCACTCCATATCGTTTCATATAGTCCTCTACTACAGGCATAATCGGCATCGATGTGTGTTGAGGTGCAGGTTGCTGACGCCCAATGAATTCGTTTAAATTTTCTGTGATGTCAGTGGCCATTTCGTGAATCCATGCCAACACCTGAGGATGATTTGTGTAATTCTCCTGAAGTTCAATTATGAGAGGATCAAGTGTGAACATGACAGCGTTTTTTTCAAGTTCATCGAGTTCTTGATTTCGTCTTTGTTCGAGTTTGCGAATTTTCCGGAAGATTTTACGTAGTTCCGTTTCTAGCTGTTTCCGACGTTTTTCGAAGTCTTGGCGAATGTTGGGAGGTAATTGGTCAATAGCTTCTGGTGATATTGGCTTGCCTTCTAGTAATGGTACAATTAAAAGTCCAGTTTGTGTCCCTTGTAACTGAAAGCCAGCTTGCTCAGTTTTCGCGAGCACTTGATCATTCAATTTTACTTTTTGACGTTCAATTTGACGAATGCGGTTCTCCCGCTGTTGTGAATATTCTTCACTTTCTAACATTTGGTTAATGGAAGATTTCGCTGCGAGAAGAAACTGATCAACTTTGGCAACGAAATCTTTACCTTTTCCTTGTGGTAGTTCTAGGGCTCTGGGTTGACGAGGATTACCAAAATTGAATACATAACACCAATCGGAGGGAACAGGCTGTTTTGCAGCGATTTTCTCTAGATATGATTTCACTGCTGTTGTTCGGCCGGTTCCCTGAGTTCCAACTACAAATATGTTGAAACCCTGGTTTTGAATCTGTAATCCTAAATTGAGTGCACGGACAGCTCGTTGCTGCCCCACAATGCCATCGAGCGGGAACAATTCAGCACTTGATTTACAGGCGAATTGGTTCAGTGAACAAGTGACACTTAGTTGATCAGCTTTTAATTTCTCCAATTTCAACTTCCACACGATTTTTAATTTCTTAAAGGTCGATTGGCCAGATGAGTATTATCAAGATCTTGTTCTTGGAAGCAGTTTTCAATCAGGATGCAGGCATTTGATGTTCCTCGTATTCAACTGGATTATTATCGAATTTTTCTTTACAAACTGGAGCACAGAAGTAGTAGCGTTTGTCATTGTAGTCACTGTAAAGCTCTGCATTTTCGATTTCCACTTCCATTTGACAGATGGGATCAACAGCTAATTGATCATCGACTTGATAGGCAACGGTTGGTGTTTCTGGGGTTGTGGAATCAATTCCAGTTTTGATATATTCTTGTTTTTTTGATCTAAACCGCCCAAGAAGTAGAGCATTTGTAATCACGCTCACGCTCGAAAGGGACATCGCAAGTCCAGCAAATTCAGGTCGTAAGATAAGGCCTAGCGATGGAAATAGAACACCTGCTGCAATAGGGAGCAGGATTAGATTGTAGATGAGAGCCCAGAAGAAATTCTGTTTGATTTTTGTCATCGTTTTTTTACCAAGTTCAATTCCTGCAACAACATCCAGGAGATCGTTCTTTACCAGTACGATATCTCCGGTTTCTACAGAGACATCAGTTCCTGACCCTAAGGCAATCCCGACATCTGCTTGAGCAAGAGCAGGTGCATCATTAACGCCATCACCTGTCATGGCAACTATTCGACCTTTCGATTGGAGGCGCTTAACTTCATTCGCTTTTTCACCTGGTAACACTTCAGCTAGAACGTCGTCAATTCCAAGTTTCTTTGCGATCGCATTTGCAGTCCTTTCCTTATCCCCTGTAAGCATTAAGACTTCAATGCCCATCTTCTTTAGGCGTTCAACCGCAATCGTGGAATTCTCTTTAAGCGTATCTGCAATGGCAACCAAAGCAAGGGGTTGTCCATCTCTTGCGGCAAAGACTGTAGTTTTTCCGTCCTCTTGTAATCTAATGAGGTGTTCTTCAAACACACTTATGTCGATTTCATTGTCAATCATGAGTTTGTCGTTTCCGACAAGAATTGTTGATCCATTCACTATTGCACTCACGCCTTTGCCTGTGAAGGAGTTGAATTCTTTTGCCTCTGGAATATGATCACCTATTTCCTCAACATATTGAACAATTGCCTCAGCAAGTGGATGTTCGCTGTTCTTCTCTACTGCTGCAATTTGCATCAATGCTTGATCGACATTGATATTATCGAAGGGGACAATATCAGTTACCGTGGGCTTGCCAATGGTGAGTGTTCCCGTTTTATCAAAGACAATAGTGTCAATCTTTGGAATTGTTTCTAGCCCAGCCCCTGTCTTAATGAGGATTCCTTCTTGAGCCCCACGACCAATTCCAACCATTAAAGCAGTTGGAGTAGCTAATCCCAAGGCACATGGGCAAGCGGCGACTAATACCGCAATCATGAAACTTAAAGATAGCACCCAATGTACTCGAATAAAACCAAACCAGACTAAGAAGGTCGCAACAGCCATGACGATTACAAGGGGGACAAACCATTCTGCAATCGCGTCTGCTTTACGTTGAATGGGTGGTTTCTGGGTTTGAGCTTCCTCAACTAGACGAACAATTTGGGAAAGCACTGTGTCTTGGCCAACTTTCGTTGCATGGATTTTCAACACTCCTCTCTGATTTATTGTAGACCCAACAACTGGATCGCCAATCTTCTTACTAACTGGAATTGACTCCCCTGTAACCATAGATTCATCAACAGATGATTGGCCATCGATTACTTCTCCGTCTACCGGAACTTTTTCACCAGGTTTCACCAAGAGGATATCACCGACTTCAACATCTTCGACAGGGATTGTGATCTCTTGACCATCCCGAATGACGACAGCAATTTTTGCTTGGAGATCTAGAAGTTTGCGAATAGCGCGAGACGTGCGGCCCTTAGCGATTGCCTCAAGGGCCCTGCCAAGCAGTATAAACGTTATTAGGAGTGCCGCTGTGTCATAAAAGGCTATTAAACCTGAGAGAAAGAAAGTTGCTGCCACCGAGTAAAAATAGGCTGCACTTGTACCCAGCATTATGAGGGTGTCCATGTTAGCTTTTTTGTATCTTAATGCTCGCAGACTGGATTTATAGAAGGGGTAGCCAGCTAAGAATTGAACAGGTGTTGTTAGAATAAAGCCTAGGAGCTCCACTGTGAACCCAGGTGGTAGAAAGGGTGCTACGATCTGGGGGAAAAACGTAAACACAACTATAGGTATAGTTAACGCCAAGGAAAATGCTAGTAGGCGTAAGTAGAATTTAATTTCGCGCTCACGAGTCATTGCCTCCCTGTCAGCACTTGAGGGGGCGGTCTCCGTAGTTTCGTAGCCAATTCCCTGTAAAGATCGTTTTATAATTTTAAAAGTAACCAAGTCTTCATCATATTCAATCAGCAAACGTCCAGATTTTGGAAAGGTAGATACGGCAATAACACCTTCTATCCTTTCAATTGCTCGCTGGATTTTTGACCAATCGCCTTCTTTAGGCTCAGGAACAGGAGTGATTGTCATTCCAGCACGTTTTGGTTTGTAACCAGTTGATGCAACAGCATCTTCAAGTTTAAACCGATCGACACGCTCTGGCTCGTATTCGACTACGGCTTTCTCTTCGAGGAGGCTAACATTAGCCTTCACGACACCTTCTTGTTTGAGGAGTGCTTTTTCAATCGTTGCTACACAAGAAGCGCAGTGCATCCCTTCAATTTGCATTGAGAGTCGTTTTATTTCTCTTTCTTTTGTATCTGAATCACTCAACGAATTTCACCTTTCCATTCATTTTGACATTAGACCTTGGCTGAATCCATTTGGCGTTTATACGCTGATGCACAATGGGGGCAGCAAAAAGTAGATACCTGCCCATCAATTTCTTCTTCGTGCCCTCCCTCATAGAGCTTGCAGCCACAATTAGCACAGATTTGTGTATTCAAATTGAAGGCGCCACTGGTAATGGAAGCAAACCGGCGAAACAACTGGTTTACGGCTTTTCGTCCTGGGGTTGTGAGCTGATAGACTCGGCGGGGACGTTTGCCTACTGGTTTATCATCGTGACTAATAATACCTTGTGCCTCTAGCCACTGAAGATAAGGATATAGAGTTCCGGCGCTGAGAGGCTGTCCAGTTCGACGGCGATATTTTGTCATTATTCCATAGCCATGGCTAGACCCTTCGCGTAATAGGAGGAGAATATAGAACTTTGAAAGATCATCTATTGCGGCATCCAGAGATTTCTCATGAATGGATTTCATTTTAGAGGTCACTTTTTAATGATAGTTTCAGTTTTCACATTTGGAAGTTTCGTGGAAGATATATCCTGCTCGACATATTTAAATATTGCGGCAAGGATATATCCAAATCGATATTACATCATGGTTGCACCAAAAAAATATTGAATATCAAAATCACTGAGATGCGGTAGCGGAACACCAGCAGGAAACACTAAGGCTGGGCTAAACAAGCGGAGGTGAAAGAATTGGCCAAGGATCCCATTTGCAATAT
>JABAOH010017734.1_pt1 | contig 10952 bp, 9 predicted proteins | sample 7062181 | NCBI WGS metagenome assembly JABAOH01 (sample SAMN14538630, study PRJNA623070) | marine sediment metagenome | biome: marine biome [ENVO:00000428]; feature: marine pelagic biome [ENVO:01000023]; material: deep marine sediment [ENVO:00002113]; isolation source: pool of 5 deep marine... | reverse complement strand
TGACGGCAATTTTGAATCCCTTATGTTTCAATTCATCCAGCATCTTCTTCGGCTGCGGGAATCGTTCGGGATGCCAGGTGAACACCCGATAGCCGTCCATGTAGTGGATGTCCAAGTAAATGACATCACAAGGAATTTCTTTGTCCCGAAAATTGTTTGCCAGCGCCATAACCTCGCTCTCAGGATAATAGCTCCAGCGGCACTGCTGATAGCCGAGACTCCATTTCGGTGGCAGCGGCATGGTGCCCACCAATTCGCCGTAGCGCTGCAATACTTTCTTGAGACTGGGACCATAGATGAAATAGTAATCCATCACACCATCATCGGCGGTGAAGCTGAAGAACTGATTATTCCCGGCACCGAAATTAAACTGGGACCGGTGGCTATTATCAAAATAAATGCCAAATCCCCTGCCCCGATACATACTTAAAAAAAACGGATGAGCCTGGTACAGCGGATCCTGTGTTGTGGTATAGGCAGGAATGTCCGAATTCCACATGGTGTAAACATTGCCTCGTTTATTGAGTCCCCTGGTCTTCTCGCCCAGTCCGTAAAACGGCTCGTCGTGCAGTTCTTTCCAGCAGCAGACTTTGGTGCCATTCCAGCCCATGCCGAATGAATCATGATCTTTGCAAATGAGATTATCCTGGCTATCGTAGAATGCCAATCGACAGGGTGATTTTTGGATGACCAGTGAGATTTCAATGGTAGATAGTTTTATTTTATCCTCTTGATCTTCAATAGGAAATACTTTTGGTGATTTTTGAATCGGCAATACTGCATACGAATGAGCTTCTGGAACAGCTTCACGGTTCGTCATTTGAATCCGAAACAGGTCATCGGCTAAAATCGTGATCTGTACCCTGGCGTTGGCACACTGGAGGTCGATGATATTCCTTTTGTGCGTGTATCCCGTCACATCGCCGATGAATTGAAAATCTGATGGAAAAATATTGCATGAGAATAGAAAAAAGAATGAGATTAGAAATAAGAAAATTTTGTTCATAACGGTTCCTTTAAGACTTTAAGACCTCAAAGGTTTTCAAAAACCTTTGAGGTCTTTGCTTTGTTTGTGAGTTCTATTATTTTTTTGAATTAATCATCCTTCTCAAAAATATCTCCAAAAAGTAGAAATAATTTTGTTTCTCAAAAAAGATGTCTTCCCGATTATTACCTCGATTGTATATATGGTAATAACATCCTGGATAAAGTTTTTCTGTTTTTTGCATGTAGACCTCCTTAATTCAGACCTCAAAGGTCTCCAAGACCTTCGTGGTCTGGTTCCAAAATTTCGCGCGCTTTCCAGATACCCAGATAGTCAGATTCCCAGATTCCCAACTTAGAACTGCGCAGAACACACCACACGAAAACCAAGGCCGAAGCCGCGATCATCGGGTAGGATGTAGTCACGATAGGCGCAGCGGAAGTTCCACGTAATGTTATTGACCCACGAGCCGCCACGAATCACGCGGGACTCCCCTTTTTCTGGACCCTTCGGATCTTCTTCAGGACTTTGTTGATAGTAATCTCCTTGATACCAATCCCGACACCATTCCCAAACATTCCCACCCATATCCATCACCTCTTCATCGGTGCAGTCATCCGGAAACATCCCCACGGGTGAAGCATGTCCCAATCCGCTGTAGCCTGAATTGGCAATTTTCCCATCGGGCGGCTGGTCACCCCAGGGATATTGATGGTAGATTTTACTCTTCCCTTGTGCTGCTCGTTCCCATTGGGCTTCAGTGGGCAACTTCATTCCTGCTCAGCAGGCGTACGCCATGGCTTCATACCAGCTTACGCCCACCACCGGGCGAGTGGGATAAATAACCTGCTCATCCCATTCTTCTGGTTCTTTAAATTGCTTCCAGCCGCCCGCTTTCCAAAAGGATTCATTTTCATAGCCGCCATCCTCGATAAAACGTCGATATTGTCCCACCGTGACTGGAAACGGGCTGATCTTGTAGGCAGAAAGCTTGACTTCATGTGCTGGAGATTCCCTTATAACAGCATTATCATCATAATTGGGTTTATAACGATCCTCTTTTTGAGCGCCCATGAGAAAACTTCCAGTCGGAATTTCGATCATTTTTTCTTTCCACAGACGGGGGTCTTGTTCAATTCGGGGATCGCCCGCCTGTACCAGGGCATCGGCAGCTTCCAGTCTAACTTTTAGCTCAATTCTTTTTGCTTTCTTTTTATCGAATATCGCCATCACGTTGTCCAGCATCTTTTTATAACGGGGATCGGTGAGCTCATAGCTGAATGGCTTAAGATCGTGCAGCATGGCGCCGATTAATCCAACACAGCGGGCTTCATCTGCAAGCGAACCTCCCGCAGGTTGCAAACCTGCGGGAGGTTTTGTTCCTAAATCCAAAACCGCAGAGAAAAATCCATCGACTTTGTCCTCGCCCTGGCGGTAGAGCACGCCGCCAAACAACAGCAGCACTTCCCGCCACTCGGGACGATGGAGGAGTCCAGGATGCATAAGGATTTTCTGCTGTTCGGTCTCTACTTTTCCGCCCAGCGCTTTGGCAGCCAGGTAATCCTGAAACGTCAGGTGCCAGAATGCGACCTGGTTGCCTCGAGCCACCACAATGCCGCTGTCCACCTCTTCTTCAGATAGAAAACGTTCGGCTGCCGCAATTCGGGCTTCTTCTATCACTTGCGGAAATTCCTGTTGAATGGCTTCGGCTGCCCAGCGGCGCCCCACCGTTACCTGGCGTCCTTGGGGATGGCGTTGCATGGCAAGGGCTAAATTTTGCAGCATCACGCTGCATTTGTCGGTATTCATTCTGCCAGGGCGCTGTTCCCGGGAACGCAGCAGCCAGGTGATAATGGATTCGTACAGATCAGTCCGCTGCTCGGGCAAACGGCGCTCGTTCCAGTGCACCACTGCTAATGCCGTGAACATCACTGGCTTCCGTCCCATACGCCGAATCTCTGCCCGGGCTTTGAGCGCGTCCATTAATTCGTTGTGATGAGCGCTGGCTTTTGCCGGGCTGTCGTGATACAGAGACTGTGACCACCGCAACAGAAAATCCTCCATTGCCTCCGCTTCCAGCGGATCAATACGGAATTGGTGAAAATTTTGCAACACGGCACGACCTTCATAAGCCTGAGGGCGACTGGTCACCACGAAGCGACAACCCAAATAGGCTTTCATTGCCTGCGTGACCATTTCACTCAGTGTTTCGCGTATCAATCGATCGGGCGCTTCATCAAGTCCATCGAGCAAAAAGATGGCATCGCCGGATTTGAACTTTCCCAGGTAGAAATCCTGGGTCAACCCCCAATTTTGGGATTGACTCCGCAGGGCTAAGAAATGAGCCAGCCAGCCCGGGTCATTTTTTTGCGCCGGTGTCTCGTTTTCGTTTTGATCGCAGCAGTGCTGAATATGCTCAGCCAGCTCACCCAGACGGATAAAAATGGGCAACGGATTACCCGTCAATCCCAATCACTTTTCTGCAGCATCGGGTTCAATGTTCAGTAATGATTGACACAGGGCAAAGGCAATACGCCTGATAAAAGTCGTCTTTCCTGCCCCAGGGTCACCGATAATGGCGACATGTTGTTGCTTCAATGCCTGGTGCAATTCGATGCGGCGGGTGTGTTCAAAATCTTCTCGTCCCTCACCTTTGCGAAGTCTCTGAATTCGCGCTTTCGGATCTTCTACCTTTGTGAGGATTTCCCTACCTGTTGTCGTTAAAGGAATATAAAGCTCTTCAATGCCAAATTTATGCGCTTTTCCAGTACCGACCTGCAAGCCACGAATGTCAATATGGGCACAATCATCATGCAGCCACTGGAGATATAGCTGGGGATCAGCTTCAAGGATTACGGTTGGAAATTCGCTGGTATGACGTTCCCGCCATTCATAGAGGATTTGTAGTACTTTGGTTGCCAGATCTTGTGGTGCGCTAAATTGGCACGCACACCTAACTGATTGAGCCAGGATTTGAATTGTTTCAGTTTTTCAACTGCTAATTGCACGTTTGAAGATAGTTCTGGTGTTAGTTTGTTTTCTCTCAGCGCTTGAATCAAACGATACTCTTCTTTTAATGTCTCAGCCCATTCATACTTCGAATCAACCAAAAATACCAACACCTCTTTGTTTTTGGAACGTGCTCGCTCACATTCCAGCCAGGTAATGCTTTTTGATTCCCCTGCTGGTTGATTTTCAGGAATCCAGCCATAGCGATATGCCACAATCACGATCAACACATCACAACTGTCAACTTTTTTCAGACATTCTTCTAACGGCGGATGTTTTCCTTCAGATGCAAAATACTCCTGCATTTCTGGTAGGAACCTGGCACGGATGGCGACATCCCTGGCTGCCTGGCGATAAGGTTTTAAATCTTCTGCAATGGAAGAAAAAAAACTATTGGGGTACTTTTTTTCGGATGAGCCATGCGACCTCCTTCTATTTTTCAATCGTCGTTACAGGACGAAAAATGTTTCATTTTAAAAGAATTAGTTTTATCATATCGGTTGAATTCGCGACTTTCAATTGACAAAGATATTGACCTGATGAGGCTCTATTTCCATAGACATCATTTCCATCCCATTGGACATCATATTGTCCGGGTGATTGGTCTTGACCTATTAGTCTTCTTATTATTTCGCCATTTAAATTGTAGATTTTCATTTCAACAAAAGCAGGTTTGTTGATTTGATAATAAATATGAGTGAATAAGTTAAAGGGATTGGGATAGTTATGGAATAACTTGATTGTTGTCGGCAAATATTTACCTCCGTCGTGTAGGTCTATGCCGACTGGAAATTGATACTCATAAGCACCAATATCAACGTCATTCCCTGAAGGTCTTGGATTGCCGTCAAAATCAATTGGTGGCGCTAAGTCACTTTTACCGTGATCGACGGCAAGACTGTTCTCAATGATGTGTAGGTCAAAATTTGAAGCGTTAACAAAAAGGTTTCCATCTAAACTTTCAACCAGCGAGTGGGCGTCCTGTCCACTGTACGTTGTCCAGTCGCCGCTTGTAATCTGATCCAATGAAAATTCATCCGTGTATGCCACAGCAACGGCACGATAGGGATTATCATTGTGAAAAATATTGTAATCGCCTTCATAGTTACTGACACCCATCTGCTCGAATGCTAATCCGATATTATCTCCGCCTGCAAGGATGCAATTGTACATCCGGAGTTTATCTCCAGGATTTTCCACCCAAATCGTATAGGTCTCACCGTTAAAAAAAGTACAATTGATAAGTGAAGTTGTCCCTGGCTGTTCATCCCAATCTAATTCAACGATGGAACCCGAGCTGTTATACCCAATACAATTGACAAGTTTGACATTATCCTGCCAGAGTTTGTAGCCGCCATTCCAGCAGTTATATGCCAGACAGCGGTTGAGTGTCGAATTTTTTGAACTAATATCAAACCCATCATAAACTTCGTAGGTGACGCACCGATTGAAAGTAAAATCATGTTGCGTGCCATGCCCTAACGCAAATCCATCCACATTTTGCTCAGGATCGCGTCCAGAATGGGAGATGCAGTCATTAAAGGTTCCATTGTAACAATCATCACCACCACTGGGTGAAACGTCGAATCCGTATAGGGAAAAGTGATATGTTTCTACACGGTTGAATTCAAAATCATGAGTTCCATCTGCAACACCGATACCATAGTACACATCATACACCTTACAATCGGAAATTTCCAGATGGGCCGCATTTTCGATCCAGATACCATTTTCATTCCAGTTACGAATCTCAAATCCAATAAGTTTAATATACGATTTGTCTATAATTACGCCGTTGTCAGCATCGCTGACACCTGCGCCGTCAATAACTGGGATTTCACCGGGATAGGCTGAAAGAATAATATAACCATCCGTCCCGTTGCCATCATTCTCCAGGTAAACATTTTCATTATACACGCCTGTCCGAATGAATACAGTGTCTCCAGCTACAATTGTTTCCGCAGCATGTTGAATGGTTAGCCATGGTGAATTCAGTGTGCCCGGATTTGAATCGCTGGCAGAGGAATGGTTTCTATCGACATAATAATTTGTCGCCAAGGAGATCGTGGTAGAGAGCAAAAAAATAATGAGACCAATTAATATTGTTAAATTCAGAGCAATAGGTGTTTTCATAGAAATTTTTCTCTTCAATAAATACAGCAAAATTTAAAAGTAGGTTTTGATCATACTGTAGGACAAGTTGGCAACTTGTCCTACAGTAATCAACATGTTTAATATAACTTTATTTCCCCACCGTTTTTCAATCGCAATTGACCATTAATTTTAATTCCATGAATCACGTGGTCTGATTGCGGATCAGGTGACAGGGACAGAAAAGTAATCGGTGGAGTATAGGTAGCGTTAACGATAAAACCGCTGTTGGGACTTGTTCCTGACGCTTTTATCTTTTTGCCATCTTCAAACAGGATAGATAGGCTTGAATCAGCGGAAAGCGTCTGTCCAGCCGGTATGGTTACATCTCCAATGATGCGATAACGACCAAACCCCATCAACGGACCGCCGCTGGTATTGGAAACATTGCCGCTCAGGTTTGATAGAAAAGCTCCCCCAATCCGTAATGTCGGATCGCCAAACAACATAAATCGGACGACACCATTCCAGCCGGCATAGCGATGCCATTCTTCCGAATGTTTTACATTACCATTCGCATCAAACACCTCGTTGATGTATTTATTCAATACATGCTTCCAGACTTCGCCTAATGTTCGTTTGCCACTATGATAGGCTTCAAAAAAAGGCTTATCCAATTTCGGAGGATAACCCGGGTTTGCGGTTCCAGCCGAGCCGATATAAGCAACTGCGCCAGCCGTCCGATTGACCAGCCAGTCTTCTGGCCTGGCTTCACGATCACAGTTAAAAATGGCGCCTTGACCCGGCTGAATTGGCTTGGGTATGGGAACAACTTCATTCGCACCTGGAGCATGTCCTCCATGAAAATTATTATTTATATCATAATAATCCTGCCAGGGCGGATTTGGCGCAAATTCAGCAGTACTACAACCACAACTGAATACAACGGGTAACTTCGTGGTATTGGTAAGATTATTCAGATGACGTTTATCGTAAACCCAGGAAAAGTCATCGATACTTCCATGTCCGTAATGGTTTAAAAAGCCAACACCCTGATTAATGTAATTGGTCATCGGTGCCGCCCTTCTATCCATGGAACCAGCTACATCGTTCGGATCGATGGGGTATTGTTGCCAGACAGTGGTATGATAATGTTTAATAACATTAAATCCTCCTAAATAATTTGCAGCGATATAATCCTTTGTCGTGATATCTTGATCCCAATTACCTGTTACCAGCAGAGCTTTTTTAAACCAGCCGGAATTTGTCGTGCGCAATTCATAGCTGATTACTTTTTCAACGAAGATACTCACTTCCGAGATATTGGAAGCCGGAACTCGCGCAACAATAACATCCGGGTACCAATTGATATTATCAAGGTTGTTATTGGCTGACGTTCCATCTAATTGACCATACAAGCCATTCCCATTACCATCCCAGTTGTTAAAGCTTTTATCTGCGTTGTAAAGGTCGGCATAATAGAGATCGCCTGGTTGGAAACCCTTTGGCACGGTTGCATCTCGACAAAGATAACGAACGGGAAACTTATCGCAATCGCCTACCAGCATCACATAACGAACACCATGTTTTTTTTCATAATCAGCAATACATTTTTTTATCTGTTCTGGCGTATCTTTACCTGAATAATTATTATAGACATAAGCCAGGCTCAATAGTGTGGTTGGTCGCACACTGCCATCTTTAAAACGTTCTAGCGGCGCCAATTTACCCATAAACTCATCTGGTGCAAGTATTAATAACCTTTCTTGCGCCATCACCAGGAGAGGAGTTGTCAAGAGCGCCAACAAAAGTAATGAGCAAATTAACTTTTTAAGAGTCATGTTAATACCCCCTTTCTACTGTAAAGTCACGAGAACAAGAATTTGACCCTTTTGTCCCCGTGAAAGTTTTTCCATCGCCTTCCCTAAAATAGCTCCCTGAGCCTTGTTATGATTTTTAACAACCATCGCATAACCAGGAGTCGAAGAAGTTGTTAACAGGTCACCTGGCTCGACTGCGCCATAACTGGCATCGACATTACAATAAACCCGACCTGCCAGTGCCACATCCAGATCAAACTGATCGGAACCTAATTTTACTCCAGAACCTAAACTTTTTGCTCCGGCCACAATACCAGCTACTTTTTTGTCATACGGTTGATGGCTTAGCGCTAATTTGCCAGGATCATTGGGATCAATAATCAGCACGGCACCTGGCGTGATTGCTGATTTATCAGAAACATCAAATCCTTCGGCATAATCAAGTCCTTCGCCCAGCTCAACGACTTTTGCATCTGTTGAGCGACTGAGTATTTCCACGTTTCCTTTGAAGCGCGCGGCACACCCATTTAATTCGGTTGGAGGACCTTCAACATAAATTCCATAAGAATAATTGCCTTCAGCAACAAACCAGCCGCCAAAAGAATTGCCGCCCTTTGTCTTGCCATAGACCGCGGCATTTAACCCGCCAGTCGCCTCAAAATGACCGGCATGGTAAACACCCTCACTGTGACCATAGACACCAGCATCGCCGCCAGCGTAGCCGAAACATTTGGTTAAAGTATTTCTTCCAAAAACTCCGAATCCATCCGGCGCATTGGTATGACCATAAACACCGCTTTTTTGATCGGCTGCCGTGTATCCAACAATGCCATCATTTTTATCACTCCGCCCGGTCACTCCTTTACCTTCGGTACTAAATCCAAAAACACCGCTTTTATCGCCGGCACCAGTCCAACCTACAACACCATCTTTGGTATCACTGCGCCCGGAAACCCCGATTCCATCTTTGCTTCGACCATTGATACCGTCACCTGTTCCTAAATTCGAGATAAGTAACAAAGGACTGGTATGAGTAGCTCTGGAAGTATCTGGTTCATTCTTTTTAATAAAATTTCCAGTTGCAATGGAAGGCAACACGGTAGCAGGAAATTTGCCATCATTTCCTAAAGGGCACAAAGTATGTGGCGCCGGTATTTCACTGGCTCTGAGTCCTCCCACTTTTTCAGCATTATCTGCATTAAAACTGTATGCAGCGCTGGTCAACAACATCCGTGGCTGCAATTCTGGATCGTTCCCAACTTTGATACCTAAAAAATAGGCTTCATTGAAAGGTAAATCTAAAGGGTTATGGATTCCCAGATGAACATGAATTGTTCCCCCAGCGATAAACACTGGATCGTGAACTTCAGTCCACAATTGGGTGTTATCCTCCCGATAAAGGCTGAATGTTAATTTATAATTGCCTTCGGGAACAGGTTGCTCGTTTGATCCTAACAATATTCCCTGGTAGTTAATAATCCTTGGGACTTGAGCAAATATTTTGGTAGAATAGAACATCAACCCAATTATCAAGATAAAAAATAATATTCGCCGCATGATAACCTCCTGTTTTTAAAAAGAGTTTGAAATGAAGTTCATTTAACAAATGACATTTTCTTACTCTGTTGAAAGAGCATTTGGGATTTCTGGTCGCTGTTGTTATCCGTTGCATAAACAGAAACACGATAAATATAAATCCCTGAACCCATTAAGTTTCCCTGGTCATCACATCCATTCCAGATGACTTGCATAAAACCAGGTCCTTGCTGTTGTGAATTCGTCAGTAAACGGATTCTTTGCCCCATAAGATTGAGAATTTCAACGGTAACCCGGCTTTCTTTTGGCAAGTCGTACTCAATTGTCGTTTGCGGATTAAACGGATTGGGGTAATTTTGATGGAGCTCGAAAACCTCTGGAACAATTGGGTTTTCCTGCTGTTCAACGCCTGTCGAAGCGAAAGCTCCAGCATGCCAATAACCGGATAACAAAAAATTGTTAGCATTTTGCATGCCTCCAACTACAGTCTCACCGGCTGTCGCAAAATGGAAATAATTGGTCCCAGCAGCGCCCATTATTCCTCCAGATCCAATCACATAACGGACAATTATATAATTCGTTTGCTCAGTGTTAGAACTGTTAGCAAACATATCCTTATCTGATCCATCGATTACTGCTGAAAAGCCAAAACTTAATACCAGGGAGATCTGAATTAAAATAAGTGATTTTTTCAATATTTCTCACCTCCTTGATTTTTTTTAATTTAATTCCTTTTATTAATTCTATATCATCTCGTATTCTATTTCTCAATTTTCTTTCCATTTTTAGAATATGATAAGACTAATGCGTATTATTTTGTCATAATCTAATCCCACTTAGAATTACAGATTATTAGTCCTTATTTAACTAACAACATCTTTTTAGTTTGTTTAAATAAGACATTCTTTCCATTCTTTGTATCAAAAGCTATAATACGATACAAGTATATTCCTGAATCCATTATTTTTCCCTGTTCGTCTCGTCCATTCCACATTTGCTGGATATGACCAGGGCCTTGAATTCCAGAACTCAGCAGACGTATTCGTTGTCCCACAATATTAAATATTTCCACTGTGACCAGGCACTCAGACGGCAAATCATACATAATCGTTGTTTGAGGATTGAAAGGATTGGGAAAGTTTGATAATAACTTAAATGTTTTAGGCAGAGTTGAACATATATCCTGATGGAAAACCAGGGCATCAGGTGGAGCAGGTGGCTCCAGTCCAAACTGTTTGCTAAATCCCAAATCTGGTGCTTTATTGGTCATAGCAGCCATGTTTGCCTGCGGTGTTCCTCCTATTGTTAAATCACATTCTTGAGACACCGCCAGCCAAAAACCCTGCTGGGGCTCTAAGAATCCTGTTCCCGGAGGTGCCGGGTAGACCGAATAATATTTCTTTTGCGAAGGTTCATAACCATAACAGGCGATAATCGAACCAGCAGGATTAACAACTGGATTACTAAAATCCACTGGTTTATTAACTGTACCAATAAGATGCCAGCCCACA
>JABAOH010052823.1_pt6 | contig 10954 bp, 9 predicted proteins | sample 7062181 | NCBI WGS metagenome assembly JABAOH01 (sample SAMN14538630, study PRJNA623070) | marine sediment metagenome | biome: marine biome [ENVO:00000428]; feature: marine pelagic biome [ENVO:01000023]; material: deep marine sediment [ENVO:00002113]; isolation source: pool of 5 deep marine... | reverse complement strand
AGACGATCGATCGCTTCACCTGGTTTGTCTACGGGGCCACGCTGGTTTTCTTCGCCGTCTTGTTCGTCGGCTTTGCTTACGAATGGAAGACGGGCGCTTTCGACTGGGTCCGCGCCGTGACCGCTCAACGAGCTGCCCGCCCCGCGCCGGCCTCCCGAGCTCCGCCGGCCGAACACCAGCCCGTGCTTTCGCCCTAAGCGCAGCGGGGCAGGCGGGAGCGAGCGATCGGGGGGTGAGTTCGGGGTACGGCAGAGCGGAGTGGGGGAGAGTCAGGGATTGCGATGAGCGGACAAGATTTTGTCAATCGCCTGCAAGAGAAATTCGGCGACCAGATTACGGGGATGAACCTGGAGGCCATCGATCCCTGGATCGAGGTGGCTGCGGATCGTCTGGTCGACATCTGCACCTTCCTGCGGGATGATCCCCAGCTGCGTTTCGACTTTCTGTCCTGTATCTCCGGTGTCGATTTCTTCGAGCCGGATCCGAAGAAGGCGGCCAAGCTGGAGGGAGGAGAACGCCTGGAGGTGGTGTATCACCTCTGGAGCGTCCCCTACAAAAACAGCCTGGTGCTGAAAGTGCGTCTGCCCCGCTGGCGGGACGGCCAGGAGGGCCAGCTGCCGGAGGTCCCCTCGGTCAGCGGCGTGTGGAAGACGGCCGACTGGCACGAGCGGGAGGTGTACGACCTGTGCGGCGTCTCCTTTACCGGCCACCCCGACCTCCGCCGGATCCTCTGTCCCGAGGATTGGGAAGGTTACCCGTTGCGGAAGGATTACCAGATGCCCCTGGAGTACCACGGCATCCGCTGCCGATAGCCACCGTGCCTAACCCCTAGCCCCTCACCCCTAGCCCCTCACCCCCATGTCCACCATCGAAGATCGCCAGATTGTCGAGTATGACGTCCGCACGGACGAGATGTTGGTCAACATGGGGCCGCAGCATCCCAGCACGCACGGCGTGTTGCGGCTGGTGCTGCGGACCGACGGCGAGATTGTCTCGGAGGTGACCCCGCACATCGGTTATCTGCACCGGTGTGCCGAAAAAATTGGCGAAAACCTCACCCCGCGGCAGTGGATTCCCTACACGGACCGCATGGACTATCTGGCCGGGATGAACATGAATCTGGGCTGGTCGCTGTGCGTGGAAAAGCTGATGAACCTGCAGCTGCCGGAGAGGGCCAAGCACTTGCGGGTGATCATTGCCGAGCTGGGTCGGATTGCCAGCCACCTGGTGGGGATGGGAGCGTATGGGCTGGACCTGGGGAGTTTCAGCCCGTTTTTGTACGCGTTTCGCGAGCGGGAGAAGATTCTGGACTTGTTCGAACTGGCCTGCGGAGCTCGGCTGACCTACAGCTACCTCACCGTGGGGGGGGCCACGGCGGACCTGCCGCCGGGCTGGCTGCAGAAGTGCGAAGCGTTTTTGGAACAGCTGCTGCCGGTGATCGACGAATGCCATGCACTGTTGACCAGCAATGCGATCTTCATCAAGCGGACGGCCAGTGTGGGCGTGATGTCGGCCGAAATGGCGATTGACTACGGGTGTACGGGGCCGGTGTTGCGGGGCAGCGGGGTGGACCAGGATCTGCGCCGCGACGGCGAAGAATTTTATACGGACATGTATGACGGGTATGCTTTTGAGGTGATCGTCGAGAAAGATGGGCATTATCCCAGCGATCATCAGTACCCGCCGGTGCCGCCCGAAGCGGTCCTGGGGGACTGTTGGCACCGCTTTTATGTCCGCATGCTGGAGGTCCGTCAGGCGATCGATCTGGTGCGTCAGGGGATGGACCGTTACAGCACGGCGGGGGGGTCGTATGGCGAGCCGGTGAAGCTGAACGAGAAGCTTCCCCGGGGGGAGGTTTATCTGGAGACGGAGGCCCCCCGCGGCCAGATGGGTTTCTATCTGATCAGCGACGGTTCGGCGATTCCCTGGCGGGTGCGGGCGCGGAGCAGTTGTTTTTGCAACCTGTCGGTGACCTCCGAGCTGTGCCGAAACACGCTGATCGCGGACATCCCCGCCATTGTCGGCTCGCTGGACATCGTCATGGGCGAAATCGACCGGTAATTCCCAGGCGGATTTCGGAAGGCGGATGGGAAACGGGGATCCAGCCTGCCCCCGCCCCCCTCATCCGCCTTCCGGCATCCTTTGGGGTCTTGCCCGGGACGGTGTGGGTGTGCGATATTTCACGCTTTTGTAAGAGTCCGGCGGGGTCCGCCGCGGGGGCTCGAGACCGACAAAGGAAACAGACGGGTTTGTGATCCGTGGTGACACGGAGGGCAGGTCGGCTTCACCGCCCCAGGTCCTCGGAACGCGAACCCCCGCCTCGCTCTACCTGTGCTCGAATTCTTCATCCACACCTGCCACTTTCCCGCCTGGCTGGCCAACCTGGCCGTGGGGTTGATCGCGGCAGCCCTGATCATCCACATCCCGGCCATCGGGGCCTTGGTCTTCATCTGGGCCGAACGCAAGGTGTCGGGCCGCATCCAGGATCGATTGGGGCCTACCCGGGTGGGTGGAAAATTTGGCTGGCTGCAGTCGCTGGCCGACGGCATCAAGCTGATCAGCAAAGAGGATTTGATGCCGCAGAGCGCCGATGCGCTTCTTTTTCGCCTGGCCCCCTACGTCGGATTCTGCGCATCCTTCGCCGCCTTCCTCGCTCTGCCCTTCGCCACCGGTTGGGTCGCCTTGGAGATGAACGTGGCGGTCTTCTTCGTGGTGGCCGTCCTGGGTTTGGAAGTCTTTGCCGTGATCCTGGCCGGCTATGCCTCCGGGTCGAAGTGGTCGTTGTTTGGCTGCATGCGCGAAGCGGCTCAGGTCGTCAGCTACGAAGTGCCGCTGGGCCTGTGCATTGTGATCCCGGTGCTGATCGCCGGAACCTTGGACCTGACCAAGATCGGGAATTTGCAGGCCGGCTGGCTGACCAACTGGTATGTCCTGCACGATCCGTTCACGTTCTGCACCTTCTGGGTCTACTTCACCTGCGCGATTGCCAGCGTGAACCGAGCGCCGTTTGACTTGGCGGAGGCGGAAAGCGAGCTGGTGGCGGGCTTTCACACGGAATACTCGGGGATCCGCTGGAGCTACTTCTTCATGGCCGAATATGGCTCGATNNAATATGGCTCGATGATCCTCGTCTCGGCCCTGGGAGCGATCCTCTTCTTTGGCGGTTGGAACGGCCCGATCCCGCTGGCCGAACTGATCTTTGGGGCTCACGCCGCCGACCTGTCGGGTCTCCCCTATCTGGTGGCCAACCTGATGGGCCTGGTCAACCTGCTGCTGAAGGCCTCGGTGGGGATGATCCTCATGATCTGGGCCCGCTGGACCCTTCCCCGCCTGCGAATTGACCAGGTGATTACCACCTGCTGGAAATACTGTACCCCCCTGGCCGCCGTGATGTTTTTCGGCGTGATGACCTGGCAGGCTGCCGGTTGGCCGTCGGGCGGCGACCTGCTGCCCCGCCCCGAACCGCTTCGCGAAAGCTGGCTCTCCCCGCAGGGGTCACCCTCGCCCCTGTCGCAGGACCGGCCCCTGCCGGCGGCGGACCGCCGGGCTGAGCACCGGGAGGGGAGCCTCTCCCCGGGCCGGGTGACCGTGAACCGTTTGCCCCTCGAGACGCGATAAGCCGTTATGGATCCCACCTGGCACACTCTGTTCTTTTACCTCTTTGCCGCCATTGCGTGCGCCTTTGCCCTGGGCGTGCTGTTTGCCGCGAACGTGGTCCACATGGCCTTTTATCTGATCATTTCGCTGGCGGCCACGGCCGGCTTGTTCTTTCTGGCCGGCGCCGACTTTGTGGGCACCATGCAACTGGTGCTGTACGTCGGCGGCACCCTGGTCCTGCTGGTCTTCGGTGTGATGCTCACGGCGCAAAGCCCCTTCGTGTCCATCAAGACCAGCGGGGGGGAGTGGGTGTTGGCGGCCCTGGTGGGAGGAACGGCCCTGGCGATCCTGCTGCCCATCGCCCTGCAGGTGGGGGAGGTGCACACCCGCCACGCCGCCGCGGAGGGGGAAGAAGGTTCCCCGGGGCCGGCGGAGACCCTCACGCCGCCGGATCCAACCACCAGCCGCATCGGGCTGGGCCTGTTGGGCGCGCCGACCGACGACGTGTCGGGATACCTGTTGCCGTTTGAAATCATCTCCATTCACTTGCTGGTCGTCCTGGTGGGCGCGGCGTATTTGGCCAGGCCCAAGCGTCGAGCGGCCGCGGGGCGGGCGGATGTCGGGGAGGAGTCGTGATGCCAGGCGGTCCGATCACCATTTCGCATTACCTGATCGTGGGAGCAGTCATGTTTGTGTGTGGGGCCGTGTGCATGGCCACCAAGCGGAATGCGCTGGGCGTGTTGATGGGGATCGAGCTGGTGTTGAACGGTGCCAATCTGAATTTTGTGGCTTTTGGAAGTGAGCTGCTGGCACGGAATCCGCAGTTTCGCCTGGGGCTGGATGGCCAGATCATCGCCCTGTTTGTGATCGTGCTGGCCGCCGCCGAAGCGGCAGTGGCCCTGGCGATTGTGTTGAACTTTTACAACAACCACGCGACGGTCGATGTGGACCGTGCGGACGAGCTGCAGGGCTGAGCGACGTGGGCCCTTATCTGTCAACGCTGTACCTGATTGCCTGGCTGTTGCCGCTGGCCTCCTTCGCCGCGATCGCCCTCTTCGGGCCGCGGATGGGAAGGCTGGGCCGCGGGGCGGGCTATGTCGCCACGGCCGCCATCCTGGCGGGGGTCGTCCTGTCGCTGGTGGGGCTGGCCGCCTGGGTGGGCGAGCACGGTTTGGTCGCCGGCGGTCACGGGGGGAGTGGTGCCCATGCCGCCGCAGAGCATGGGGCCGGGGAACACGAGGCGGATCACGGTGACGATCATGGGGGGGATCACGGCGGGGAACCGCCGGCCGCGGGGAAGGACGACGCGGAGGGCGCCCACCACGATGCCCACCACGATGCCCACCACGATGCGGATCACCAAGACGACCATGGCCACGGCCACGCCGCGGCGCCCAAAGTGGCCTACCACGGTGATTGGTACACGCTGGTCGCGTTTGGTGATCTGCGGCTGACGATCGGCTATTACGTCGATGCCCTCACCGTGGTCATGTTCTGCATGGTGACGATCATTGCCACGTGCATTCACTTCTATGCCATGGGGTACATGCACGACGAGCTGGTGGAGGATTACGAAGACCACGAGATCACGCTGGCGGGGGGCGGCCATTATCACCGGCGGGGGCGCTATTACCGCTTCTTTCAATATTTTTCGCTGTTCTGCTTCAGCATGCTGGGCATCGTCATCTCCGGCAACGTGGCGATGACGTTTGTCTTCTGGGAGCTGGTAGGGATTTGTTCGTACTTTTTGATCGGCTTTTATTTCGAGCGGCAGAGTGCTTCGACGGCGGCCAACAAGGCCTTCATCGTCAATCGCGTGGGCGACTTCGGGATGATCATCGGCATGATGGCTCTCTTCGGCGCTCTGGGTACTTTTGACTTTGGTGGCGAACAGGGCATTTTTGCTCGAGTGCGGCCGGCCGAGTACGCCACGGCCACGGGGGTGGTGAAGAACCACCATCAGCAGATTGTGCCGGACGGCATGGTGCAGGCCGCGGCTCAGGCCGAGGTAGCAGCGATCGTCCAGGACCATGCCGCTCAGCCAGCAGGCCTGGAGGCGGCTCGAGCGGAGATTGCCGCGCGGACCGACACGTGGCGGCAGGATGGATGGGGTTACGCCCTGTTGATCGTGGCGGGGTTGGGGATTTTTTGCGGGTGCGTAGGCAAGAGTGCTCAGTTTCCGCTGCACACCTGGTTGCCCGACGCGATGGAGGGTCCCACGCCGGTGTCGGCCCTCGTGCACTCGGCGACGATGGTCGCGGCCGGTGTCTTTCTGGCAGCCCGGTTTTACCCGGTCTTCACCCCGGAGGTGCTGCTGGTGATCGCGGTCGTCGGTTGCATCACGTTGTTCATGGCGGCCACGATTGCGATCACGGCCACAGACATCAAGCGGGTGCTGGCCTATTCCACGTTATCGCAATTGGGTTACATGATGTTTGCTTTGGGCGTGGGCGGCTGGGTGGCGGGGGTCCTGCACCTGATCACGCACGCTTTCTTCAAGAGCTTGTTGTTTCTCTGTTCCGGTTCGGTGATCCACGCCGTGCACAGCAATGAAATGACCGACATGGGGGGCTTGCGGCGGAAGATGCCGATTACCGCCTACACGATGCTGGTCGGCTGCCTGGCAATCATCGGGGCGGGGATCCCGCTGGTGGTGGGGTTGAGCGGTTATTATTCGAAGGACGCCATCCTGGCTCAGGCCCTCTCCTTTGGCAATGCCAACGGGACCTGGCAGGTGTTGTTCTACGTCGCGGCGGGCGGGGCGGCGATCACGGCTTTTTACATGTTCCGCTTGTGGTTCATGACCTTTGTGGGCCCGCCGCGGGACCCGTACCGCTACGATCACGCTCACGAATCCCCCGCGGTAATGTGGGTGCCTCTGGTGGTGTTGGCCGTGTTTGCAATTTTCGTGGCCACGCCCCCTCCCTGGTCGCTGACCGAAGTGACCAGTTCGCCGTTGCATCAGCTGGTCGATCAGGCGGTGCCCGACGGGGTGGCGGCCGGGATCGGCGGGGCCGGGGTGGTGATTCCTGCCGAACATGACTCGCATGCCGCCGAGATCCATGTCCAGGCCGGCTTGACGGCGGCCGTTACGGCGGCCGCGGGCCTGTTGTTGGCCTGCTGTATCTATTGGTGGCGGCTGATTGACCCAGCGGAAGTCCGCAACATGTTCGCGCCGATCTACGGTTTTTTGCGAAACAAGTGGTGGTTTGACGAGCTTTATGACGTGATCTTTGTCCAACCCACGCTGTGGCTGGGACGCATGGTTGCCGGGGTGGACCGCCGCTGGATCGACGGGTTGATCGACGGGACGGCGAGTTTCACGAACCGGTTTTCAGGCGGCTTCGATCGCTGGATCGACCGCACGTTTGTCGACGGCCTGGTCAACTGGATCGCCCGCCGCACCTACGCCATCGGGGTCGCTTTGCGGCAGGTGCAAACGGGGCAGATCCGCCAGTATGTCGTGCTGATCGTGGTGGGAACGGTGGCCCTGTTCCTGCTGACCACTCTGGGAATGACACAATGAATCCATACGTTTTGCCGCTCAGCCTGCTGGTCTTCCTCCCCGCCATGGGCGCCTTCGTGCTGCTCTTCTTCGGCCGGGATAACCAGCAGGGGATCAAATACTTCACGCTGATCGTGACGCTGGCCACTTTTTTGTTGAGCGCCTATATGGCGTTGCCGGCCCCGGAAGGCGTCGCCAACGCTCAGTTCTCCCTGGCGGAAGATGCCGTGGCCCAGATGCAAAAAGTCTTTCGTTACGAGTGGATTCCCTCTTTTGACATCCAGTACTTCATGGGAACCGACGGGATCAGTTTTCCCCTGGTGTTGCTGACCTCGTTCATTTCCCTGCTGGCCATGGCCGCCAGCTGGCCGATCACCAAACACGTCAAGGCGTACTGCATTCTGTTTCTGTTGCTGGAAACAGGCATGCTGGGCGTTTTCCTGGCGCTGGACTTCTTTCTGTTCTACGTCTTCTGGGAAGTCATGCTGGTGCCGATGTACTTCCTGATCGGCGTCTGGGGCGGGCCGCGTCGCGAGTACGCGGCAATCAAGTTCTTTTTGTACACGCTGGTCGGCAGCGTGCTGATGTTGATCGCGATCCTGATGCTGTATTTCAACAGTGACCTGCGAGCGCTGACCGACCAGCAGCTGGCCCAGGCGCACGTGGTGGACAGCGTGGCCGAGGCGGCCGCGTGGCGAGCGAGCGTGCCTGGTGTGGAGGAAGCGCCGCAGGCCCGGCAGCATACGTTCAATATTCTGGCGCTCCAGCAGATGGGCCAGCATACGTCGCTGTTCAGCCAGGGGGTGTTTGGGCCCGAGGGGAAGTCGGTCCAGTGGTGGGCGTTTGTGCTGCTGTTTATCGGCTTCGTGATCAAGGTGCCCAGCGTGCCGGTCCACACCTGGCTGCCGGACGCACACGTGGAAGCCCCCACGCCGATCTCCATGATTCTGGCCGGCGTCCTCCTGAAGATGGGCGGCTACGGCATCATTCGCATCTGTTATCCCATCTGCCCCGAGGCGGGCTACGCCCTGGCCTGGGTCGTGTGCCTGATCGGCGTGGTCAGCATGGTCTACGGGGCCTTTGCCGCGCTGGCCCAAACCGACTTCAAACGCATGGTGGCGTACAGCTCGGTCAGCCACATGGGCTATGTCGTGTTGGGGATGGGGGTCTGGAGTGCCGTGGCGGGGAACCTGTACGCCACGGACTATTGGAAGATGGGCATGAACGGGGCGATGTTCCAGATGATCGCTCACGGAATCAGCTCGGCCGGCATGTTCTTCATGGTCGGCGTCATCTACGACCGGGTGCACCATCGTGACCTGAACCGTTTTGGAGGGTTGTTTGCCAGGATGCCGTTTTACAGCGGCCTGTCGATCGTGATCTTTTTCGCCGGCCTGGGCCTGCCCGGCTTGTGCGGCTTTATCGGCGAAGTCCTGGTGGTGCTCAGCGTGTGGAACTTCAGCAAGGCCCTGGCCGTGATTTCGGCAGCCGTCGTGATTCTGACGGCCGCCTACATCCTGTGGGCCATTCAGCGGGTTTACCTCGGCTCGGAATACAAAGGGCCGCATGCCGAGGCCCTGACCCCCATCACGGCTCGTGAGTGGTCCATCGCCGTGCCGCTGTGCGTGTTCGCGATTCTGTTCGGGGTGTTTCCCCGAGCGGTGTTTACGTACATGGCGCCGACGGTCAATCAGGTGGTTCAGGATTTGAGCGACTGGAAAGAGCGTGCGGACCGCGCCGGAGAGGTCATCGCTGGGCAGGCACCACCCCGCCAGGCCCCGCCGGCCCGTGGCGTCGTGGCGGGACCCGCCGCCGGGTCCCAGCCGGCAGGGTCCCCGGCAGGGGCCCCCGAGGCTACGGCCACCNNCCCCCGAGGCCACGGCCACCCGGGCGGGCCAGGCCTCTTCCCCGCAGCCTTCCTCCTTGCGACCGGGATAAGACAGCACCGTGAATTACGAGAACCTCGTTGATTACGTTGTCCGCGACACGAGCGTGTCGGTGCGGCTGTTCCTGCCCGAGCTGGTGTTGATCGGGACGATCCTGGTGATGTTGCTGTTGCGTGTCTCGGACACGACGCGGCGGCTGATCCCCACCTGGCTGCTGGCCCTGGCCGGCGCCACCGCGGCCCTGGCCGTTTCCGCTCCCTGGATTTTCCTCAACCAGCCCCGCTCGGAAATCTTCACGGGCATGCTGATCTATGATCCGTTTACCGTCTTCTTCCGCTCGCTGCTGGTCTTCTTCACGATCCTGTTCGTCCTGCTGACCCGCATTTCCGGCCTGGCCGACGAGGAGGATGCGGCCGATTTCTATACGTTGGTCCTGGGCGCGGTGGTGGGGATGTGCCTCATGGCGTCGGCCAACCACCTGTTGATCGTGTTCCTGGCGGTGGAAATGGCCAGTGTTCCCTCTTACGTGTTAGCCGGGATGTTGAAGAGACGTCGTCAGTCCAGCGAAGCGGCTTTGAAGTATGCGGTGTATGGAGCGGGTGCGGCGGGGGTGATGCTGTACGGGATCAGCCTGATTGCCGGCTTGACCGGTTCGGCTCACCTGCCCACGATTGCCGAGCGGCTGGCGGCGGGGGTGGGGGGCGAAGCGCCACTGGTGCTGCTGCTGGGCGGCTTGATGATCCTGGTCGGCCTGGCCTTCAAGCTGTCGGCCGTGCCGTTTCACTTCTGGTGCCCGGACGTCTTCGAAGGTGCGTCGGCCGAGGTCAATGCGTTCCTGTCGGTGGCCTCCAAGGCCGCCGCGCTGGCCCTGCTGGTGCGGGTGGCGGTGGGGTTGAGCTACGTGCCGGCGGAACCGCCGCGGCAGGAGGCCCGCCAGGCCTCCCCGGCCGAGATGCAAGTCGTGTCGCTGCAGGCGGGGCCGGGGGTGGTCGAGCAGCAGGGACGGCTGGTGAAGATGCGGGCCCTGATCAGCACCATCGTGGCCATACTGGCGGCCGTGACCTGCACCTTTGGCAATCTGGCCGCCTATGGCCAGACCAATATCAAGCGGTTGCTGGCGTACTCCACGATCGCCCACGCCGGATACATGATGATGCCGGTGGCTGCGGGGATTTCCCTGTTGAGCTCCGATCCGCTGGCGTCCCAGAGGGCGTTCGCCTCGCTGCTGGTCTACGCCGGAATTTACGTCTTCATGAACCTGGGAGCCTTTGCGATTGTGGCCTTCTTGCGGAACGCGATGAGCAGCGAGGAGATTAGCGACTACGCGGGGCTGGTCAGCCGCAGCCCGGGGGTGGTGGTCTGTCTGTCGGCGATTCTGTTCAGCCTGGTCGGCCTTCCCCCGCTGGCCGGTTTTCTGGGCAAGCTGGTGATCTTCGCGGGACTGGTCGATGCCGGGATGTACACGCTGCTGATGATCGGCGGGGTGAATACGGCGTTGAGCTTGTTTTATTATTTACGCGTGGTGAAGGTGATGACCATGGACGCGGAACCGGACCAGCGGGGCCCGGTCAGCTTTTCCATGCTCTCTGTGGCAGGCATGTACGTGGCGGTGGTGACAGCGCCGGTGCTGTTCCTGATCGTGCAGTGGGACGGGCTCAACCAGTGGGCCCTCGCCGCTTGCCAACATCTCTTTGGTTGACCAGATAGCGATGCCAACCAGCCAATTTGAAAACTCGGTCGATCTGCTGAACCAGCTGCTGGTCATCCACTACCGCTCACTTCCCATGTACCTCCTGGACGCGGCGCCGTGGACGCACCGGGGGGACGAGCCGGCGACGGAGGCTCTGCAGGATATCGTCAGCGACCAGCAGCGGACCTGCCAGCGGATCGCCGACGCGGTGATCCAGCGGGAGGGAATCGTCCGCATGGGAGACTATCCCACGGAATTCACCGACATGAATTTTCT
>JABAOH010010602.1_pt1 | contig 10955 bp, 9 predicted proteins | sample 7062181 | NCBI WGS metagenome assembly JABAOH01 (sample SAMN14538630, study PRJNA623070) | marine sediment metagenome | biome: marine biome [ENVO:00000428]; feature: marine pelagic biome [ENVO:01000023]; material: deep marine sediment [ENVO:00002113]; isolation source: pool of 5 deep marine... | reverse complement strand
ACCCACGCCTGCACCTTCCTCTCCGTCGACCCCGGCCAGGGAGCGGCCGGTGGTGGTGTGGCCATCGTCCCCCTCGACCTGCCCGGCGTCTCCAGGGGCAAGCCCCTCAACAAGATCGGGCAGCGCGGCCTCAACCAGGGAGAGATCTACTTCGACAACGTCCGCCTGCCCAAGCATTACATGGTCGTCCAGCCGCCTGCCTACCCCTTCATCATCGATGGCATCCTCGCCACGGCCAACGCCGGCATGTCCGCCATCTTCACCGGGGTTGCCCGTGCCGCCTTCGAGGAGGCGCTGACCTACTGCAGGGAGCGGGTCCAGGGCGGCAAGCCAATCTGCGAGCACCAGCTCGTCCAGAAGCAGCTGTTCGACATGTTCATCAAGGTGGAGAGCGCCCGTGCCCTCTCCCGCGGCGCCATGACCTACAACGCCACCACCATCCCTCCGGCCACTCAATACTCCATCGCCGCCAAGGTGTACTGCACCCAGGCCGCCTTTGAGGTGTCCAGCGACGCCATCCAGCTACACGGCGGCTACGGCTTGGCCAAGGACTTCCTTGTGGAGAAGCTGTTCCGCGACGCCCGCGCCTCCATGATTGAGGATGGCACCAACGAGGTGCTCACGCTGGCCGGGGCTCGCAAGATTATCGATCAGTACCACCCGTGATCCCTGCCTCGCCCGTGGCCTCCTGCGGGGGCTCGTAGTCTGGCACCCGCGGGAGCGCCGCCGGCGGGCGCACACTCGGTCTATCCGCTCGACCACGAGCCGCACGAGAGATACGGCGCCGAACTGCGTCAGGATGTCACCCGTTTCCAGGCGCCTGGCTGCGCCTCTGGCCGGCACCGGGCCGTTCGCAACCTCGGCTGGTGGCTCGAGCGAGGCTGCTCCCCGTCGCTAGTGCTTCAGCCCCCTACTGGCCCAGAAATAAGTCGACTGCGGGGTATCCGGACCTTGGGCGGGCCACCTCGAAGTTCGAACCCGGACTCCCCGCAGTAGCAGCTATAATCTAGTCTACCGCCAAGCGGGTGTCTGTCAGGCATTACCACTATCTAGCGTGGGGTTTTTCCCCACGCATCGCGTCTCACTCGGCGGCCGTCAGCAGCCCCGTCCTCAGCGCATATTGCACCAATTGCGAGCGGTGATGCAGGTTCAGCTTTTCCATGATGCGCTGCCGGTACGTATCCACTGTCTTGGGGCTGATCACCAGCTTCTCGGCGATCTCCTGGTTCGTGAATCCCTCAGCGGTGAGCTTGAGCACCTCCTTCTCGCGGCTGGTCAGCGCCTCCAGCGCCCCCTTCCCCCCTTCGCCGCGGGCCCCCTTGAGGTACTCGCCCAGCACCTTCTTCACCGCCGACGGATACAGGAACACCTCTCCCCGCTGGGCGGCCCGGATCGCGTCCATCAGCTCCGTGTCGGCCGAGCTCTTCAGCACGTAGCCCGAGGCCCCCATCTGCAACGTCTGAAACAGGTAATCCTCCTCCGCATGCACCGTCAGTATGACGACGTGGCAGGGAAGCTCTAGCTCGTGAATCGCTTTCGCCGCTGCCAGCCCGTCCATCTCCGGCATCGAGATGTCCATGACGATAACGTCTGGCTTGAGGGTTTGCCCCAGATCTATCGCCTCGCGGCCGTTGGACGCCTCCCCCACCACCTCCATATCGGGCTCCAGGTTCAGCAGGGCCCGCAGACCGGAGCGCAGCACCGCATGGTCATCGGCCAGCACGACTCGAATCTTCTCGGCCACCGGGCCTATCGCCTGCCGCTCCGCGGCAGCAGGACATCCGCCGACACCCGCGTGCCTCCGCCTACGACTGACTCAACTCGCAAGGTGCCCCCCACCAGGGCCAGCCTCTCCTCCATCCCGAACAAGCCGAGCCCCGACTCTCGCGAGTCCTTGGTGCCTTCCACGTCGAATCCGCAACCATCATCCTCCACGAGCAGCCGCAGCGTCCGTCCCTTGCGGGTCAGGCGCACCAGCACCTGCGATGCGTTGGCGTGCTTGGCCACGTTGGTGAGCGCCTCCTGCACGATGCGGTAGAGCACCAGCTCCACTCCCACCGGAAGGCGCCCCAACCGGCTGCTGGTGAACGCGGCCCGGACCGGCCACCGCTGGGAGAAGTCCTGCACGAGCGACTGCAGGGCCGCCTCCAACCCCAGGTCGTCCAGCATGGGAGGCCGCAAGTCGATTGCCAGTCGACGTACGCCCTCCAGAGTCGCCCCGGTGAGGTCCCTCAGCTCCGTCAGCCGTCGCCGCAACCGCTGATCCGTCAGCGACCGCTCCAGCAGGCGCAGCCGCACCAGCACCGATGTCAAGGCCTGTGCTGTGTCATCGTGCAGCTCGCGTGCTATGCGCTTGCGCTCCTCCTCCTGAGCGGTCAGCACCTGCGACGACATCTGCCTCAGCCGCACCTGGTACTCCCGCGCCTTCACCAGCAACTCGTCCAGTTCGTCCAGTACATCTCGCACGAAGGACGCGTTCTGACAGCGGGTGCATGCCTCCGGCGTCTGAAGAGCCGCCAGACGTGCAGCCTCCTCCGGTGTGGCAGCTGGCACCACTGGCGCGGCCGCATCGGTGCTGCCAGCACGGGCCATCATCGAGATGAAAGACGCGTTCAGCATCGCCGCCTGGTCGCGGTCCAGGCTGTAGAGGCGGCCGTTCCCAGAATTCGGCTGTAACTTAACCAGACCGTATCCCCGAAGAATTGCCAGGTGTCGGTTCACTGTCCGCGGCGATAAGCCGGTCTCCTCCGCGATCCGACGCACAGTGGAGGCCCCGCCGCTCAACACATACAGTATCTCTAGGCGGCGCTTGCTGCCCACCACCCGCATAACGGGCGCCAGGGCATGACTAATCTCCGAGGCGACGTCCAGGGCCAAGCTCTCTTCCCTCTGGCAAATCGATTATAGCATGGCCCCACCCGCGACGTCGGGTAAGGCCCCACCCACCATCCTTAGTCTGCCCGACAGACAGATTGGCTTCCATCCGCCAAAGTAATGGTGGGCCTACGGGGGAATCAGCATGAACGAAACCGTCCCGCAAACTGAGCGGCTGCCCCGACAAAGCCGGCGCTTGCGCGTCCTGGTGGCCGACAAGAACGCTCACTTCCGCGAGACGGTGCGCCGTGTCTTGGTTCGCGTCGGCCGCTGCGCCGTCTGTGGCGAGGCCGCCACTATCGCCGAGGTCATCCATGGCGTCACCACCTCCTCCGTCGACCTCCTTCTTCTGGACATCGATATGGTCACTCAGGATCGACTGGCTGAGCTAAACCGGCTGGCCAAGCGGCTACCCCAGGTCAAGGTCGCCGTGCTCCTCTCCAACGACACGCCCGAGTACCGCCAGGCGGTCCGGCGCCACGGGGACCACTTCTGCGTGGCCAAGGACAGCCTGGAGGACCAGCTCCCGCCCGTCCTCAAGAGCGTCTTGGCGCTCTAGGTGCACGGTTGGCTCCCCCCCACCGCGCATCGGCACCCGCGCCTTGCCCTGCGCACTCACCTTTGCGGTAGGCGACAGCGCGGGCTATAATCCGTGATTAGGCTCGGCTAAGTCTCTTCCGGGTCACAGAAGGAGGATGGTCCAGTGCTTGCTAAGCTCCGCACCCCTTGGACGGGGGCCGTGCTACTCGGCATTGCCGTCGTCGCAGTGGTCGTCGTCATGGTGATGGCTGGCGGTGGGGATGATGATGAGGAGGCCGTGACTGGGGACATCCAGCGGAGCCCCGACACACCGATCGTCATCCCCGCCCACGAGCCCATCATCGTCGGTGTGTCCACCGCCCTGACTGGCCCGATCGGTGAGCGCGGCGCCGAATATCGTGACGCCGTCATCACCAGCGTCAATCGCTGGAAGGAGGCTAACGGCGGCCAAATCGCTGGGCACGATATCGAGGTCTGGGCTGAGGATGACGGCTGCACGGCGGCGGACCACGCGGCCATCGCAGCAAGGCGCCTGGTCGGACGCCAGGGCCTGGTGGGAGTCATCGGGCCTCAGTGCAGCACAGGCGTGGCGGTGGCTATGCCGGTCTACCAGGACGCCGGCGCAGTGGCGATCTCGGGCTCCGCCACGCGGACCGATCTGACCACCGGTCAGCCTGAAAACGGCTTCTTCTTCCGCACGGCCTATCGCAATGACCTTGAGGGCACCTTCATCGGCCTCTTCCTGGCTGAAAGCGTGGAAGCTGACACCGTGTACCTGATCGACGCCAACGAGCTGTTCAGCAGGGACTTGGCCCTTTCGGCCCAGAGGCTTTTGAGACTTGCAGGGGTGAAGGTGACGCGCAGAGCCATCGGCTCGGGGGACGTCGACTTCAGGTACCTCGCCGACGAGGTAGTCACTAGCGACCCTGACTTTGTCGCCTTCACCGGCTTCAACCCGGAGGCGGCTCTCATCTACAGGCAGATTCGCGACGCGGGTTACGAGGGGCTGTTCGGAGCGGGCGACGGCGCGGCCTCCGTCCCTGGCTTCGTCGAGCCCGTAGGCGCGGACGCGGCCGAGGGCGTCCTGTTCTCCGGTTGCGAGTATCCCCTCTCCCAGGATTTCCTGGATGATTTCGCGGAAGCCCACGGCTACGTCCCCACCGCAACCTTCATCGCTCAGTACGCCGACGCCGTCACCGTCCTGCTGGACGCGGTCAAGGAAGTCGCCCAGGAGAAGGACGACGGCTCGCTCGTGATCCAGCCCAAGCCCCTTCGTGACGCCGTGCGCGCCACCAACATTACTGACGGCGTCTCCGGCACCCTCGCCTTCGACTCCAACGGCGACCGTGTCCCAAAACCCGGCGATGAGCTGTCGGAGGTGCAGGAGACCGCCCTCGCGGCCAACGAGGACATCTTCGCCTCCCTCGGACTCATCCCCTGTCAGGTCCAGGACGGACAGTTGGTCGTCGGCGGCGGCCCCGAAGCCGAGGAGATCGAGTTCCCTTAGTGGCCCGGGGCAAGCTTCTCGCCATCCACTGTTCCACGAGTCAGGCCGAAAGGACGTAGAGTGATGACATCAGCGCCTTCCGGAGGACCCCGGTCCTTCACCTCGCGCATTGCCATGTGGAGCGCCCGCCACCGCAAGCCCGTGGCCGTCGGTTGGGTTCTCGTCGTCGTCTTGGCCCTTGGTGCCTGCTCGGCTATCGAGGCCAACACTGACGTCGATCAGGAAGCACCCGGCGAGACCGGCGAGGCCAGCCGCCTCTATGAAGAGAGGTTCGGCATCGAGGGTTCCGATCAACCGACCGAGTTCGTCACGTTCTCGCATCCCTCGCTCACCGTGGACGATCAGGAGTACAAGGACACGGTCGAAGGACTCATGGCCGATCTGAGGGAGCTGCGGGTGGAGGAGACCGAGGGCGTGGGCGGCACCGCCGTGGTCTCCAGCACCCGGCTAGTCGCTTCCACGACCAGCCACTATGACATCGGAGCCTCAAGAGACGCGTCGCCCTTCGTCGCCCAGCGTGAGTCCGGCGGCGATGTCACCTTCGCCCTGGTCGAGATGGAGGGGGAGGTCGATGAGGCGATCGACAACATCGATCCCGTGATCGAAGCCGTGGCCGAAGCGCAAGAGGCGGCTGGCGACTTCGAGATTTTCGTCGGCGGTGAGGCCTCCCTCAACAAGCAGATCAACGAAATCGTTGAGGAGGACTTCGGTCAGGCGACAATCCTCAACCTGCCCATAACCTTCGTCATCCTCATCCTCGCATTCGGCGCCGTGGTCGCGGCGGTCGTTCCGCTGGCACTTGCCTTCGCCGCCGTCGTACTGGCGGTGGCTGTCCTGACCCTGATAAGCCAGACGTACGCAATGGACCAGGCCTTCAGTGAAATCGTCCTCCTCATGGGCCTTGCCACTGGTATCGACTACTCTCTGTTCGTCATCAGCCGCTATCGCAGCGAGCGCAGGGCAGGGCGCTCCAAGGACGACGCCCTGCAAGTCGCCACCGGCACCTCGGGCAAGGCGATCTTCTTCGCCGGTGCCACCACCGTCTTCGCTGTCGCTGGCATGTTCCTCATGGATGATCAGATCTTCTCCAGTCTGGGTCTCTCAGCTATGATCGTCGTCACCCTCGCCGTCATCGGCGCTATGACCCTGCTGCCGGCCATCATCACCATGATGGGCGACAACATAGATCGGCTCGGAGTACCCTTCCTTGGCCGTGGCACCGGTGAGGGGGGTGGAGTATGGGGCTTCATCGTCGATCGCGTGCTGGCCCGGCCTCTCATCCCCGCCATCGTAACCATCGCCGTCTTGCTCGTGGTGACATATCCGCTCCTCAACCTCAACCTCGGATTCAACGGCGTGAAGAGCTTCCCGGAGGACGCCGAAGGCACCAGGGCGCTTGCCACGCTGGAGGACAACTTCGCCCTGGGGTTGGCGCAGCCCGCCGTACTGGTAGTCGACGCGGGAGAGAAGCAGAACGTCTTCGCCCAGAACATCCAGGACTCTGCGGCAGAGCTGCTTCGTCTTGTGGAAGAGGACACGCTGTCGGACGAGAAGCCGGATGCTCTCTACGGCCCGCCGGCGCAGGAACCGGACTTCAACGACGCCGGCGACACGGGTGCGATCTTCATCCCCGTCAACGGCGATTCCGGCGAGCAGCGCGCCATCAACGCCGTCAACAAGCTCCGTGATGACCTCATTCCCGCCGCTTTTGAGGACGGTTCCGCCGATGTCCTAGTGACCGGCGCCACCGCTGCCAACATAGACTTCAGGGACAAGATCTACTCCCGGACCCCTATCCTCCTCGCCTTCGTGCTCGGTCTCGCCTTCATCATCCTTCTCCTCACCTTCAGGTCGCTCGTTATCGCCGTCAGCGCGATCATCCTCAACCTCCTCTCGGTCGGCGCCGCCTACGGCCTCCTCGTCCTCGTGTTCCAAGAGGGATGGCTGCTGGAGGGAGTGCTTGATTTCGAGGCCACCGGCATCATCGAATCCTGGCTGCCCCTGTTCGTCTTCTGCATCCTCTTTGGAATGTCGATCGACTACGAGATGTTCGTCATGACCAGGATCAAGGAGAAGTACGAGCAGGGGCTCAGCACCGACGAAGCCATCGCCCAGGGGATGAAGGGAACCGCTGGCGTGATCACCAGCGCCGCGGCGATCATGATTGCCGTCGCCACCATCTTCGCCTTCACGCGACTGATTGGCCTGCAGCAGTTTGGCTTCGCCCTGGCCGTCGCCATCGCCGTCGACGCCACCATCATCCGAGCCTTCGTGCTGCCCACCACGATGAAGCTCCTCGGCAAGTGGAACTGGTACTTCCCCTCCTGGCTGGAGTGGATCCCCAAGCTCCCGATGTCCGAGGAGGTCGCCCCGTTGCCAGCGGAGGGCACCGCGCCGGTCGGCGGCCGCTAGGAGGCCGCGAGAACCACGGCCGGCAACGTTCATGCTATTGTTTGCGTGATGGCCGGTGGAGCCGCTCCCAGCTCGTGCAGACCCGAGGACGTGGGTGAATCACCTCGGGTAAGCGGCGTCATTCTGGCCGGCGGCTCCAGTCGGCGCCTGCGGACGAACAAGGCGCTGGAGCGCATCGGCGGCAAGACCCTCATCGAGCGGGTCATCGACAGCCTCGCGCCTCTGACAACCGAGCTGCTCGTCGTGCTGGCCCGCCCCAAGCAGGCGGCGGTCCTGCCCCTGCCGTCCTCGGTGCGGGTCGTGACCGATCGCTTCCCCGGCCATGGCTCGCTCGGCGGAGTCTTCACCGGGGTCGAGGCCTCCGCCGAGCCTTGGAGCCTGGTCGTCGCCTGCGACATGCCTTTCCTGAACGTCGACCTCCTGCGCCATCTGGTGGCGGAAAGCGCTGACGTCGACGCCGTGGTACCCCGCCTGAAGGGCGAGCCCGAGCCCCTTCACGCCCTCTACTCCAAGGCCTGCCTCGTCCCCATGCAACGCAGGCTGGAGGAGGGCAACCTCAAGATCGCCTCGCTATTCGAGACGATGAGAGTGGGCTATCTGGACGAAGGCACGATCGACCGCATCGACCCGGGCCACCTCAGCTTCTTCAACGTCAACACCCGCGCCGACCTGGACGAGGCCCGCAGGCTGGCGCTGAAATTCGGCTGCCCCAATGCGACGCTTGATCTGGGCACTCGCGACACTGATAATCCCTTAGCAGACCATTACATCTGAGCCAGTAGCTCAAGCGACGAGGGGAAGGAGGTGAGAGCGATGACCTGGCTGTGGCGTCCCGGCTTCACCTGAGCCTGACGGATGCGCCCCACGGGCATGACGCAGGTTCTGCGCCAGTCATCTGCTCAAACGGCCTCCGCATCCGCTCCCCCCAGCGGGCCTTCGCCCTCTTAGAGGCCATTCCCGTTCAGGCCCGTACCCTTCCGGCGTAGCGGCACCCCGATCTCTCTTTGAGGCCAGAGCGCGGTGCCCACCCGTCTCGGCGAGGCCGTGAGGCGACCGGCTGCTGTCTGCAGCCTCTTCCCATCTGGGGCCATCCCAAGCTCCGATCGGAGCAAGTCATGTTGTTCACTGCCTGCTATCTGTGGAGGAAGAATCGATGGTTGACTATCGCCCGATGTGGACCGACCTGGACCTCGATCTGGAGAAGCACGACATGCTGCTACAGGCGTTTCCCAGCATGTATGGAAGCGTCTTTCTCGGCCAACAGAATAGACCCCAGGCCATGGAGTACTTCGACTTCGTTGTTGGGGAGATCCACGGCCTGAGAGTCAAAGAGCTCATGGATCACAAAGCCAGCGGCGGCAAGGTTGTCGGGCTCTACTGTGTCTTCGTCCCCGAGGACCTGATCCTGGCCGCCGACGCCATCCCCGTGGGGCTCTGCGCGGGCGCCCAGTTCTCCGTTCCCGATGCCGAGGAGGTGCTGCCCCGCAACACCTGCGCCCTCATCAAGTCCTCCTTCGGCTTCAAGGTCGGCCGCACCTGCCCCTACGTGCAGGCCAGCGATTTCCTCATAGGCGAGACCACCTGCGACGGTAAGAAGAAGATGTACGAGCTCCTCGCCGAGCATCACCCCACGTACGTCATGGAGGTGCCCCAGAAGAAGACCCCGCTCGGGCGCCAGTTGTTTGTCGAGGAGCTCCGCGCTCTGAAGACGAAGCTGGAGGCGGAGACGGGCACCGCCGTCACCGCCGACAAGCTGGCACAGGCCACCGCCGTCATCGAGGCCAAGCGCAGCGCCCTGCAGCGCCTGCACCGCATCCGCAAGGCCCGACCGGTTCCCATCAGCGGCCTGGACGCCCTGCTGGTGACCCAGATCTCCTTCTACGACGACCCCGTCCGCTTCACCGATAAGGTGAACGCCCTCTGCGACGAGCTGGAGACCAAGATCGCCCGGGGCGGAGACGTCGCCGCAGCGGATTCTCCCCGCGTCCTGATTAGCGGAAGCCCGACGGCCATCCCCAACTGGAAGCTCCACCAAGTCCTGGAGGAGAGCGGAGCGGTTGTGGTCGGTGAGGAGTCCTGCACCGGGACCCGCTACTTCAACTACCTCACGCCTGAAAACGATGGCAGCCTTCCCGCTCAGCTCGCGGCCATCGCTGACCGCCAGCTTGAAACCCACTGCGCCTGCTTCACCCCCAACGATGAGCGGATACAGGACATCCTCGCCCTAGCCAGGGACTGGGCCGTGGACGGAGTCGTCCACTACAACCTCCAGTTCTGTCACACGTTCGCCAACGAGGCGGTGAAGGTGGAGAAGGCCCTCGCGGCGGCGGACATCCCCCTCCTGCGCATAGAAAGCGACTACGGCGACGAGGACATCGGCCAGCTCAGGACCAGGGTGGACGCCTTCTTGGAGATGATCCGACGATGACCTACGCGGGCCTGGATATCGGCTCCCGCACCATCGTGCTCGTAGAGCTTGGCGACAAGATGAACGACTTCGCAATCGCCGACACCGGGCCCAACCCCCTGGACCGCTGCCAGGGGCTCTTGGCAGGCAGAACGTACTCGCGCCTGGTGGCCACCGGCTACGGCCGGCATCTGGCCGCGGCCACCCTCGCCGACGAAGTCGTGTCGGAGATCAGGGCCTACGCTGTGGGAGGCCGATACCTCTATCCCGACTGCCGCACCGTCATCGACGTTGGCGGTCAGGACTGCAAGGTCACCCTGCTCTCCGATCGCGGGGAAGTGCGGAAGTTCGAGATGAACGACCGCTGCGCCGCAGGCACTGGCAGGTTTCTTGAGGTGATGGCCAGAGCTCTGGGGATGGACGTTGGCCAGCTCGGTGATCATGCTCTGACCGCGACGCGAGCCGTCGCCATCAACAGCCTCTGCACCGTCTTCGCCGAATCCGAAGTCGTGTCCCTCATCGCTCGGGGCGAGGAAAGCCCGGCGATAGCCCTGGGTCTGCACGAGGCCATCGTCGCCCGCATATCTGCCATGGTGCGCCGCGTCGGCCCCAGGGAGCGTGTCCTGTTTGCCGGTGGGGGAGCGCTCAACTCCTGCCTCAGGCAATTGCTGGGCCACAAGCTGGGCATCGACCTCACTGTGCCGGAGCAGCCGCAGATCGTCGGTGCCCTCGGCGCGGCACTGGTGGCGAGACGTTGAGCACGGCATGAATCGACATAGCGAGGGGCCGGGAGTCAGGCGACAGAGGAGACAAACAGATGGAAGCCCCCAGGGCCGTGGCGACACTGACATAGCGAGTGGTACGGTTTATGGCGGCAGGTTAGGCCAACACGGAGGGAAACATGAAACATGTTCAGAACTGAGATCTGCGACATACTCGGTATCGAATACCCTATCATTCTCGGCGGCATGATATGGGTGGGCAAAGCCGAGCTTGTCGCCGCGGTGTCTGAAGCTGGGGGTCTGGGCCTGCTGGGAGCGGGGGGGATGTCCCCGCAGCAGATTTCCGAGGAACTTGACCAAGTCAGACAGAAGACCGCGAAGCCGCTTGGCGTCAACGTCCCCCTCATGCGGCCGGATTCCGAGGAGATGATCAAGGCATCCATCCAGGCCGGGGCAAGCGTGATTAGCACCTCTTCCGGGAGCCCCAAACGCT
>JABAOH010094637.1_pt1 | contig 10960 bp, 11 predicted proteins | sample 7062181 | NCBI WGS metagenome assembly JABAOH01 (sample SAMN14538630, study PRJNA623070) | marine sediment metagenome | biome: marine biome [ENVO:00000428]; feature: marine pelagic biome [ENVO:01000023]; material: deep marine sediment [ENVO:00002113]; isolation source: pool of 5 deep marine... | reverse complement strand
CCCGTCACTCTGAGGAAGTCCCGGCGGTTGAGCTTGCGGACGAGCGTCATCGGGCACCTCCATCGGTCGCGGCCGATTCGGCGGCGCGGTGGATCGCTGCGCGAACGCGCTGGTAGGTGCCGCAGCGACAGATGTTGCCCGCCATCGCGGCATCGATCTCTTCGTCGCTCGGGCTGGAGTTGCGGCGGAGCAGAGCCGCGGCGCTCAGGATTTGACCGGTCTGACAATAGCCGCATTGGGGCACGTTGATTTCGGCCCAGGCGATCTGCAGCGGGTGCGTGCCGTCGGGCGACAGCCCCTCGATGGTCGTGATCGCCTTACCTTCGGCCGTCGAGATCGGTGTGATGCAGGAACGGATCGGCTCGCCGTCCAGATGAACGGTACACGATCCGCACAGGCCCATGCCGCACCCGAACTTGGCGCCCTTCAATCCCAACAGATCCCTGAGCGCCCAGAGGATCGGCATCGCCGGATCGGCGTTGACCTCGCGCCGCTCGCCGTTGATGGTGAGTCTGACCATGAGCTGACCCCGGTTCGGAGAGATGTGTGGGTGGTTGAATACCGGTGTTCGCAAGCTACAACGTCGGCCGTGCCATTGCCAACCCGGTTACGGCATTCGCCGCGGTTGCTTCCCGGACGACGGCGATCCGACCACACGCGCCAGCGGATCCCGCCGCGGTGCTTTTCCGCCCCTCCCTCGCAAGACAGATTGTCGGCAAGCCCCAGAACATAGGAGAGATCGATGCGGGTCATCGGATTGTTGGGCGGGATGAGCTGGGAATCGACCGCCGTCTACTATCGCATCCTCAACCAGGAGGTGCGGCGACGACTCGGCGGCCAGCACTCCGCACGGATTCTCCTCTATAGTCTCGATTTCCAGGAGATCGAGCGCCTTCAGGACGCGGGCGAGTGGAATACGGCGGGTCAACTGCTCGCCTCCGACGCGCGCCGGCTGGAGCGGGGCGGGGCGGACTTGCTTCTCCTCTGCACCAACACGATGCACAAGGTCGCCGAAGCTATCGAGGCGGCGATCGACATCCCGCTGATTCACATCGCCGACGCCACCGCCGAACGGATCAAGGCTCGAGGGTTGTCGCTTGTGGGTCTTCTCGGCACGCGGTTCACCATGGAGGAGAGCTTCTACCGTGATCGGCTGACGGAGCAGGGGCTGGAAGTGCTGATTCCGAATTCGGCCGACCGGGCGCGGGTGGACCGGATCATCTACGAAGAGTTGTGCCAGGGGAGTGCGCGCGAAGAATCGCGCGACACTTACCGCAAGATCATCCAGGCGTTGGCGGATCAGGGTGCTCAGGGCGTGATCCTCGGCTGTACCGAGATCGGTCTTCTGATCGGGCCCGAGGACTCGCCGATTCCCGCCTTCGACACGACCCGAATTCACGCCGAGCGGGCGGTCGAACAGGCGCTAGCCGGTTGAAGCGGGCTGGCCGCCTCGCGTCGTGACCCCGCAACGGGGCTTGTTGCGTCGGCGTGGCGACCCCCTGGCGGGTTCGAGCGCAAAGTTCTGGCCAGCGCTGCGTTCTGCAGCAAGCGGCATCCTGGCATGAAACCTGAAGTTATGCGCCCTCGCTTCTTCTCTCCTCCACGTGGCGGGGTATGCTTCGTTGGCTCCGGTGTCGCCCCCGCAGCGGCGATCGGGATCGACAAGCTGCCCCGCCCAACTATTCAAAGCACAAAGCGAACGCTGGGTGAGGAAGCCGGATTGGCTGTGCGGGACTACGGGCGTGCGTAAGGCGGGCCGCAGGGGCCTGTAATTTCGGGCGGCTGGCAGCCTCGAAGCCGGCTGGGCCCGAGCCCGCTATTGACAGTGATGTTGTCATAATGACATTATTATTCTCATTAGTCCCTTTTCCAGCACCCCAACAGGTCCAAACACCGCTATGACTAGCTTTCTGCCGCTTCAGCTGGGTTCGCTCGGGTCAGCTTCCGCCGAGCGGCCGTGCGCCTTGGAACTCCCGATCCGCAGGGAACCCGCGCCGCTCACGTCCGGGGACGTTCCGCTCGCGGACTCGGGGCGCCTGCTCGAAATGATGCGCGCGCTCGGCGCGCGGCTGAGCGCCTTGGACCGTCAAGAGGCGATGGACGACGACCTGACGGCGGCCCAGCGCACTCTTCTCGTCGACCTGGCCCGTCGCGGCCCGGTAACCTTGCCACAGCTTGCACGGACCAAATCCGTCAGTCGTCAGCAGGTACGTGTCGTGGTGGAGGCGCTGGCGCGTCGCGGTCTGGTGCGCCGCCTTTCCAACCGGGCGCATCGGCGGTCCTTCCTGGTGGGCGTTACGGCGGCTGGATCGGGGAAGGCGAGGGAGATCGCCCGAGGGGAGTCGCTGCGGCTAGAAAAGATCGAGCGGACGTTGGGAACGAAAGGAGTGCGCGACGGGACAGTCGCGCTCCGGGCGGTGCTCGACGCCCTCGACGAGTCCCCTGAGATTTAAATACCCTCCTGGCCGGGGTCGTAGACGCGCCGAAACTCGATGGTCCGGGGGATGCCGCTGATCTTGGTGGTCACATATAGGCGCCGGCCCTCCGCAGCCAACGCATAGGTCTCTGTGATTCTGGCTCCGCTATCGAGCCGCCGTTCCACGACAAGCCGGTCGCCGCGCCAGCGTGTCTTGACGGTGATATTCCCCAACCCTTCCAGCCGACTTTGCCGCTCAGCGCCGTCGGGGCGAACCACACGCCGGTCGCCGCCGGCGCTGATCAATGTTACCGTGGAATCCTCATCGACGATCCGAAAGGCCACAAAGCTCTGCAGCAGGGCGCCCAAGCCGGGGCCCGCTCTTCGGGGCTCGGGTCGGGCGCCGGCGGGCCGATCGCCCTCGCGCGGTCGAAGCTGATCGTCGGGCCGATCGCTCAGCTCGAGGTTGATGACCCAGGTGCCGCTGAAGTCAGGGTGTTCGGGTATCGGCTCGCTCGCCGAACCCCCGCCGCAGGCCAGCGTTCCGGCGAAGCCGGCGGCCACCAGCGCCGCGCAAAGCCCGAACGTCCAGGGTCGGGTTCTCTTTCGGGTCGATGTCATTTCGGGCGTCGTTTCGCGGTCTTGTCGCGTGGGCCGACTATCCAGTAGTTTGGCGGCCGTTCGGAGGCCCGCTGCGACAGTTTGGCTTGCGGGTAAGCCCAGGCCGGCGGGCCCTGTGTCTCCAGGGAACATGGAGCGGTGGCGAGTCTCAGTTCAAGGGTTGCGGCGGCCCCTGGCGGCCGCGGCGTCGCATCCCCGGCCGCCCCGGTCTGGGTCCGAAGCGGCCGCGCGGCAGCAAGCTGTCGAGCTTGGCGGCCTGCTCGGGCGTCAGGACGGCCCGGATCTCCCCCTGGATCGAGTCGGTGACAGCCCGCAGCTCCGGGAGCATCTCGTTCAGCACCGCGTCGGTTCGAGGCCGGGCCTGCTCCATGATCTCGCGGATCCGTTGGCGCTGCTCGTCCGTCAGGTTCAGCTCACGGAACATCGGTGGCAAGCGCCCCGGTCGTACCGCGCCGCGGCGTGCCTCCCACCAGGGAGCCGCCGGCTCGGGCGTGTTTCGCGAGGCACGCGCCCGCTCGATCGCCGCTCCCGCCAGCCCGCCGACGAGGAAGGTGAGAAGGAGGATCGCGATGCCTTTGGCGCGGACGCGGCCGAGCGCTTCGACTCCGTCCCTCATGATTCTCCCTCCAGACCGATGAGCTCGGCGGGGGTGGGCACCTGGTCGCTCCGCACCCACTCGGCGATCGGGTCGGGAACGCCCAGGGCCTCGGCCAGGCCGGTCTCCGCCACCGCCGGCTGGGCCGAGTCTTCGAGGCGGGCGAGGGCGGCCAAGGCCACGACGCCGGTGATCGCGGCGGCGGCCAACAGAGGCCGCCACCAGAGGCTGACCTGTCCGAAAACGGTCGCTCGGGCCCGGCGATCCGCCAATTGGGTCGAGGCGGCTCCCAGGATGGAGCGGACGAGGCCGTCGAAGCGCTCGGGGTCCCGAGTCGGGTCGAGTGGCGAAAAATCGATGCGATCGTCAGTCATCCGTGTGCTCCTCGAGGAACTTAGCGCCGAGGCGCTCGCGCAGCTTACGCCGCGCGTTAAAAAGGTGCTGCCGTGACATCCCCTCCGACAAACCCAGCGAGTCGGCGATCTCCCGGTGCTTCCAGCCCTCCAGGTCGTGTAGTAACATCACCTCGCGCTGCGCCGGGCCCAGTTCGGCGATCGCGGCCTCCAACTCCTGACGTAGCTCGCTGCGCTCCGCCTCCCGCGCCGTGTCCGATTCGCTGGCCGCACTCACCTGATCCAGGGGCTGTGCGGACCGCACACGTCGGTAGCTTCTGTAATTCGCGGCCAGGTTGCGAACGATCCGCAGCAACCAGGCCGCGAACCGCCCCGGGTCGCGAAGCTCATCCAGTCGCTGCAGGGCCCGCACGAACGCGTCCTGGCATACGTCCTCCGCGTCCATCGCTTGCCCCAACGCCGAGAGCGCGACAGCGTACGCTGCCCGGTAGTGGCGGCGAACCAGTGCTTCAAAGGCCGCGGCGTCGCCACGGCGCGCTCGTTCCACGAGTTGTGCATCGGGCAAATCGGGTCCCCTGGCAGAGGCCATGCACTTACGCCCGCACTAGATTGACAGCCCGAGGGGAGACATTGTTAGTCAGATTTCACCGCCTAGCCGGCCCGGGGCCGTGAAAAGGGGAGCGGTCGGTTGTAGAACCCCGGGCCGAATCTGGTGTATGAGGGCGGCGACGCGAAAGATCGGTCCAAAACCCCACCCGCTCAGACTGCCCATCTCTTAGGAAAACGTACGTGACAAAACCGAATTCTCTGGGAATCCTCGAGCTGGTCAGCCGAGACTCCGGCTTCGTTCGCTGCCGAGAGGCGAGCTACCTTCCATCGGACTGCGACGTCCATGTCGGGCGGAAGTTCGTGCAGCGCTACGGGCTGAGGACGGGGGACGAGATCGCCGGCGACGTGGGTAAGCCGCCCGGCCGCGGCAAGAGCCCGCCGCTCACTCGACTGACGACGGTCAACGGCCGACCGCCGGCCGAGCTGCGCTCTCGGCCCGATTTCAACCGGCTGGGGGCTATTCATCCGGACGAGCCGCTCGTGCTCGACTGTGGTCTGACGCGGCTGGGGAACCGCGACTACACCGACTGGGTGATCGACCTGTTCTGCCCGTTCGGCAAGGGTCAGCGGGCCCTGATCGTCTCTCCGGCCAAGGCGGGAAAGACGACGGTTCTCCAGGCCGTGGCGGAGGGGATCGTCACGAACTATCCCGACGCCACGTTGCTGATCCTGCTGGTGGATGAGCGGCCGGAGGAAGTGACGGAGATGGAGGCGTGCGGCTTCGGAGAGGTGGTCGCGTCCAGCTTCGACTTCCCGGCGGAGCGGCACGTGTCGGTCGCGGAGCTGACTCTGGAGCGGGCCCGCCGTCGCGTCGAGATCGGCGAGGACGTGGTGGTCATTCTCGATTCGATCACGCGTCTGGCCCGGGCGTACAACGCCGTGGAGCGGGGCAGCGGCCGCACGCTTTCTGGCGGCCTGGATGCCTCGTCGCTCGAGAAGCCCAAGCGCTTTCTTGGCAGCGCCCGCAAGATCGACGCGGCTAAGGGGGGCGGCTCGCTGACGATCATCGCCACGGCGCTGGTGGACACGGGCTCGCGGATGGACGACGTGATCTTCGAGGAGTTCAAGGGGACGGGGAACAGCGAGCTGGTGTTGAGTCGCGAGTTGGCTGATCGGCGGATATTCCCGGCCATCGACCTCAAAGCGAGCTCGACGCGTCGCGAGGAGTTGCTTTTCCCAGAGGAGCGGTTGGAGGCGTCCCGCGCCATCCGCCGGCACTTCGCCGACATGGCGCCGGCGGACGCGATGACCCAGTTGCTGGGTCTGATGAAACGGGTCGACTCGCTGGACGAGCTTGTCGCTCAGGTACGAAAGCACGTTTGACCCTTAGGTCGGTACGACGCCGCCCGATTCCCAGCCGGCGACACTTACCAAACGACAATCCGTAGGGTAGCCCGATGGGGCCGATATCCATTCACGGTTTGGATCGGCCCTTCCCGGGCGGAGTGCTGGCTGGCGGCCCGTGAAGGGGCAGCGAGCGCCTGCCAAGGGGGTCCTAAACGAATCTTGGGGGGTGGCAACGATGAAGCGTATGCTGGTGTGCGCCATCGGTCTGGCGCTGGCCTCGCCCGCGCTCGCTCAGGAAAAGACTCTGCTGGCTGACGGCTTCGAATCGGGCGGCTTCGGCGGTCCGGTGGTCAAGTTCAGCGAGGTGGCGAACGAGTTCGCTGTGTTCGCCGGGGGGCGAGGTGGTTGGATCATTAATCACACGCTGGTGATCGGCGGCGGCGGTTACGGCCTGGCCAACGACATCAATCTGGACGGAATCCCTTTCAGCGGCCGGGACGTCGATTTCGGCTACGGTGGCCTCGAGGTCGAGTACATCAACCGATCGGATGAGCTCTTTCACTTCACGATCTACTTGTTAGTGGGGGGCGGCGGCCTGACGACAAACTTGACGGATGGCGAAGCGGTCTTTGTCTTAGAGCCTGCGGCCAACGTCGAGCTCAACATCACCCGCTATTTTCGCCTCAACCTTGGAGCGGGGTACCGATTCGTCACGGGCGTCGATGCTCCCGAGCTGGAAGACGGTGATCTGAGCGCGGTGAACGGAATCGTGACCTTCAAGTTCGGAGCCTTCTAGCGGGTGCGACTGCAGGAGATCGTCGAGACCTCCCAGCGCGTGGGCGCGACCCGCGCACGTTCGGAGAAGGTCGAGCGGCTGGCGACCACGCTGCGCAGGCTGCGGCCGGACGAGGTCGCCGTCGGCGTGGCTTACCTGTCTGGCGAGCTGCCGCAGGGCCGGATCGGCGTGGGGCCCGCGCTGATACGCGACGCCTTTCCCGAGGCCGCCGCCCACGAGGCCGAGCTGGAGCTGCTCGATGTCGATGCATCGCTGAGCCGGGTGGCCTCGATTAGCGGGCCGGGATCGACGGCCCGCCGCGGGCACGCCCTGCACGAGCTGCTCGCCCGTGCCACTCGTGAGGAGCAGGACTTTCTCGCCAGGCTGGTCATGGGAGAGCTGCGTCAGGGCGCCCTCGAGGGGTTGATGGTCGAGGCGGTGGCGCGGGCGGCGAGCGTCGCCGCCGCCTCTGTCCGCCGCGCGCTCATGTTCAGCGGCGACCTGAGCGAGGTGGCGCAGGCGGCACTGGAACACGGTTCGCATGGCCTGGCGCGGTTTTCAATCCAGCTCTTTCGCCCTGTGCTGCCCATGCTGGCGCAGACCGCCGAACAGGTGGGCGACGCCCTCGAACGCTTCCAGGTCGCCGCCCTCGAGTACAAGCTGGATGGTGCCCGGGTTCAGGTCCACAGAGTTGGCGAAGATGTCCGCGTCTACACGCGCCGACTGAACGATGTGAGCGCCGCGGTGCCCGAGCTGGTCGAGCAGGTTCGGGCGCTGCCGGCCCGCGAGATCGTGCTGGACGGCGAGGCGCTGGCGCTTCGGGCCGACGGCCGGCCGCAGCCGTTCCAGGTAACCATGCGCCGCTTCGGACGTCGACTGGAAGTGAATAAAATGCGGCAGGAGCTACCCCTAAGCGCTTACTTCTTCGACATCCTGTACCTGGATGGCTCGGGCCTGGTCGATCTCCCCACCCGCGAGCGGCTCGAGGCGCTGGACGGGGCAGTTCCCGGCGAGCTGATCGTTCCGCGCTCGGTCACCGACGATGCCGGCAGCGCCGAGGAGTTTTTGAAGCGGGCGCTGGGCGCTGGCCACGAGGGGATCATGGCCAAGGCGCTGGACGCGCCCTACGAGGCCGGCCGTCGCGGTCGGTCGTGGCTCAAGCTGAAGCCGGCCCACACCCTCGACCTGGTGGTCCTGGCGGCGGAGTGGGGAAGCGGTCGGCGAAAGGGTTGGCTGAGCAACCTGCATCTCGGTGCGCGGGATCCTCAGAGCGGCGGCTTCGTCATGCTCGGCAAGACGTTCAAAGGTATGACCGACGAGACGCTGGAGTGGCAGACGCGAAAGCTGCACGAGCTGGAGGTCAGTCGAGACGCGTACACGGTGTACGTCCGCCCCGAGCTGGTCGTGGAGATCGCCTTCGATGGCGTGCAGGCCAGCCCCAATTACCCGGGCGGGCTCGCCCTGCGTTTCGCCCGTCTCAAGCGCTATCGCCCCGACAAGGCTGCCGATCAGGCCGACACGATCGATGCGGTCGGGCAGATTCACGAGGGCCGGAGCCCCGGGATCTAGGCGCCCCCGCCATCGAACGCGGCCGGTATCCGAACGCAACCGCTATTGTCGGCGGCGCCCAGCTTCGACGCCGATCGGACTCCCCGGTGGCAGCCCGGGCGGTTCCGTCGCCGGGGTCAGCCCTTCGCTGCGTGCCTGCCAGCGACTGATGTCCTCCAGCGCCAGCTGCTGGTGCGGCCTGAGCGCCTCTTTGCGATCGAGCCACTCGCCCAGCTCGGCGGTCTTCGCCGAGAGGATCGCCCTGACCTGAGGCGTGTTTTCCGCGCTGCCCGCCTCGCGCATCAGCCGGTCGAGCACGACGCGCCGGACGGCGTCGCCGATCTCCTGCAGGTACGGCGAAGAGGCCGGCGGGGAATACCAGGTCGCCTGGAGCGTTCGGTCGACGACCTCGGCGAGGCCGGGATAGGAAGTGCTCCGGGCCCGGTGCTCGACCAGCCGCGCCATCCGCTCCGGTTGAAGGATGAACTGCAGCGTCAGCTCTGCGGCGCTGGTCGCAGCCCCGATCGGATCGAACGTCGGGCTCGTCTCCTTCGTGAACAGCTCGCCGCCTGCCATACCGAACGCCCGCGGCGGGATCAGGCGGAGCACGCGTTCGGGAATCGCCAGGAACTCGGGCTGAATGGTCCGAAGCATGGCAGCCAGCGCCGCCCGTTGCCGTTCACCCGGCACGATCTCGATTGCGACCTGCCCGTCGCCGCGCAGGGCGAAGCTGTAGTCGGCCCCGCCCAAAGAATGGGCCGTCGCTTCCAGCTGGTAGCGGTGGTGCAGATAAAGTGGTACGAGCACTTCCTCGAGTGACGCCAGCGGTTCGCCCGGACGAAGCGCGCGTTCACCGAACGCTCCGAGTCCGATTCGTCGCACTTCGATCTCGTGCTCCAGCGCGGCGACAGGGTCCGACCCGTTATCCCAGAGCGCGGCCAGTGGATGCGCCGCGCCCGGCGGCCGGGCGTCCTGGTCGGTGAGGAAGCGGATGCCGCGTCGCAGGCCGTCGCGGATGATCTCCTCCAGCGCAGCCTTTTCGTCCACGCCGTCGGGGAAGTGGCTGTACAGCCAGGTGATGGCGAACTTGTCGTATTCGCCCGCCCCAACGGCATAGGCGTCCGTCAGGTCGAGACGATCGTCCTGGCCGATCCGCACCAGGGGTGCCGGATAGTCCATCACGCTGGCGCGCCCCGCGTAAGTGCTGGCGATGTAGTTGTGAGAGAGTCCGAGCGTGTGGCCGACTTCGTGAGCTGAAAGTTGTCGGATGCGGGCCAGCGCCATCTCCACCGGGTCGGCGCCGTCCGCGATCTCCGCCAGGTAGTCGAAGCTTGGGCCGCCGGCGAGGTCGCACGCAGCGATCGCGGCGTCGAGCCGACTCGCCGTCGCCGCATAGGGTGTGACGAGCCCCATCCCCAACATGTGATCCTGTCTCAAACGCAGGCTGCCCAGGTTGACATTGCCCTTCAGAATCTCACCGGTGCGCGGGTCGACCACGGTGGACCCGTATGACCAGCCGCGCGTCGAACGGTGGGTCCAGTGGATCATGTTGTAGCGCAGGTCCATGGGATCCGCGCCCTCGGGCAACATCTCGACGCGGAAGGCGTCGATGTAACCCGCCGCTTCGAACGCCTCGTTCCACCACGCGGCCCCCTCCAGCAGCGCGCCGCGAATCGGTTCCGGGACTCCCCGGTCCAGGTAGTAGACGATCGGCTCCACGGGCTCCGACCGCTCGGCGGCCGGATCCTTCTTCTCCAGCCGGTGACGCGAAGCCCAGCGCACCACCAACGACTGGTCGATCGGTTTCGCGTAGTCGTGGAAGCGAATCCCGAAGGCGCCGACCCTGGGATCCATGGCGCGCGGTCGGTAGCCCTCATCGGGCAGCCTGACCAGCGAATGGTGCACACGTACGGTCACGGCGCTGCCGCTCGCCGCCGTGCTCCGCACCAGGGGGCCGGGCCGATCGCTCGTGAACGTCAGCCACGTCTCCACTTCGGTGTTCAACGGGAAAGACTTGGTGCGCGGCAGGTAGAAGACGCTGCGGCTGCGGTCGAGCTTGAAGTTGCCCTGTCCTCGATCCTCGAACCGCAGGGCCACGCCGTGCGCGTCTCTCAGGAAGAAGTCGGTCGCATCCACCAGCACCCGCTCGCGGGTCTGTGCCTCGACCTCGAAGCCCCAGTGCGTGGAGGGCGCGAATGCCTCTTCCACCGCCCGCACCTCGTCCGGGTTGGTCGAGCGGGCCCGGTAGGCGTAGTTGGGCTCGATGAGCAGCACGGTGGGTCCCACCCGTCGCGCCTTGAATATGTACGTGCCACCGAGTTGCCCCCGATCGAGGCCGACGGGGTTGCTCCCCAGCCCTGTGGACAGGGAGACTTGATAGAGGAACTCGATCTCCCAGGAATCGATCTCCCAGAAAAGCTTGCCCGTACTCTCGTCCCAATAGAGGTCGAAGAATCCCTGCAGCCGCTGCATCCCCTCGACCCGCTCCTCGATGCTGGGGAGGTCGTCTTCCTCGGCGCGGGTCTCCGGTCCCGTAGCCCCAACCAGGGCAAAAGAGGCGCCGATTGCGAGGGCCGATATCCAGGCCACGCGGATATTGAGGGCACAGCGGACCGACATCAGAGGCCTCCGTGTTCTGGCGTGAAGTGATATCGCTAGCGAGCGAGCCGTACGGTCGCCACTCGGACGTCGCTGTTCTCCCCGAGCGCCGTCCAGGCGACGACGAGCTCGGCGGCGCTACGGGCGATACGCGGAAA
>JABAOH010021372.1_pt2 | contig 10962 bp, 10 predicted proteins | sample 7062181 | NCBI WGS metagenome assembly JABAOH01 (sample SAMN14538630, study PRJNA623070) | marine sediment metagenome | biome: marine biome [ENVO:00000428]; feature: marine pelagic biome [ENVO:01000023]; material: deep marine sediment [ENVO:00002113]; isolation source: pool of 5 deep marine... | reverse complement strand
CCCGATCGTCATAGAACCGGGCGGCGTGCTAGTGGATACGGTCCACCTGTGGGGAGCACTGCCGGGGCACAACCCCGGGCTGGAGTTCCAGTCCGACGATGTGGATGGGGTTTACCGCATCGTGACGCCCGATGTGGCCTTCAACGGCGGCGAACCGGTCCCGCTGGACTATCGGATCTCTAACCTTTTCGCCCTCCACGATCCACGCAGGTAAGAAAGACCGCCGGATCAGCCCAGATTTCGCCGCTTGGGCAGCGATGTAAGAAATACTTGACACTCTGTACAAAGTATTGTACTATGTGTCGTGTAATTCTGACCTGGCCGCCGCCGGGGCCACGCTAGCAGGAGAAACCTCATGACACCTATCAGTTGGGCACTCATCGCCGGCGTCGGCGTGATCCTCTTCGCCGTCGGGCTATGGTCGTTCGTCCGCGCCGGCTTCCCCGCCGGCCACCCGGCCGCCGCCGCGGGGCCCGAGGGCGATGTCGAGCTCCCGGTGGCGCCGCAGCAGCGGCGGGCCCGCTGGGGGCTGGCGATCGGCGTGGTGATGTCGGTCGCGATACTCGCCGTCTTCGTGAGCAAAGGGCCGTCGACCTACTACCAGGACACGGGCTTTCGGCTGCTGAGCTACGGGCTGTTCGCGCTCTGGCTGGTGGCACACCTGACGATGCTGCGGCTCACCCGCCGGGCGGCGGGTGAATCGGAGGTCGTGGAGGACGAGCGGGACCGGGCGATCAGGACGCGGGCGCTGACGGTATCGCTGATCGCGGTGTTTCTAGTACTGGCCGCGTGGGCGATCGGGCTCACCGAGTACTACTGGGACGAGAAGGCGATCCCCATCGACTACCCGTACTTCATCCTCTGGTCGGCGCTGGTCGTCGGCCTGTTGAGCCGTGAGGTGGGGGTGCTGATGGGCTACGCGGGGTGGCACGGCCATGGCGAAAGCTGAGATCAAGAACCAGATCCGCCGGCTGCGCTTCGAGCACGGCGAGATGACGCAGCAGGAGCTGGCGAACCGGGCCGGCTGCACGCGCCAGACCATCGTGCTGCTCGAGCAGGGCCGCTACGTCCCTTCCCTGGCCCTGGCCTTCCGCATCGCCCGGACGTTCGGCGCGGCGGTGGAAGATGTATTCGAATGGACGGAGAGCGAGGGCGAGCGATGAGATCGATGATATTCTCCCTGGTGACCGGCGTAGCCCTGACGCTGTTGATGCGCGGCCCGGCTCCGGCGCCCGCTCCGCAGTCGTGCTATGTCCCCGCGGTTGCCGAGCAGGAGTTGGCCGAGGCGATAATCGTCCGGATCATCGAGGCGGTCGGCGATAGTCTTCCGGTCACGGGCGAGACGCTAAGGAGTATACACGTGAATGGTGACGAGCTCACTGTCATCCTCATCCGCATCCACGAACAGGCGGCCGTCGCTCACTCGCGCCGCAAGACCTCCATCGGGTCGGCTCGCCCCGCCCGCAAGGCGGGGATCCAACTCGCCGCCAGAGCGACGGCTGTGACGAGCAGGATGCCCGCCGCGAAGGTCAGCGGATCCCTGGCGCTCACGCCGTAGACCATGTTCGCCATGAGACGCGTGAGCGCGATCGCCCCGCCCGTGCCGATCGCCAACCCGATGGCGGCAAGCGCGAACCCGTCCTTGATCACCCGGCCGATCACCTCGCTCACCTGTGCACCCAGCGCCATACGGATCGCGATCTCGTTCGACCGCTGGGCGACGGAGAAGCTGAGCACACCATAGAGTCCAACCGCGGCCAGGAGCAACGCGGCGGCCGCGAAGACGGCCAGCACCAACATGCTGAAGCGACGCGACGCCAAAGAATCGGACAGCACCTCATCCATCGAGTGGACCTCGTAGATCGGCTGCGCCGGATCCACCTCCATGACGGCCTGTCGTATGGCCGACGTGAGGGCCATCGCCTCCATCTCGCTCCGTACCACCAGCGTCATGAACGGCATCGGCGCCTGTGCGTAGGGCCTGAATATCTCGGGCCGCGGAGCTTCATCGAGACCGTCGTGACGAGTGTTGCCCACGATGCCGACGATCGTGGCCCAATCGGCGTCCTCGTCGGTGGGATCGCCCCAGGTGACCCGCCGCCCGATCGGGTCCTCGTCCGGCCAATAGAGGTCGGCGAGCGCCTGGTTGATTACCACGACGCCGGGTGTCTCGGCACCGTCGCCCTCCGTGAAGACCCGTCCGCGAAGTATAGGGATTCCCAGCGTTCCAAAGTAGTCGGGGCTGGCCAGCTGGTATCCGCCGTGTGACTCTTCGCCGGGCACCAGCGGACGGCCTTCTATCGCGAATACCAGATCCCCCTGGATGCCGGAATTGATCGGCAGACTGAGTACGCCACCCGCCGAAAGGACACCCGGAACCGCCCGCACTCTCTCCAACGTCTCCCGGTAGAACCCCCTCTGCTCGACCTCGCTCGGGTACAGCCGCTCGGGTATGTCGACGCGGGCGGAAAGCGTCCTCCGCGGATCGAATCCGGGATCGACGCCGTTGAGTGCGATATACGTCCTGACCGTGAGCCCAGCGCCGACCAACAGTAGTAACGACACCGCGACCTCGGAGACGATGAGTCCGTTGCGAAGCCGGCTCCGGGCTCGAGTCGACGTCACTCTGCTTCCACCGACGATCGCCGATAACGTCGATGTGCGACCGAGGGATTGGATGGCCGGAGCCAGCCCGAACAGCAGTCCCGTTCCTAATACGATCGACAGCACGAACGCCAGCACCCTGAAGTCGGCGCCGACCTCGGACAGCCGCGGGATTCCCTCCGGCGCGAGGGCCACCAGGGCCTGTGTTCCCCACAGCGCGGCGATGAGTCCCACGCTGCCACCCAGGAGAGCCAGTACGACGCTCTCGGTCAGCAACTGCCGGACGATCCGCGGCCGGCCGGCCCCCAAGGCGGACCGCAAGACGATCTCCTTCTCCCTGCCCGACGCCCGCACGAGCAACAGGCCGGCCACGTTGGCGCAGGATATGAGCAGCAGAAACCCCACGGCGGCCAGGAGTACGTACAGCGTGGAGCCGAGATTGCCGACCACCGACTCGTGTAACAGAACCAGGATCAGTCCTTCGTTGGCGTTCACCGAAGGGTAGGTCTGGGCCAAGCGCTCGGCGATCATCGTCATCTCGGCCTGAGCCCGAGAGATTTCGACATCGCCTTTCAAACGAGCCAGGGCGTTGAAGTACTGGGCGCCCCGGTTGTCTGCCGGGTCGATCCCCAGGTCGAACGGCGGGTCGGGAACCCGGTATCGCGACGCGGCCCAAAACTGCGCGTCGCCGGGGTATCCGAAGCCCGGCGGCATGACGCCCACGATCGTGTATTCTCCGCCCTCCACCCACAAAGAGCGGCCGAGGACCGCCACATCTCCCGCGAACTGCGATTGCCAGAAGCCGTATCCAATGACCAGGCTGGGATCACCACCGGGCGGGTCGGCGTCCGGCGCGAGTCGCCGCCCCAGGAAGGCGTTGACGCCGAGCACGGAGAAGAAGTCGGGGGTCACTATCGCGCCCCGCACGACATCCGGTGTTTCCGCACCCGCTACACTGAACCGCCCGGTGACGAAGCCGGCGAGGTTCTCGAACGACTCACTCTGTTCTTTGACGTCGAGGAAGTTGGCACCGCTGTGATTGTCGCGATCTTCACTCCCCTCGGTCGTATACAGCCGGACCAGTCGGTCCGAGTCGGGAAACGGCAGCGGGCGCAATATTACCCCGTTCACCACGCTGAAGATCGAGGTCGTCGCACCGATCCCGAGCGCCAGAGTGGTCACCGCCACGACCGCGAACCCTGGTGCTCGAACAAAGCCGCGCACCGCATAGCGTATGTCTTGTATCATCGACCGCATCGATCGGCTCCTGTGTTGCCGGACCCATCGCGCAGGCCTTCAAGGAGGGAGGATATCGGGTTCTCCTCGAACCGGGCGCCGCCGAGCGCCCGCCGGCCAGTGGTGGGTCATCGGGCCCTTCGCGTCCGAGCTTCCTCGGTGCAAGGCTCGTACCCGGGAGGCCACTGCCGCATTCGCACCCCCGACCGGCGCGCCCACAGGAGGGGATGGTCGGTTGTGGGATGGGGCTTCTCGGAACCGCACACCGTTGGTCGCCGGGGAGCCGACCCGGCCAGCGGCGCCCGGCTTCAGCCGGAGATGAGGTCGGTCAGGTCCAGATTGCCCAGGAACGGCTCGACCCGCTCGCCGAGGAGCAGCCGCCGCGCGACGTTGCCGATCTGACCCGCCGCGTAGCGAGCCTCGCTGGCCAGCTGCGGGTATCCACAAAGCGTCTCTCCGATCCGCTCCAGCGAGCGCCGCGAGCGCTCGGAGATGTTGTCCCAGCCGCCCATCCATTCGGCCAGCGCCTTCATGAACGCCAGCGGCGTGGGGAAAGCCTCGCGCTCTAGCTGCGGGCCCTCGATTCGCCCGTGAAACGGAGGGAGGTCGGGCCGATGGGCGTAGGGCTCGACGCTGAGGAAGCCTCTTTCGTCCGCAGCGAACACCAGGTTCAGACCGCGGGCCCTGGCACGGAGCCGCAGCTCGTGCTTGATCTGCAAATCGTCGCACTCATCGATCAGCAGATCGAGCCCATCCAAGAAGTTCGCCAGGTTGGCCGCGCTCACGCCGTCATCGAAGACCGTCAGCTCGAGATAAGGATCGATCTTGACGATGCGTCGCGCCACGATGGTCGTCTTCTTCCGGCCCAGCTCATCGAATCCCGCACCGAGTCGATTCAGGTTCGACAGGTCGAGTCGATCGAAGTCGGCCAGGATTATCGCGCCGCACAGATGCTCCTGAGCCACCGTCACGGCCGCCTCACCGCCGACGGACAAGCCGATGACGCCGATTCGCTTACCGCGCAACTGCACCATCTCTTCCCGCGTGATCTTGTCCAGGTTGCGGTTGGTGACTACCTCGTAATACTCGTCCCGATCGAGGAGGTGCACGACCTTCGCTTCCCACGGCAGGTAGATCCAGTTGCCGTATGACGCGTCGCCGTCGTGCCCGGCGAGCTGCTCGTCGATGAAGCACCTTCTCTCCGCGTCAGCCGACCCTGCCGGCCGCCGTACCACGGCGAGCTCGGCGAGCTGGCGATCGATCGTGTCGATCACGGCGACGTCATGCTCGCGGCAGACGGCGTGAAAGCGATCCGCTTCGCCGGACCCGAGCCGGACGATCCAGGGCCGCCAACAGGAGGCCGCCGACCCATCGGCCGACGCGAGCCGCCGCGCGAAGTCCGCCAAGTCGAGGGTCGCGCTCGCCCGCGAATTTCCCGTCACAGCTCGAGCTCCCACGTCTCACTCACGAGATCGTGCCCGAAACTGTGGTGTGGCTCCCTATCGACCACCGTGAAGCCGGTTTTTTCGTAGATCCTTCGAGCGGCGTGCAGCACGTCGTTGGTCCACAGAGTCAGCTTGCGGTAGCCCACGAGACGGGCGAACCGGACGCACTCCTCCACCAGGCGGCTGCCGATGCCCAGATTCCGCGCCTTCGGCTCGACCAGCAGCAGGCGCAGCTTCGCCACCGTCTTCGTCTTCTTGACCAGAAACACCGAGCCGACGTTCTCGCCGTCTTTCTCGGCTATCCAGCACCGTTCCCGCCTCGGGTCGTAGCTCTGGATGAAGTTGGCCACGATCTCGGCCACCAGCGCCTCGAACCGCTCATCCCAGCCGTACTCCTGCGCGTACAGCACGCCGTGGCGCTGGACCACCCAGCCCATGTCGCCCGGCTGGTGCGGTCGCAGGATGTAGGGCACGCGGTGCTCCGGCCCGGCGCCCAGCAACCGCTCGATGGCGTGCATCGCGTCGACCAGACTCTCCTGCTCTTCCTCGCTCAGCTGGTCCAGCATGGCGCCGATCTCATCGCGGGACGCCGCGTTCAGCTTGGCGAAAGCCTCCTGCCCCTGCCGCGTCAACCGCAGGAGCGTCTGGCGACCGTCGATCTGCGAGCGCTCTTTCGCCAGCAGCCCCTGCTTGTGGAAGCCGCGCAGGATCCGGCTCACGTAGCCGGCATCCAGGTCGAGCTCCTCGCCCAACTCCGTCGCCGTCGTCCCCTCGTGGTGCGCCAGCTCGTAGACCACCCGGGCCTCGGTCAGCGAGAAGGGGCTTCTCAACAGACCTTCCTGGAGAACGCCGATCTGGCGTGTGTAGAAGCGGTTGAAGCGCCGGACGGCCTCTACGCGTTGATCGAAATCGGTTCCCGTCATCTTGCAGCGGAGCGCTAGCGGTTGAGCGGTCGGCCAAGCCGGGCGATCGTTGCCATAATACACTATATAGTTGCCTACGTCAAGTATATGCGGCGCTCGCTACACTGAGGGAGCACCCGCTGCTGGTGCGTACGCTGAAGAAGAATGAGAAGAACCCGACGACGGCGAGGCTCGAGCTCAGACTACCGAACAGCAGGGCTCCGATCGACCCTCTAGGATCTCCCTCAGGGTCTCGAGGCCACGGCGGAGTGCTTCTGCGCTGGCCGGCGCGCCGATGCAGATGCGCACGGCGTGAGGAACGATGTCCCGCCCCACGGCGAACGACTCCGCACCGGTTATCAGGACTTCCCGGTGTCGGGCCTGCTCCACGAAGTCACCGCTTCGCCACGGTTCGGGAAGCCGCAGCCAGACGTGGATCGCGGTGGGATGGGTGCTGTAGTCGAAAGAGCCCAGGATCTCCTCGAAGATGCGATGCCGCTCCCGCGTCGCGGCCCGCTTCCCCATCAAGATCTCGTCCACCTTGCCATTTGTGATCCAGAGGGCGGCGATCTCGGCCGTGAGCGGTGATGCCATCCAGACGGTCGCCCGCACCCCCGCGTCCAATCGTTCCACCAGCCTCTCCGGCGCCAGCACGTAGGCGATTCGCAATGCCGGCGCTATGCTCTTACCCGTGCTCGCGACGTAGCACGCGTTTTCCCGGGCGAACGTCGAGAGCGGAAGCGGCGTCTCCTCCAACAGAAACCCATGCACGTCGTCCTCGACCACCAGTACACCGTGGCGCTCGGCGATCGCCGCGATCCGCCGGCGCCTCTCTTCCGGCATGATCGAACAGGTCGGGTTCTGAATCGTCGGCACCAGGTAGAGGGCCCTTACATCTTCTGCGGCGCAGACGCGCTCCAGCGCCTCCGGGGTCAGCCCGAACTCATCCATCGGCAGGCCACGCAGCCGCAGGCTGAGTATCTGCGCCAGCGCTTTGACACCGGGATAGGTCAGCGACTCCGTCAACACGAGATCCCCCGGCCGGGTCAGCGTGGCGAAGATGACGTTCAGCGCATGCTGCGCGCCCGCACAGACGAGCACCCGATCGCCCTCCGCCTCGAGGCCCGTCCGCCGAATCAACTGCGCCCCCGCTTCCCGCTGCCGCGCCGAACCCGAGAAGCGCTGATAGCTCAGCAGATGAGCGTGGTCCGGCTCGTCCGCCAGCTCCCTCAGCGTCTCCGCCAAAATCCGCCCTTCCTCCACCCGCACCTCGGGGAAATTGTGGCTCAGATCGACGACCTGGCCATCCTCCTCCTGAAACCCCACCCCCCAAACACCGCTTTGAGCCCCGCGGATGAACGTGCCACGGCCCACCTCTCCCACGACCAGCCCCCGGCGCTCCGCCTCCGCATAGCCGCGGCTCACCGTGCCCACCGTCACCCCCAGCTGCCGAGCCAGCGCCCGGTGCGTCGGCAAGCCGTCCCCCGCCGCCAGCTCGCCCCTTTCCACCGCCTCGGCGAGCGCGTCGGCGAGCGCCTTGTAGATCGGCCCCTCGCGATCCCGTAAATCAGGTGTCCAAATTGTCATGGCGACAATCATAACCTTGACAGGGACAATTGTCAAGCACATCGTGGGATTGTGTCCTATATACCTGGAGATAGAGATGAACTGTATCGATACAACTGCGATACCGGGCGTTCGTCCTGGCGACTGTGTCTGGCCCGAGCGGGAGGACGCTCACCGCCGTAGTTCGCGAATCCCCGCCTTACTGCGTGCCTTGGGCCGCGCCCTGGCCGACGCCTGGCGGCTTCCCTACTTCGCCGCGCTCGCCCGCATGGAAGCGCTGAACGGGCGAGCCGAGCACGCCGGTGGCGGTGGCGCCACGGCGCGAGCGGAGGGGCTTCCGGCTGCGGCAGCGGCGAAGAGCCCCGAGCGGGCGGGCCGGTCGCGTGGAGGATCGGCCGCGGACCTGTCGACGAGCGAGTTTGGCGAGCTGGTTCGGGACGCCGGCGCGATTGCGGCGCGTTACTGGAACGAGCTTTCGAGGCGGCGCGCATTCACACGGCCGCCGGAGGCTCTGGTGGAGTGCATCCGCAGCGAGGCGCTGCCGCAGCGTCCTGCCCATCTGGGGGAGATCCTGGGGCGGATCGAGCGGGAAGTGGTGCCTTACCCGAACGGACCGGGCCATCCGCGCTGGTGGGGCTTCGTGTGCTCGCCGCCCCATCCGGCGGGGATAGCCGCCGAGCTCATCTCGGCGACGTTGAACAACTACGTGCACGGGACGTCACAAATCGCTGTGGACGTCGAGCTGAAAGTGCTGGAGTGGCTGGCCGAGATGATCGGGCTGCCGCCGCGGTCGAGCGGCGTGCTGGTGAGCGGCGGGTCCGCCGCCAACCTGGTAGCGCTGGCCGCGGCGCGGGAAGCGAGCGCACCGGGGACGCGGACTCGGGGGGTGGCGGCGCTGGCACGACCGCGAGCGGTCTACGCTTCGACCCAGATCCACTCGTGCATCGGCCGGGCACTGGAGACCCTGGGCCTCGGGAAGGACGCGCTGCGCACCATTCCCGTCGACGCCGACTGGCGCACCAATGTTGACGAACTTCGGGCAGTCATTCGCCGGGACATCGAGGCTGGGGTCGAGCCCATGGCTATAGTGGGCAGTGCGGGGACAGTGAACACCGGGGCCGTGGACCGTCTCGACGCGCTCGCCGACGTGGCGGAGGAGGTAGGCTGCTGGTTCCACGTGGACGGCGCCTACGGGGCGTTCGCGGGCTCGCTGCCCGAGCTGGGCGGGCGCTACCGCGGGATCGAGCGGGCGGATAGCGTGGCCGCGGATCCGCACAAGTGGCTGTACGTTCCCGTGGAGGCCGGCGCGGTGCTGGTGCGCGACCCGTGGACCCTGGTGTCCGCGTTCGCCACGCGCGCCGACTACTTCGCCCTGCAGGAAGGCAGCTACATCGAGGGCTCGGTCTGGCTTCCCGATCGTACTCTGCAGCTTTCCCGGGGATTTCGCGCGCTCAAGATCTGGGCGGTGATCCAGGCCATCGGAATGGATGGCTACCGTGAACTGTGGCGCAACGATATCGCCGTCGCCCGGGAAGTCAGGCGGCTGGCGGCCGCGAATCCCAAGCTGGAGGTGCTCGCCGAATCCGATCTGAGCATCTTCTGCATCCGCTACCTGCCGGAGCAGGGCGACGGCGACATCGACGCGTTCAACCGCCGGCTGTTGGACCGGATCCATCGAGACGGTCGTCACTTCGTTACCCCGGTCGTGTTGAACGGCAGGTACGGCCTGCGGGGCTGCGTGTTGAACTTCCGCTCCACGCTGAACGACGCGCGCCTCTTCGTCGAGACCGTGCTCGAGCTCGGAGCGGAGCTGGAGCGCGAGTGAGAGGTGGATACGATGAAGAACGAGGAGCTAGCCCGGGCTTTCCCAGCGCTGTCGACTCCCCTCATCGCCGACGCGATGCTACGACTCGACCTGCCGCCGCGCGTTGCGCCGGCAGGAGTGACCCCGCTGCAGCCGGGCACACGTCTGGCGGGCAGGGTGCAGCCGGTCAGGCACTACGGGAGCGTCGACATCTTCATTGAGGTGATGGCGGCTGCGGAGCCGGGAGACGTCCTGGTCATCGACAATCGGGGAAGAACCGACGAGGCGTGCATCGGCGATCTCACCGCGCTGGAGGCACGCGCCCAGGGCCTCGCCGGCATCGTGGTCTGGGGACTGCACCGGGACACGGCGGCGCTGCGCGAGATCGGCTTTCCGGTCTTCAGCTACGGTGTCTGTCCGTTCGGGCCGTTGCGCCACGATGAACGAGAGCCCGAGGCGCTGAGCTCTGCCCGCTTCGGTGAGCTCTCGACGACGAACGACGATGTCGTCTTCGCCGATGACGACGGCGTGGTATTCGCACCGCTCGAGCGTGCCGGCGAAGTCGTCGACGTCGCCCGGCAGATCCAGGAGACCGAAAGGCGGCAGGCGCAGGCACTGCTCCGCGGGCAGACCCTCTACGAGCAGCTGCGCTTCCGCGAGTACCTGGCGAAACGGGCGACGGATCCAGGCTTCACACTCCGGGACCACCTGCGAGAGATCGAAGGCGCGATCGAAGAGTAGAGCGCTCGCAGCGGATCGGGCGAAGCTTAGACTTCGGGGGCGGCAGGGACCGGGGCGCCTCCCTCCCGGTATAGCCAGGCCCCGGCGACCGTGGCGATCGGGACCTGGAACACCCCCCAGATCAGCGTGATCACTACGGCGTTCGTCGGGATCATCCCCGCGAGCAGTGTGCCGCCGAACCCGAGGAACCAAACGACGAACCAGACGGCCAGCCCCGCGAAGACCGCCGTCTTGGGGCCCGGCCCGAAGCGCGGTCGCACGGCGGCGTAGAACCACACGAGCGCGATGCCCATCAGGAAGTTCCAGATTAGGAAGTTCCAAGTGATGTACCCGACATGATGCACCCGGATCATCACGCCGGCGCCTTCCGGCGCCGCCCTGCCCAGCGACTCCGTGGCCACAGCCCACTGGTCGCCGAGGATCGGTTCGTTGAGCACGAAATACAGCACGTTCAGGACCACGCCGGCCAGCAGCCCGCCAAGGACTACCCGCACCAGGTTGATCTTACCCACGCGGATACCTCCTCGAGATGGTACGTGAGACTACGGCGATCGGTCTATTATAGGATAGAGCCTCCTAGGCCGTTCGCAGCGCCTCGATCGGATCGGTCCTCGACGCCCGCCAGGCGGGCAGGAAGCCGGCCGCCGCCGACGCCGCCAACAGG
>JABAOH010007982.1_pt2 | contig 10962 bp, 7 predicted proteins | sample 7062181 | NCBI WGS metagenome assembly JABAOH01 (sample SAMN14538630, study PRJNA623070) | marine sediment metagenome | biome: marine biome [ENVO:00000428]; feature: marine pelagic biome [ENVO:01000023]; material: deep marine sediment [ENVO:00002113]; isolation source: pool of 5 deep marine... | reverse complement strand
CCCATCTTAACTGGGGAGCCTCGTACATGGTCAATGATTTTTATAAAAGATTCATCAAGAAAGAAGCAAAATCGTCTCATTATGTATTCGTCTCCAGAATTACAGTTATTCTGATTATGGCTCTGGCAGGGATTACGGCCTTCTGGATGGAGAGCATCAAAGGGGCCTGGGAACTTCTTTTGGCCATCGGAGCGGGCACTGGACTCGTTTATATCTTGAGATGGTACTGGTGGAGAATCAATGCCTGGAGTGAAATCGCTGCTATGGTCTCTTCTTTTGCTACGGCTATGATTTTATTAAAATTCACTCCTCTTGGGGCATCAGGAGACCTAAACTGGGCCTATAGAATTCTTATAACCGTGGCCATCACCACAGTCATTTGGCTGCTCGTCACATTTTTAACTCAACCTGTGAGTAAAGAACATCTGATTCATTTCTATAAAAAAGTCATCCCAGGAGGATTCTGGAGGCCGATAAGAGAAGAGTTAAAAGAAGCCGAGAGTAAAACAAAGATTTTACCGGATATAATAAATTGGTTATTGGGCACAATCCTGGTTTACAGTGCTTTATTTGGCATTGGAAAAATCATTCTGCTTGAATCAAAAGCAGGAATCATCTTCCTTTTGGTATCCGTCCTTTCAGCTTTTGCTCTATACAAAAATGTCACTAGAAGCAGATTTATCTATGAATGGAAAAAATCGAAAAATTAATATTATGGATGGCTAAAAATCTGAAGGGAGCGAGGCTATTTCCAAGAAACTATCATGCAATCTTAATTGGTTCTCTTCCAAACAGTGTAGGTAAAATACACAGGAATGGGTTAAAAATCTGAAGGGAGCGAAGCCATTTCTGTGTATTGCAACTATGAATAACCCACACAAAATGGAAGAGAACCCTTTAATTTATCACGGATTTGGAAATTCTTACATCATGCCGACAAATTGAGCCATATTCTATAGTATAATGAAAAGACAGATATCGTCTTGACATGAAGTTATTAAAGATAGGAATTTCTGGAGTCAGAGGAATAGTAGGGGAAACCATTACTCCCCGGTTGGTGATGGATTTTGCCAGTGCCTTTGGCACTTTTTTAAATTCTCAGAAAGTCTTGCTGGCAAGAGATACAAGGGTGTCTGGTCCGATGCTTCATTCGGCTGCCCTATCAGCCTTGCTCGCAGCTGGCTGTGATGTGTTAGACCTAGGAATTTGCCCTGCTCCTGTTTTGCAGTATATGGTAAAAAAATTAAAGGCAAAAGGAGCCATCTCCATTTCTGCCGGACATAATGATTCAGAATGGAATGCCTTAACCTTCATTAATCAAGAGGGAACTTATTTGAATGATTATCAAGGAGAAGAGATCCTGGATCTTTATCATCTCGGAAAATTTAAGAAAGTAAAAACTGATCGCATCGGAAAAATCAGGCTACAACAGGACTATTTAGATATCTATTTCAAGAGTCTTGCCCAATTTCTGGATTCGAAAGCAATCAAGAAGGCGAAATTTAAAGTGGTCATCGATCCCTGTAACGGAGCAGGCGCAGGGAAAGTAGATTTATTCTGTCAATATTTAAATTGTGAATTGGTGCCTGTCAATAATGAACCATCTGGTTATTTCCCTCATGATCCTGAACCGAGGCCAAGAAATGCTCATGAGGTGGCTTCCATCATCAAAATCACCAAGGCTGACGTGGGCTTTCTGTTAAACAGTGATGTCAGCCGTATTTCTGTAGTCACAGAAGAGGGAGAAACATTATCAGAAGAATACACTCTTCCATTAGTGGCTTATTATTATTTAAGGAAAAGTCCAGGTACCGTCATCACCAATCATTGCACTTCAAGGATGATTGAAGATGCCGCCGATTGCTATGACTGCCACCTCGTAAAAACCAAGGTTGGCCAATCTTATTCTGTTCAAGCGATGATTGATGAAGAAGCTATCATGGCTGGAGAAGGGAGTGGCGGTGTGGCTATCAGAGAATTTCAACCTGCCTTTGACGGATTCTTAGCCATGGGCATGATTCTCGAAATGATGGCTGCGAACAAAAAGAAAATCTCTGAGCTGGCCGAGCAACTTCCCAAATATCATATCGTCAAGGAAAAAATATACTGCCCGCCTGTAAAAGCCCATTCGGTTGTGAGTGAAGTGAAAAAGATCTTCTCCCATCAAGAAGTGGAAATGCTGGATGGAATTAAGGTAGAAAAAGAAGATGGCTGGATTCATATCAGAGCTTCTGCCACTGAACCGATGATAAGAATCATCTCAGAAAGCAAATCAAAGGAAAAGGCCGAACAGAGATTAGAGAAAACATCGAATTTTATTTCACAACTGGTTTAAAATGAGAAAAAGACTTCCCTTGAAAATAAGCATTTCTGGGGTAAGAGGAGTTGTTGGAGACAGCTTGACTCCTCAACTTTCAGCCAGTTTCGCTCAGGCCTTTGGCTCTTATCTAGGGAGAGGAAAGGTCATTGTTGGCCAAGATGCCAGGATTTCGGGTACTATGATAAAAAACGCCATTCTCTCTGGACTTTTATCCGTGGGCTGTCAGCCCGTTGATATCGGCATTTGTCCGATCCCTTCTATCATGATTCTGACAAGGGAGAGAAAAGCCATAGGGGGTATAGCCGTTACGGCCAGTCATAATCCTAAGGACTGGAATGGGCTGAAATTCATCAACGGAAAAGGCTTATTCTTTAACCATTCTCAGATTGAAGAGTTTTTGGATATATACCATCAAGGCGTTTTTTCTTTAATCAAAGTTGAAAAATACAAGACTCCTCTATCAGAAAGGAATCCAACGGAGGTTCATCTCAAAAAACNNTTCATCTCAAAAAACTGCTGAAATATCTAAATGTTGATTTAATCAGCAGAAAAAAATATAAAGTAGTGGCAGATTGCTGCAATGGAGCTGGGGCAGTCCTCATGCCTCAGTTTTTAAAGGCGCTAGGTTGCCAAATAGTTTTAATCAATACCACGTTAGATGGCGCATTTGCTCACCATCCTGAACCTATTCCAGAAAATCTATCCAAGCTTTGCAGTACAGTAAAAGAGGAGAGTACAGATATTGGATTTGTCCAAGATGCAGACGCTGACAGGCTGGCCATCATCAATGAACAAGGAAACCCACTCGGAGAAGAACTAACCTTAGCCCTAGCGGTAAAACACATTCTGGGAAAAACACCCGGCCCAGTCGTCGCCAATCTTTCCACGACCCAAGCCATCGATGAAATAGCCTGTAAGTTCAATGTTCCTGTTTTTCGGTCAAAAATTGGCGAAATAAACGTCGTGGAAGAAGTCATACAGAAAAAAGCTGTTATCGGCGGAGAAGGAAACGGCGGTGTCATTTTTCCTCAGATTCATCCCTGTCGTGATAGTTTCACAGCCATGGGATTGACTTTAGAATATATGGCCTCTTCTGGCAAATCTGTCTCCCAGCTTCGAGATGAGATCCCCAAATATTTCATGATAAAAGATAAAATCGATGGGACTCCAGAACAAGCTCACCAAATCATCAGAGATCTGAAGAGAAGATATGATGGAAAAGAACAGATTTCAACTCTAGATGGCTTAAAAATCATCCTCAGTGACGCATGGATTCATATAAGGCCATCTAATACTGAACCCATCATCAGAATCGTTGGAGAAGCTAGGAGTCAAAATAGCGTCGAGAGGATCATAAAAAAGTTTAAAAAAGAAATTTTAGGATTAATGAAATGGAAATCATAATTAAACAGGATTATGAACAAATTTGTGAAGAGGCCATAAAAATCATTCATCAGGCCTGGAAGAAGAAAAATAATTTGGTTTTAGGTCTACCCACTGGGAAGACTCCCTTGGGAGTATATAGAAGGCTCATCGAATTGAACAAAAAAGAAGAAATAGATTTTTCTCAAGTCATCACGTTCAGCTTGGATGAATATTTAGGGTTGGAAGAAAACCATCCTCAAAGCTTTGCCTATTATATGGAAAAGAATCTTTTTCAACATATAAACATAAACAAAGAAAATATTTATCGACTCAGTGGAAATCCTGAGAATATTGATGAGCATTGCAAGGCATACGAGGAGAAAATCAATAGTTTTGGAGGTATAGATCTTCAGATTTTAGGCATCGGGCGGAACGGGCATATCGGATTCAACGAGCCAAGCTCTTCTCTATCCTCTCGGACAAGAGTGAAAACTTTAACTCTGGAAACCATAGAGGCAAATTCTCGTTTGTTTCAAGATGAAAAAGAGGTGCCAAGATTCTGTTTGACTTTGGGGATCGGAACAATCATGGAGGCAAAGATGATTGTACTGCTCGCTTTGGGAAAAAATAAAGGTGAAGCCATATTTAAATGCGTAGAAGGTCCTATCACGGCTTCTGTCCCAGCTTCCATTCTTCAGCTACACCCTCAAGCCAAGATTATTATCGATCAAGAGGCCGCTTCTCTCCTCTCCAGAAAAGACTATTATCAATGGGTTTACAAAAACAAAGAAAGAGTGGATGATTTTATCGCAAAGAAAAAATAACAAAGGAGGATGAAGCAGTTAATTTCATCCACTGCACTTCGTTCCTCTTAATGACACTTCACTCATTACGTCTTCATTAGTCTGAGATGGAGGATCAAAAATGGGAGAAAAATCAGAACTCAATGTGGGAATGATCGGGTATGGATTCATGGGTAAAGCCCATTCTCATGCCTTTCTGTGTGCCAATAAATACTTCAATCTACCTATAAAACTCCGTATGAAAATTATATGCGGCAGAACAGAAAAAAATGTAAAGCACATGAAAGAAAAATGGGGTTGGGAGGATTACTCTCTTGATTGGAAAGAAGTTGTGAAAAGGGATGATATTGATTTGATTGATATAGGCACACCGAATAATATCCATGTCCCCATCATATTAGAAGCAGCAAAAAGAGGAAAGCACGTTCTCTGCGAGAAGCCTCTAGGCATATCAGTCTCAGAATGTAGAAAAGCTGTTGCGGCAGTGAAAAGAGCAAAAGTTTATCATATGATCTGGCATAATTACCGAAAGGCCCCAGCCCTTTCCCTTGCCAAGAGATTGATCAATGAAGGAAGAATCGGAAAGATCTTTCATGTCAGGGCGGCATTCCTTACAGAATCGTTGATGGATCCGAATCGTCCCCTTGGCTGGAGATTAGAAAAAGAAAAAAGCGGAAGTGGAGCACACGGAGATATCTGTGTCCATATCATTGATGCAGCAAGATTCCTCGTCAGTGAGATCAGAGAGGTGGCAGGAATGGTGGAGACGTTCATCAAGGAAAGACCTTTACCCCAGAAACCGAAACAAAAGGGAAAGGTGACTGTCGATGATATGTCTGCGTTTTTGTGTCGGTTTGAAAACGGTGCAACTGGTGTGTTCGAGGCAACAAAATTTGCTCGTGGTAGGAAATCCCACAATAGAATAGAGGTCAATGGCGCCAAGGGTTCTTTCATCTGGTGTTCTGAAGATATGAATGTTTTGGAGTTTTATTCTGAGGCTGATCCTAAGCATATCAGGGGTTTCCGGAAAATTCTTGCAACCGAAAAAACTCATCCTTACATTAAAGGCTACTGGCCCCCAGGGCACATCATAGGCTATGAACATACTTTCATCAACGCACTTGTAGATTTTGCTCATGCCTATGCTGAAGGGAAAATGCCAAGCCCCAACCTGATGGACGGCCTTCAAAATCAAATTGTCCTTGAGGCTGTTCTTAAATCCGCTGAAATGAAAAAATGGGTTAAAGTAGGCAGATTAAAATAGAATTAAATCAAAGGAAAGAATATGGGAAAGAAAGCGAGCATTTTCTTTCTGTGACAAAAGATATATTTTTAAGATTATAGCAGAAGGTCTTTGGGGATGGACTTGTCCCCTTCAGCTTTATTCATTTTGAAATAAACAGGATAGCTAATTCTAATTCAGGATAGAGCTCCATCTTTATAATCCGGCTGCATCCAAGCTAAGTTTTTACTCCTGAAGAAAGCGGTCATAGTCACACTGAACTTCATCATCTCGTTCGATGACATGGGCTTAAAATTGCGCACTAATTCGATGTTTTTCTTTAAGATATCTAGGCTGTCTGTACCTATCACTGCAGCACTCACATAAGGAAGACTCAAGCCGTAACGAATCAATTGATCAGGATCTATTTCCTTCACCGTCTCTCTCGGACGGATGACTTTCATGGCCAGGATACCCATCTTCTTTTTCGCTGCACAGGGAATGGCCTGTTTTTCAAAGTCTCCTTCGCGTTCAACATAATGATTCAGGGCAATAAGCATAGTATCAAGATCATACCGATTGGCCATTTCCATCATGGCTTGGGCAGAACGGTGCCCTGAGTAGCCGATAAACCGTGTCACCTTTTGCTCTTTCAACTTTAAGAGTGCTTCAAGGACTCCGTCCTTTGCCCCTATTTTTTCAACATCTTCCACAGATTGGATATTGTGTATTTGATAGAGATCGAGATGGTCGGTCTTCAGTCGCTTCAAGCTTTCTTCCAGATGACGCATGGTGCCGTCATAAGTTCGGGCTATAACTTTTGTGGCCAGGAAAACTTCGTCTCGCCGGTCTTTCAATACAAAGCCATATCGTTCCTCACTGACTACATCTTCGGATACATAATCATGGGCCGTGTCCCAGTAATAAAAGCCATGATCCAGGGCATAATTGAGCAATTCGATACTTTTTTCTGGATCTTTGATTGTACAAAATCGGCTACCTCCACCTATGACTATAAGTGGCACTCGAACACCTGTTTTTCCCAGGATACGAGTCGGCAAGCCTTTGGTATCATAAACCTCTCCCTTTTTCTCACTAAGAATATCATTGTAAGATAAGGCACCAAGTGTCACAGTCGCTGTGAAACTCTGTTTGATGAAATCACGCCGATTGATAGAATTATTTTTCATGGCAATTCTCCTTTCTGAAAAATGATTTGTTCTTTACGGATTTTATCGACTTTTCTCCTCTAAGTTTACAATAACAAAAAGAGATTATCAAAAAAATTTCTCTTATCCCAGCAGATTATTTGAATCTTTCGCCCCACAATTTGATGTCGTCAAAGCTACCCGTATCATCAAACGAGCCTACTCCCACCAGTCCATGATCCAATGTCTTATCCTTTGCAGTTAAAATCGGCGTCTTCATATCATCTAGGTAGGCCTTAATTTCTCCGCTGTCCGCATTATAGGTCAACCTGAAATCATGGAATTCCAGATCATTCAAGCGGGCGATAGATTGTCCGGATGGTTCATGGTTAATCTTCACTCGATCCTTCCCATCCACTAAACCTATGATGTTATGAACATCGTCGCTAACCGCAGAAAAGTGAACATAGTAGAAATGGGTCGGATCCTGATAGTTAAATATGACCACCAGGTCACGATGTTTATTACTCACATCACTTTTGCATTTTGCCCTTCCTCTGAAAATAAAGCTGGTCACATCGAAATCCTTTAATAGGGACCATGAAGTTGGTGCTCTGACCTTACCCTGAGGGCCTGGAGCGATGAGTTGATAGACCAGGTTGTCCTCCTCTTTAGCCACCTGCCAGTTTTCAGGAATATTTGGAGTCCACCCTAGAGCCTGGCCATCATCAAAAGAATCGCTGGCCAAAGGAGGCTGTGCAGCCTCGATCAGATTCCGAATCGCCGGCACAATCCTGATCTCTAGCTCGTGTTCAGGCCTCCTAGAAGGATTAATAAGAGGAGAGAGCCCTTCCAACCATGATAGAGGAGGCTTCTGGGTATTCTCAAGAAAGCGCAAAGCCTGAAGCCCTGTCTCGGCTAAGGAAGAGACATCCTCGGAGAGTGGCAGAATCTCCTTCAGAAGAAAAGATTCTTCTAAGAGAGGTATCAGTCGCTCATTATTGTCACGCCATTCCTTTAGCCACTCTCGGATTGTAGCTTTGTTTGCTTTATAAAAGGGAGTATCAGCCAGCATCTCATCTACCATATTCCTGAACTTTCGGGCTTTATTACTCTCCGGCCGAGCAGCATCGACAAGGCGATTTAAAGGTGTCATCTGAGTATATTCAGGATTTTCGTGACGAGTGTAAAACTTGACGGGCTCTACGATATCAGCAAGAACCTTAAGGGAATCTATGGAATATCGACCTGCCAAACGCTGTAACATCTTAGGATAGTTGGATTGATGGTTAAGGCCCAGCCAGTCTAGATTTTGGCTCACGATTTTGAGACGCCGATACATATCTTCTATATCTCTGATGTTCTGCGGAGACCACAAACGCTCAGCAATGGCTGCCTCTCTCGGCCAGATACGGGAGTCGATGTTTTCAGGGGTGACGAACTCACCCCACATGCAGGCCTCGCCACCCAAAATACGGCTCTTCTGCTCATCATTCAACTCGGCGGCATCTCTATCCATGGGATCAACTTTGTAGTGAAAATCAGCAGGAAAAAGATAATCCAGATAATAGCCGTTTGAGAGAATCCCCATATATCCTTCACGAGCGGCCTTGGCTAAGGATTCCTGACCTCTCCAGCTTTGCACCACGATGTTTTTTGGAAGATCAGGATGGAGGATTTCGTCCCATCCCACCATCTTTTTTCCGTATTTACCCAGAATTGCCTGAATCTTTTTATTGAAATAAGCCTGTAGATCATGATTGTCCTTCATGCCATGTTCTCTTTTGAAAGCGACGATCTCAAGATTACTGTCCCAATGCTTTCCGTTAACTTCATCGCCGCCAATATGAAAGTACTCATCGGCAAAGAGTCCAGCCATTTCTCTCAGAAAGGCATCAAGAAAACTATAGACTTCCTCTCGAGTGGGATCCATACAGGGATCATGAATTCCCCAATATCGCTCGATCTGGTATGGACCAGGCGCACTGGCCAGCTCTGGGTAGCCGACGAACCAGGAAGTGGTATGACCAGGCATGTCGAACTCGGGGACGACCCGGACCCCGCGATCCCGTGCATACTCCAAAATTTCTCTCACCTGATCTTGAGTGTAATAGTAATCATCTGAACCCATCTGATGAAGTCTAGGGAAACTCTTGCATTCGACTCGAAAACCCTGATCCTCGGAAAGATGCCAGTGGAGGACATTCAATTTAACCGCGGCCATGCCATCCAGATTGCGCTTGATAACTTCTACAGGCATCCAGTGCCGACAGACATCTATGAGCAATCCTCTCCAAGGAAAACGAGGCCTATCCTGGATTTGAACAGCAGGAATAAAAAATCCATCTTCATCCAGTTCCAACAATTGCAAGAATGTCTCGANNATGGCTCGATCAGAATTGACCTCCAAAGAGTAAGATTCATCGGTCTTTAAAGATTGTATTTCTTCGCCTGGGCCCTGACAGTTAATTTCAAGTCGAGCTTTGGAGGCATCTTTTTCAATTTCTAAAGACAGAGGAATACCTGTTTGTGTGCTCAAACGTTGCATCAAACGGAATACAGCCCTTTCCAACCTTGGCTCTTGATATCCGGTCAGGACTACTCGAAATTTTGAATCCAACGTAAGCCTTCCTTGTCCAGATGATATTTGAGAGGGCATCGGCATCAAGTCATAGCTTGAGATCTCTGCAGAATAAGTTGATGAAATGGTCAAGATGATTAGAAAAAATATGCTCTTTATAGTGATTGAGAAAAGCTTATATGGTTTGAATACACTTGAGAAAATCATATCTATTACCCTTCCTTTCACGTCTTTTTTATGCTTCAAGTTTTCTTCTCTATATCATTTAAATAAATTATCTGCAAGCCTGTAAATAACTAAGTAATCTTTTTTCTTTTGGTTACAAAGGATATGTTCTTCAGACTATAGCAGAAGGTCTTTGAGGATCGACCTGCTCCCTTCAGATTTTTGGTTAAATCTTCAAGGACCGCTTCATCCATCCCCAAAGACCTATTCATCCAAGGAAAAAATGAAGTTTCCCCTGATTTAAGAATATATGATGATAAATAGGAACTCGGAAAATTCAAATGACCCAGTCAGACAGAATAATTATCTTACAGTATTATCAAGCTTCCTCCCGAGCTTTTCATAAAGGCCTCGACGAGCTTCCTTATCACTGTTCAATATCTCCCGTGCATGAGCAGCGACTTGCTCGGCCACACGTCTTGGTACAACGACCACACCATCGCCATCAGCAACGACCACGTCGCCCGGACAAACCAAGACACCGCCGATTGATACTGGACGGTTGACTGATTCTAGCATATTGCGGCCCGGTCGCTGGCTCCGTCCTTCTCCTCGAAAGTAAAGCGGAACTTGCTCAATGGCAACTTCATCCGTATCTCGAGCACGCGCGTCTGTCACAACGCCCACGGCACCAATCGCATGCCAGTCAAGTATGTTGAAGGAACCGATTGAGCCAATATCAGCTTCCTCGACATCATCGATCACGATGACATGACCAGGTTTGATGATCGATTTGAAGGCTTCCGAAGAATAAGCTTCATAAAAATTATCTCGCCAAGCAACAAAATCCTCTCCAGCTTCAGGGCTACTCGGGAGATTCGAGGGAACGTAGCGCACGGTCAGGGCAATTCCGCGGAATTGATGCTTCAATGTTTTCAAATCTTTCCAGGCCGCTCGAATCTCAGGATTGACCAATCCCCCACCCTGAAGCCCGACTCTGTCCATGCCGTCTGTCACATCAGCTACTCTCAATCCATCGTAGAGTTTCAAAATCCGTTCATTTTCTTCATGAGAATATAAAAGCACTTTTATAAAGTTCACACCTTTTTCAAGTTGCATCGGCTCTGCTTTCTGGGAAAAGGAAAACACCGGGCATATCAAAAGCATACATAGAATTTTCCGCAACATTCTATTCCTCCTTTTATTGAAATTGAGTAATATTGAAATATTTCCCAGACATATGCAATTAAAGATTGTCGAATTCTTGAAGGATACATCTTTTCTTGCACTGGCATTTTAATCCAAGCTCACATTTATTGAAATATCTAAAGCGCTCACAAGGCAATCCAATATCAAGT
>JABAOH010008515.1_pt1 | contig 10963 bp, 8 predicted proteins | sample 7062181 | NCBI WGS metagenome assembly JABAOH01 (sample SAMN14538630, study PRJNA623070) | marine sediment metagenome | biome: marine biome [ENVO:00000428]; feature: marine pelagic biome [ENVO:01000023]; material: deep marine sediment [ENVO:00002113]; isolation source: pool of 5 deep marine... | reverse complement strand
TTGTATTATGACGATCTTGTATTGTCAGATACAAAAGTTCCAGAAACCTATGTTGTAGGTTAGCAATCTCTTGAGTTTAAGAGTTGGGAGGACGGTGCGCGTGCAAATCTATTAATGAGTTTCCTGAACTCTTATGGACATAATGTTCTCCTCTTAAACTCATGGGTGCGTGGGCGCGGACTTTACGAGACTAGTGTAAACAACTAACGCAGCCAAAATGTTTAATTTTCTCGGATCCGCCGTCTTTGTTATTTCACGAACTCGAGACAGCTCTAGAAAGTCGAAGACGCTTTCTCGACCTAGAGATTTTAACATTAACTTTCTTGTCTCATCAGTTCTTTCTTGCGCTCGTTTGCCTCTAAGAAGTTCAATAGGGCTTGTGGTTCCTGGTTTATGAGAGTGTCTTTTTAGCCACTCAAAACCAGATAAGTACAATTTCAGTAACCAATTAGGGACAGATAAAGGTATTAACCGATTATAATACATTATCCGAGATAAGGAAGGGTTCAAACCAGACAGAAAACTCTTGTATAAAATATAGTGCTTTTTAAAACGTTGAGGCACCTTCATTGAAGCTCTAAAAAAGCGCATAGAGTAAAAGGGCGTCGTACTCCACAAGAAGAACCTGTTTCTGTCCTCTCCAACAAACATCCACTTAAATCCTCTTTCAAACACTTTAAAATGAACAAATTTTCCTTCCATTGTATTTTCAGGAAATGCCATTATATGTTTCTTTAGATGTTCCTTGAAGGCGCCTTTGGGTATATTTAACATAGAGCTGATTTCATCTATATCGAAAATGTGGTCCGTTTCTATTATGTATTGTAGCAGTTTTTCTACATTAGAAACATTAGATTCTAAACTAAGGGGGCCTACTGTCTTGTCGCCTCCGTCCCCCGTATATAGAATTGCTTTGCTCCCCATTTTTTTCCTAACACTATATAGGTACGACACAACATTACGAAGCCGCATAGAAATTAAACCATCGGTGAGTTTTATATAATCTTCATTCGTTATTTTAAAAGATGAAGATACGAGCTGATGTCTCACTTTTAATGTTTGTGCAATTTTCTTAGCTATTCGGTTTTCTCCTGACGGGAATGAGCAAGCAGCTGGATTTGCTCTGATCCTAACCATACATGCCAATGTTGCTCTTGAGTCGAGCCCCCCGCTAAGAGACACTATGTGAGCGTAATCTCTAGAAAACGTCTGAACAATATTTTTCGAGGATCTAAGAAACAAATTAACTAGCTTTCTTATTTCCTCTCGCACCTCGTTCATAGACTGACTTTTTGGTTCCAGATTCCATGATATTGCCTTTTTCAAAAGAAATCCGTTGTTCTTAATGTCCATCATCAATATAGCGGCGGGAGGTAATCTTTTAACGACTTTCCAAAGTGTTCTTTCACCTAAAGGATATCCAAATAGTAAGTATTCGGCTAGCGCTAGTGTGTCAAAACCAGTTTTCTCTAGAAATGGAATTATGAATTTCACTTCTCTAGATATTATGAACATATCTGAAAACTGACCGCGGGATGAACAGTAGTATAACGGAAGTCTTCCTAAAGCATCATTGAAAATCAAGCATTTTTGCATCGCCTTATTGTATTTTATTACTACGAACTCTCCATGAGTGGTGAGCAAGAACTTCTTCACTTTGTCTAATAGCTGGGTAAGAGATGATTCAGCAAAGGAAATCTCATCCAACTCCATTTTGACTTTTCTCCAGGATTTATTGTAGATAGCTCCATCGATTAAAGTCAGCTCTTTCTCACTCTCAAAAACTGCAAAGGGATAGCCATTGTAGTAGGATCTTCCAATGATCATGTTAGGGTCGTTACGTAAAACATCTGTCACATACCATTGAAAATGTTTCATCTTATCTAATGTATTCACAAATACCCGCCTTTCATCATGTCTGATAGGCTGGAAATTACCCATTGAAATCAGCAAGTGTAAACCGGGCAAAGAATTCATCACTCCTAAACTCTACTAATCTTGGTTTAGTTGGGATTATGCGGGAAGTGCGATACGATGAATGACTCGCCGTTGTCATAGATGAGGTTCCCTACCTCGGTTCTAAGGTTCTCTATCCTTTCTGTTGTCCGATATTCTACACGCTCGCCGAAGGAACCAGCGTTCCTAGTGTGCAGTAGGAACAAGTCCCATTCCAATCTTTGATCCAGATGTGGTTTCAGAGGGCTGAAATAAATATGTCTCGAGTAAAACGAACGATTAGAGAACCCATGAATTTGCCATCTAGTAGCGACGTCCGAAGCTATCCTGGCTTTAGAAGAGTGTTTCTCAGCAAAAGAGATCATTTCCTTCTGGTAAACCGTGTTTACTAGTTGTATTTCAACCAAATAATCATTCTCTGACAAATCATTTCCAAGAACGGAAGCTTTCGGAACCAATGGTTGGTAAGAAAAGAATTGAATCAGTGAAAAAGAGACTAGCACGAAAAGTAGAGAAGCCAATGCCAAGTTTCTAACCTCAATCCTTGAAAAGATCTTTTCTAGAAATATGTTCAAACGCTGCAAGACCAATCCTATGAAGAAAATGCCGAAGGGAATCGCATAGACTATGAATCTTTGGTATTCCAGCAGAGCTAAACCATAACCAATCGTAAACAATAGATACGCCGCGATGATTCCGAGGAGTACAAGCAGATGCATGTAGAAACCTCTAGTTTTGTCGTTCGATTCTTCTTGTCTCAGACTTCTTAGGAAAACAAGAAGACCGAGTATGCTTAACGCTGCGACTATCACATACCGTATGTTGAAAACTGAAAAAATTCTTATTTTTGCCCAGAGTGGTACTTCAAAAAGGCGTGTGGGAATGGCAGGCATCTTCATGAATCCAGTAGGTGAAAGTGCTTCTTTGATGTAATCAACAAAGACAGTGAAGTTAGCAGTTGCCAAATTCGTCCACCAAGTCGTCAGCGTTACCAAGTAGAGCATGACTGGCAACACGTACGCAGAAGCTGGAAACCTAGGAAATCTCCTTGCCGAAAGCGCATGTAAAGTCTTCAAGCCAAGAGGTATCCCTACCAGAAGCAAAGCTGCAAGGATCGGTGTGACCGGGTGTGAGATTATCAGGGTTAAGCCTAGAATCATGAAAATTGTTGCGTATTCTCTATTGTTCTTGCTGGTGAAGACACGTCGAAGAAAGACTGCAAAGAACAAGAAATAGATGACAATATTCAAACTTGTACCAGTAATAATATACGTCGCCGAGATGGGAAATGCGCTGGCTACTATGCAATATCTTTGGACATTCTCGGCAATCATGCCTTTCGTGATGAAAAAAACTATAAGCGGCACGAGACCAGACATCGCTGGCATCACAAACCTGAAAATCTCATTGATGGGAATTCCTGATACAACCGAAAGAGAACCCATGAGAATATGCATGCCAGGATCACTGGAATAATATGTTGAAGGACCATGAGCGCCAGGAGTCTCCAGAACGTGTCCCATCAATTTCAAGTCATTGGTAAATCTGAAATGGAATGTTGAGTCATATGGGTTGTAGAATAACGGATATTTAAATCCGGGAATTAAATTTAGCACAACCAAAAAGGAAGCAGTAAGTATGGCAATTTTTTGGTTACCCTTAACAAAGGTTCCAACTGTGAAGAAAATGAAGACAAACATCAATGTTGGAACAAGTATTCCATCAAGAACCCAAGCATCATTATGACTTCTTTGATTGATCACGACTATTGAAAAAAGGAATACTATAACAAAGACATAAAATACCAGCGCCCACGTACCTACATTGAAGGGTGCGGCTCCGTATTTTCCACCTTTCAAGAAACAACCTCCAATTCGCTTTCACACTTTACGTCTCTAGTATTGCGCGATTATTTCGGTCATGGTTCTCGTTGAGACTCTGAAGTCAAAGTTCTCTACAATAGTGTTTCGAGCCCCTCTCCGGATCGAGCAAATGTTGTCTTCGGGCAGCGACAAGATCTTCTCGATTTTTTCAGCAAGAGTTATTGGATCACCACAATCAACTAGAAATCCATTAGCACCGTCAGTGATTACTTTTCCTATATCCCCAACGTTGGTAGATACACAAACACTTTTGCATGCCATTGCTTCCAGCAACACAAAGGGAAGGCCTTCGGAATAACTCGCTAATACGAACAGGTCCGCGATATTGTAAAGTTCCAGCAATTCCTCCCTGTTTCTGAAACCAAGAAAAACCACATTTTGTTTGAGATCTAGCATTGATGCTAACTCTTCAATGGCCTTTCTTTCGGGTCCTTCACCTACTATAGTCAGCTTGATCTCATGTTTTGCAAGATTTTTTAGAATACTAATCGATTTGATTATTATGTCTACACCTTTATGTTTAACTAAGTTACAAACTGTAAGAATCACAAGGTCTTTCTGCTTAAAACCCCATTTTTCTCGCAGTACGCCTCTCGAGTCAAGTGGTATGAAGAACGATGAATCAACGCCAGTAGGTATCACTATAGCCTCGTAACCACTTTCTCTTTCTATTTTATCCCTTAGTTCGTTTGAAAAGGCAAAAACAGAGTCACTATGCTGGTAAATTAAGTTTCTTACCAGACTATATAATAGTCCTTCATGGAGATTAATGTCCCCTCCTGTTGCAACCACAAAAAGAGAATAACCAAGAATTTTCTTCAGTAACACTAAAGGATAAGCGTCATTTACATAGAAACAAATTATCGCATCGGGATCCAAGTATTCTAAAGTTGTGAAGATAGAACACCAATCCCTAAAGAGAATGGACGGATTAAGAAGATTCCGAAAACGACTATCAGGCGTTTTTAGGAAAATCGGATAAATCCTTAACTTTTTATTTGTCATTTTACAAAAATTGGCTGTCTTTTTTTCATACTCATTCCTCTTCCTCAATGGGATCAGTGGAGTCACAATGATCTCGTGATCATCTAAATGCGAAAAATGAATGCCATAATTAAGAATGTTCGGAAATTGAGAGCTGAATAACAAGATTTTCAACTATAGAAACCCCAGATCTTAGGATCAGGTAACAACGACAAAAAAACGACAAAACAATTTCCAAAGAAGAGATATTACAAGTTTTTTTGAATCCATCGATGCGTGCTCGTTTCTCCTTTTCCCTTCTAAAGTACCTGATTTTCTGTTCCTATGCTCCATATTATTTAGCTAGTAGACTTGATATCTGATTGATTGTCTCTCCTCCAAAGTCGAAAATCCATCATCGTCAACATGCGCGTGCGACTTAAGCGTCTATCCTAAAAATAGTATCTTTTGCCAGGCGAATCATTGCTCTATATGATAATCTTTCCTTCAACTCGGAAAAACCAATAGTTGAGAGAGAGCTTCTGACTAGATTTAGGAACCTTGCCGAATTAGAACAATAAATGTATAACCTCTGAAGCCATAGAGAGAATCTGCCCAAATAATACCATTTTAGAGGAATAAAATCGATTTTGGTTGAAATCTCCTGCAGATCACTACCAAGAATTTCTATTTTTCTCATACTACCTATACCCAGATTCTCCGCATATTCCAGATACTTTATACTAGGCGGATTTATTCCAAAAATCTGGGCACCCACGGTATCCGCCGAAACAGGGTCTTTGCTTGCTACTATGACACCAATCCTTTTTGGAGTGCCTTCCAACGGGCCGAAACCCTCCATTCCAATAATACCATCAATTATCGATAAGTCGGGCTTGTATATTCTGTTCAGATCCGCTATTCCTTGTTTCATAAAACCATGGAAATGTGCGCGCGCGGGCAATAACAAGAGCCCCCAACTATTCTTTAACACTCCTGAATAACGGTAGTCAACATGAGTCTTTAATTTGGCAACGTTAATAAGACAATCAGAAAAAACCATAGTTTCTGGCACACGAATAGTTGAAAAAACCTTCCCGTTCAAACTTAATCTAACCTTTGAATCTTTTGACAAATTCACACACTTGACTTTTGAATATTTTTTTTCAAGGTCAACATACCCCAAATTTTTAAACGATTCATCCGCAGTAGCATGGACAGTATTCGTTTCAACAATGTTTATCTCACACGAGGAAATCTCTCTGATTTTCTTGATAAGAGCATCTACTATTCTCGGATCGGTAGTTGCTCCAGAAGACGAAGATTTCAAACAACAAAGGTTAGGCTTTATTGCAACCGATCTTTTGCCTTTTACTTCGTTGAACCCTCCAAGCAAATCAATAGATTTATTTAGAGCTTCCTCTATGTCTTCACCTTCCACATTCACAACTGAAACTATTGATTCTCCAGTCATAGTATTTCCCTAATCCAATTTGATTGCCGATCGGGTCTTATATGACTCATATGCGGCCAGAATTAGTTTCAAAGCTTGTCTAGCTTCTTCTCCTGATACTGGAGGTTTCCTATCATTGATTATCGAGTTTAGAAAACCTTCAATTTCTCGTCTGTAAGACCATTCAAGCGCCTCGCCTGGGTTTTTCGGATTGAACTTCCCGGGAGTAATCGTAAGTTTTCCTTTGATTCTAGATGCGAGTGAATCTTTACTATAGAAGTAAAGAGATGGACCAAAAAAATCAGATTCGATTTTTCCTTTCTCTCCAATTATTTCGATCATCCTACTGTTTGCCATAGCCTGATAATCTGGTAGATCTGCCCACAAGGCAACCATATTTCCAATGACACCAGATTCAAATTTTACTAATACCGAAGCAGAATCATCAACATGGATTCCTTCCTTGTAAGTGGAGAAGAACGCACTAACCTCTATAGGTTTTCCCAATATCCAGATAAACAGGTCAGCCATGTGGGCTCCAGAGTCAAATAAAGCACCTATTCTTTTTTCTGTTTCAAATGCGATAACATCTTTCTGCGTACTATCTCGGTAAGCCCCGGTAGCTACAATTTCGCCTCTGGCAGATATGGGCTTTCCAATTTTACCCGACAACAAATATTCTTTCATTTTTCTATGATTCGGTAGAAATCTTAGATTGAAACCCACCATGAATTTGATCTTGTTGCGTGAAACTGCATTCAAAATTTTATTAGCCTCTTCCATGGAAGACGCTAAGGGTTTTTCACAAAGAGTGTTTATGCCATATTCGGCAGCACTTGTCGCTATCTCACAATGTGATATTGTTGGAGTGCAAATGCTAACTGCGTCTACAACATTTTTTTCAAACAATTCAATATAATCTGTGAATGTGAATCTTATTCCATACTTCTTGTTGATTTTGTCTAGAGCCTCTCTATTTGTGTCACAAATTGCAACAAGTTCAGAGTTCGGGTTTCTTACATAATTTGGAATATGGTAATTTTGAGCGATCCATCCGCAACCAACGACACCAACTTTTAACCGTCTCAGGAAACCACGACTCCCATAATTTAGCTTCTACTCTTGCACACGCACTTGATTTCTTTTCCCGAATCCTATCCCATAATACCTTATTCCGATCGATTTAGTCCTAGCCGGGCTGATCACACGCCTGCCGTCCACGATGCAGGCCGGTTTGTTCATTATCTTTTTGACCTTCCGCAGATCAAGTGAAGCAAATTCCCTGTGATCGGTAAGAATCACCAAACAATCTGTGTTAGCGATTGCCTCGTACAATCCCTCACACCTCTTTCCACCAAACGATTCTTCGCAAAGGGGATCGTACACTTTTACTTGTGCTCCGAGTGCCAACAGCTTTTGAATAATAGATTTCGTCGGAGTATCTATTACATTGTTGCATCCCTTCTTATACGTAACGCCGAGAACGCTGATCCGAGAACCATTTACATCTTTCTCGGCGATTCTGAGAGCGGTTAAGACCTTGGAAGTGGTGTGCGATTCCATAAAAGAGTTCAAGTCCCTACTACACCTGATCAAAGAGTGCTTAGTATGTTGCTTTGTTTCGGCTAGAAGGAGATAAGGATCTTTGGGTAAACACGGACCTCCAACACCACAGCTAGGCCTATGTATGTTTACTCTTGGATGACTATTGGCCAACTTTAGCACTTCGTGAACATCCACTCCGCCTTGCTCACAAATTAGAGCAAGCTCATTTGCAAAAGCTATGTTTACATCTCTGAACGTGTTTTCTGCTAACTTCACTATCTCGGCGGTTGAGGAATCGGTCAAGAACATCTTTCCCCTAACAACCTCCTGGAGTAGACTACTAGCAAGTTTGGCACTGCGGGCATCAAACCCTCCTATTATCCTGCTATTGTTGACGAAATCTTTTACTGAATTACCTGGAGCCAAGCGTTCTGGACAATACGCCAGCCAAAAGTCTTTCCCACACCTTAAGCCACTTGCCCTTTCCAATGTTTTTGACATTTCAGTTGTAGCTCTTGGGGGAACGCTGCTCATAATTAAAACCAGATTATTTCTCCTCAGACTCTGACCAACTGTCTCACACGCGGATCGTAGAAACGACAGGTCAGGTTGACGCTTCTTCGATACAGGGGTCTGGACACAGATAATCGTAATGTCGCATGACTTTGCCACGTCCAAGCAATCTGTAGTAGCCGAAAGCTCGCCGGATTTCACAGCATCATTTACCATCTTAGCAAGCTCTGGCTCAAATAGTCTAAAGCTTCCAGACATGATACTTTTGACCAGCCTCTGAATCAGATCACATCCAAATACAGTAAAACCGCGATCGGCAAAAACAGCTGCAACTGTCAGTCCAACATGTCCAAGACCGACTACGCAGACTTTGCAAGTGTGTTTCGAAATCGCATCAAGAAGCTTCATTTTCTCACCCCAGATTCAAGTTACCTAAACCAAAAATCCTCAAGCAAATTTAACATTAATGATTCATTTTCTTCCCAGTAGTGGGGTTTAGGGCGAGTGATTCTTCCGTTCAAGCCTTTCACGATGCCTTCTGCAAAAGCTTCTGGAGTTTGATGTACGAGCAGATATTGGCTAGATGGTGCGTAGCCTGTAGCAACGATCGGCTTTTCCAGGGCAGCATATTCTGATATCTTAGTTGAATCCTTATCATTATAGAAATGTTGAGGAAAACCCGGTGTCCTAGGAGCAAGACAAACATCAGCACAATTAATCCAGTTTACAACATCACTTAAACTCACTCTACCCGGGAGCAGAAGGCGCCGAATATTTATAGATCGCCTCCTTCTCAGTATATAATTAATTGAGTCATCCCCCAGAATTACAAGAACACATGAAGGTTCAAGATTCTCAACTAGTCTCCAACTGTTCAAAAGCAAGTCCAAGCCGTAAATCTCTCTGAGTCTAACGCCTCCCGTAAACAACACTACGCGATCTTCTGGAACTAGACCGAACTCGATTTTCCACCCTTCAGATTCTACGGTAGGCTTGAAGCTTCTGGGCGGATAGTTAGGTATTACTTGCACAAAGATCGCGCCTAATTCCTTGCACAGTAATGCCATCCTTTCATTTGCAGCAATGACAAAGCTTAGATCTTGAAGAACTTTCTCAAAAGCTCGAGCTAGTGATGCAAGACTTCTATGACCAAGCCATGCCAACTCCAATGGAAAAGGTGTTCGAAAGTCGACTACTAATTTTTTTTTGCTTCTCAATAGTGCAGACTGTAGGGCAACATTGTCCACTATAGCAGGACCCGCTCTTTTGAAAGATTTGCCAAGCAAGACAGCAAAAGCTAAGACGGTTTCTATTTTCATCCTTAAATGAACGGTAGGAATAAGCGTTCCAGTAATAGGGTGTACTTGAGCGATCTTACTGATGCTGTGCAAAATCTTGCTGTATCTTGCAGGAAGTGGTGATCTAACAGTGATCAAATCCACTTGCCTTTCATTAGAATTCAAGTTTTTATGACTCTCTTAGAGGTTCGATCGATCGAGAATTACAGTGCCTCGATGGCCAAGCAAAACCATATCGCTATCAACTTCCGTCAGCCAAAACAATTTCTCTACTCAAAATCGATCAAATGCTTTCTGCGATAATCCTTTTCAGTATGCTCAAGCCATGTCGCAACTTCAGTTTCTTCTCGCCTAACCGAGCTCTATAAGGTATTGAAACCTCAACGATTCCGTATCCACATTGTTCCACACGATGATTCATTTCTGCTTCAATATCAAACCCTTGAGACCTTGGCGTCCAACCCTTCAGAATCTTCCATCGCAGTACGCGCAAACCGGTCAAAGGGTCGTTTAACTCCACTCCGTTCAGCAAAAGTTGAGCAATCGCAAGAAACCGATTTCCAATATAAAACGGATTCTTCATCGCCGCAGGAGTCAACAGATGATTGAACCTGTTTCCCAACACCATTCCAACTTCGGGTCTTTCTTTCAAAATCTGAATCATACTCAAAACATATTTGGCTGGATACGTGAAGTCTGCATCGGTAAAAACAACATAATCTGGATCAATGTGCATGCTCTTTATTGCTTCTGAAATGGCGTTTCCCTTCCCACGTCCGCTCTGAGCAAGAACGTCGGCACCTCGTTCCTTTGAGATTTCGACCGTTCTGTCAGTGCTATTGCCATCAACAACCAAGTAGTAGGAGTGCCCCAAGATTTCCCTGAACTCATCTAGGGTAGGACCTATGCCGTCTTCCTCATCCAGGGCCGCAATGATAACAGCAGTTGAAGGGAAACTCAATGGTCTTCTCTCCGAACTCTCCTCCGCATGCGTGAGTAACTCTCAACCCTACGCAGTTCGATTATATTAGTTTTCTTTGTCCCTAATTAATTACTAAGGAACGGAATTCTAGAAAAATCCTCTATATCACCAAGAGTAAACCTGCAGTTTCCGCCACGTAAAAACGAAAATAGCAATCGTCGGTGACAATACGGTGCCCCACCCGTAGTAGCTCGAATATTTGCTGCCATAAAGAGCCTCTTCTCAATGGACCATGTTGAGCCACACGCCAACAAAACGGTTATGATACTGAAAACTCTGGGAGCCCAAATCATAAACCCAAAGCTCGAAAAACAACTGAAAAAGACCCCCGTGACTTTCTCCATTCCACACAGCGGAATAGGCAACGTCA
>JABAOH010015699.1_pt3 | contig 10964 bp, 9 predicted proteins | sample 7062181 | NCBI WGS metagenome assembly JABAOH01 (sample SAMN14538630, study PRJNA623070) | marine sediment metagenome | biome: marine biome [ENVO:00000428]; feature: marine pelagic biome [ENVO:01000023]; material: deep marine sediment [ENVO:00002113]; isolation source: pool of 5 deep marine... | reverse complement strand
CTGGAGCGAGCCTTAGATTTATCAAAAAACCTTTGGGAACCAGCGAAAAGGGAGTCGGGCACTTGCGTAATTCGAAAACAGAATGAAGTTCCGACTACTTGCATAGCTACATACCTGGTTTTTGAGGAAACTCCAGTCAATTGTCTGGGGTTTCCTCAGGTTTGTGGACGCTCATGCCGCTGAGGGACGTTTACGGAAGCGTTTATGCCAATAAGCTCTGGCGTTCTTCAGGCTCTCTTTGTGGCTCATGAGCGCACCAACGTTTCGAACACAAGGTTAAAGGCGAAAGGTTAAAGGATCGTCGATTTGGACTTCTTGGTCTTCTTTCCTTTGTCCTTTGACCTTTATCCTTCTTTTGATTAACCTGTGAGCCCTGCGAGGGTCAGCGCGGAACCAAGGGAGCGAAGGGATATGAGGGTTCCACTTAACGATTCACAATTCTCGAGAAACATCAGAAGGTTACAAACTTCTTGCTTTGAAAACTCAGGAAACTCCAGTTAATTGCGACACCACCCGAAGTGAATTTCAGGAGAGAGAAGGGCCGTGCTCCCTCAAATCCGGCCCCTCCTGAAAAAGGAGAATACCCGATGACACGACCCATGTATTACGAGGAAAGACCGCCCTTGCCGATTGTGGCCCCCACGGGGAAAGAACGCCGATGTCACACCTGGGACGCCGAGGGGGCACTGAGGATGCTGATGAACAATTTGGACCCCAAAGTGGCCGTTCAACCGGAAGAGCTCATCGTTTACGGGGGTGCAGGGAGGGCAGCCAGGAATTGGCGGGAATACAACCGAATCGTGAAAGCCCTCGTGGACCTGAAGGAAGATGAGACCCTGTGCGTTCAATCTGGAAAACCGGTTTACATCGCCCGGACTCACGCCCAGGCCCCTCGAGTGATCCTAGCCAATTCCAACGTCGTTCCGGCCTGGGCGACTCAGGAGAACTTCGATCTCTACGATGAGCTGGGTCTCACAATGTACGGACAAATGACCGCTGGAAGCTGGATTTACATCGGCACCCAGGGCATCCTTCAAGGAACCTATGAGACCCTCGCTGCTCTGACTCAAAAGGAGTTCAATGCCACTTCCCTTCGTGGCAAGTTGGTTCTCACTGCCGGGATGGGAGGTATGAGTGGAGCCCAGCCTATGGCTGTCACAATGAACGAAGGGGTCCTTTTGGACGTCGAGGTGAGACCCGAGAGAATCCAACGGAAGGTGGATGAAGGCTACTGCGATCGCATGACCGATGATTTGGATCAAGCACTGAAGTGGGTCATGGAGGCCAAGACGAAAGGAAACCCGCTGTCAGTGGGGTTGGTGGGGAATGCCGCCTTCATCTACCCCGAACTTGTCCGTCGAGGGACAACGCCGGATGTGGTCACGGACCAGACCCCAGCCCATGATCTCTCCGCCTACGTTCCCCTGGGAGACCTAGAGGAGCTTGATGAACTGAGGGAAAAGGACCGGGATGAATATTGGAGGAGGTCCTTGGAATCGATTGGGAAACACGTCGAAGCGATCTTAGACATGCAGAAAAAGGGGGCCATTTGCTTCGATTACGGCAACAATTTAAGGGCCCAGGCCGAAAAGGCTGGCGTAAAGGTGCGAGATGAGGCAGGGGACTTTCGGTATCCAGGGTTCATCTCGGCATTTATCCGGCCGCTCTTCTGTCAGGGTCGGGGACCCTTTCGGTGGGCTGCTCTCTCTGGTGATCCTCAGGATATTCAAAGGACAGATCGTTTGGTCCTTGACCTTTTTCCTGATGATGAGCCCCTTCGTCGATGGATTCGTCTGGCCGCAGAGAAGATCCCTTTTCTCGGGCTGCCCACGAGGATCTGTTGGTTGGGATATGGCGAGAGATCGAGGTTCGGTCTGGAAGTAAACGACCTGATAGCCCGAGGCGAAATCAAAGCACCTGTTGTATTTGGTCGGGATCACCTGGACTGTGGCTCCGTGGCTTCTCCGCATCGGGAGACCGAGGGGATGAAAGACAGAAGCGACGCCATTGGTGACTGGCCACTCCTGAATTTTGCACTCAACGCCGTAAGCGGAGCCAGTTGGGTGAGCTTTCACCACGGAGGCGGGGTAGGCATTGGCAACTCACTCCATGCGGGGATGGTAATCGTGGCCGACGGAACGCCGGAGCGGGCCGAGCGACTCGGAAGAGTCTTGACCGTGGATCCGGGGATCGGTATCGCCCGCCACGTAGACGCAGGCTATACGGAAGCCTTGGAGACGGCACAGAGAAAAGGGGTTAAGATACCCGGATGAGGCACTGTTGAGGACCGAGGACTATGGAGAAGATCGATCTTATCGTCTATCACTGTGGGGAATTAGTCACCGCGGCCAATCCTTCGGGACGACCCAAAGTCAAGAATGAGATGGATGAGCTGGATATCATCGAGGACGGGGCGCTAGCTGTTTCAGGGGATCGCTTGGTCTTTGTTGGTGAAACGTCCGACCTAGCAAAGAAGACCAGATTGGATGATTCCACAACTAAAACCATTGATGCCACTAACCGTGTGGTCATGCCGGGTTTCGTCGATCCTCATACCCATGCCGTTTTCGGGGGCAGTCGGGTCAACGAATTCGTTCAGAAACTCAGAGGGGCTAGCTACATGGAGATTCTTGAAAAGGGGGGTGGGATTCTCAAAACAGTCAGGGAGACGAGGAGACTTTCGCCAGAAGAGTTGGCCTCTGTTTCAATCGGTTACTTAGACAACATGTTGCTCCATGGAACCACAACTGCAGAGGTCAAAACCGGTTACGGATTGGACCGGGAAAGCGAGCTGAAGATGCTGAAAGCAATTCGCCTGTTGCAACAACGTCATCCTCTGGAGATCGTCCCGACCTTCCTAGGAGCCCACGCAGTCCCCCCTGAACATAAGGACACGCCTGACGACTATGTCAGTACAATGCTGCAGATGCTGCCCGAGGCGAGAGAATATGCAGAGTTTTGCGATGTTTTTTGCGAACGGGGCGCCTTCTCCTCCGATCAGGCCCGAAGGATCCTAAACGCGGCCAGGGAGCACGGCTTAAGGCTAAAAATCCATGCCGGACAGTTTAACGACCTAGGGGGAGCAGAGCTGGCCGCTGATTTGGGCGGCACCACGGCAGACCACCTTGAACATATCTCACAATCTGCCATGGATAAGTTGGCCGCGAAAGGGGTGATTGGTGTGCTCCTCCCAGGTGTCAATTTTTTCCTACGAGAAGACTGTTATGCCCCTGCTGTGGAGATGCTGAAGAGAGGGATGCCCTTGGCCCTGGCCACCGATTTCAATCCGGGTTCTTGTCCCACCGAGAATATGCAGATCATCATCGCATTGGCATGCAATCAGATGAGGTTGACGCCAGAACAGGCGCTCAATGCGGCGACCATTAATGCCGCTCATGCCTTAGACCGGGGTTCGGAGGTAGGAAGCCTGGAAGTGGGAAAGAAGGCAGATTTCGTGGTGCTTCAGGTTCCAAACTATCAATACCTCCCCTATCGATTTGGCATCAATCATGTGGACATGGTGGTAAAAGGGGGAGAGATTGTCGTCGATGGAAGGAGGATTGTCTGCCCTTAGCGGGGAAATTACATTTCAAGCTTGGCCACGCCTGCCTGGATCCTCGCTTCAGTAACCATGGGACGGGTCCGAGAACGGGCTGGAACCCTCATTCTGTGAAGGGAAAGAGCGCTCTTCAGCGGGCCCCGACGCGTATTTCACAGAAGATGCTGGAGCCATCGACCTCGGTTATTTCGGGGTCGATGTCAAAACCTGAAGTCAACGCTTCAAAGCCATCGGGACCAACAGTCGTTGCCTCGAACCCGTCCTTGCAGACGATGATCCCATCCCCTGTTGTTTCATAGTCGATCTCTCCGATGAGCCCATGATCGGCTTGGATCTGGAACCATTCGAGCCGATTCTCCCAAAAACTCTTGGAATAGCTCGAAAAGAGGACCCTCCCCCCCGGTTTGGTCACACGTATGGCCTCTCCGATCAGGGTTCTCTGATCCACCTTAAAGGCCGAAATTCCGTTTTGAATACAGGCCACGATATCGAACTGTTGGTGATGAAATCCGAGCTCAACCGCGTTCATACCAAGAAGATAGTAGAAAGGCCTAACCCTCATCCTCTCCTGGGCCAGTCTAAGGCTCTCATGGGACGTATCGATACCGATGACGGTTCTTGCCCTTTCAACAAACCTTTCGAGAACTCTCCCATATCCGCACCCAAGCTCTAGAACAAGATCGGATGGTTTTATTCTCTCAAGAACGAACTCGATTTCGGCTTTCAGATGGCGCTTGACTCGTGGAGGGGCTAGCTCATAGACTCGTAGAAGCCTTTCGGCGGACAGTCCTTGGGAATAGTAGCCATGCATCGGATGGGGGACGTCCCTTCCTGATTTACATATGGCATGATACAGGGGAAAACATCAAAGCTCCAGGATCTCCGTCTTCTCAGGGGTTGGGACCCCATGGACTCCCCACAGCCGTCCAATCCATTCCCCTTTCCTGCCGCCATCTCGTGGATTGGCGTCTTTCCCTGGTAGCCCGCTCCTGTTGCGCGAGATCCAGGTAGCGATGATAGGCCCCCTCTGTCCCCACGTACAGACACTTGCAATAAGTCACATCCGCATACACATAGTTGATACCACCATTCTGCACCTTGGGAATGATCCTTCTTTGCGTCATCGTCTCCAGCTGCCTGAGTTCCTCGGGATTACCTGGGTGCTGCTCTTGAAAACCTGCCCGCCTGAGCAACTGCCCGGTCTCATATGGACTGCGAGCTTCGAGCGCTTCATCGTACGGGACCGTCGCACACCCGGCCAGGGCAAAGGCGAATGTGATTGCAAACGTTAGGATTATCTTTTGTCGTTTCCTTACACCCAGCATGACCTGCTCCCTTCGGTCCTTTACCCTCTTTGGAAGCTGAATCTCAGATTCGGTGATCCTGACACCCTAATCGTAATCCATTTCGGAGTGGGGAAGCAATAGCGGCGGGAAGCAATCCGTATGGGGCGAGTGAAGAGATTAGCTACATTTAGATATTGAGAGCCCTAATGTGTTTCAATGACTTCATTACTGTTGATCTCCTTGAGATGACAATTGTTTTTCTATGTGAATCACCAGCTGTTTTGGGCCCGATGCATCCGGCACGAGGTCCTCGAGCTCTCGAGCGAACCGCAGCGCCTGATCCCACTGACCCTCTTGCATGTAAAACAGCGTCAGAGTGTGTAAGATCCCGGGGTCCCACGGGTCACTCTGATAGGCCTTCAACATTTCTTTTTCAGCATCTCTGTTCTTTCCAACGTGCCGGAGTGCCAGCGCGTAGTTGTAACGCACACGCGCACGATCAGGAATCAGCTGAACCGCTTTAGCTAGAGAACCGACTGCATCATCAAGTCGATTCATCTCGGCTAATAGCAATCCCAGTGAATAATATGCCTCTCCATCGCCAGGGTCCAGGTTGATGATCTCACGGAATTGCTCTTCAGCGTCCTTGTTTCGTCCCATCGAATTGTAGAGATTTGCGAGATTAAAACGGGCAGGCGCAAAATCATAGACCAATCTTATGGCGGTTCGATATGAGTCTTCAGCCATATCATTCTGCCCGAGGTTCTGATAGATCAACCCTAAATTAAGGTGTGCCTCAGGGCGGTCGGCGATGGATTGCTGGCGCTCTTTATATTCATCAAGGGCTCGTTCAAAATCCTTTCGATGCAATTGATCAAAGAGCTCTGCTGGCACTTCGGCCAGCCCACGTGCAGCCTCTGTTCGCACCGCACGTATTGGATCTTTTAGAAGAGGCACGAGGTGTGAATACTTTTTCTGTTGATCCTCGTTCCCCAGCCTTTTCGGGATTAATGCTGAAACTCCCCTCGCTGCCTCATATCGTACCAACGGATCATTATCCTCAAGTGCCGATGCCGTCACCTTGAGCGCTTCCAGGCTTCTGTATGTAGACAGTATATTCAGTGCTGTTGCCCGGATAATGGCAGGCCGAGAACGATCAAGAACCACCTTTACTAACAAGGATTCGGCTTCAGGCTTTCCCGCTTGTCCAGCTGCAAAGATTTCGGCAAAATGGGTATCTTTCTCCCGTTTATCCCTTGATAATGGATACCATTCGTTTACCTTATCTGCAGCCCATTGAGGCGATTTGTCCTTGTGACATCTGTTACAGGCATTGGGTATATCGAGCTTCACTGATAGATCGGGTCGGGGTATTTGAAAGCTATGGTCACGGCGGGGATCAACGATCATGTACTTTGTTTCCGGCATATGGCATTCGACGCACTCGCCGGCAGGTGAATTTTGCTCATGAAAATGATGTTCAGGTGTGTCATAGTTCTTACGGGTAAGCATCTCAAACTGCCGTGACGGTGAGGAAGCATGACAGCGGTTGCACAGTTCATTGCCGCCCGTGTGAAGTCTTGCAGTATGCGGGTTATGGCAGTCAGTACAGCGGACTCCCTTATGATATTTCTTTGACTGAATGAAAGATCCATACACGTAGACCTCGTCCAGGATTTGGCCATCGGCATAATAGTAAGGGTCTATCAATATCTGGGGCACATAATCATCCATAAAGGCTTTGCCGTACCGGTAATTCCTGCGTAGCCCATTTCGACGGGAATGGCAACGCGCACATGCCTCAACCTGCACACGGGAATCTTCGGCCCTGAGATTCACCTCGAGGCCCAAATTGCTGTACCTGTCAGTTTGGGGATCTTTCCTTCCATTATCACGCGACCACTCAACATGGTTGGAGCCGGGTCCGTGGCATGCCTCGCAACCGACATCGATCTCAGACCAGGCTGTCTTAAAGGTATTTGTCTCCAGATCAAAGTTTTTTTGCAGGTTGGTTGAATGGCACTCAGCGCACATATAATTCCAGTTGAGGAACCGCCTGGTCCAGTGAAAAATGTGCCTGGAGGTGATCTTCTCATCCGGGTGAAGGTGAAACCAGCGCTGACCCCCGTCTCCCCTCGGATGGGTGTCCCACCCGATGTCCAGCACCTGGATTCGTCCGTCAGGAAACGCGATCATATATTGCTGAAGCGGGTCAAAACCAAAAACATAACTGATCTCATAGTTGTTGAGCTTGCCGTCAGGTCCGTCCGTGCGGACGAGAAATCTTCCGTTGCTCTTGTAAAACGTTGTGGTGAGGCCATAATTAGTGAACGTCGTATTATTGAAATTACCGAGAACGGTTTCCTCGGTTGCAACATCCATCGAGCGATCATGATGAGAACCGATCCATTCTTTGTATTGCTCCTCGTGGCATTCAATGCAGGTTTGCCGACCAACGAATTGGGCTTTTTCCAGCCGACCGGCCTGAGGTAGATTCTGTTTTTCACGCTGACTGTCACATCCGGCTTGATACACCGTCAACAAAACCGCTCCGAGAAGCACGGTATACAGCCGAACGCAGGAAGCCCGATTCCTCGAATTTTTTCCCACCGCCCAATGGATCACTTTACGTGACATGTAGGTTGTCCGCTCCATTTTCTACCGCCGCGTCCGCTTAAATCAAATACTTTAACCCAACGACCCTCCTCATCATAAACCCCAACGATCACCCGGGTCGGCGGTGGGCTCGGCACACTTTGCCAATAACTCATCCTCCGCGTCTCCCACGTAGACAGCGTAGGTTCTGCACAAGCGCACGCCTCGACCTAGACGCATGAATCAGCAAAGTTGGGCTGGATCTCCAAGCCCTTTGATTGTCAGTGCCCTGCGTGCTACCACGAGGTTTTTTGGTTCTTGAGAAAACTGGTCGACCGTGGCGTTGAGCAAACCGAATCAGCAAAAGGTTCTAGGCGGGCGGCAAGCATTGTCGGGCCATAAGAACAAGACCTGACCCCCGCATGACAGGCACACCGTTTGTTCGGACTGAGTCACAATGGGCGGGAGTAGCTGCCGTCAGCCAGCTTAACCCGGTTAACGGGTGATAATGGCCCATGACCACCCAGAACGCGAACGACCTCTTCTGACGCACGGAGCCGTGCTTCATGGATTGATTCTTCGGAATAGTACGCCGAATGCGGTGTAATAATCATGTTATCCAATCCGAATAACGGATTAACCGGCTTCCAGTCTTTTTTCTTGGCCGGCTCTTCAATGGTATCGTCAATACCGGCTGCGCTGATCCATCCTTCCTTTAATGCTCTGTAGAGCGCTTCATTATCCACCAGGGGACCGCGGCTTGTGTTGATGAGGACAGATATCGGTTTCATCTTTTTCAATTCCGCCTCACCAATCATTCCTCGGGTCTCGGAGGTCAAGGGTACCTGGATCATCAAATAATCTAATTGTTCGATCAGTTCGTCAAAGGATACGGGTGTCACGCCGTAGAGGACGAAGTCTTCCTTAGCAACGTAAGGATCGTACGCGATCAGTCGCACGCCAAAAGGCTTCGCCCTTTCTGCGATTGCCCGTGCGATCTTGCCGAATGCCAAAAGACCCATTGTCCTTCCCCGCATTCGGTGAATCGGTTGTCCGGCTTGCCAGCGCCAGATGCCAGAATGAGTGGCTCTATCGTACGTCTTCAATTTACGAATGCAGGCTAGCAACATGGCCATGGCGTGATCCGCGACTTCATCTACACAGTAGTCCGGAATATTGGTCACCAGAATATTGCGGCGCGTCGCAGCCTCCACATCGACAATATCAACGCCAGTGCCGTAACGGGCGATCAAACGGCAGTTGGTAAAGGCATTGATGGTTTTTTCTCCCACACGTGCATATTGACAAATCACGGCATCTGCATCATGGGCCACTTCGATCAAATCTTCTTCGCTCTTACACTGGGCACCCACTAACTCGAATCCTGCGCCTTCAATGACCGACCGCTCGACATCTACGTCACCATAATCATAGTCCGTTATGACCACTTTCAGTTTGTGACTCATCGGAAAACCTTCCTCATATAATACCTATGATGCGACAATCCCCAAACTGCCATTTCGCGGTTGAATAAGAACGTTTATCCTTAACTGACTTGATTCGAGCTCACGATATAGCGAACGAGCGTCGATTCAACCCCGTATTAAGGCAGCAACATCCGACTCCTAGATCAACTTCTAGATCTAAAAGAAATCCGATAGCATTTCGATATTGTTTTTGCAAGATTTAATTATGAAAGTTTCCTCAGTTTTGTGGATCCTCACGTCCCTGAGGCACGTTTGCGGAAGCGTTGGGACACCCATCGAGGGCGAGCGGGCCTCGACGTGAGCTCAGCCGAACGTAAGGGGAAAACCCCCTTCGGTCTGGGCTCAGGGTCGAAGAGCGGCTTCAGAGTCCCGCCGATGGCGAGAAGAGGTTCAACCCAAGAGCAAGGGAGCGAAGGGATATGGAGGTTCCGTATCAAAGATTCAAAATTGTCTCAAAAAATCAGAAGGGTAAAAATCCCTTACCTTCAAAACTCAGGAAACTCCAGTTGACTATACGTAAGCCCCAGGAGAATAAGTCAACTCATAGCTGTGGCTGTAAATCTCAATGATATTGCCAAAAGGGTCTTCGCAATAGACCATTCGATAGGGTTTATCATCCGGGTAGTAATAGCGAACCGGCATGCGTTGTTTTCCACCATGTTCGACAATTCTTTGGGTCAATCCCTCTAGATCGGGATCTTGAACGCAAACATGGAAAATACTGGTTTTCCAGTATTCGAACTGCTTTTCAGGTGCCTGAGCATCCTTGAACTCGAAAAGCTCCACGCCAACCCGATCACCCGTAGACAAATGGGCAATCTTGAATTTTTCCCAGCCTTCACCAAATACATCGTCGCACATAACGCCGATGGCGCTGTCATCCGACACGACTTCTGTCGGCGGCATAATCACATACCAGCCAAATACTTCAGTATAGAATTTCACCGCCTTTTCGAGATCAGTAACGGAGATTCCTATGTGGGAAAGGGTCCTTGGATAGGCCATAGCTCCACCTCCTCTATATTTGTTGGGTTAGCATCTATTTTTCTATCCTCGCAAAATGCCCGAATCGTCTATGGATTACGCGACGGTATCAGCCGTTGAAAAATCACACCAATTTCCTCGCGCCACATATCGATCCCCACTGCGAGAAGGATAATCAAACCGACAATGATGTTCTGTAGTGAGGTAGGCACCGCATTGAGATTCAAACCATTTTGGACGATCACAATCGTAAGCGCTCCAAATAGCGTGGAGAGGATATTACCCCTGCCGCCAGCCAAACTTGCGCCGCCGATAACCGCAGCGGCGATGGCTTGCAGTTCCATGCCTACCCCATAATTGGGCGAACCGGAATTGAGCCGGGCGGCCATCAGAATTGACGCTACGGCAGCCATGAAGCCGGCGATGGCAAAGGATAACAGCTGAGTTCGTTTAACATTGATTCCGGAAAGTTGGGCCGCCGCAGCATTACCGCCTACAGCGTAAATGTGTCGCCCAATCCTAGTATAGCGCATGACGAAGCTAGCAAGGGCAAAGAAAAAGACAACGTAGAAAAAAGGCATGGGAATGCCAAAAAACTTTCCGTAAAAAAGCGGGTCCAAGGAATCTGATACAGAAAAGACCGGTGAGCCTTTGTTGAACATAAAAGCCATACCCCGAAACGCACTCAAGCCTGCTAGCGTTGTGATAAAGGAAGGAATCCGGATATAAGCAGTCAGAAATCCGTTGATACTGCCCAAGAAGGAACCGAATAGCAATATTAACATGATCGCAATGGGCAGAGGAATACCCCCAAACTTTACAGATATGGCAAAAACCATGGTCATCAGCGCAACCATTGAACCCGGGCTGAGGTCGATGCCCTGCGCGAAAATTACGACTGTGGATCCAATCGCCATCAGGGAAACGATGCTGACTTGCAAGGCAAGATTGCGGAGATTGTTCACCTCCAAAAATCGCTCAGTCGTCACGGCCACGAGAAACGCGACCAGAATCGTCGCCGCCAGTGGCCCGATGACTTGAGATCTAAGATTT
>JABAOH010038347.1_pt1 | contig 10966 bp, 10 predicted proteins | sample 7062181 | NCBI WGS metagenome assembly JABAOH01 (sample SAMN14538630, study PRJNA623070) | marine sediment metagenome | biome: marine biome [ENVO:00000428]; feature: marine pelagic biome [ENVO:01000023]; material: deep marine sediment [ENVO:00002113]; isolation source: pool of 5 deep marine... | reverse complement strand
TTCATGGAGCATTGCCAGTTGGGGTGCAGTTGTCTTTATGCTAAGTCTGGGAGCAAGGTATCTTAATTTCAACAATAAGATACTCGTCTACGGCAATGAAGCAGTGCTACCCTTCTATATATTTCATCAGACGATTATCCTTTCTGTTGGATGGTTTGTTATACCCTTAAGCCTGGGCATACTGCCTAAATTTTTGATCATAAGTGTAATTTCATTCCCTCTAATCATGATACTGTATGAGCTACTTGTAAGACATTTCAATATAGTGCGCTTTTTTTTCGGTATGAGGCCAAAAAAACAGTTAGTAAAGGAGCGGACTGCAGGTCCGGGTTAATTAATTGGATTTTGACGAAAAATTTTTATTGCGGTAACAAAGGTCAAAAGAGAATACGCTGAAGATTTATCTTTTGAACCAATTTATGGCAGCGTAAATAAAGTTCTATAGATTAATGGATACTATTTGGAAAAGAGAAGCTTGGGCTAGATTGAAATAGATATATAGAATGAGAGAAAAATACTCTAGCCAGCTATAACTACCATTAATGTGATGAATGGAAAAGTCAGCTGGTTCAGCGGACAAATGGTTATAAACATAATATTAATAGTCGCTCTGTTTGCAGCAACCTATTGGGCCTACGGCCGGGCAATTTCTTCATAGAAAGAATTTGTATTGTCGAAAAATTGTTTTTAGGCGAGTTGTACCGAAAGGAAGTTTTTGAATTACCGGAAGAGAATCTTGTATTGGAAATTGCAGTTTGTATTTATTGAAACTGACAGTATATTTTCCTAAATCGAGTAATATTAAGATGGGTTGAGAGCTTGAACAACATTCAAATAAACTGATTGTCCTTTGCCAATTCTTAAGATATAAAGCCGTTATTTTGACCCAGCTAAGCCATTTTTGTACTAAGAATGGCAAAATTTGATCTCGTCGGTATTTAAGCTGTAAAATCACTATTATTTAAAAGTTGATAAATAGTTGAATATATGGTATTAGTAGTTTATTAAAAGATTATAGTGAGTTTTTGTCTGTTGAAGGCCTTCAAGAATTTTCTATAGTCTTGGAGGTCTATTTATTTTGGAGGTAAAGATGGCAGAAACAAAGTTATATGTAGGGAACATTTCATTTCAGGTTACAGATGAAGACCTTAAAGAGCTCTTCAAAGAAGCAGGGACTGTTGAATCTGTAAAAGTAGTTACGGATAGGTACACAGGCAGATCAAGAGGCTTTGCCTTTGTGGAGATGTCATCTGAAGAAGAAGCAAAGAGTGCCATTGAGAAATTTAATGGATTTTCTTTTAAAGAAAGAGAGATAGTAGTGAACGTAGCAAGACCCCGAACGGAAAAGAGAAGCTTTAGAGAGCGCAAGAGATACTAAACTTGGTGTGGATTAAAGGAAGGGTTAAATGCCATTAGAGGGAATTGTGAAATGGTTCAATGCAAATAAAGGTTACGGTTTTATCAACAGCAATGGAAAAGATATTTTTGTTCATAAAAGCGCGATTGAAGGTTCCAGAGTTAGAGGTTTGAGAGAAGGTCAAAGGGTCCATTTTGAAATTGTTTCGGGCCCCAAGGGTAATCAAGCTGCTAATGTTAAGGTGATTGAGGATAGTAAATCCAGCTTTGATGAAAAAATGCAGGCTTTCAGGAAAGACAGTAGAGGTAAACTGAGGGACCTGGAGAAGAGACGAAGTAAAAGATAAAACTGTTTAAGATTCAAAATATTGTTCTGAACTATTTTACCTAGCATAATTGGTGCGAAGAAACGATGAGCTGATTGCACCAATAAGTGCAATACCCCCGGCGAGCAGAAAAGCCGAGAAAAAAGAGCCGCTGGCATCAGCTAGCATACCTGCAACGCTTGGTCCTATTGCTTGACCGACGCCCAAGAAAAGCGTAATGAAACCGAGAGCTGCGGGAGCCATCCTTGGGCCCAGCATATCACCACAAGTAGCTGCCATAATTGCTGGGATGCTCCACGCTGTAAGACCAAAGAGGATGGCTGAGAGCGTAAAACCGAATGGTGCAGTCCATAGTGCAAACATGGAATATGCTACAGCTTGAATAAGATAGACAATTATTAGAGTATGCTTTCGGCCTATTAGATCTGAAATGCCACCCCATAAAAGTCCACATAGTAAGCTAAACCAACCTATAAGCATAAATAGATTACCTGCCGCTTGCTGAGTGTACCCGCCTTCTGCAACAAGAAGTTTGACAAAAAATGTCATATAGATGATATAGGAAAGTCCAAAAGCGACGTAGACAAATCCCAGGTGCTAGACCAGACCCGAACGGTACACAGATTCCCAGTGGAGCACATCAGTACCCGAAACAGACACCGGCTCGTCAGAGCTTGTGCCAAGGGGTCTGATTCCAATGTCAGAGGGACGGTTGCGAAGGATAATATATGCGAGAGCTGCAATGAATATTGTTACGGCACCGAAGACAAACCAGCTCACGCGCCAGCCGTTTTCTTCATAAAAGGATAGGGCATAAGGGACCAAAGGACCGATAACTATAAGTGCAACTGAGGAACCAGCCACTGCGATACCGGAAGCCAAGCCACGCCTCCTGACGCCAAACCATGCTGAGAGTAACCCCATTACAGGTACGTTACTTGCACCGCTGCCCATACCGGTTGCAGCGCGCCAGATAGCTGCTGTGAAAATACTGTTTGCAAAACCCGTAAGCAGCATGCCCACCCCGGCAATTAAAAGACCAAATGTGATGACTGCACGCGGACCGTACCGCGATGCGAGCGCCCCGCCGATGGCAGATAAAGCAAGATAACCGAGCAGGTTTGAAGTTGCAAGTACGCCAGCTTGAGTGTTATCCATTTTAAGGCCCAGCTGCATGGCAGGCAGTACAACCGTGTAGCCAAAACGGGCAAGGCCGAGGGATGCGGCGACAACAATCGTTCCTATGGTGAGTATTACCCAGCCGTAATGAAAACGCGAAGGTGAATAATGCATATTTGTCTTTACTGGTTTTACGGTGACCTTAAACATAGTACTGTTAATGATAAAACTTCCCAAGTGAAATTATATACGAAATTACATCCGGGATAATGTAATGTCTGAAGTAACGGTCGTTCAAGAATAGCGTTTACGGATAAAGCTGAATTGAATGTTCACCCTCCTAATACTGCAGTATCAATAGAAGGCATTGATATCTGAGTCTGGTGCTATCAACATAGGCAGCGAGTCTTAGTTTCGAATGGTATTTTTCTGAGAACGCTATTCTTGGCTCGTCAATGAGGAATGCCTTCCCGTAGCTTAGCGAGGGAGGATACCTCTGTGAACATCTTCAGTTTACTGCTGCGAACAGCAGCCGTACTTTATCTAGAAGCTTCGAACGCAAAACAATCATTTTAGAGCTTTTTAGCAATTTTTAGTAAATAATTTTTGGAGAAGGAGATATCAACAATGTGATCTATCAGGGACAGAAGATTTTCTAAAATAGAGAAAAATAAAGCGGGTATAAAAAGAATTAAGATGTTAAAAATTGTTAGTGATATGAGAAGCGCCTGGGTGCCGATCATCTGGGTGCTACCTTATTTTAGTTAGCAAGACATTTGCCTTGTATATCCATGTACACGGGTGCCATCGCTTCTGCGATAGCCCTTGACATGGACGGTCTTTGACCTGGACCGATTTGTCTTCTTGGCCCAACGGGTCGATTTTCTTCTGGCCATGTGGTCAGCTCCTTTCAGCTAAAGTACATCTCTTGGTGTTTCTAGAATACTTGATATCAAACTACAATCTGCTGAAAAGCACAGCACCCAGGCTGCTCGAAAATATTTCGATAAAGATTATGAAAATCCTACATATATATAGATAAAATATTTGCCTCAATTAGTGGCCTTAGGAGGGGCTTAGCACTTATAAGTATATTGCTGCCTATCTTGCCGGAAAAAAGTGTTAGTTAAGAAAATAGTAAAAGGGGTATAAAAGATAATAAATACACATTTGCACAAAAAAGAATAAGGAGGGAAGAAGAAGGAGGGGGAGAAAATGTTATCACCAAATCAAAAACATTTGGAAGTTGATTTATATGACATCAATCCAGAAAAAGTGAGAGATCTAATAATAGACTATTTATATAACGAGAAGTGCGACGAGATTAAAATGACGAGAAAAATGCTGCATCTTGGAACTAGCGACAGTGAAATATATAAAACCGTAGTTCAAATAGTAAGGCTAGCATTTGTAGAAGTTGGTGGAAATTTTGATCAACCCACTGTAGATAGCTTAGAAAGGGTCATGGATATTCTTGCAAGTAAAGCTTATGTATGGGGTACCCTAATAGATTTATGCAGGGTGTAGTAAAAGGCAACCGCAAGGGTCCAGGTTTTTAGGAAGCATGCAAATAATTAATATTTTGGTTATTTACCCTTGTAGAAATAAATAAGAAATCGCAGAATACCATAAACGGTAAAATATCAAAAATGAAAAATACGATAATAAAAAGACAAAACGAAATCCAGCCAGACAGTGAAAAGATAGCAAAACTGCTTTTGAATAATTATTAATTTGTAAATCGTAAGTTGGAATTATCTTTTTGTTAAATTTGTTTAGCAAATTANNATAAAATTCAATTGCTCGAATGCGGATACCGAATTTTTTCATTATAGTTATTATAAATTGGTTACCTTCTTTGACAGCAGTAACGATATGAAAGTCAGCTATTACATAGTGTGTCATGAGTTTTCACGCAGTTATTTAAGTGATTTATATTATTTAGTTCCAGATATAGAAATTGATTCGACGAGGACCAAGATAATTAAGATATTATAGGTCCAGATCAAGTTCCTTGCGAATATTTTTGTGTTTCAAATATTACTTCTTGTATCTTTATATAAAGGTTATTTTTTTCCTAGCATTGCGTGTTTTTATTGATTAAAATTGTTACATAAAGGATAAGCGTATCGAAATTAATTGTGTGAAGCTTTCTTTAAGTGTATAGGAGCAAGTATTTTGGTTATTGAAAAAAGTCAAAAGTATAATTCTAGTAATAATGAACCATTGAGCGGATAAGAAGGAAATAGAATTGTTGTCAAAACAAAATTGTTGGGATTTTAAAAAGTGTGGTAGAGAATCCGGTGGAAGTAGAGTGTCAGAACTCGGCATATGTCCTGCAGCTACTAACAAATATTTTGATAAGTTAAATAATGGGGAGAAGGGTGGGAGAATTTGCTGGGCTATTACAGGTACACTATGCGGTGGAGAAGTTCAGGGTACATTCATTGACAAGTATCCATCTTGCGTATCTTGTGATTTTTTTAAGAAGGTAAGAGAAGAAGAAGGTGAAGGGTTTGTATTATTGGAACCTAGTCAAGAACAAAGGAAGATGGACGTAAGATGGTATAAGAAATTCCACATCAAAAAAAGTGATCTCTATAATCTTAATCCAGAAAAAGCAAGAGACCTAATTATAAAGTGTTTCTATGAAGCACAAAAAGAGGCGCTTACAGAGACAGCAGAAAACCTGCACCTCGGATATAGTGATGGTGAGATTTACGGGAGCATTGTCAATACCATAGAACTAGCATTTAAAGAGGCTGACGCTGATTTTTTCAGGCCTACCAAAAATAGTTTGGAAAAAGTAGTAGGGGTTCTTGCAGAGAAGTCGTATAAATGGGGGACTCCAGTAGATATTATTGAGCATAATATGAAACATATACAAATAGTCTTAGATCTTCTGGATGAATGATTTTTCAATATGGGATATTTGTAACTGTGACGTGAGTGCCGCTGAATAGATGATATAAAATTAAATTATATTAGTCTTATCAGCATAATATATTCTTAAAAAAGCAATCGATGAAAGATTTATTAAAAAAGGCTTCATTATTTGTGAGGCCTTTTTGTTTATATTTCCACATTTGAACTGACAAAAAGGAAGATAACATTGACATCTATTAGACGAAGTAAAGTTTTATAGAATCCAATTTCTAATAATGTTACACTGGATTTACACCAATAACTACGATTTAAACTTTATGTTCTTGCCTCGGTAAGTGCTTTGTTGAACATTCTTTAATATCAGTTAAAATTTAACTATAGCTTTTTTCTTCCTATAGTGGAGTATTTTATAGAAAATGCTTAGCTATTCATAGATAGAGCTGAGACTTTTTGCTTAATATAAGAAGCGGGTTTGGGCACAGATAAAATAGAAGATGAGGTCTTAAATTGGAAAGATCAGAAGCCGAGCGCAAGAGTAGACAAAAGGGGCTTGAGGAAAGTGAAGCTTACTATCGTGAGTTGTTTGAACATTTCCCAATCTCTGTTTGGGAAGAAGATTTTTCTGAAGTAAAAAAGCACATTGATAATTTGAGGGATCAAGGAACAAAGGATTTCAGGGCATATTTCGAAAAAAATTCCGATAAAGTTGCCATGCTTGCTTCTATGGTTAAGATTTTAAATGTGAATAAAACAACTCTAGATTTATACAAAGCTCAAAGCAAGGAAAGTTTTATAAATAGTTTGGATGAAGTTTTCTGTGAAGAATCATATGAGATATTTAAGGAAGAACTTATAGCTATCGCTCAAGGTAAAACAGTTTTTGAAAGCGAAGCTATAACTCAGACACTTCAAGGTAATAAAATTTGGATAAACTTAAAATGGTCAGTGGCTCCAGGTTTTGAACAATCCCTTTCAAGGGTGTTTGTGTCTATTATTGATATAACCAGACGTAAAGAAGCAGAGGCAAAACTTAAAAATCTACTAAAAGTTCAAACAAACTCTGCAAAGGAGTGGCAGCTAACGTTTGATGCAGCTCTGGATATTATTGCATTGATATCACCCGATTACAGATTTATAAAAGTAAACAAGGCAGGATGCGAGGCTATAGGCAGGAAACAAGAGGAATTAATAGGTAAAAAATGTTACGAGATAATACATGGATTAGATCACCCTATAGAAGGCTGCCCATGTGCCCAGACTCTGAAAACGAAGAGGTCTGGTAGCGGGGAAGTAAGAGACCATGGAAGACAATATATAGCTACAGCTTCTCCGGTATTCAGTGAAAGTAATGAGCTAGTTGCCTTTGTACATACTGTTAAGGATATCACCGAACGCACGCAGATAGAGGAGAAGTTGAAGATGGAGGCACAGCTTTTAGACAATGCTACTGACTCAATAGTGGTGCATGACTTAGAGGGAAATTTTATTTACGTAAATGAAGCAGCCTGTAAATACCGCGGTTATACAAAAGACGAGATGTTTAAAATGAACCTACGTGATCTTATGGCTCCAGAGCATGAAGAATCTTATGAGCCAAGGATGAAGCAGTTGATGAAAGCAGGTCAAATGAGTTTTGAATCTATTAATATTTGTAAAGATGGCTCGGTAATACCTCTCGAAGTACATTCCCGGACGGTCGAAATAGGTGGTAAGAAACTTGTTTTTAGCGTTGCACGCGATATAACCGAACGAAAGAAGGCGGAGCAGCAACTTAGAGAATCTTATGAACGGGTAAAGCAAACTAAGGCACAACTTGTACAATCTAGCAAGATGGCTGCTATGGGAACCTTGGGTGCTGGTATTGCACATCAGCTTAGCCAACCTTTGAGTGGAATAAGGGGTTTTACTCAGGCTATGTTGATGGAAATGAAAGAAAATAATCCACTCTATAAAGATTTAAAGAAGATAGAAAAACAAACAAGCTATATGAAAGACATAATCGACAACATTAAAAGCTTTTCAAAAAAGTCAGAATTTAGAAAAGTTTCTATTAACATAAACGAACCGCTGGAGAAGGCCTTACAGCTTATGACTGAGCAGCTAAGGCTTCATAATATTAGGTTAATCAAGGAGCTCGACTACGGATTGCCGAGTGTATATGCTGATGCTAACCAGATGCAGCAGGTATTTGTAAACTTTATTGTTAATGCTAGAGAAGCATTAGATAGTGTGCCCAGAGATGCAAAGAAGGAATTGTTTATAACTACACGGAGGGCAAAGAAAAAGGGAAAAATGGCGAAAGATAAGATTCAACCTTTAGATTTTGTAGAGATTGTGTTTTCTGATACAGGGCCGGGTATATCCAGCAAACTTAAAGAAAGAGTATTTGAACCTTTCTTTACTACTAAAGGGCCGCACAGCATTGGGCTCGGATTATTTTTAAGCTATAGAATTGTCGAAGACCATGGTGGCTCAATAGAGATTGACTGTAGGGAAAATGGCGTGTCTTTTAAGGTTATACTGCCTACTTGCCAGATACAACAGTGCTGGAATATTGTAAGTTGCCCACCTGAAAGAAGAGACAGTTGCCCAGCCTATATATGGAAAGAGGGATATCATTGCTGGGAGATAGCTGGTACATATTGTAATAACTTAGCAGCCAGGGAAGGAAAGGATTGGCGTGAGATTTGCGAGAAATGTGATGCTTATAAGAAGACAAATGTTGAATAGTAAGCTAGAATGAGGATGTGGATAAGGCGGATTAAGCGATAGCATAAGTGTAGAGAGTGCAAGATTTTAGCAGGAGTGAAGGATATGGAAAATAATAATGAACATAAATCTTCTGAAGAACCTGAGGTAGTTAGTGTTCTGGTTGTAGATGATGAAAAGGTAATACGCGATCTGTTTAAGCGTGTACTAGAGGTCAAAGGATACTCAGTAACAACAGTCGAGAGTGGCGATCAGGCTGTAGAAACTATTAAGAAAGGTTTTTTCGATGTGATTTTTTTGGACATAGTAATGCCTGGTATGGATGGAGTGGAAACTCTTCAAGCTATTAGAGAAATTAGCAAACAGAAACCAGTAATTGTTATGACTGGCTTTGCTGTGGAGGAAGAGGTTAAAAATGCTTTTAAACTGGGGGCCCAGGATTGCTTAAGTAAACCCTTTGAGATAGAAGAAATAATAAAAGCGATTGAAGAGGCTTTAAAAGGAAGTAAGGATACGCGGCTGGGATTGGATAAATCTGAAGGCTAAATATTTTACATCTGCCTTACAGGAAAGGGAGGTTTTAAAATAAAAGAAAAAAGATAATGTATATTTAGACAGTAGAAAAAGCTGATAATATTGGCTTCCTGGTTAAAGTAGATGAAAACTGGATACGTAGGCAGAAGAGTAAGCAGGGTAGTATATTATGGAAACTTTGTATTTTATATGTGGATAACTAAGCAGGGCATAATTTTTAGGAAAACCAGGATTTGGGCGGTAAGAATCTTTAAACCGAATTATGCGCAATATGAGAACTAAGGAAGTTGAAGGACTGAGGTAATATATTGTTTGGCACACCTATGTTTGCTAAAATTTGTCTGGAAATATGGTTGTGAGATTTTTAATTTAATGTATGAATTGTCTTTGGTATTACAAGGACGAGCCAAAAATTAGCGCAAAATATAGCATATTTTGGACATATCCTGCGGGAATCTAAACACTATATCCTGTAAAATTTAAAATATTTATCATATAAAATTCGGGACATTATAGACCTTGGTAATACTGCTTACAAAGAAATTCGGAAAAGCTACGCATGGAAATACAAGCTGAAATTTAGTTGCGTTCTTATACAATAAGCTGATAGAGAGGAAACTGGTGTTAAGGATAGATATGGAATGAGTGTCGAACTCGCAGAATCTTTGAAGAATTTAAAAGCAGGACAGCATTTGTGTTCTTTTTATGAAAACGAAGAAGAGCAGTTTTCAGTTGTTATCCCTTTTATAAAATATGGTTTAAATAACAGTGAAAGATGTGTTTACATAACAGATGATAATTCTGAACGGGATGTGAAGTTACTTTTAAAAAGAAGTGGTATAGATATACGGAAACATAAAGAATCAGGGCAATTAATTATTACAACAGCAAAAGATGTGGGTCTCAAATCAGGAGAACTAAGCAATGACGAGGTTTTTTATTCTTTAAGGAAATATATAGATACATTTCCTGGTGGCAAATATAGGACAACAAGAATTGCCAATGAAATGACCTGGATTTTGAATGGGGAATTACTAATGAGAAAACTCGGCGATTGTGAAACAAAGATCGGCAACGCTATTTTAGGGAGTCAGACCATTCTATTATGTCAATATAATAAACGAAAATTTCAAGAAAAATGTTTATTGGACGCTTTTCTTACTCATCCACTCCTTGCATCGGGCGATCATGCTTATGATAATTTTTATTGTATGCTGACGAGCGAAGAAGCTTTAGAAAAAAATATGGAGATAGCAGATGTGATTGATGCGTACATTGAGAATGTGCGAAATAAGCTTAAAGTGCCTCCTGTGTTTGAGAGCTACATGAAAATGGAAGAAAAAGATCGGGAGATTGTAGATAAACTTTTGAGAGTAGTTTTTGAAATGGATAAGACTACGCAAGAAGCTTTTGCAGAATTATTTGGGAAAAAGAGATATGGATGCTTTTCTCTGATATTCAAAGCAGGCGAATGTATTGGGTTTGACTGGAAAAGCTCACATCGGAAGTAGTGAAGCCAATTCATAATTTAAAAAGATTTAATAATTAGAAGCGAAAACGAAAGAAATGCAGAGCGAAAGGTAAACGGCCTTTAGCTCTTTATTTTTACACGAAAGAAGGAGACGAAAATAGCAGGTAGATTTTATGAAGACGGAGAATCTGTTTTCAAGAACGGTATGAATTGGAGATGATGTTTCATATTTTGTGTTAGTTATAGATTGATGATATGTTTTATAATAAGTTTTTGATTTATTTACTATTTATATTTATAAAGGATCTTCATATTTTGATACGTAAAGTTTGGGAAAATAAAGATTAGGTGGATACAGGTGAGTCATTAGATGGAAAAGAAGACAGGGTTTAATTTATGTCCGGGATTTGAGGGTAAAAGTGTAGAATGTCCGATTTTTAGTGATGAATGCTTAACGAAATATGAGAATTGTATTCTGCTTCTAATTTTGCAAAGTATTCAAATAGCATGGATGTAAAGATATTTTATGCATTGAAAATACACGAAATATAATTAGACTATCTTC
>JABAOH010003559.1_pt1 | contig 10967 bp, 4 predicted proteins | sample 7062181 | NCBI WGS metagenome assembly JABAOH01 (sample SAMN14538630, study PRJNA623070) | marine sediment metagenome | biome: marine biome [ENVO:00000428]; feature: marine pelagic biome [ENVO:01000023]; material: deep marine sediment [ENVO:00002113]; isolation source: pool of 5 deep marine... | reverse complement strand
GCGCTGGCGGCGGCCATCTGGCAGGATCGCGAGAAGTTTCTGAGCGGCGGGCGCCCGCGACCGCAACGACTGACGGCCACGGCCTACTTCACCGATGTCGCCAGCTTCACGACCGTGTCCGAGAATATGGACCCAGCGACGCTCATGGACTGGCTGAACGAGTACATGGAAGTGATGTCGCCCATCGTCGGTGCGCACGGCGGCGTCATTCTGAGGTTCATTGGCGACGCGATCATGGCCGTGTTCGGCGTGCCGGTCGCGAGCACCACCGAGGAGCAGATCCGTAAGAACGCCTTCAACGCCGTGACCTGCGGGCTTACGATGCAGCGCAAATTGATCGAGCATAACCACAGTCTCAAGGAACGCGGCCTGCCGATGATCGGCATGCGCATCGGCATTCTCACGGGCCCGATGGTCGCCGGCAGCATGGGCAGCGCCGAGCGCCTGGAGTACAACGTCCATGGCGACACCGTCAACACCGCCGCCCGCATCGAGGGCTTTGACAAGACCGGCTTCGTCCCGGATCACCTGAAGAGTCCGTGTCGTATCTTGATCGGCCAACGGACCTTCGACCTGATCGGCGAGGGGTTCATCACCGAGCCCGTCGGTGAAGCACGGCTGAAGGGCAAGGAGCAGGTCATCCGCATTTACCGCGTGCTGGGCCGCCGGGATGAAGGGCCCGGCGCGGGGCGTGACGAAGCGCCCAGGGCAGCGACTGAAGGCAAGCCCGCGCGCATCGCCAGCGGCACCCCGCACTGAGGTCACCCGGACGACACCTCGAGCAAAGGGCCACAGGCGTCGGCAGCCGTTGAATGTGGCCCAGCACCGGCGCATAGCATCAAGCCTCGCGTCTTACCCGCCGGGTTTTCAGGCGGCGGCCTTTGAGACGCTGTTGTCACGGAATGTTCACGGGCCAGCCGTACACTCCAGCCGTACACTCCGCTGTTTGGTTTGAGGCAGGCAGGTATTTTCTGCAATGCAGCAAAGCCTGCCAACGGGGGTCAGGAAATGCGGCAGGTCACTAAGGGAAACCCCGATTGACGTAATGGAATTGTTCAGGCATCAAGGGCACACGGATCCACCGCGAGTCGAGCCAAGGCCGATCCTTACACGGTCGATGGCGCACAAAAAACGGAAAGGAATCCCAGACGCACGCGTGACCTGGCAACCTCAGCCGGCCACGCGGTCGATTTACACCAACGAGGAGAAGTGGCGATACCTAGTAGAGAATCACTGCCGGTGAGCTCCGCCGTGTTGGCGAAGCGGTCGTGCATTTGCGTACGTGACCTCAACGACACATGAAAGCTAGTTTGACAACAAAGCCGCGATTGAGTGCGTCGTGCGACGCGGGGGTAGGGCGGCACGATGGCGGCCCGTGCCGATGGCACGTCCGCGAAAAAAGTTGCGTCCCCTTGTTGAGCAGTCGAGCGGGACACAAACATTACTATTACTTTGACAAGCGCGCGGTCTGACAGCCTCAACCAGCCACGCGTTCAACGTTGATTGAGGAGGAGCATTAGCATGTCTTATAGAAAATCACTCTTAGTGTTGGCTTTTGCGGCGCTGGGGTTGTGGTTGACGCAAGTCGCCGATGCAGCCTGCCCACTTAGCTGTAGCGGCAGTTACACTGGAACGAGCTCAACCAAGGAAGCACCTAACACAGACTTAGAATGCGAGGGAACCATCAATATTGCGGTAGGCGGCCTTCCGGCAACAGGGACTGATGTGAGTTTCGTTTTCAAATCTGATCCAGGAGCCCTGTCCTGCAAGGAAGTGGACAAGTTAACTCGAGCTACTGTCGCCGGCCCGGCTCCGTTCACTCTCACGCAGGAGACCCTATTCCCGACAGACCAGCTTGATCATGGTCTACTCTTGCGACAAGGAGAAGAGGACGGGAAGCCGACATGGACTTGGGTCTTTCAGATAGATGGCACAAATCAAACCAAAGAAGTGGCGCGGTGGAGGTTGACGCCGGTTGACGGCAACGCGGACTTCTGCAATGGCGTACCCGAAACTGATTGCACGAGCTGGCAGGGTACTCCCAGTAATCCCAGCGAAGCCGAATTTCCTGACGGAGTATTTTCACTCACGATGGTCGAGGATAACGGCAAGCTAATCGCAAAAACTTTCGTATGGACCCCGTGTCATAACGGTACCTTCGATGGCAGCCGTAAGAACAATGGCAACCTCGTCAACCCCATCGTCTGTGAGGGGAGCGGCCCAACAAGAGGCGTGAAATTTCGCACAGACGCTACCGCAACAGTCATCATTGACATGAACGTCGACATTGAACCTGGGCAAGATCCCAACTTGCTGAATAGGAACAGCGCGGGTTTTCTAACCGTCGCGATCTTGAGCAAAAAGGAAGCAAGCGGCGACGTGGCTGTTAACCCCGCAACCATCAATGCTGCGCTCGTCACACTCGACGGCGTGACGGCGTCGGGGGCCTCAGATCTGAACAGCGACTACAATGAAGACGGCATTAATGATCTGACCCTAAGATACAGCATTCCAAACGATCTCCTCGCTGCAGACGGTTCGTCCTTGCTGAAAAATGCGCAGCCGGGCGACGTCATAGTACCGTTCCGTGCACCCTCTACGGTTGGGAATACCGTTTTCACGGGCAACGGTACCGTCACCATCGTGCAGCCTGTGCGCGTGGACTATCGCCCGGGCTGTAACAACCAGCTAACCCTGAATAATCCCAATGGGTCAGACCCCGTTGCGATCCTAGGCGGTAGGTCGGGAGCCTTCGATACCGTAGACGTGACAGACATTGATGCAACCACCTTGACGCTCGGAGACGTCGTGCTCACGAGCCCGCAGATTGGGGATGTGTCCGGAACTGACTGTGGAACAGCAACCGCGGACGGCAACGCGGACGGCATTCTCGATCTGCAGTTGACCGTCGATGTGGAGGCGCTTTACTTAGCAAACCAAGCGCTGTTTGACGCGGCGGCCGACGGCAATACGGTCGACCTGCCCGTAACGGGGCAGCTGCTCAACGGCGCCCCCATCGTGGGCACGGCTACCGTCACGGTTCACAGGACGCAGTAACTGCTGTAAGCATGGCGCCTTGCGATTCTCTGCGAGGCGCCATGGCTGGCACTGCCAAAAAATTAAGATAGCGATTGCGATTCGCCAGGCGTTGTCGTTGGTTGCTGTTATAGGTTAGGAGGGTAAGATGAGTAGGCGTAGACCTCGCAGCGTTATTGAGATTTTGCTCCTTAGCGGGTCGCTGTTCGCGGCGAGCGGTTTCTTCTTCGTTAGTCACGCCCAAACCAACATTGCCGCTGATAGCACCCTTGCGAATCCGACGGTCGTCGCACTCCCGGTCCCGGAAGGGGCGGGCAACCGCTTTGACATCAGTGGCGGCGAGATTATAGGCGGGGTTAATCAGTTCCACAGCTTCGATGCGTTCAGCGTCGGGACCAACGACATCGGAAACTTTACCGGGCCCGCCGGCATTCAGAACATCGTGGGCCGGGTTACAGGAGCCGATACCTTTGGAGGGGTGGCACCGATCTCGAACATCGACGGCATCCTGCGCTCCAGCATCGATGGCGCCAATCTATTTTTGATGAACCCCAGCGGCATTATGTTTGGCCCCAATGCCCAACTTCAGCTCTTGAACGGATCCTTTCACGCAACGACGGCAGACTACATCACGCTCGGCAGCGACGGCATATTCTACGCAAACCCCGCGACCGAGAATATGCTTACGGTGTCGCCGCCATCGGCCTTCGGTTTTCTGCCGAGCAACCCGTTCACCGCCTCTATCGACGTGAATACCAGCGCACCCACAGGCATTCTCTTCCAGGTGCCCTTTGGGGAGACGATGTCATTCGTCGGGGGGAACATAAACGTTGGCGCGGCCGATGGCAGCGCCGCTGGGTACGTGATGGCGCCCGCCGGCACATTGAATCTGGTGAGTGTGGCCTCGCCCGGCGAAGCTACGTTCAACAGCCCCATCAATGTCGACGCATTCGCGCAGCTGGGAGACATCAACATCAGAGGCAACAGCATGATAGACGGCAAGGACGTCTACATACGGGCGGGCCAGCTGACCATGGGGGCGCCGGCTGACCCCGCTGATCCAAGCAGTCCCGTACTGCCTGGGATCATATCCCCTGGGGTGTTCTCGCTCTTTGGCCTTGGCCCCGAGGCGAATGGGGGCGAAGTCAACATTGACGTGACCGGCGACGTTGTCATTGCCGCGGATGTGCCTGAACCACTATTGGGCAACCCTGGGGGAATTATCAGCTTTGCTGGCTTTTTCGACCCGACTGCCAAGGTCCCAGATGTGACGATCAACGCGGGCGGGACCGTGTCACTATCGGGATTTTCAGGTGTGCAGCTGCAACGGTTTGGGTCAGGCGATCCAGCCCAAGTGACCGTCAATGCAGACTCCGTAACGCTGGAGAAGGGCGCGTCAATCGCCTTACTCAATTTCTTTGAAGGCCCCGGCGGCAATATCACCCTCAACGCAGCAGAAGAAGTCGAGATCGCCGGTGATGGCAGCGTCGGTCCCACGGGTGCCACCGGGCTCCTGGCCCAGGGGCTATTTCACCCGTTCGCAGACTTCTTCGGCGATCCGGCGTTTACCTATGCCGACAGCGGAAGCATTACCGTTAACACAGGCACCCTGCGGATTAGCGGCGACGGAATAATCACTACCACGAGCGTAGCATTGGGAAGCAGCGGCGACATAAACATAAACGCGGGGGACATCTTTCTTTCAGACCGGCCTGCCAACATTAACGCCAACAGCTTCTTTGCCGGTCCCTCCGGAAATATCAATATCAATGCTTCTGGGCAGATTGAGATAAAAGACGGGTTCGTTATCTTCGCCGATACGAACGGGACAGGTGCTGGCGGCAACGTGAACATCACGGCTGAAGAATCTATCACGATCTCGGGCGAGGCAAGCGGCATAGCAACCCAGACTGCACCCCCGTCCCCGGAGTTTCTCGATTTCTTCGCCCAGTCGGTGTTTGGCTTCCCGGATTACGCCGCGCTGGTTGCGGCCTTCGAACCCTTCGGCTTACCGCCAAACGCGGATATGTTTGAGCTGCTCGCGTTTTTGGACTCCTTCGGATACACCTCACTCAGGGAACCGCTTATCGCAGGCGATGGGGGCTCGGTATCGGTAACGACGCCGATTTTGACTGTCAGCGGAAAGGAATCTGCGATCGACTCAGGTACGGGTTGGGACGGCAATGGCGGCCTCGTAGTTGCCAACGTGGGCTCTTTGAGTGTCAGCGGCGGCGGCCAGATCCGCAGTCGAAGCGGATTGTTCGAGATCGGGACGAACAATTTGTTAGTCGGTAATGGGAACGCCGGCCGTGTTGAGATCAACGCAAGTAGCCCGAGCACCATAACAATCTCGGGGAAAGACAGCGCGATATCGACGACCACGCTGGGTGACGGTGCTGGCGGGGACGTCATCTTAAGCTCTGCGGGTAATGTCGAGATCACGAACGGCGGATCGGTCTCGGCAGATAGCGAGTCAGCAGAGCTGACTGCTGGCGATACCGGTAGCATCCTGATCACTGCCGGCGACTCGATCATACTGTCCAACGGCGGGAGTATCTCCACAGAGGCAGCTCAAGCTGATGGCGGTGACATCAAGCTGACCGCGCCGAACATCGTGCAACTGACCGGCTCAGAGATAACTACCTCCATTTTTACCGAGGGTGGTGGAGATGGCGGCAACGTTAACATCGACCCCGAATTCGTGATTCTGAACAACAGCAAAATCATCGCCAATGCTTTTACCGGATCGGGTGGCAGTATCCAGATCACGGCCAATAACTTTATTCCGAGCGCCGATAGCGTGGTGAGCGCCTCCTCCCAGTTCGGCGTGCAAGGCACAGTCGTAGTCGCTTCACCGGAGAACAACATTGCCGGTGCCATCGCGCAGTTGCCGCAGGATATCGTCGACGTGAGCGGGCTCCTGCCGGAGCGCTGTGCGGCGAGACGCGCCGGCGGCGCGCAGAACAGCTTCGTGGTGGCGGGCCGCGGCGGCTTGCCCACTAATCCGGACAATTACCTCCCGAGCTTCGGCGCAGGATCGGTACCGCTCAAGAGTGCGGCCGGGCCCGGGCCCGTCACAGGCGGGACTGCGCTGACGAATGCCAGGGACATCGCCGTTGCCATGGCTGCCTGGAATTGCGTGCCGGGAAGCGAGCGACAGGTGAACGAGGTGATATCGCAGTTGTTCTGAACGTACGAAAAAGACTGGGTAGAGCACATCACACCCAAGGATAATGCAGAAGAAACGAGGGTAGGCTGCTGATCAACCGGCTGTTGTCCAAGTGCGCGGTTCTCTGTCTGGGGATCGCATCCGTCACCGCGAGCACCGCATGGGCCCAGGCGCCCGGCGGACCGGGGGGCTCTATATTCGAGACCCGGCCCTCCGAGCGGCGACCTCCGTTGCCCCCCTACGAAAAACCCGAGGAGGTGCCGCTCGAGGTGCCGAAGAAACCTCCGCTCGAATTAGAAGGCCTTCCGTATGCGATCCGTGTCTTCATACGCGAGTTTCGCATCACCGGCAACACGGTCATTTCCACCGAGGAGCTCAAGAAATATGCCGCCCCCTTCGAGAACCGCCATGTCACGAACAACGAGCTCGAAGAATTGCGCAAGCGCCTGACGCTGGTCTACATCAACCGCGGCTACATCAACTCAGGGGCCGTCATCCCCGACCAGAAAGTCGTTGACGACACGATCGAGATCCGCATCATCGAGGGCAAGCTCGAGCGCGTCGAAATCGACGGCACCAAGCGATTCAAGCCGAAGTACTTCACCAGCCGCCTGGAGCTCGGCGCGGGACCCCCGCTCAACGTCAGAAACCTCGAGTCGGAGCTGCAGATGCTGTTGCAGAACCCGCTGGTGGAGCAGATCCAGGCGCAGCTTGTCCCGGGCGATGAGCCGGGCGAGGCGGTGCTGAAAGCAAACGTCAAGGAAGCGCGGCCCTGGGACTTCGGCGTGGTGCTCGACAACAAAATTCCGCCCAGTCTCGGTGAAGCGCGTCTGCTCGTTCAGGGCGCCCTGCGCAATCTCGCGCGAAGGGGAGACGTCCTGCAAATGGAGCTCGAGGGTGCCGAGGGCATCGATGGCAACCTGAAATTCCTGTACCGCCTGCCGCTGACTCGCAAGGACCTGGCCCTCAGTCTCTACTACGAGAACGGCGACTCCGAAGTCATCGAAGAGCCATTCGATCAGCTCGACATCGAGACGGAGCTCGAGACCATCGGCATCCAGATCGGCCAACCCATCATAAGGAAGCCCAATACGCAACTCACGCTGGCCGGCCTGCTCGAGCGCCGCGAGACCGAGACCTCGCTATTGGGCATGCCCTTCTCCTTCTCGCCCGGTGTCCAGGACGGTGAGGCCACCGTCTCGGTCTTCCGTTTCGTTGCGGACTGGGTAAACCGAAGCCCCAATCAGGTCATGTCTGCCCGCGCCACCGTCAGTTTTGGCCTAGACGCCTTCGATTCGACCATCAACGACAGCGGGCCCCAGAAAGGCGAGCCCGACAGCGAATTCACCAGCTTCATCCCACAGTTCCAGTGGGTGCGACGCTTCGGCAAGCGCGGTCACCAACTCTACTTTCGCATCGATGGGCAGATGGCAAGCACCGAGCTGCTGCCGATCGAAAAATTCACCGTCGGCGGCCTCGACAGCGTGCGCGGCTACCGCACGAACCAGCTCGTGCGCGACGAAGGCTGGACGGCATCACTGCAGTATCAGCTGCCGATTTTCCGAAACCCGGTCGGCAAACGTAATCTGCAGTTTGCGGCATTCGTCGATCAAGGTGCGGCGAGAGACAAGGACGGCCCAAACCCCGATCCCTCCGAGCTGACCGGCGTCGGTGTGGGCTTCATCTGGAACCCGAGTCCGAAGTTGCAGATGGAGTTCTACTACGCCGACCCGCAAGACGATGTGCCGAAAGGCGGCGAGCACAGCCTGCAGGATTCCGCGTACTACTTCAGAATCGTCGGCCGCCCATTCCAGAAATAGCGCCTGTCTGAACGTCTCTGGAAGTAACGCAGAGAACGCGGAGCATGCCAAGTACGCGGAGACAAATCTCTCCTTGTTGACTCCCAGCGTCAAATAGGGGACGAGTGCTAAATACAACCAAAATAACTTTTACCCTCTTGCTATTTTTATTCTTTTCAATACTCAATATTCTCTAAAAATATTTTTTCTCTGCGTCCTCTGCGCCTTGGCGTTCTCTGCGTTTCTTCCAGAGACCCTTTTAAAGCACGCACAAAAAAGAAGGCCCCGGAATCGGGGCCTCCTCGTGATGCTTTTCGGGAACGCTCTTGTTAGCTGCCGCGGTCGAAGGCGGCCACATCATTCAGGCCGACCTGCTCCAGCAGCGCCGCCCGCTGTCCGCGCAATGCCGGTTTGGCGGCGATCTGCTTGGAGATCTCGTCGATCGCGTCGTACCAGATGCCGGACTCCGCATACACTTCGGCTGCCGATTCCGGGCCGCCTTGCTTGAGTTTGGCCTGCACATCGGCAGAAGGTGCGACGCGCTTGATCGATCCGCCGGCAATAATGTCATCCGCGCGCTGGTTGTAGTTCTTCACCACCGCCACGAAGTACTGGTACTCGACATCTTGCTCGAGCGCTACGCCATGCTCTTCGAGGCGCAACGCGTGGATCCCCTTGCTGATGGGGGGCTGCAGGGTGACCTCAAGCAACGGCTTGATCGCATCCTCCAAGCGCGTACCCGTGATCGTCACCTCCACCGGCTTGTTGATCGTTTCGGATACGTACCAATAGATGGTCGGCTTGGCGTGTGTGGTGTAGCCGGTCTGGTCCGGGGCCAGCACGTTGAGGGACATGGCCGTTGCCCCGGCGCTGCGGGTCCCGCCGCCGACCCGTGTCGCGGGTGCGCCCCGCATCGGCGCCTTGAAGCTGAACATCGGCTTGGCCGCCGGCTTCTCTTTGTCCGGCTCCCCGGCAGATGCGGGCAGCGCGGCCAACGCCAGCGCGGCCGTCATGCTCAGTAATGCCGTTTTCGACAATTTTCCTTTCATCGCTTTCCTCTCCGCTCCAGAAATGCCTCACGCTCCATATATAAATCCTACTCCTTGTGCGTCACCCGGTCATGAGGCCAGTGCACAAAAATGTGCGATTTCTCACAATCTCCGCCTTATGGCCGCCTACGCCGTTGGTGCGCTCATCCAAAAGGCATCGGGGCCCGTTTCGTGGGCCCCGGTGAACGCTGAATAGCTCTCGACTACAGCCAATTCCCGATCAGCAGGAACGGGCTCCAGTAGCCCGGGTGACGATAGCGTGGATCCTCGATCAGCTTGAGCTGCGCCTGCTGCAGCGCCTTGGCTTTGGAGACCGACGGATCCTGAAGCCCCCGGTAGAATTCCGACACCAGCAGCGCCGAGGCCGGATCATTGACGGTCCAGAGCGTGGCGAGCGCGCTGCGCGCCCCTGCCTTGACCGCCACACCTGCGAGCCCGAGGGCCGCACGGTCATCGCCCGCCGCCGTCTGACAGGCGCTCAGCGTAAGCAGCTCCACGGCGTCCTCGCGAAACTTCGCCAACCCGAGGAAGTTCTCCAGGGCATCCATGCTGAGCTTGCTGTCGTAAGTCAGGATGAAGGTCTTGTCGATACTGCTGCTGAACTGGCCGTGCGAAGCGATGTGCACGATCGAATAGGTCTTGTCCGTCAGCGCCCTCTCCATCTTCGGCACGACGAAATCCTTGTTCTGCAGCACCGTGCCGCCGTACAGGGAATTGATCGTCTTGACCTCCTCGGCAACATAGGGCAATCCCGGGAAGCCCTGTACCGCCTCGGTCAGGCCGTTGATCATCAAGCGCACGTTTTTGCGCTCGATCGGCCGCGGATCGGTCAGTTTCAGACCGGGCGTGGTCGCCAACGCATAGCGTGCGCCTAGAAACTGCTTGCCGTCATAAAGCGCCGCCATCGGAATCGTGCGCAATGGCCCATCGGGCACGATCACGAGCGTGTCGATATTCTGGCGCTTGAGCTCCGCTTGCAGAGGTTCAATGATCCAGCCATAGAGCTTGCGCGCATGCGGCAAGTATTGATGCGTCGTGCGCTTTTCCAGTCGCTGTCGGAACGCCCGCACTTCTTTGGTGAGCGTCTCGGCATCGACCTGGGCGGTGAAACGTTTCAATCCCTCCGGCGTGCTCAGCAACAGCTCGGTGCGGTCCGGCAGGATGATGGGATAGATGGCCCCTGTCTGGGGCGCGAGCTGGTCGATCCCGGTAGTCTTGGCTCGTAGCTGGGCGACGCAGTCGTCCTGGAAGTAGTCCTCGAGCTCCGCGCCTTTGAGGGACTCTACCGCGTCGCGCGCACCGATGAGATGCCGCTTGATCTCATCGGGATCCGTGATGTCTGCCGAGCGCCGCAGCAAGAGATCCGCGAGCTCGAAGTAGACCGGCCCGACCGTCTCTCGAAAGGAGATTCCCGCTCCGCCATAGCCGGTGGTGAGATCCTGGCGGATCGTCTGCAACAGCGCCACCGCATTCTGATAGGCCGTGATAGCGGCCTCGTTCTGTCCCTGGGCCTTCAGCAGACGGCCCGTCTGCCAGTACCAGCGATAGAGCGCCGCTGGCGCGTCCACGCGCTGGGCGGCGAGCATCGCCTGTTGCGTCAGTTGCTGCGCCTGCTCGTAGCGCCTGGCGTTTTCGTAAAGCTCGCCCATATAGCCGAGCGCGTAAGAGAGCGCGTGCTGGTCGTTGGCGTTCTCTGCCGTCGCTACTGCGTCCGTGAACGTTTTGTAGGCGCGCCGTTCCATCTCGACGCTGCCCGCGCCCGGAACGGCGGCCAACCTGGCATACAGGCGACCGATGCTGATCAGCGCGTAAGCCCGGTCGTGCGTCAGATGCAAAGCATTGACCTTCTCCTGCGCTTGCGCAAGCAAGCGCGCGGCCTCGTTGTAACGGCCGTCATTCAATCGCGCCCGTGCC
>JABAOH010174801.1_pt1 | contig 10969 bp, 8 predicted proteins | sample 7062181 | NCBI WGS metagenome assembly JABAOH01 (sample SAMN14538630, study PRJNA623070) | marine sediment metagenome | biome: marine biome [ENVO:00000428]; feature: marine pelagic biome [ENVO:01000023]; material: deep marine sediment [ENVO:00002113]; isolation source: pool of 5 deep marine... | reverse complement strand
GATGGGCGATCGGGAGGCTTGCCAACGAAGGTTATTGCTTCAACTCGAGCAGAAGCTTCCTCCAGGATTCCACCTCGCTCTTGGGATCCACCAGGGAGGAAAGTCGGGTGCAGTGCTTTTTCAGCTTGCGGTAGAATGAGGGCTCACTTTCCGCTTTGACTAAGAGACGCGTAAGGGCACGGGTATCCCCCACAGGGAAATACCCTGGATAGTTGTCGCCCAATGTGCCCATAAGCCCCGTGATTTTTGAAGCCACAACGGGAACGGAAGATGCGATGGCCTCTGACAGCACATTGGAGCTTCCCTCCATTTTGGAGCTGAGCGCCATCAGGTGGCTTTGAGCCAAAACCTTTCGGGCTTTCCAATGGGGCAGCTCACCAACCCAATCGTAGCGAGGGTTCCGTTCTACTTCTCTTTTAGCGCGCGTTTTCATGTCCTCGCTCAGCGCGCGTCCAATGTGAGTCACGCGTACGCGGGACGAGGCGGGAAGGCGGCGCGCGGCCATGGCGGTACGAAACGGGTCTTTTTCGGGTCTGAGATGCCCCACGACGCAGACTTTAAATATCTTCCTGGCATTTGACGCTTTTCCGTTGACCCTGGTGGCTGACTGGTAGATCGCCCGGGTCTTGCGATGAAGGCGCTTGGGGATTTCCTCCAGGCCTTTTTTCTGAAGGACGATGAGGTGTGAGGCAAGCTCGAGAGATTCCCGGGCGCGGGAATCTCTATGAATATCCCTGTATAGATCGGTCCCCGTAAGAACGACAACCAGCGGTAGATCGGGAAACTTTTCGTGATATTCACGTATGGAGTCATGGCTTCGCAGGGCATGCAGCGCCACGAGCACATCACAAGAGCGGCCTTTGTATGTTTGCTCTACGGAAACCCGATGGCCGAGCCGTTTCAGAATTCCCGCCCAACGCACAGCCGTCATCAGATTGCCGTTTCGGGCATGGCGTGGCGCCGGTGTAACGAGATTGATTCTCACACTTGACCTCAGATGGATGGATTGGTGCGTTTAGGCGGACAACGGGAAAGAGATTCTGTAAGCGGTGAAATTGGTGTTACGGATCATCTGGCTCGTCTCTCGGGCTCAACGGTGCGACTCTACGACACTTGACGTCAAGTATCAAGTCCAAGTTGTTGCTCCATTACCGTAAGCCAGGGAGCAAATTCTTTTGCCCAGCTTTCATTGCAGTTTTCCACCAGATATCGGCGCGCTGATTCCAGGGCGGATCGCTCCCTGGCATTAACCGTGACAAGTTTTTTGTTCTTATGGCTGTCAGTCTGTTCACAGAACCTGCGAATGGCACGCCAGTGCGGCAGGGAAGAGGATCCAAAGCGTTTTGCCACTGCGTTCGTCCAACTCGTTTCCGGATCATAATGCTCGGGATGTGCGGCATAATCAAAACAGGTGGCTAGGGGTACAAAGCTAAGAGCCTCCTGTAACAGCGGGTTGTTCAAGTAACCGTATACCTCCAAAGGCAATCGAGGGTCCCGGTTGGTCAGCGGGGAGAGATGCAACTCGTCACTCATGCTGAGATCATTTACAGGGTAATTGTCCCAAAGGATCAAACGGTGTCGAAGTCGCTTCTTAATTTTCTTCACATGGGCGAGGCTTATGGACTTGGACACCACAGAGGGTCCGGTCCAAAAGCAGCACACGGAATCGGGAAGATTCTTTCCAAGGGTTTCGAGAAAGGAGGGCTCAAAGGCGCCAAAAGTGCGAGGGAGCAGGGGATCTTCTGTGTAGTAGGAAGGGCAAATCCACCACTCCACCTCCGAGTTCCAGGCAGCCGGCTGCTGGTTCAGTATCTTTGCCAACCAGAGTCCCTCAGCTTTGGCCAGGCTACCGGCGAACTCTTTCCTGTCCTCGGCAAATTCGAGAGTTGAGGGGATATCGTCAAAAAGGACGGCAAAGATACGGACCCCCTCCGCGTATAGATCCTTGGCCTTGTCTAGCAGCCAGCCAACGGGTTCAGCCTTCCCAAAATGAAGACCCTTCCCCGGATGGAAACCGTATACAAAATCCACATGATATTTTTTCGCCGCTCCAATGAGATGCGTAAGCTCATTCCATAGGGGTTTCGGGTAAGGCTTTTCCCAGTGCTCGCGATGGTACGGATCATCTTTCGGGGCGTAGAGGTATGTGTTCATGCCCTTGGTTTGACCAAATTCGAACATGGCAGTCCGGTGGGACATGCTCCAGGGCGGACCAAAGAAGCCCTCGACAATTCCACGACGCTGAAAGGTTTCAAGCGGGGCCATGAAATGAGTCAAAAGGCAATTTGAATATTTGTCAAGCGAAAGGGGCTGTTGACCGATGTTCCATTTTCATGTTTGGTGAGTGCGGACGTTTAGCGGGAACGGTCAATTCATTGTCGAGAAGGAGTCAACAATTAAAGGTGAAAGGGCTGATTGCAACGTTGTGGTTTTTGTATCTACTTCAGGTCATTGGTCTTGGTTTTTTTTGGACCGTAGGCGCGGCTCAAGTGCGGGGCTATGGAATGGTTACCGTCCCTGCGGGTCCATTTACCATGGGAAGCGACGTCGGCCCCGAAGACGAAAGGCCCGCTCATAGGGTTGAGCTCCCGAAGTTTACCATCGATCGGACTCCGGTGACCAATGCCCAGTTTGCTCTGTTCTTGGAGGCCGTGGGTTCGGAAAGTCCGGAGGGCGCTCGATACTATGATGTTGACGATGACGATGCGCGGATTCACCGGGAGGAAGGAAGGTGGCTCGCGGATGACGGATTTGAGGATCATCCGGTCATGGAGGTCTCTTGGACCGGCGCCCTCAGTTACTGCAGCTGGTTGGGTAAGCGTCTGCCCACGGAAGCGGAATGGGAGAAGGCAGCACGGGGCAGCGATGGACGGAAGTTTCCTTGGGGGAATAGCCCTCCGGATGCGACTAGAGCGCAGTACCAAGCGGGATGGAATGAATCTGCCCCGGTGGACGGTTTCCCCGCCGGTGCGAGCCCTTATGGAGTACTGGACCTCGCCGGTAACGCCTGGGAATGGGTGAGCAGCGCCTATCGACCCTATCCTTACGACCCATCGGACGGTCGTGAGGACCGTAGACCGGGACCGGTTCGTGGGACCCGAGGAGGCGGCCACGACTCGCCGGCTGAGGAATTGACCACTACCCATCGTGGTGAAGAGCTTTCGCGTAACTACCGGTCGGGCCATCACAATATCGGGTTTCGTTGCGCACGGTAAGCAACAATCCACAACCAAAGAGCAGTTTTCCTTGTCCCCAGCGGATATTGAGCGATTCTTCCCAACGATAGGCGAAACGGCTCCTGGGCTATGGTAAAATTTATCATCATGCGCAAGAAAGCATCGTGGCTAAAAGTTCAAAGCCCTTGGATTTCGGGTCCATTCTATTTTGTTCTGGTGATACTGTGGGCCGACCTTGCATTAACCCAACCCTTTCCAACCCCTGTGGAAGTGGCTCCGGTGGAGTCCCGGATCCTTAAAGAAGAAGTTGACTTTATTGCGACCCTCGAGCCCAATATTACCACTACCGCAGGAGCCGTGGTTTCCGGCCGAGTGGTGAAGGCTGAGGTACGAGAAGGGGATCGTGTTGAAAGAGGTAAAACCCTTCTTATGCAAATCGACCGGACTTCCCGGCAAATTGCGCTTCGCGAAGCCAAGGCGGCTGTGGCCAAAAACCGGGAAAAATGGCAGCGGTTGCGGCGTGGCTATCGGCAGGAGGAAGTGGCGCAACGACGGGCGGAGTCAGAGGAGCAAAAGGCGATTCTTTCGCGCACGGAACAGGATTTCAAGCGAGGAGAACGCCTTCACCGTGATGATCTGATCAGCCAGGCGGAGCTGGAGCGCCTTCAAAGCGATTATCTTGCGGCCAAAGAAAAACACGGCCGCACCCTCGCGGCCCTTCAGATGGCAGAGGCCGGGCCTAGACGAGAGGAGATCGGGGAGGCCGAAGCCGAGCTTAGAGAGGCTCAGGCCAGGTACGATCTGATCGAGTACGAGCTGGATCGTACGACCTTGCGGGCTCCGCTGACGGGGTTTTTGGTGAGGAAGTATGTGGAGGTCGGCACATGGGTTAAAACCGGAGATCCGGTTGCTGATTTGGTGGACTTAAATCCGGTTTATGCCAGTGGCCCTGTGGGGGAGCGCAAGATCGGCCTGCTTGAGTTAGGACTGAAGGCGACCGTGGAGGTGGATGCGCTTCCCGGACAGAGTTTTGAAGGGGTCGTGACCCAGATTGTTCCCAGGGCTGATCCTCAGAGCCGCACGTTCCCCGTCAAGATCCGCATTGCCAATGAGAATGGACGGCTAAAAAGCGGCATGCTGGCCCGGGTGTCAGTGCAGGTGGGAAAGGGTCGCCCGGGGCTGTTAATACCGAAGGACGCTGTCGTCCGAAGGGGTGTGGACGAAGTTGTCTTTGTTGTCGAGAATGGTGTGGCTAGGCAAGTGAAGGTCAAGACCGGCCGCGCGGTAGAGCAGATGCTGGAGATCCAGAACGGCGATCTTGCACCTCAACAGGCAATCGTGGTTGTGGGGAACGAATCCCTTACAAACGGCGCGAAAGTTCAATTGACCAACCGTAACTTGCAAGGTCAAGCACCCAAGCCTTAGCCAAAGGATAGTCGAATTGTCCATTGAATTTTGGATTTCGGATTCGGGATAAAGGTTACTCGCGCAAAGACGCAAAGGACGCCAAGTATAAATACAATTACAAATTCGAAGCACGAAATCCGAAACTCGAAACAAAGAGGGATAACTAAAAAACTAATTTCAAAACCTTATAAAAAATGCGAGAGAAGATCTCGTTGGGAGGTTTTGGATTTTGAGAATTGAGAATTTGAATTTGTTTCGAATTTCGACATTCGGATTTCGGATTTAAAGAGTATCGGATGAAGCTCATTGAATTTTGCATACGCTACCCCGTAACAGTGATGGTAGGTGTGCTGTTGGGACTCTTGTTCGGAGTCATTGGCCTGCTACGCCTGCCGGTTCAGCTCATTCCTACCGTGGACCGTCCTGAAATCACCGTCGAGACCGAATATCGAGGGGCCGCACCGCTGGAAGTCGAGCGGGAGATCACCGATCGTNNGCCGTTGAAAGTCTCAAGGAGATGTCCTCGGTTTCCATCGAGGGCAAATCCACGGTGATCCTCAAGTTTGATTGGGGCACAAACAAAGACATCGCACGGCTTGGAGTCTCCGAAAAAATCGACCTGGTTACGGATTTGCCGCCGGATGCGGAGGAATCCCAGGTTCGTGCGGTGAACACCGACGAGGAGAGCCCCATTGCCTGGATCATTGTGGAAACCACCCGCGATCTCAACGAGGTCTGGGAGGAAGTAAAGGACATTATCGTGCCTCGCATTGAACGGGTGAGTGGCGTGGGGGCTGTATGGCGGTTTGGAGGTCAGGACCGCGAGGTGCACGTGACCCTGGACCCCCGGGCCATGGCCGCCAGAGAGGTCAGCATCGGTGAAGTTCGCCGGGCCATCTTGAGGGAAAATAGAAACATCAAAGGCGGTGACCTGAGTGAGGGGAAGAGCCGCCATATGGTGCGAACCCTGGGCCAGTTCACGGATATCGACCAGATCCATGGTGTCATCGTGCGTCAGGACCGGAACCGGCCCGTTTACATACGGGATATTGCCACGGTTTCCTTCGGTTACGAAGATCGGGATTTCGCCGTGCGGATCAATGGGAAACCCGCCATTGGTATGGGCGTGTTGCGACGGTCCGGTGCCAATACGCTGGAGGTCATGAGGGGGCTCAAAGAAGAGCTCAACTACCTCACCGAAGGTTTGTACAAGGGCAAGGGCATCCATCTACGAATGGTGTACGACGAGACGGAGTATATCAACGATTCCATGGCGCTCGTGATCAACAACATCTATTACGCCGCCTTCCTCGCAATACTCGTGCTGCTGTTGTTCCTGCGCAGCTTTTCCAGCATCCTCGTCATCTCCGTGGCCATACCGGTTTCCGTGATTACTACTTTTGTATTCCTCAGCGGCCTGGGACGCACCTTGAACATCATCACCCTTGCCGGACTGGCATTTGCCACTGGCATGGTCGTGGACAATGCGGTTGTGGTTTTGGAAAATATCTTTCGCCACCGTGAAATGGGCAAGGACCGTTTTCAGGCGGCCTTCGATGGTGCCAAGGAAGTTTGGGGAGCCGTTCTTGCCTCCACCTTGACCACGGTGGCGGTTTTTGTCCCCGTCTTATTCGTTCGCCAGGAGGCCGGTCAACTCTTCCGCGACATTGCCATTGCGATCTCCGTAGCCGTGGCGCTTTCTCTGGTCGCAGCCCTCACCGTCGTGCCGATGCTATCCGCACGTGTTTTGTCTGCGCGTGCACGTTTTCCCCTGGCACCGGTTCAGCGAATCCTCGATTTATTGGATCGGCTGGGAGGTCTGTTCACCGCCTCGATTGTAGGTCTCCTCTCCTGGTTACGTCACAGTGTTTTCCGGCGGGTTGCGATGGCCCTGGCCATTGTCCTCGGATCTCTGGTCGTCGCCTATCTGTTGGCGCCCCCTTTGGATTATCTGCCAAAGGGGAATCGCAATCTCATATTTGTCGTTGTGAACACTCCACCTGGCTTTAACACGGATCAAAAAGAGGAAATCATTACGACTCTGGAATCGCGTTTTCTTGGCATACGGGAAGTGGCCCGCCTTTTTGCGGTGGTACGAATCGAGGACCCCATTATGGGCGCCATCGTCAAACGTGAGCATGCCGACCTGAATGGCATGCGGCGTGTAGTGAACGAAATGCGGCGCCGTGCCCAGGGAATTCCCGGCACCCAGGGTGTTTTTATAACTCAGTCTTCCCTTTTTAGGCAGCGGGGAGCATTTTTCGGCGGTACCAATATTGAACTGGATGTGCGTGGCGATGAGCTGGGAGTCATTCGAGATATCGCCGAAAGGCTGCAACAGAAAGTAGGGGCGGTGAAGGCAGTGAACTTCGTCAACTCGACCTTTGAATGGGGAAATCCTGAGATCCAGGTGGTGGTGGACCGCGAGCGGGTGGCGGCCCTCGGGCTCAGCGTCGCGGAGATCGGGGAAGTCGTGGAGACCATGGTGGAAGGGACATTGGCCGGGGTCTACCGTGAAGGGGGTAAGGAGATCGACATCGTGCTCAAAGGGCGGGACCTTGAACTGGCGCGAACTCAGGACCTGGGTCAGGTGGTCATTTCAGATCCGTCGGGACGGCTGGTACAGCTCTCGGACATCGCGGCCATCACACCGGGAACCGGGCCCACAAAGGTAGACCATGTGGACTTGGACCGGGCCATCAAGCTTACGGTCAATATCAGTGAGGCTCTGCCCTTGGAGCAGGCCGTGACTCGCATTGAAGACGCTGCGGTCAATCAGGCCCGTCAGGCCCTGCCACTCGGTTATTCCATTGACGTGAGCGGGCAGGCCCGGAGCCTCAACGAAGCGTGGAACTCTCTCAGATGGTCCTTCCTGCTGGCCGTTATCGTTATCTACCTTCTCATGTGTTCGTTGTTCGAGTCCTGGAGTCTGCCCTTCATCATTATGTTTAGCGTGCCTCTGGCCATGACCGGCGGTGTTGTTGCGGTGAGTATCGCACACCTCACCGAACCCAACATCAAAATGGATACCGTGACAATCCTGGGGTTTATTATTCTCGCGGGAATCGTGGTCAACAATGCCATCCTCATTGTGCACCAGACTTTGAATTTCATCGGTGAAGGCGTGCCAAGGCAAGAAGCCTTGTTGCAGAGCGTCAAGAGCCGCATCCGGCCCATCTTCATGACCAGTACGACGACGATCTTTGCGATGTTGCCGCTGGTGATCTCACGAGGATCCGGATCCGAGCTTTACCGGGGCCTGGGATCCGCGGTCCTGGGAGGACTGGCCGTCTCGACTCTGTTCACTCTGGTCCTGATTCCGACGTTGTACTCTCTATGGCTTGACTTTCGATTGCCCGCGCGACAAAAAATTCATCGAGCAGTCACCCAGGAAGACGGTAAGAGTGCCGTAGCTCCTGGGGTCGCGGGAGGAAAGTAACCATGAGCCAGGTGAATGCCGAGATCGTCGCCATCGGATCCGAACTCTTGTTGGGCCAGATCGTTGATACGAACTCTGCCTGGATGGCCCAGCGGCTGAGCGCCCTGGGGATCAACCTGTTCTACAAGACCGTCGTGGGCGATAACCCCGGCCGGATGCGGGAAGTCATTGACCGGGCATTGGAACGGTCCGACCTGGTCATTACCAGCGGTGGTTTGGGTCCGACCCAGGACGACTTGACCCGAGAGATCGTTGCAGAGGTCGCGGGTAGGAAATTGGTGCTAAGCCGTGAGCTTCAGGACCAGGTGGAAAACCGGTTTCGCCGTCGTGGGCTCACCATGACGCCTAACAATATGCGGCAGGCCTATATGCCCGAAGGAGCCATTCCAGTGGAGAACCCTAATGGTACCGCTCCTTCCTTCATCGTGGAGGATCCTCGAGGCGTGATATTTGTCCTGCCGGGAGTTCCCTGGGAGCTCAAGTGGTTGTTCGACAACGAAGTGGTGCCGTATGTCAGAAAGAAGTTCGACCTGGCGGAAGTCATTACGTACAAGGTTCTCAAGGTAGCGGATATGGGTGAGAGCAGTGTGGATGACCGGATCGGTCATCTCATTGCAAATTCCAATAATCCCACAGTAGGGGTCCTTGCGCACCCGGGTCAGGTGGATGTGCGCATTACGGCAAAAGCTGCCAATAACGACGAAGCAAAAAAATTGATCGTTCCCTTGGAAGAAGAGGTTCGAAGGCTCCTGGGACTCCATGTTTTTGCCACCGACGATGAGACCATGGAAGACGTGGTGGGAAGACTGCTCAGGGAAAAAAATACGACCATTGCTGTTTATGAGGATCTGACCGGCGGGTTGGTGACGGAGCGATTGCAGCAGGCGGGTGCTGATCACTTTGTTGAGGGAGTCATAGGATCCGGTGTCGTTTCCCTGAGACGTTTATTGGTCTCCTCACGCCTGCCTGATCGCGTTGACGATCTGCTGGCGCAACCTACCCAGTTGACCGATGAGCTGGCCTGGGCGGTTCGGGCTCAGGCGAAGTGTCAGTACGGCCTGGCGTTGCATGCGGTTGCCGACCCGAACGACAAAGCTGAAAACATGGCCAGGGGGCAAACTTACATTTCCATCACAGATGGCAAGGGATTCAAAACTCGGGTCACAAACATGGCGGGCCGGGGACGGCCGGACCGAACCCGCATGAGTCAGAACGCCATGGGGCTCTTGCGTTTGGCGCTTTTAGAAGGCCTATAGATTCCCCGGAAAAGATTTTCTCGCCAAGACGCAAAGGCAGCAAAGAAAAGAGTTTATTTAGTACTCCGAACTTGGCTTCCTTTGCGCCTTTGCGCGAGTAATCTTCTTTCCGAGACCCAATCGGAAATTCAGGAAAAAATTATACTCTCGAATGGTGCGAGGGGGTCGGGAGTCTTAAAGTCAGGACTCCCGACCCCCCAAATTAACAATCCAATTACGAGATAAGGTTTTTGGGAATGTTTTGTATTTGAGAATTCTGATTTGTTTCGAATTTCGGATTTCGAGTTTCGAATTTGTAATTTAATTGACGCTTTGCTCTTTGCGCCATGCGCTTTGCGTTTTATCGTCCGCGGAAGCGGGAAATGTCCCGACGGTCCTTTTTTGACGGGCGGCCTTTGATGTGCGGAGATCTCCATTCCTGGGCCTTTAATTCACTGGCGGCTTCCTGCCGCTGTCTCTTGCTTTCTTCGGTTTCCTCGTACAGCAGGGTCGCCACGCTGGCGGGACCCCTCCTCACAGAGAGGTCTCTAACCACCACGGTCCATTCATACGGGCCTCGCCTTATGGTGAGCTGGTCGCCGATATTGACCTCCCTGGCGGGTTTGGTCCGGGTGCCGTTCAGATGGACTTTGCCTCCCGTAACGGCTTCGATGGCTAGTGAGCGGGTTTTGAAGAAACGCGCCGCCCAAAGCCACTTATCGAGTCTGACTTTTTCCGCGCTTTCTTGCATGGTCATAAGGTTACCCTACCAGACTTTCTCGCAGGCTTAAACGAGGCGTCAGGACAGTGCTTCCTGCCAAGGCGCCAAGGGGAAAGGGGTCGGGAGTCTTAGAGTCAGGACTCCCGACCCCCTTGGCCGGCTTTGCGTCTTTGCGCGCGCTATCTTCTATTCGATTTTCTCCGAACCCATAGCATGCTAAAGCTGGCCGGAATTTGACAGAAAGTTGCAGGATCAAATACTCTATGGTTTGATTCAAACATGGCTTCATCGGTGGTTGTAAATCAGACGGTACCTACAGATGGCATTGATGTCCTGGTGGCAGGCGGAGGAAACGCCGCCCTTTGCGCCGCCATCATGGCAAGGCTAGCGGGTGCGAAAGTTCTACTTCTGGAAAGCGCCCCAAAGCATCTCCGCGGCGGCAACAGCCGCCATACCCGAAATCTGCGTTACATGCACACCGGGGCGAACGATGTTCTCACCGGAGCCTATGCGGAGGACGAGTTCTGGAGTGATCTGCTGCGGGTGACGGGAGGAGAAACCAACGAGGAGCTGGCTCGCTTCACCATCCGGGAGTCTGAGGACTTGGGTGAGTGGATGACCCGGCATGGGGTTCGGTTTCAGCCCTCCCTTCGGGGAACCCTTCAGCTGTCACGCACCAACGCCTTTTTTCTCGGCGGTGGAAAAGCCCTGGTCAACGCTTATTATGAAACTGCGGAGCGTCTGGGAGTGCAGGTGTTTTACGATGCAGAGGTGTCCGAGCTAAAAATCCAGGAGCGGGAGTTCCAGTCGGCGTTGGTGAAGTCCAATGGACAGTCGGTGGTCGTCAAAGCCAAAGCGCTGGTGGCTGCTTCCGGGGGATTCGAGGCAAACGTTCCATGGCTGAAAGAATACTGGGGCGAGGCGGCGGAAAATTTTGTCATTCGCGGGACGCCATACAATCGGGGTAGCTTACTCAGAGAGCTGCTAAACC
>JABAOH010159284.1_pt2 | contig 10970 bp, 10 predicted proteins | sample 7062181 | NCBI WGS metagenome assembly JABAOH01 (sample SAMN14538630, study PRJNA623070) | marine sediment metagenome | biome: marine biome [ENVO:00000428]; feature: marine pelagic biome [ENVO:01000023]; material: deep marine sediment [ENVO:00002113]; isolation source: pool of 5 deep marine... | reverse complement strand
TGAAGCGGCCGAGCGCGTCGTTGCGAGCGCTCTGTGTCTTCCCACCGTGCAACACGGCCACGTTGTTCCCCTCGCGACGCAAGTGGTGGGCGACGATATCCGCGCCGTGCTTGGTCCGTGTGAACACGAGGGTGCGGTCATCCGGGAGAACCTCCTTCAGAAGCTTCGCGAGCAAGCTCCGCTTGCGCGACCTGTCCACCGCCACCAACACATGTTCGATCCCCTCCGCCGCTTCAGCGCGCCGACCGATCTCGACCTCTGCATAGTCGTTCAGAGCCCGGCGCGCCAAGCGATCAACGTCGCCCGAGATCGTCGCCGAGAAGAACAGCGTCTGACGTTTGGAGGGGAGCGCGTCGAGGATTCGATGCACGTCGCGAGAGAACCCCATGTCCAGCATGCGATCGGCTTCGTCAAGAACAAGGACCTCGAGCCCGGAGGCGTCGACATGCCCGCGTCCCATGTGGTCAAGCAGACGTCCAGGCGTCGCGATCACGATGTCGACGCCCGCTTTGAACGAGCGCGTTTGCGGTTCCATGCGGACGCCGCCATAGACCGCCACCGACTTCAGGTCGATGTGCCGGCCGTAGGCGCGGGCGCTGCTCAAAATCTGTTCGGCGAGCTCACGCGTCGGTGTCAAGACGAGCGCCCTGAGCGTGCCGGGTGAGCCCGCCTTCAGACGCTGAAGGATGGGCAGCAGAAACGCCGCCGTCTTGCCGGTGCCGGTTTGCGCCGAACCGACCACGTCACCGCCCTCTAAGGCGGCCGGTATGGCCTCACACTGGATTGGCGTGGGCGCGGTGTACCCTTGTTCGTCCAGAGCCCTCAAGAGTTCGGGCGCGAGGCCCAGTGACTGAAAAGATCTCTCCATTCTATTACGACTCTTCCTGCGAGCGTCCACGTGCCAGGTGACACTTGCTGTCACCGGTGACGCGTCCCTGGTGATTGACTGAACCTGAGGAGTGATGCGGCGGGCTGCTTACGCGCCGGTACCCAATCCTAAGCCGGCTAACATTCTGCGGAGAGAAGCGTCCAGCTTGCGGTTCGAACGACGGTCCCGAAGATAATCGGCCACTGCGTCTTACGCCAGCCTAACGCCCGCCGCCCCCGACGAAACCGATTCCGAGCTGAAGGCGTTAAGCCAATGAGGGCGGCGTCGGTGAATCAGTAAGCGTCGAGCCGGGCCTGGAGGGCGTGGATGAACTCATACCCGACCTTGCCGAGTGATCGGCGAAGCCGTTCAAGATAGGTCGGAGCCGCGAGCGGCAAAGGCGCGGGTCCGGTGTGCATATCCGCCAGCGGAGCGTTGGTGCAGGGTGAAACCTCGCGGGCACTATTTGGCTCTTCTGAGGTGACGGGAACAGCCTGCTACAGCCCGATGGACGATGATTATTAGGTGATCCGAGCGCTTTCGCTGTCGGGAAACGCGCGCTCGGCTCCACCGCTCCAGACTCTCACGTTGACATCTGGCCTGCCGGGCGCGGCCGGAAAACCGCAAGGTGGAGTTCTCAGTCGCGGGTTGGCTTGTCCTTCTCTCAAGCAAGGAGGGTCCATGAAACGTGTGGCATCGGTAGCCGCTTTGCTGGCGGTCGCGGCGGCGTGTGGCGAGCTTGACCGAGATCGCTCGCCGACGAACCTGACGGATTCGGACGTGCTGCGAGCGAGCGTGGCGGGTTCGCGGAATTTCACCACGCACTTGAAGGGACGCAACGAGGTGCCGGCGGTCGAGAGCTCGGCCCAGGGGCAGGCGATCTTTCATCTGAGTAAAGACGGCAGCGAGCTGAGCTACAAGCTCATCGTCGCCAACATTGAGAACGTGTTCATGGCGCACATCCACCGAGCGCCGGCCGGATCCAATGGCCCTGTCGTCGCATGGCTCTATCCCGAGGGTGGGCCGCCGCCCGTCCCTCTCCCAGGTCGCACTGACGGCATCCTGGCCGAGGGCACGGTCACGGCCGCGGACCTGATGGGCCCGCTCGCCGGTGAACCGCTCAGCCGCCTGGTCGATGAGATTCGTAACGGCAACACTTACGTGAACGTCCACACGAACGACTTCGTCAATCCCCCGAACACGGGTCCCGGCGACTTTCCGGCTGGCGAGGTTCGCGGGCAGATCAACTGACCTGCGGTCCCAGCGGCTGATGGGCCCAACGTCCGTCGACGGGCACCGAAACGCTTCGGTGCCCGTTGATTTCGTGCGGTGGCGCGTCCCACCGCCAAGCCGGCAAGCTGGATCAGGGTAGCATCGAATCTCCAGGCGTCCGCTCGGTCGCCTTCACGCGTGGCCAGGCGTTGAAGGCGAAGCTGAGGGCGGCGAGAGCCTCGCCCCCTCGTCCCATCACCCCAAGGTAGGCCGGTGCCGCGAGCGCGGGCCCGAGAGCGCTGAGCAGAACGCCTGCGTTGAGCAGGAAAAAGGCGAGGCACGCCGCGGCGACGTTGCCACGAACGGGCGGCCGGGAAAAGCGGGGGAGTATCCAGTAGGCGACCCCCATGGTCAGCTGCAACACCCATCCGATGAGCAGCAGCTCGCCGTGGGCGGGCATCAGCCGCCAGAGCAGGGGATGGAGCGTCGCCACTTTCTGAACCAGCAGGAGTCCGCCCAGGGTGAAGCCGGCGACCAGGTGGATCAGGGACGCGCGGATGAACCAGCGGCTCAACCGAGGCAAGTCAACGCTCCTTTACTCGCGCCCAAACGTACGCCGCGAAGCTGATTCCAGCCATCCACTGCAGTGCGGCGGAGACGACGAGTAGCGACCCGGCCAGCTGGCCGGATCGCAGGGCGTGGAGCGGCTCGAAGATGACGCGGAGCACGAGTCCCGAGTTCAAGAGCAGGTACGCACTGACGGCGAGGGGGAGATTGCCGCGCGGCCGCTGGCGTGTCGCCCGCGGGAACATCCAGACGGCGACGCCGAAGATCATCTGAGTGATCCAACCGACGGTGAACAGGTGCAAGGTTGCGGGACGAACGGCTCCCCACGCGAGTGGCAGATTCAACGGGGCCTGAGCCGCGGCGATCAAGCCGGCGGACAGCCCGGCGACGAGGTAGACGAGGGCGGTCTTAATATACCAGCGGGACAGGGTCGGCATCGCGCTCGGCGGCGGTCTTTGGCGGATACGGCCTAGGGAAAGATCCCCAGCTCTTCGTAGGCCGTTGCGATCTTGTCGATGGCCACGATGAGCGCCGCGGTTCGCAGGTCGACCTTGCGGTCGTGTTCTTCCCGGCATTCGAGAAGCTCGCGATACGCCTCGACCATCGTTTCCTCGAGGCCCGAGTTGACGAGATCCTCCTCATCCGCGCCCTCGGCAAGCTCCGCCCGTTCTTTGTCTGTGAGCCGCTTTCCGGTTCCCGCTTCGACGACGCGAAGCAGTCGCGTGTGCGCCGCTTCGTCGAATCGTTTCTCCATGCGGCCGAAGCGGACGTGTGACAGGTTCTTCAGCCATTCGAAGTAGGATACGGTGACGCCGCCGGCGTTCAGATAGCTGTCCGGAATGATGAGGACGTTCCGCTTGTCGAGAATCTCGTCGGCCTCGTCGGTCGTCGGCCCGTTGGCGGCTTCGGCGATGATCCTGGCCTTGATCGCTGGGGCGTTGGCGGCGGTGATCTGACCCTCCAGGGCGGCGGGCACGAGGATGTCGCAGTCGAGTTCGAGGGCTGCAATCGACTCGGGAAGGTTGGCGGAGCCGGGGAAGTCGAGAATCGAGCCGGTCTCGCGTCGGTGCTCCATCACATTGTCGATATCGAGCCCGCGCGCACTTTGAACGGCGCCTTCGACCTCCGCCAGACCGACCAAAACGGCGCCCGCCTCCTGAAGGAACTTCGCCGCGTGGTACCCCACGTTGCCCAGTCCCTGAACCACCACCCGCTTCCCTTCGAGCCCTGTCTCGAGGCCGATGGCCTTCATGTCGTCGGCCCGATCACAGGCGTCACGAATGCCGAAGTAGACGCCGCGACCCGTGGCCTCGAGCCGACCTCGGATCCCACCCTGGGTCACCGGTTTTCCCGTCACGCAGGCCAGAGCGTTCAGCTCGCCGCCGGAGAGGGTGGTGTACGTGTCGGCGATCCAGGCCATCTCGGCCGGACCGGTGCCGTAGTCGGGTGCCGGAACGTCGACGCCCGGCCCCATGAAGTTCTTGCGTACCAACTCGAAGGTATAGCGCCGGGTGATGCGCTCGAGCTCATCGCGCGAGTAGTTGCGACGGCTGATCTTCACCCCGCCTTTGGCGCCGCCGAAGGGGACGTCGACCATCGCGCACTTGAAGGTCATCAGCGCCGCGAGCGCCATGACCTCGTCCTCGTTGACGACGCTGCTGTAGCGGATGCCGCCCTTGGTCGGCAGCCGGTGGTGGCTGTGCTCGGCGCGCCAGCCGTGGATCACCTCGATCGTCCCGTCGTCGCGTTCGATCGGGAACGCGATGGAGTAGACATGGTTACACTGCTTGATCTGCTCGAGCAGGCTCGGGGCGTGCTCGGTCAGCGCCGCGGCGCGATCGAAGGCCCGATTGACCTGCTCCAGAAGGCTGTACGTCGGTGCCATGGGTTTCTCTCCCGCGTTCACACAGATGCCCGCTGGTTCGCGGGTTGCACACCGCGCTAGTTGACGGCGGTGGCGAGCGTATCGTGATGGGACTGGATCAAGGTCCGCAAGAAGGTGCCGATTCGATCCGCCGCCTCGAAGCCGACGGCGCGAGCCGCCTCGTTCCGGCGCGCCTCCGGCACATCGGCGCTCGCGGCGAAATGCTTGATGTCACGGTAGAACCCGATCGTGTACAGATCCCAGGCGGCTCCGGCCTCGCGCAAGAAGATCAAGTTCTGGGGACGGTCGATGGCGCTCAGGTACGCGTTCTCCATCTCGCGCTCGCGCAGCAGTGCCGCCCGCTTGCCCGGAAGCGCGATGAACATCTCGACGTGAAAGAACGAGGCCTCCGCGAAGGCGCGCTTGACCACGGCGAGGTCGGGACCCCAGACGAAAAGGTCTTCGCGCCAGGCGACTCGCCCCTCCAGGCCGCGCTGAAACTCGGCGGCGGAAGCGCTGGCTTCCCGCTCGGAGCGCTCGCGGCGGCCGATCCGCTCTGAGCCGTAGTAGTCGGCGAAGCTTCCCAGCGGGTAGATCAGCAAGAGGTCCCAGTGATCGCCCTGGCTGTGCCTCATCATCATGGGGCGCTCTTCGCCGGCCGCGTCGAAGACCGGCATCCGTTCCTTGTACAGGCGAATCACTTCGAGCAATTCACCGGGCGCGGCACGCACCAGGACGGTCTTATAGAGGTAGGGTGTGGTCTGGAGCGGGGCAGAGGCGAGAAGGGTGGCCAGCAGCGGTGCGATCATCGCATCCTCCGACGACGTGCGGGTCCTTACGGGTATTAGCGACTCACGATGTCCACCAAGGGATCATCCCGCTGGTGTGAGGTCAAGATGACCCGGTCGTAGCGGTCGGTGAGCGCGAGGGCGACGCGCGCCGCCTCCACGGCGCCGGCCCAGCGCGCGGCGTCGTCCACCATGTTGATGACGGGCACGACCCTCGCCCCCACGCTCCCCTTGAGCGCACCGTCCTCGCTGGCCAGAAGGCGGCCCACGTGAGTCGGCGTGATTGGCTCGCCCGGTCGCGCGCCGGTTACCGCGGCGACACGCTCCGGTCGATGGGCGGTCTCAGCGTTCAGAAGAGCCCCCAGCGCCCGCGCCGAGACCAGCGGTATCACGGTGGTCGTCCCGTGCGGGATCGCCGGCTCCTCGTCGTTCGGTGCCTTGATCCAGCGCATCCGAGCGCCGTCGGCTTTGACTAGCAGCACGTCGAAGGCCGAGCGGTGGCGTATCTCCTCGACCAGCTCCGGGCGGAGGCCGCCGTAGCGCGCCTTCTTTACCGGTGGCAGCGCAAACGCCACCAGCCGGTTCGTGCCCGCGGCTTCGATCACCGCTGCCGCGATCTCTCCCTCCTCCGCCACTACGACAGGCCCGGGCAGCGACTTCGGGAAGGGCGCCTGGGGTACCGTGCAGGTCAGACCGACCCGTCCGCTGTGCCGTGTGGCGAGGTGGTATAGCGTCGTCTTCTTGCCGCCGGCACCCACCACGCAAACCAACCCGGACGTGGCGTCCAGGAGATCAACGAGCTGGTTCACTCTTCAGAGCGCCCGGGTCCGAGCAGGCCCGCCCTGATCGATAGAATCCTAGGCAGGTAAGCGGCGATAACCTCCCAGCTCGCCCCCCCGTCACGACTGGCGAAGAGATGCCCGCTGGACGTTCCGAAGTAGATGCCGCACGGCTCCAGGCCGTCGGTCGAGATCGCCTCGCGCAGCACGGTCACGTAGGCGTTCTCCCTGGGGAGGCCCCGGGTGAGGGGCTCCCAGCTGCCGCCGCCATCGCGGCTGCGGTACACCGTGATCGCGCCACCGACGGTCGCCCGCATGTGGCTGCTCTCCTCGGGAATCACGTAGACCGTGTCCGGGTCGCGCGGATCCGCGTCGATGGCGTAACCGAAGTCACTGGGCAGGTCGGCTGTGATCTCCAGCCAGCTCGTGCCTCCATCGTCGCTGCGGTAGGTTCCGGTGTGGCTTTGCTGATAAAGGCGGTCGGGCCGGGCCGGATGAAGAACCAGCCGATGCACGCAGTGTCCGGTCTCGGGCCTCGGGTCGGCCAGGTAGTCGGCACGCACGCCGCGATTCGCTGGCGCCCACGTGGTGCCGCCGTCGTCGGAACGGTAAACGCCGCCGGCGGAAACGGCAGCATAGATCCGCCGCCCGTCTCGAGGATCGATCTGGACCGAGTGCAGGGCCAGGCCCCCTTTCGCCGGCTGCCAGCTGGCCCGTGTTGGATGCTCGTTCAGCCCCCGGACCCCTGCCCACGATAGGCCGCCGTCCCGGCTCGAGAACAGCGCCGCCGGCTCGATTCCGGCGTACAGCGTCGTCCGGTCCTGAACCTGCCCCTTGGCCAGATACCAGATCGCTCGCGGCTCGTTTCCGCCTTCGAGTTGGGGGATGGCGGGCAAAAGCTCCCAGGTCCTCCCTCCGTCTCGGCTGCGGTGGATGTGGACGCCCCACACCACGTGACGAACCGCCGCGTACGCCTCGGCGCTTTCCCGCTCGCCGAAGATCGCGTGAAAGACCTCATAGCCCGCGAGATGCGGCCCTTCCAGCCGCCAGCCTCTGCGGTCCAGGCCCGCTGTCGCCAGGAACAGCCCCTTTTGGGTGCCGATCAACAGGGCGAGCTGTGGCTGTGCGATGGCACTTCGCGTCATAAAGAATGCATAGCTCGAATGTCCGTTGCGGTCCCGCACGGTTTTGCGATGCCACGCGTACGATCACGAGAATCTCTCCGTGCCGGCGCCGCTGAACAAGGTGACCCTCGTCCTCCGCCCCGGCGAGCGTGCGGCTGCGGAGATCCGGGCGTTTCCAGTGGGCGCCTCACCTGAGACGCACGACCCTCCGAGGATCGAGCCAACGACGCTGATCTTCGAGTTGACTAGAGCTGATTCGTGTGAAGGAACGGCCGCGGAAAGAGGCAGTTAGGGAAGAGGGTCTGCCGGAGCGAGACTCCGCTAAGCGCTCAGGAGCAGGATATGATACCCTCGCCGTTATCGGGTATGCTCGGTACCGGGGCTACAGGGCCGATATAGACCATGCACTCGGAAGTCGTCATCTGGTGCGTGGCCTTGGCGCTCCAGCCGTTGCCAGCGGTTTGAACGATCTGGAGCGTCACCATCGGTGTCACGTTGTAGTTCAGGTTATTGATATTGTTGGCGTAGGCGAGATTGTCGTCGAAGTAGGATTCCTGTGTGGTCACCAAGGTTCGCAGCGCGGTTTGCATCTGCGATCGGTAAGCCTTGTCCCGCGTTCGCGCGAAGCGGGGCAAGGCGACCACCGCCAGGAGCGCGATGATCACCACGACGACCATCAGTTCGACCAGCGTGAATCCGCGCTGACGGTTTCGCGCCGGGCCGAGGAAACTGGGAAGGAGTCTCCGATCTCGCAACGTGGTATCCATCTATCGAGCCCTATCGAGCCGCCAATTCACAAGCAAGCATAGCCAGCACGCCGCTTTTGAGGGGGGCAAGCTCTATGCCAGCGTCGCACTGATCCTAAGTAGTTGTGATTATTATATTTACAACAGTCAGACCGCCGGGGTGCCGCCGGATTTGCCGCAGATTGCAAGCGCCGGCGCGTCGTGCGGCGTCCTCAGAGCCAGGGCCCGGTCCGGGCCCGGGCGGGGGCCGGCAACCTGGCTGTGCAAAAGAATTTGGCCTGGACGTCTCGTAAGCGAAAGAGGGGGCCCGGACCTGAGGAGCGGCGGGCCGAAAACGCCCTTAATGCACGGAGGTGCTTCATGAAAACGCTGATATCGGCGGGAGTTCTGGCGCTGGCGGGGGGTGTGTGGTTGGGCGCCTCTCCGAATGCGGAGCCGGGAGCAAGCGGCCGCCCCGAGCTGCGCGGCCCGAGCCTGACCGTTTACTCGGGGAACCTGGCGTTGGTGCGACAGCGAGTGGAGCGGTCGCTAACCCGGGGATTCCACACGATTCGTGTGGACGGTCTGCCGACGAACATGGATCCGTCGAGCCTGGTGGTGCTCAGCGAGGGCGTCACTCTGCTGGGCACGCGCGGCTTTCGCAGTTACCAGGATGCCGCCTCGGGGCCTGGCGCGTCCCTCGATCTCGATCTGGAGGCGAACGCCCCGGTCGAGGGTCTGAGCCTGGCATTCCTGACTAACGGGCTCAGCTGGTCCGCGGACTACGCGTTGATCGTCGCGCGCAACGACACGAGAGCCCGGGTCGACGGCTACGCGACGATCGTCAACGGATCCGGAGCCGGCTACGAGAACGCCGAGGTGCAGTTGCTCGCCGGCACGATTCAATCGGGCCGCGGCGGGCGCATCGATCTGGCCGACTTGAGAGCGGTCGGCGCGGTTTCCGAGGCCTTGGCAGCGCCGGAGTTCCAGCAAGCGGCGTTTGGGGATTATCACCTGTACACGGTATCGCAGCCGCTGTCGCTCAGAAATGGCGAATCACGCCGGATTCGGCTCGTCGGAGCCGCGTCGGTGGTCACCGAGAAGCAGTACACGTTCAGGAACAGCCTGGATTACTACCGGCCGCAAGCGGACGCGCCGACGCGGCCGGTCGCCGTGGGATACAAGATCGCGCGTCCGGAGAAGAGCGAGTTTGGTGGCGCGCCGCTGCCCGGCGGCCAGGTGAGGATGCTCCAGGAGGATGCCGCGGGCCGCGTCCAGCTCTTGGGAATCGCCGCGATCCCGAACACGCCGAAGGGCGAAGATCTGTGGCTGAGCACCGGCTTTGCCTTCGACATCCTGGGCACACGCAAGCAGACACGGTACGAGCGGCCGGCCGGCAATCGATACGAGTCGAGCTGGCAGGTAGAGCTGAGGAACCGGAGCGAGTCGAAGGTCACGGTTCAGGTCGTCGAGGAGCTAACGGGCGATTGGCAGATCGTCGAGTCGACTCACCGGGCCGAGAAGCTCTCGGCGGGTGCCGTGCTCTTCCGTGTCGATGTCGAGGCGGGCGGGGAAGCGACCCTCGAATACCATGTCGTGGTACGTACCTGAAGCCCCGGCAGCTTCGGGCTGGGCTGAACTACGAGAGGCGCGGTCACCGCCGTGCACAGGCACGCCGGTGGCGCGTGCGCCGATCGACGCCGCAGCTGACGAGAAGGACGGGAACGATCCGGCCATGGACGCGTTCAGGAGGTGGAGCGTGATCGTGGGCGATCCGCCGCGCTCCCCGAGATCGGCCAAACGTCCGGGTGCATCAGGATCGAGGGATGAACGTCTTACACCCGCTGTTCGTGCATCTGCACATCGCGTTCTTGCTGATGGCCTTTCTGTCGATGGGGTATTGGCTGGCCAAGGGTCTCGGGTCGTCGGTGTTCGACGACAAGATCTACCGTTTCGCTCGGGTCTGCACGAAGCTCGGGGTGGTGTTCATCGTGCTTTCGATGCTGGCTGGAGTCCGTGACGGGTTTCAAGGAACTATCGCGCGTTTCGGCGGATCGCATGGCGGCTGGCTTCTGGTCAAGGCGACGGCGGCGATGCTGATGCTGGGACTCTATGGTTTGTTCTTGTACTTCAGCGGCAAGAAGCCGCGCTATCTGCAGGAGGATCCGCGAATCCTCGCCTGGTGTCTGCTGACGCAGCTGATCGGGGTCAGCTTGATGATCGCGATCACCGCGATTGGGACGATGCTCGTCTACTTTCGGGCGTCGCTGCCGAATCTCAGGCTGTGAGCGCGAGCGGACCTCGAATCCTGATCGCCGGCGGCGGGTTCGGCGGGCTCTACGCGGCGCTTTACCTGGCCCGCTCGCCTGACCGCCCACCGGGAACCCGCATCACGCTGCTGGACCGGAAGAACTTCTTCACCTTCACGCCGCTGCTGGCTGAAGTGGCGAGCGGCTCGCTGGGTCGAGAGCACGTGACCCAGCCCTACCGGGTTTTCTCGGCCAGGCATGATTTCGACTTTCTCCAGGCCGACATCCACGCCATCGAGCCGCGCCGGAAGCGCTTGATGACCAGCGTCGGCGAGCTTGCCTACGACTACCTCGTGCTCGCTCTGGGTGGCGAGCCGCGCTATTTCGGGATGGAGGAGGTCGAGCGCACGGCACTGCCGTACCAGACGCTACGTCACGCTCTGGCGCTGCGCGATCGGGTGGTCGGACTGGTCGAACAGCTCCAACATACGTCGGACGTAGCTGAGCGCAGGGCGATGATGAACTTCGTGATCGCGGGCGGCGGACCGGCGGGGGCCGAAGTGGCGGGCGAGCTTCAACACCTGCTCTGCGAGGTCGTGCCCCTTTACTACGACCTGGACGTCGTGCCGCGCATCGTGCTGGTGGAGGGTGGAGACGAGATCCTCGCGCAGTTCGATCCCCGGTTGGCCCGAGAAGGGCACCGGCTGCTGGAGGAGCGAGGCGTCGACATTCGCGTGGGCGTGAGGGTCGAGGGCTACGAGGGCGGCGCCGTCACGTTGTCGGACGGCCGGCGT
>JABAOH010054829.1_pt1 | contig 10970 bp, 7 predicted proteins | sample 7062181 | NCBI WGS metagenome assembly JABAOH01 (sample SAMN14538630, study PRJNA623070) | marine sediment metagenome | biome: marine biome [ENVO:00000428]; feature: marine pelagic biome [ENVO:01000023]; material: deep marine sediment [ENVO:00002113]; isolation source: pool of 5 deep marine... | reverse complement strand
GTAAACATTATTGAAACTCTGCCCGATCTCGAGACTCCCAACACCAGCTATCGCTAAGGGCACACCAAAAGCCGGAGATATAGCAGCCAATCCAGCTCCGGCCCCATAAAGCCCGGCCACGCTGTAGCCGGCAAGACCGATGGCCGAGAGCCCTCCGTAGCCCTGCAGCAGGTCCAGCAGCGGACCGATGTCCACGCGCGCGCCGGCGATGTCGACGCATCGCGGGATCTCGGGGCCGGCGGCGAAGACGGCGGTGCCCGTGACGGCGTCGGCGACCTTCCCCGCGTAGGCAACCTCCTCGGGCGTGCGCTTGAGCAGCGGCCCGACCAGCCGCCAGATCGCCGAGCTCACGAACAGGCCCGTGGGGTCGGTGGCGGCCGTGGGCCGGGCGCCCGCGTAGACGTAGGTGTTGAGCCCGCCCGCCAGCCCGATCGGGTCGCTGGAGATGTAGCGCCCGCTGCGAGAGTCGTAGTAGCGGTACCCGTTATAGTGTAGACCGCTCTCCGCGTCGAAGTACTGCCCCGGANNTTATTGATAAAACTACTACTATTTAGGTTAAAACTTCGCGGTTATAGTGTAGACCGCTCTCCGCGTCGAAGTACTGCCCCGGAAAGCGCAGATTCACGAGCGCCCGCTCGACCTCGGGGCCCGCCTCGCCGAAGGCGTCGCCCCGCCAGCGCCACGCCAAAGCGCCGTCGGCGTCGGTGCCGAGCCGCGGCGTGCCCAGATGATCGGTGTGCAGGTAAGTCAATGCCGCGACGGTGCGTGTTTCGGGCCACCGGGCGGACTCGGGATACTCGGGCCGGGCGTCGGCGACCGTCTGCGCGCCGCCGGCGGCGTGGTGGGCCTCGCCGGGCGCGTCCGCACCGGTCGCAGGCAACGGACGCGGATCGCGCGGCGGCGCCAGTTGCGCGAGCGGAACGTCGTCGTCCCAGAAGTATGTCCGCCGCCGGCTTCCGTCCGCGCCCGTCTCCTGGATGAGCCGCCCGCGCAGATCGTAGTGGTAGACCACCGTGCCCGCTGGAGTGGTCTTGCGCGTACGCCGCCCGAACGCATCGTAGACGTAACGTGCGGCCAGCGCGCCGCCGCGGTAGAGTGCGGCAACGCGCCCCGCGTTGTCGTAGACGAACTCGAGCACGGCGGCGGTGTCGTTGAGCAGCCGCCCGCCGGCATCGCGAACGCGCGCAGCGCCGTTCACGGCCGTGAGGCGGTTGCTCTGCGGCTCGAAATCGTAGTGCGTGAACTCACCGTCGCCGGCGCGTCCGCGTCGATTGCCGTTGGCATCGTAGTCGTACTCGATCACTTCGGCGCCGGCCGCATCGACGGCTTCGTGATATTCCGCGACGAGCCGATCGACGCCGTCGTAGGCGTAGCGGGAGCTGCGCGTACCGCCGTCGATCACCAGCGGATTGCCATTGGGGTCGTGCACGTAGCGCTGGTGCGCAAGCGACCCCAGGGCGTAATCCACGGGACGCCCCTGCAGATCGTAGGCACGCCACTCGCTCAAGCCGTTCCCGTAAACCTGTGCCGTCAGCAGACCGTCCGCGCGGTAGCGCCGCCCGGCGACGATCGTCTCCGCGGCCGGGGCCTGGTCGGTCGCCCGGTGGGGCATCGTCGGCTCCGACGCCGGTGCCGTGTGCAGAACCGTATGCACACGTCCCACCGCATCGCGCAGCCGCTCGAGCCGGTGACCATCGGGATAGTGCAGCACGGTCACGCGATCGTGGGCGTCATACTCGTAAGCGGTTCGATAGACGACGCCGAGCTCCTGCTTGGTCTGCTCCACCACCCGACCGAAGGGGTCATAGACATAGCGCGTCGTGCCACTGAAGTCACGTACCTCGCACAAGCGTCCCGCGCCGTTGTTGCAGGCGTCGTAGACGAAACGCACGTCCTCCTCCTCACCCGGATAGTCGATCCCGGCAAGGCGATTGAGCGCGTCGTAGCGGTAGCTCACAATGACCCCGTCGGCCTCCTCGATGGAGACGATGTTGCCGCTCGCATCGTGGGAGAACTTCAGCGTCCCGCGGTCGGGACCCTGCTCCAGCAGCAGGTTGCCGATATCGTCGTAGACGTAGCGCGTGAGAGCGCCGTTGGGAGCGACCACCTCCACCGGCCGATCGCCTTCGTCGCGCCGGAATTCGCTCGTCTGCCCGAGGGCATCCGTGTGTCCAAGAAGGCGACCGAGGGCGTCATAGACGAACGTGCTCGCGGCGTTGCCGTTGGCGTCGTAGCGTGCCAACAGGGCCCCCGCGGCATCGTGCATCCACTCGGTGACGGATCCGCCGCGGTCGACGAGACGGGGGCGGCGACGGGGGTCGTAGGCGCGTTCCACCCGGCGGGCGAGGCTTCCGTCGGCATTGCGCACACGCGTCGCGACAAGCCCGCCGGACGCATCGTAGTCGTGCTCGACGACCTCGCCGAGAGCATCACCGACCCGGCGAAGGTCGCCCGCCGCGTCGTGGTCGTAGTAGAGCTCAGCGCCGTGAGTGCCGCTGACGACCTGCAGCCGGCCGGCGGCGTCGTAGGCGTATGCGGTGCGCCGCTCGGCCCCGGTGGGCGCACGTTGCGTGACGGCCGTCACACGACCGCGAAGGTCGTACTCGTAGGCCACGGCGAGACCACTCGGGTGCGTCAACCCCAGCAGCCGCCCGTCGGCGTCGTAGGCATCGAACGTGGTCACGTTCCCCGAGGCGTCGCTCACGGACTCGAGACGCCCGCAGCCGAAGCCGGTATCGCAATCGCGGTACCGCAACGTGACGACGTCCGCGACGTCCTCGCGCGGCCCGTCGATGCGAACGGGCCTGCCGCGATCATCGTAAAGCAGACTGAGCGTGCGCGACACGGCAGTGCCGTCGGGACGGAAGCCGCTGTGCGTCACCGCAACCGGGTTGAGTCGCTCGTCGTAGGTCAGCCTTATCTCGCTGTTCGCGCCCGCCAGGACGCTCGGCATCGCGATGCGCGTGGGAAGATCGAGCTGCTCGTTCAGGTACTCGTAGACGATGCTGCGCTCGTCGGCGCTGCCCGCGGCCTCGACCCGTGAGAGCAACTGGTTGGAGGGGCCGTAGACGAAGCGGGTCGCCCGACCCTCGGCATCCACGTACTCGATCAGGTTGTTGCTCTCGTCGAAGCGCTGGGTTATGCCCTTGCCGTCGTGCGCGAACACCCGGCTTTGCAGGCGCCTGACGCCGAGGTGCTCGTCGAAGCTCAAGTGCTCGACGACCCCCTGGGGTCCGATGAGGGTGGCCCGGTCGGTGCTTTCATAGCTGAGGGCGTAACGCCGCTGCGCGGAGTCGTTGCTCGTCTGCGCATGCTCGGTGACGACGGCACGGCCGGTTTCGTCGTAGGAGAAACTCGCAATACGCGTGCCGGTCTCGTCGCTGATGCCCGTCAGCAGATGTGCGTACAGCGGGTCTTCGTAATGGTAGGCCCGACGGCCGCCGTCTGGATAAATGACCTCGACGAGCCGGTCGCCGTCGTAACCGTAGGTGTACGCATTGCCGGCCGCATCGATCAGCTGCGCCAAGCGCCCGTGCGAGTCGTGGGCAAACGAGAGCCGATGACCGTAAGCGTTCGTGACACCCGCGAGGCGGCCATTGTCGTCGTAGACGTAGTGCGTTTCGTTTCCGGCCGCATCGATCGCTGTGACGATGCGTCCCGTCGAATCGTAGCGTTCGCTCTCGCCCCCACGCCCTCGCAGCGTGAAACCGCTCGCGTCCTCGAGCAGATCGAGATGCGTGTCGGCGTCGCCCTGCCAACCGCCTTCTGAACGGGAAAAGGGCTCGCCGCGCCCGTCGGCGCCGTGGGCGACGATGTAAGGACCGTCGAATTCCAGGCGGCGGTAGAACGAGGACGTCCAGCCAACCCCCAATCCGATGTCGACGGCACCCAGGCTGTTGTAGTGGCGCACGTAGCTCAGCCCCTCCACTGCGGAGCGGTAATCGACCTCGGCCTGGTACTTGTTGCCCGTGGCTGCGTTGCACGGGTTGCCGAACCAGGCCGCCGCCGCCGGATCCCCACAGGAGCGGCCCAGAGCCTTTCGATCGCGCGGAGGGGCGACGTCGATGCACTGGCCGTTTGTCGCGTCAATGCGCTGATCCAGCCCGCACTGCCCCGTCACGGCGACGGGACACTCCCTGTAGTTTCGGTACATGAAGCGACCGTTGTGCGCATAGAACGCGTAGAAGCATCTCCCGCTCGGCAGCGCCAAGGGCGAGTTACTGCGCCTGCGGTAGCTGAAGTAGCTCAGCTTCGTCGTGACCCACGGCGCGATCTCGTTGAAATACGCGACCAACGCATCGCAAGCCGCGCGAGAGGTTTCGTAATGAGCACTGCCATAGACAGCGGGACCGCCGCCGCAGTGCGAGCGATACACTGTCTGCTGGGCGTGGGCGCGCTGGCCCGACAGGAGCGGCGTCGAGATGACCATCACGAGGATGACCGATCCGGCAACGCGCTGAATCCTTCGATCGTTCTGCATGGCTCACTCTCCCTGTGGCTCGCTCGATGCCCGCAGGCATCGACCGTGGTCCCGTCCTGGGACCTTTTCCCGCCGTGGGCGGCAGTGTCGGGTGTCGAGGACGCGCGATGCGGAAGAAATAGCCGCGGCGCGGAACGGTCTGCCGGACCCCCCGGGGGGTCACGGGGTCTCGTTCAGCCGCCGCGGTCCCGCAGTGCGCTCTCCATCCGTCTTCGCGCGGTCCTTCTTTCCCGAAGGTTATGGGTCATCCCTGTTGGATCACAGTCCGTGTGCTGGTGGTTCTTCCGTGATCGGTTCGATCGTTTCGCGCTCCCGCGAACGTCTCCCCCGTCCCTGTTGTCGTGCCCTCTTCCTTGAGCGCGAGGCCGTCCCTGCCCCGCCGCGGCGGGTCCTGCAGAGCTGCGCGCCCCGGCTGCGCCGACCCCGTCAACGAATGCCCGGTCACCAAGCGCAGCCCTGTGGCACCGCACCGTCTCCTCCATACGCCGCGCCGCGACACGCCCGCCCCCTGCCTTCGGCGCGCGGCATCCCGGCCTGAACCGATCGCGAGCGTGGATCGAGCTTGACGCTTGGGCGCCCGGCAAGCACGCACGCCGCACCCGATCCCCGCCATGGAGATCGTGCACAGGTTCGTGTCGTTGCTGAATGCTCAATGTCGCTCCCGGCTCGTCGCGGCGCCAGCGTCCCTGCTGTCCTGGACCCGTCCCGGGTCCGGTACCGAGCGATCAAAGCCACACACGCGGCGGCATCGCTCGAACTCGCGCAATGTGCACGTCTTTGCTGTCTCGCGTGCTTGTCGAACCGCAGCCGGCGCCCGCCGGTGTGTCCCCGGCTTTGCGCCGGGCATTTTTGTTATCTGCCTTAATTGACTATAGAACCGGGTGGAGACATGTCAAAGCGGATTTTTCGCCCTTCCGGACGTGCGTCTTCGTTTTCGTCTTGCGGCTCTGTCGCTACAAGAACTTGTTAATGTCAATTCTCGTTTTCCCGCCATCGCGGGCCGGCGGCGGGCGTCGAGGTCAGTCCGCCCTGAGGCCGAGGTAGGCCTCGATGAGCGCCGGGTCGCGCCCGGCCGCGGCGGCGCTGCCCTGCCACACCGCGCGGCCCGACTCGAGCACGCACAGGTTGTCGGCCACGCGCAGCGCGCGCTCGGTGCTCTGCTCCACCAGCAGTATGGTGAGACCCGACGCATTGAGTTGCTCGATGGCTTCGTAGCAGATGTCGACCATCTTGGGCATCAGTCCGAGGGACATCTCGTCGATGAGCATCAGCTGCGGATCGGCCATGAGTGCGCGGGCAATGGCCAGCATCTGCTGCTCGCCGCCGGACAACGACCCGGCACGTTGGTCGAGACGTTCGCCGAGCCGCGGAAAAACCTCCAGCACCCGCCGACGGTTCTCCCGCGCCCGCCCGCGCGGCCGCGTGTAGCCGCCGATGGTGAGATTGTCGGCGACGCTCAGATCGGAAAATATCTGCCGGCCTTCGGGAACGACGGCGATCCCCAGTGCGGCGCGCCTGGCCACGGGCACACGGGTGAGGTCGCTGCCGCGGTAGCGGATCGCGCCCCCCTGCACCGCGACGTGCCCGGCCACGCTCATCAGCGTCGACGACTTTCCCGCTCCATTGGGACCGATGAGCGCAAACACCGATCCCTCGGGCACCTCCAGGCTGAGCCTGTCCACAGCCCGCACCGGGCCGTAGCCACAGCAGAGCTCGTCAAGCCGCAGCACGTCCCTCTCCCAGGTACGCGGCGCGAACCCGATCGTCGGTCATGACCTCTCGCGGGGGACCTTCGCCGATCGGAATGCCGTTGTCGAGAACGACCAGCCGAGCGCACACGCGCAGCACCTCGGTCAGGTTGTGCTCGATCATGACGACGGCGAGCCCGGTGTCGACGAGGCCGGCAACGGTGTCGGCGAGCCGGTGCGCTTCGGCGCTGTTCAGGCCCGCGAGCGGCTCGTCGAGCAACAGCAGCTTTGGCTTCAAAGCGAGCGCACGCGCCATCTCGAGGCGCTTCAGGTACCCCAGGGGCAGCTCGCGCGGCGCGGCATCGGCGGCATCGCCGATGCCCACCAGCCGCAGCAGCGCCAGCGCCTCGGCCCGCTCCGCCGCCCGCCCTGTTCGCAGCAGCGCCCGCCAGGGCGAGCGCGTTTGGCCGTGGCCGGCCGCGAGCGCCACATTCTCCAGCACCGTCATGCCGACGAAGGGGCGCACGATCTGCTGTGAAAAGCTGAGCCCCGCGCGCACGCGACGGTGGGTGGGCAAAGGCCCCAGGTCGCGGCCGGCGAACGTCACGGACCCCGACTGCGGCCGCACCACGCCGGTGATGACCCGCATGGCCGTGGTCTTGCCCGCGCCGTTGGGACCGATGAGACCGAGAAGCTCTCCGTTCGCGGCGTCGAAGCTGAGCCTGTCGAGGGCGCATACGCCGCCGAAACGCACCGTGACGTCACGCAGGGACAGCAGCGCCGTCGTCACGAGGCGCTCCCGGTCTTCGCCGCCCCTACTCTCCTTGCCGCGCCGGCGAGACCCTGCGGGCTGAAACGCATCACGGCGAACAGCAGTCCGCCGTAGAGCAGCAGCTTGTAGTCGTCGATGAACTGAAACCACTGCGGCAGCATGCTGAGCACCACGGCGGCGACGATCACCCCGCCCACCGAACCGATACCCCCGATCACGACCATGGCGAGAACGGTGATGGACTCGACGAAGCCGAAGCTGTCGGGCGCGATGAAGCGTACATTGTGCGCATAGAGCCCGCCGGCCACTCCTGCGATTGCCGTGCCGAGTGCGAATGCCGTCAGCTTGTAACGCGCAACGTCGATGCCGACGATGCGGGCCGTGTCCTCGTCGTCGGCGACTGCGTCGAAAGCGAAACCCATCCAGGAGCGCTTGATGTAGACGCTCAACAGTGTCACCGCCGCGGCGAACACCAGTGTCAGCAGCATGTAACCGGTCTTGCCCAGCCCCGGGTCCGGGATAGCGGAGATGCCGAGTTCGCCGCCGAGAATTTCCTGCTGACGCACGATGCCGACGAACAGAAAACCGACGCCCATGGTGGTGATGGCGAGGAAATCGTGGCGCACGCGCAGGCTGGCCAGGCCGACGATCACTCCCACGAAACCCGCCAGAACGCCGGCGGCGAGCAACGCCCCGGCGAAGGAGACGCCCGCCTTGGTCAGAAGGGCCGCGCAGTAGGCCCCGGTGCCGTAGAAAGCGGCATGGCCGAGGCTGATCTGCCCACAGAAACCGGTAATCAGGTTGAGGCTCAGCGCAAGCGCGACACTGATGCCGATCGTCGTCAGCAGACTGATCTGATAGGCCCCGAGTTCCAGCACGTCATGCCCTCGCCAGCAGCCCTTGGGGCCGCAGCATCAGCACGACGATCAGAAACGCGAACGCGATGGCATCTCTGTCCAGCAGCATACCGAGATAGATGGTGCCGTAGGACTCGATGACGCCGAGCGCCAGCGCCGCCGCCAGCGTCCCGCGAACGTTGCCGAGCCCGCCCAGCACGATGATGGCGAGTGCCTTGTAACTCGGAACGCTGCCCATGGTCGGCTCGACCAGGTTGTTGAGCAGCGCCACCATCACTCCGGCCACCGCTGCCAGCGCGGACGCGATGAAGAAGTTCAGATAACGCACACGAACGACGTCGACGCCGAACGATGCGGCCATTGCCGGCACGCTGACGCTCGCACGCCATGCCGTTCCGATGCGCGTGCGCGCCGCGAGCACGCCGAGCCCGCCGATGAGCAGCACGGCCAGCGCCATCGTCGCCACCTCGGCGACTCTCAGATTCATCGCGAGCACCGTGACCACGCCCTGCATGGGCGGGGCGGCATACGACAGCCCGTACGGGCCAAAGGCGATGCGGTAGAGCTCTTCCATGGCGACAAACAGGCCGATGGAAGCGATGAGCGCTACAAAGGGTGGGCGCTGGAGCAGCGGCTCGTAGCAAAGACGGTAGATCGCCATGCCGAGCAGGCCGACGACCACCACCGCCGCCACCACCGCCAGCAGCAAGCTGCCGGTGGCGTTGGTCACGAGGACGCCGAGGTACCCCCCGAGGGTGAAAAGGCCCGCGTGCGCGATGTGAAGGATGCGCAGCAAACCGTAAACCAGAGTGAGCCCGATGGCGATGAGGGCATAGATGCTGCCCTGAACGAGACCCTGGACGAAGAGCTCGACGTAGAGCACGCGCGCACGTCAACCCGAGGCCGTCGCCGCGCGGCGCTGGCGACGGTCCCTGTAGGATCGGGCTCGCCCGGGACCGCGACGAAACGGCTCCCCTTCGCCGGGCGAGCCCGATCCTACTCTCGAAAACCCAGCCCAATTCGCGAGCGCAGCGCTCACACAGGCCGGCGCACGGTCGAACCTCACTCGACCGGTGGCGCCAACAGCTTGTCGTCGCGGATCACCGAATGGTGGTGCCACTCGCCGTCCCTGACCGCCTGAACCTGGACGTCCTTGCGCACCTCGCCCAGCGCGTTGAAGGAGATTTCGCCCGTCGAGGCCGTCAGCCGGGTGGCCGCAATCGCGTCGCGTATCGCCGCGGGGTCTTCGGCGCCGGCCTGGGCGAGGGCCGCCGCGACCACCTTGACGGCGGTGTGCGCCGACGCCGCGACCATGTCCACCTTGAAGCCGGCTTTCTTCTCGAACGCCGCGATGAAGTCCCGGGTTTCCCTCGACGAGGAGTCGCGGTCGAGCGACGTCGTGATGATCGTCCCTTCGGCGGCCGGACCCGCAATCTCGATGAACTTCTGCGAGTCGTAACCCTCCTGTCCGATGACCGGAACCGTAATGCCCCCCGCGCGCAGCTGGCTGACCAGCGGACCGGCGGTGAAGAAGTAGCCTGACGCGTAGATCGCCTCGGGGTCGTCGGCCTTGACCTTGGAGACGATCGGACCGAATTGCCGATCCTTGATCGAGTACTCGTACTCGTTGACGATATCGACTCCGAACTGCGGCGCCGCTTCCTTGAAGCCCGCGGCGAGCGACTTGCCGAAGTCGTTCTGAAGCGTGATCAGCACGACCTTCTTCTTGCCGAGGCCGTCACCGACGAGCTTCGCGCCGGCCCGCCCCTGCACTTCACCGACGAAAGAGGTGCGGAAGACGAAATTACCGGCACGCGTGATGTCGGGGTGCACGGCATAAGCGGAGACGTAGGGGATCGACGCGGCCTGGAACACGCCGGCGGCGGCGCGCGTGGAGCCCGAGTAGCTGCCGGAGATGGCGACCTTGACGCCGTCCTGCTCGATGAGCTTGTTGGCCACCGGGACGGCTTCCTTGGGCGACGCCTGATCGTCATAGACCACGAGCTCCAGCATTTTGCCGGCGACACCGCCCGCGGCATTGATCTGTTCCACCGCGAGCTCGGCCCCGGTGAGCGCCGACTTGCCGTCGGCGGCGGCAAAACCCGTCAGAGGCACGTTGAAACCGATGCGAACGGTCTGCGCGGCGGCCGCGTGTGCGAACAGCACGGCGCCGGCGAGGGCGATGATAAATTTCCTGGGCAGCACGGAGGCACCTCCTGGACGAAGCTCGGCAGTTCGACGACGGCTGGCGGCGTCATTCTAGGGCCAGGCGCGGGGTGGGCGTCAATTGGCGCAGGGAGACGACGCCCGCCCTGCGCCGGCACCCGGCGCCGAGCCGACGGGCCACCCCATGCCGGGCGCCTGCGCCGCTGCGACCCACCCGAGGCTGCGCCCGGCTCGAGTGACCGCGCGGATGGCGCGGTCCGTGGCCGCGTCGAGCCCCTGCCCCACCAGTTCACGGTAGGCGGCCTGGCGGGCGCGCGCCGTTGCCGCGAGCTCACGATACGCCGCGTGCGGCTCGAGCAGCGGGTCCGGCTCGCCGCGGGCGTTGCCCAGGTAGCTCGACCACGCGTGCCAGAGCGGATCGCTGACGATGGCCTCGGCCACGGGGCTCAGCTCGATGTGGCAGCAGCAGGGGAGCACGAAGCTCGCGTCGGCAACGGGAGCGAGCTTCACGACGGCGCGCCACGGGGCGCCGGCCTGACGGTAGCGGGCATTGACGTAGTCGGCGTAGGCGTCGAAGCAACCGGCCGGCACGGGCGACGAAAGCGTCGCCGGCGTCAGCAGCAGCTGCACGCGATGGCTGAGAAGCACGTAGGCGTGAACCCGGCAGCCCTGCCGGCGGGCAGCGTCGAGCAGCAGATCATAGAAGTGCAGGTAATCGCGGTAACGAAAGAACACGCGGGAACGGTCCTCGGCTCGATAGAGCACGTGCACCACCGATGAATCCGGGACGAACCGGGTTTGCGCCGACATGGAAACAACTCCTTTTGTTTCGCAGCAATGCGCGGACGGTCAATCTAGCGCACCCCCGCCCCCGCTGTCGGTGAGAAGGCGCACTCGCTGCCGCAATTCCCCCCCGGGCAGCGTGCCGAATCCCCGCGCCACGCGCGCCGTGCCGCGCCGCTGCGGCGGCAGCACGCCAAACCACCCGGTCTTGACGAAGCACTCGC